>FUFK010044567.1_pt1 | contig 52141 bp, 50 predicted proteins | sample 1021851 | NCBI WGS metagenome assembly FUFK01 (sample SAMEA51879418, study PRJEB19060) | metagenome | reverse complement strand
GCAAGGTCAGGACTCCCCGCATTCTGGAGTCGCTTCTTGATCTGGTCTTTTGACTCTAGCACCCGCCGCCCGGAGGTGTCGAAGCTGTAAGTCGGAGTCGCAAGCTCCTGCTTCAGAGACAAAGAATCGGGAATCGCGCCCCCGCCCTGCAACCAGTCCCGCATCTCGAACCACATTTCGGTTCTGCGGTTAACGTGAAGTGTGTGACGGTTGGCGCGACCCCCGAAAGGCACTTCGATAATGTGATAACCCAGTTGCTTGAGGCGGTCGATGACCCCAGCGCCCGCCCCGCTATCGATGAAAGTAGCATCTGGGTGCCAGTCCCCAATGGCCTGCGCCACGAGGTCTGCTAACTGCATGTTGTCTACCCCTCGGTAGACCAAAGCGGGGAAAGCCTGTGGGCCTTGCCGCTTCATAATGACGCTCCTGTCGTCGCCGAACCGGGCCGGGTCTACGCCCAGAATCCGGGGAGCAGCGACGAGATCGTGCGCCTGATACATCCTCTTGGACGCGACCTCAGCCACATCTAGGCTGATCAACTGGTCGTCGCCAGCGGCTGAGAAGTCGCAGAGCATCTCACGCGCAAACGCGGTATCGCTCATCTCCTGCCGCATCCGGTCGATCTCTGTAGAGGGCAGAGAGTCCGTGTCCTGGCACGTAAACCTAGCCGCATACCAGGACGACCCCTTGGTCTTCATGGACGCAGAAGCCCTGTAGAAGAGTTCTGAGAACAGGTTGATCCCCTGCGGGGTGCCAATGAAGAGTGCCCAGCCCAGACGGTCAGCCAGCGCAGGCTGGATGATCTCGTGCCAAACCTCTGGCTTCATCTGGGCCACCTCGTCCAAGACCACGCCGTCGAGCCTGACCCCACGCATAGCGTCCGGGTTGTCAGCACCGTAGATCTTGATGATGGCCTTGTTGTGCTTGAACTTGACCGCAAGCTCACCTTCCTGGATGACCGCAGCACCCTGCGTCACAAGCCCCTCTACGCGCTGCTTAAGCCTGTTCCAGGCAATAGCCTTAGCCTGCTTAAGTTGCGGCGCAACGTAAAAGAACGCCCCCAGATCCTGCTTGCACGACATGGCGCAGTCCAGCAGTTCCATGAGCGCAAGCTCCGTCTTCCCCGCGCGACGGTGCAAGGCCAAGACCGTAAACCTAGCCTTGTTGACGTGGCACATCCGCTGCCAGTCACGAGGCTCGTAGTCCAAAGACAGATTTACGCTCTCAGGCATGCTGAATAACCTCCTGAAAGGAGGTCAAAAAATAAAGCGTTACAGTAACACCCCCCTAAAAAAATAGGGGGGGGGTGTTACGGGCTGTCGTCTTTAGAGGGGTCTGTCGGCGATGGGGGGTCGATTTCTACGGTTACGCGGGGTTTGGAGTCAGGAGAGATGTGTGTGTCGGAGAAGTTGTGTTCCTCTCCCCCCGCGCGCGCGTGCGCCAGCGGTGACCGCCCCGGGGTGGGGGCCGTTTCTCTCGGCACGCCGGTGACGACGACTACGGTCGCACCGGACTCGCTTCCCCCTTTCGCTTCACCGTAACGCTCGGGGCTCCAGCGAGAGAGGAGCCAGCGCCTTGCGTCCAAGCGTAATCGGTCCACGTTCACCGTTTCCGGTGTAGCGGAATCGGCGATGTCGAGCATCTCGGCGGCTAGGCTGTCGTGCCCGATGGTCCTCGCCTCCCTTACGTCCCGCCGAAACTCCTCATCCTTTTCGGCCCACCGATAAAGCACCGATTCGCAAATCCCTTCCGCCCTAGCGAAAGCGCGTAGCGTACGGCCAGCCGCAAGCCATTCGAGGAATCGATCGCATACGGCGCGAGGTAATGGGGTTACGGGCCTTCCGGGTTTACGTTGCGGCGCATCCATGCCCGGATTGTAGCACGGGGCGCAAAATATTTCGCGACGTAACACGTTGCGTTTGCTTACGTTACGGAAAACGTAACGAGAAACGTTAAACGTGGGCTGGACTTCTGCCGATCAGTAGCTCATACTTAGGCAACCTTGCCGATGACGGTTCGCGATGGCGGCCGGATCGGCGCAAAGGTTCGAGTTCTTTCTCAATCAGGGTATCAGCACCGCAACCGGCGGATCCTAGATCCGGCGCGTCCAACCATGGGAAGCGTCGCAACCGGTGAAGCGTAGGCAACCAACGGGGTCTAGGGTAGCGCGATTGCGCCGCAACCCTAGCGCCGGGGAAACTCGGTCAACCAACCCGTACATCCGCCAGAAACCACCGGACGATACCGCCCGATTGGACCCTTTCCCTACGGGGATTCGAGGCCTTTCGGCATGGTGCTTCGGCAAAGTATGGCGCGACGGTCAGAATGGTGCGAAGAATGCCGTAGGACCGTTTTGACGGAATCCGGGCAGCCGATCCCTTGCCGATAGCTCTGCACGCTATCGGGATTTCGGACAGGGACGGGCAGCATAGTTTGGCGGCTATGCTCGAAACGTCGCAACGTTGCGGCGCTTCGAACCCTACTCGCCAACAAAGGAAAGCAAGCTATGAAAGGTCTCTTGACCATCGGCAACCCGAAAACCGAAAAGGGAAACGGGTTAGGATACCTTACCGCAATCCTGCACCTTGCACCGGCTACGCTTGCCGGTGTCGGCAACCTTTGCCCATGGGCTTCGCCCGGATGCATTGCGGGTTGCCTCAATACTGCGGGGCGCGGTGGTATCATCAAACGAGGCGAGACGACGAACGCGATTCAACAGGCCCGCATCCGGCGCACGCGCTGGTTCCGGTCCGATCGCGACGGGTTCGTTGCTCGGCTTCGCAAAGAAATAGCGGCGCACGTTCGCCGCGCACAACGGCACGGGCTGCAACCCGCCGTACGCCTCAACGGCACGAGCGATCTACCCTGGGAACGGATCGCGCCGGAATTGTTCGCCGAGTTTCCCGACGTTCGCTTTTACGACTACACGAAAGCGTCGCACCGGATGCACGAGCAACGCAACCCCGGCTGGCCAGCTAACTACAGCCTGACGTTCTCGCGTAGCGAGACAAACGAGCACGACGCCGTAGCCGTGCTGCGCGGCGGTGGCAACGTAGCCGTCGTGTTCCGCGACGGTCTGCCGGATAGCTGGAACGGCGCGCCCGTCGTCAACGGCGACGCTCATGACCTGCGCTTCCTCGATCCTGTCGGCGGGTTCGTCGTCGGGCTCAAGGCCAAAGGTAAAGCACGACGCGACAGCAGCGGCTTCGTGGTCGCGTCTCAATCTCTCACCATGGCGGGCTAACGCTCGCCGCAACCCCGATAGGAACAACATGCACCCCGACTACATCCTCGCCCCGCTTTACAGCGCCGTATGCGTGCCCGTTACCAACGCGCAACGCATCGGCATCATGCTCGCCGATTGCAGCAGCATGATCCGCAACACCTCGCCCCGGCCCTGTCCGGTGCTGCTGGTCTATCCTCACTACGCATAAACCCCATAGGAGCAACAATGGAAAGCATTAAACAAAACCTAGACGTGATCAGGCCGCTGGAATGCATCGACTACGTCACGATTCCCCAATGCGCTTTGGCGCAGATTGGATACAGCGCTCGCTGGGCCACCTACGAAAACATGTGGCAACACGCCGAGATCCTAGATGGAAACGGGCATGTCATAGACACGGCTGAAGCCGAGGACGTGACCGAGGCTCGCGACTGGGTAAACGATCGGACCCCTCAAATCCTGCTAGATATCCTGGCTTAGTCCCGGCGCTCTGCGCCGCTGGCATCCTGCGGGGTTCCAGCGGGGCACCGTGCCCAACACCTTGCAATCTTGCCGACGACGTGCTACGCTGTCGGCTCACCTCTCACGAAAGGAAAGCTATGAAGGTTCGTATCTCTTACGAGGTCGAGGTCCCCACCGAAGACCTGTCTCCCATTCTCGATGGTGCCATCGCCGCTGCGGCGGACCTGCAATCTCAGATCGAGGCGCAGATCGGCTACGACGTAGACGACATAGACGAGGGCACGATCCTGGTCGAGGAGATCGCGTGACCCGCACCTCCCCCCTCCCCTTCCCCCGTGCCCGTCGTGGCGACATCGTTCGCAGCGAGGGCAGGGATCCCCGCCCCGGCGTCTTCATCGGGCATTCGCCCGGTGGCGTGGCTTGGGTTCGCTGGCTCAAGCCCGGCGAGCTTCGCACTTCTGGCAAGGTCCGCCGCGACGTTGCCCTTATGTCTCAGCGCCTGCTGGCGCTGCAATCCCGCCGGGGCTAGTCCCCGGCGCAACCCTCTCACCATCATGACCGACATCAGACAGGCCCGCGTTCTCGGCGGGCTAGGAGCCTCGCTCGACACCGTGCGAGACTATCTCCCCTCGAACTACACTGCCACTGAGGATGCCGACGGCATCCTGATCAGCGGCAAGGACAGCCACGGCTGGACGCTCGACGGCTACGTGATCCCGCGCCTAGGCTCGGCGCTGATCGCAGTCAAGGAGGTGACGCCGTGATTCACCGCAAATACGAGCGAGGCGACATCATTCGCTATCGCACGTTCGGCACCGACATTCGGACGGTGCTTGTTGAAGCCACACACACCAACATCAAGAAGGGGCGGCCAGGATTCGACGGCTTGACCGTGCCGGGTGCCGAGTCGGTGTGGGGCTACGATTACCAGATCGTCGAGGTCGTCGGGCGTGACGACCCGCTGGACCCGTCCCTGTTTCTTGGCAAGGAGGTGACGCCGTGAGCGACATCATGCAACCCTGGCTGTGCCACTGCGGCAACGGCAGTCTGACTGGCCCGGTCCCTGAAGAATGCGAGGCCTGCGGCTTCCCTATCCGAGCATACTGCGAATCGCTACACGCGGAGGAAGACTAGTGACCGGCTTCCCTTCCTGGTTCAACCCCAGCAACGACGCAGACTGGGATCAAGTCGAGATGGAGCAGGCCGGTCGTGAGAACGACCGCGCCATGCGCCGCATGCTCGAACACTACGACGCTGGCCGGCTCGACGAAGCGGCTGCTACCTGCCCGCATGGGTGGGAATACCCGCTCGACTCGCTAGCTGCAAAGAACGACAAAGATCCCCACGCAGGCGAGCAAGGACACAGGTGCATCTACTGCGGCAGCCGACTGGCAGAGTCCTCGTTCGACACCCGCAACCCTCGCGTGCTGGTAGCTTGCGAGATCAAACCCAACAAGAGGAGGTAACGACGTGAGTACAGCTACCACATTGGCTGTGATCTGGTCCGCTGTGTCCCTGGTGCTGGCGTGGCGCTTCGGGTCGTGGCTCCAATCTATCGATGACGCTGCTTCGAGCAGCAAGGAAGGCGAAAGATGAAAGAGCTTTGGAAGCTCATGCGCGACGGACGTGAGCGCCCCGCGCAACCACCGCCGCAGGCTCCGACCATGACAGACACGGTCGAGTTCTACGGCAAGTTCACGCTCGGTGTCGTCGCCCTATGGGCGGTGCTGCTGGGCATTCAAACCTACTTCGGAGGAAAGCAGTGACACAGTTTGTGTATCACGGCGTCGTGTTCGACGCCCCCATGCGGATGAGCGACAGCGGGCCGGGTCTCGTGCGCGAGCTTGAGCTAGGCGAAGGCACGACCGTCATCACGATCGAATGCCTTGAGACGTGGCGAGAGTTCACGAGAATGGAACCCGAGGTATGGGTCGAGGATTGTGCGGATGATCCCGAGTTCGTGGCCAGCGCCATCGAGAGTGCTGAGTATGATCAGAACGAGGTAGACCGATGGTAGACAGAGAACCCATTGACAAGAACGACTTCGGAGCCGCGCTCTTGATCATCGGCTTCATCGTGCTCGCGCTCTTCGCGTGAGCTTCCCCCCTTTTGTGTTGACCCCGGCAAATCTGCCGATACTATTTCAAACCTATGACCCGAGACTACACAGTCACAGTTCGCGGCGAGTCCGTGACCTTCACCTCTCAGTTCGAGACGCTCGACGACGCCGTCGAGGTCGTCAAGAAGAACCACACCAGCAAGTTCGCGACTGAGCTTGTTGAGAAGCACGAGAGGTTCGGCCTCTCTGACAAGCAGGCTGCTTGGATTCACAAGCTCGCCAACGAAGAGCCACGGCAGCAGCGCGAGACGCTGGCGCTGGGGCTGACCAACATCGCTGCCATGCTCCGCAACAAACCGGGCAAGGGGCGACCCAAGATGACGGTTGCTGACGGCGTCGAGGTATCCCTCAACGGACCTCGAAGCAAGAACCCCGACCACGTCACCGTGACGGATGGCAACCCGAGCTTCGACGACCGCGTCTACTACGGGCGCATCGACCCTGACGGCACGATCTATCCGGGCCGTGACTTCTCAGACGAGGTGCAGCAGGCACTCGTCGCATTCAACAACCAAGGCCAGGAGGAAAGCAATGGCGAAATCGACGACACGGATCTCCCTTTCTGACATCGACGAGCTACTGAAAGTTCAACGCCAGCAAGTCAAGACCATGCGGGAGATGGTCACTAGGTATGTCGAAGGTCTCACGACCGACGTAATCAAGGATGTCGAGTTTGCGGTTCGCAACACTTACTTCCTGAGGAACGCGATCATGATCGAGACCTACATCGACGCCGCGCTGAAAGACCTCCAGTCTGCCAGCGTCTTCGTCAAGACCTTCCAGCGCAGGGAGCATGAAGATGCCGACTAAAGCAGAGCGCCCGTCTGAGGGCGGGCATTGGTATGACCAGCACGGTAACCAGATCGGTGAGGTCGAGCGTTCAAGCGGCAAGGGTATGCGAAAGCCCACGCTGCGCGACGCTCGCAAGAACAACTGGGGACCGGGCGTGACGACCATCATCGCCTGCGCTGCGGCCCCTGGTCTCAACCGCTGGAAGCAGCAACGAGCAGCCGACTCGGCTGTCTCTCTTCCCATGTTCGCCGGGGAGAGCAAGGAGGACTGGTATGGCCGAGTCCTCGAAGACGCAGCCAAGATCGCCAAGGAAGCAGCCGAAGAAGGCACGCGCATCCACGCTGCCATCGAGCAGCACTATCGAGGCGAAGAGTTCGACAAGTTCTACCGCGCCCACGTTCTGAGCGTGGCTGACTTGATCGAAGAGAACTGTCCTACTGCGGACACGCTGCACCCTTGGCTCGCAGAGTCAGGGGTCGCCCACCCGTGGGGCTACGGCACAAAGGCTGACCTGCACAGCGAAGCCTGGGTGCTCGACTTCAAGGGCCGGGATGGCAACCAGGATGTCTTCGACAACCTGCGGACCTACGAGAGCCACTGGATGCAGTTAGCTGCAACTCGACAGGCTCTCGGTGGCGACACGCACAAGCGGTGCGCGATCGTCTACATCAGCCGGACACACCCCGGCATTTGTTCCTTCGTAGAGGTTACGGAGGATGAGCTTGAGCGTGGGCTTGCCATGTTCAAGGCGCAACTGGATTACTGGCAAGCAAAGCAACGGCACAAGCCGGAGTGGGGTGACGCATGAGAACACACAAGCACGGCTTGTTCGAGCTATGTTTCACGATTGGCGATGTGGTCGCCGTTGTCCTCGCAAATGGCGGTTGCCTAATTGGGCATGTGCTAACCAGCAGTGCCGGTGACGACGATGGCCCCAATGGCGTGTTATGGCTTCGCCCGATCCCTGATGATAATTGGCCCGAGATAGCAGAAGGCATACCGGTAGATATCCCAAGTGTTGAGATAGCCATATCATCCATCGTGATGATGATTCAGGCCAAAGAAAGCGAGAGTGTTAATCCTGACTACAACCCAGGTTGGATTCGGGGTCTGCCGCCAGCAGCATTGGAATTGGCATTCCATGTCGCCCCACTTAAAGCATTTCAAACCCACTGGAAGGAAAACTGCAAATGACCTACCCAAGACTAGATGATGTCGTCAAGGCTGACGACGTAAGCAAGAAGGGCGGTGGCAACTTCGCTGCCGACTACGTGAACTGGGCGCGCATCGCTGCCTACCTGCGCGAGCACGCGCCGGGGTGGCAGCCTCGCGCCAAGCCTGCCGCAGACGGTGGCATCGTCCACCGTGCGCCAGATGGCTCCTACTACCTACTGATCGGGTTTTCGTATGGTCTCGCTGTCAACCTCGAAGATGAGGCGTGCGAGACCCAATACATCCCGCACGCGGTGATGGACCACCGGATGCAGGCCAAGAAGGAGCCAGACGCACGCGACATCAGCGACGCCTTCGTGCGTGGCATGTGCAAGGCAGCGGCGTTGCTGTTCGGTCTGGGCTGGAAGCTCTGGAGCAAGGACGACCCGATGGAACGGGAAGCCCCGGCCCCGAAGCCCAAGCCCAAGCCTGCACTCGAACCGTTCCCCCTCAAGGAGCACGCGCTCTCTGCGCTGGAGAACGTCAAGGACATGCCGTCCTTCAAGGCATGGGGCGCTCGCGTGAAGGCGAGCAAGATCACGGGCGACGACCTGACTGAGCTACGCGACGCAGGTCAGGAGCACATGGCGATCCTCAAGGAAGCCTTGGGCGTAGAGCAAAAGGACCGAAGCTGATGGAAAACCTAAACAGCCAAGAGAAGGAAAAAATGGACGAGTTGGACGGCGAGAGCAGGGAGATTCTTACCGCGCTGCTATACATGGGCGCTACCCCCGATGGCTCGCCTGTAACCAGCAAGCAGATCCAGCAGTTCTGCGAATGGGCGCAATCAATCTCCGATGGCATGCAGATTCTGGATGCTCTTCGTGACAAGAAGATCCTAGCCCGCTTCATCGACGGGGACTTGGAAACCCAGCCTATGACTGAGGATGGAGGATGGGACGACGACTTCATCTATGACGAAGACGAGGAGGCTTGCGAATGAGCGCACGCAACAAGGTGCTTGAGTGTGCTGGCGCTGTCTTGTCAGCGTGGCGAAGCACCCCGCTCGACTCCGTCCCCGCCAACCTGGAGACCGCCTTGGTGGATCTCCGGGCGGCGGTGGAGCGGATGAACGAGGAGCCACACTCGCGAACTACCGACCCCGAAACCAGCAAACAGGGGCCGTGCTCCTACCGCATGAACCAGAGCCGTAGCGATGTGCTGCGGATGCTGCGCCTCCGTCCGCTGACGGATATCGAGCTTGTCGCTGCGATGAGTCCGAAGATGTCAGCGAGCGGTGCCCGGTCCCGACGCGCCGAACTAGTGCGTATGGGCTTGGTCAAGGACAGCGGCAAGCGCCGCAAGGCATCGTCCGGCAGGCTACACGCTGTCTGGGAGGTGGTATGATCCACCCCGATCACATCCTCCTTGCGGTGTGCTACGCCTTTGGCGTAGAGCCTGAGGATATCTGGGGTCCATCACGCAATCGTATGCTGAGTGAGCCTCGCAAGATCACAGCGTATCTCCTGCGAAAGCTGACGGAGATGAAACTCGTAGATATCACCCTCTATCTAAACAGGACCGACCACACGACGTGCATATATTGGCTTCGGACGGTCGAGGAAAAGCTGAAGGGTGAGATCTACCGCAAGCTAGTTTCTAAGATTGAGGAGGACTTAGTAAATGACCAGGAGAAGCTCGCCGAAACCTCGGACCTATGTAGTCGTCACCCAGTTCTGCGAGAAGGGACACGACACTCATATAACTGGAACCGACTACAATGGATACTGCAACGCATGCCAGGGCAAGAGTTCCCCGTCAGCGGAGCAGGACCGGAAGAGAGCGGAAGACCTGTTGAAACTAACAACTAAACTGGAGCACTGCATGCCATGGGAAAGGCGAGACATACTGATGGAGATCCGTGCCCTGAAGAGGGGATCTACGGACTGATGAAAGCGGCGGGGTTTGCCTCCGTCGAGAGTCTGGCAGAGAAGTCTGGCGTCAGCGCACGCACGATCTTCAACTGCCACTACGGGGTTCACGCCCCGAACAGAAGCACGATCAAACTCCTGGCTCTTGCTCTTCGAGCAAAGATGGAGGATGTTCAGGCGCTTCTAGGTGAGCCAGGGTGATCGGCTCCCGCCGAAGGGTCCACAGCTTACGCTTGCCCTTCGGCCCCCTCTGAGACCACGACCAGATCTCGAAGCGTGCTGGTGATTCCAGCCAGAGCTTCAGTCGTGGCTCCGCTATCGACTTCTTGCGGCGGGCTGCGTGGCCTGACCCGGAGGTCGCCTGCACTGCCAGCGGTCCCTGTTCAAGGTCGTCGATGACGATGATGTCGATGCACCCGAAGAGATCCTGGCGGACCTTGGCCCACTGGTTCCACTTCTCGACGACACCAGCAATCCAGCCGTTCTTGCGGCAGTGTTGCAGAGATCTTTGAGTAGGACTGGACATGAGTTTGGGCTGATGCTACGAATACGTTTCACGTTCTGCTACTGTGAGAGGGGCTGAACGAGTTCGGACGCCTGTGGCGGCGGCTAGTGGATTATGCTTTCCCCGCTAGTCGCCGCTACTCTTTGACACACTTGGAGTCGGACCCTCGTCCCAAAGGCGCGCTGCGGACCATCGCTTTCCAGCACGCGGCAGCACCTACCCTCCCCCTACTTCCCGTTGACCGCGAGGGTCCGGCTCCTTCTTTTCTCTTGCATCCCGTAACGCCCCACGTTACTGGTGATGGGGATGAAAGGACAAACGAAGATTCTCGGTAACGAGTTGCAGTCTTCCCCTCTCTGGGGAGACAACATCTCGATCCCCGCACGGTGGCTGTTCATTTGCCTCCTTCTCAAGACCGACGACCAGGGCGAGATCGCCGTGGACGAGGACTTCCGGGTTTGCTCTGAGATCTCAGGGCTTGGCATCCAGTCTTCTCAGAAGGCGCTGGTGGAGCTTGAGAAGTCAGGCTTGATTACGGCCTACGATGATGACACAGTGGTCGTCCACCGGGTCGGCAAGTTTCGGCAGCGACAGACTGAGTCGCAGGCCAAGGCAGCAGACAGGGTGCGTCGGTGGCGTGACCGTAACCGAACAGGTAACAACTCACCCCCTCAGACTCCCCCTTTAGTTAGTACTAGTACAGTACAAGTAGTACAGGAAGTACAGGAAGACTTAGGAGGCCCCCCTGTTGAGCCATGCTCGGACGAGAGTAGCTCCAACGAGCCTCGCAAGACCAAGCGTTGGGCTGACCGTCCAGCAGACGTAGACGAGGGGGTCTGGCTGGAGTTCATCAGCCTGCGCCGCGCCAAGAAAGCCACGGCCACCGACCGGGTGATCACCGGACTGCGGAAGCAGGCAGGGCTGGCAGGCTTGACCTTGCAGGAGGCGATGGAGACCTGCATCCAGCACGGCTGGACCTCGGTCAAGGCAGAGTGGATCAACAAGAACAGCCGCCGGGACAACCGCAAGGTCTACCGAGGGGATATCTCTGAGGCTGGCGAGATTGACTTCTGAGGGCCTTTTCCTGCCCAGGCTGTCTGGGTAGGGGTCACACGTTTTCGAGGCTTAGAGGCCCAGGGAGGGCTGTCAGAATGGAAGAGAGCGACAAGACCGAATACATGAGCGCGTGGCGGGTGGTCGAGGAGGGGATAAAGAGGTGCCCCGAGCACGGCAACTACGAGGCTTCGCTCATGGCTCACCGGCACCCTCGGTGCCAAGCCTTCTGGACCCGGTGCCCACGCTGCAACGAGGAGATCGAGAAGGAGGAGAAGGAACTGCAGGCTCGCTACGAAGCCTGCCTAGACCGAGACCCAGGCGTCGAGGAAAGACTGAACGAACTCCTGCTCGTGCAGGCAGGGGTGCCCAGGAGATACCACGCAGCCACACTCAAGGAGTGGAGCGAGGACAACCCAGCCATGGAGAAGGTTGGCAAGAAGCTACGCGAATACTCCGAAGGCTTCGAGATCGCGCTGGAGAAGGGGTCGAACATGATCTTCATCGGCAACCCCGGCACCGGTAAGACCTTCGCGGCTTGCGCCATCATCAACTACCTCGTCCTCAAGAAGGATCACAGCGCGAGCTACGTTACGGCTAATGATTTCCTGACACGTCTACGCAACTGTTACGGCAGCGCAGCGGAGGAGTCAGACAGCGAGGTGTTCGATGACTACGCCGCGCCTAGCCTGCTCGTCGTGGACGAGATCGGGCGACACAAGGACAGCCAGCACGCTGCTGACAGCCTGTTCGCTCTGCTCGACCGGCGCTACCGGGAGGTCCGACCCACCATCCTCATCTCCAACATGGGTAAGGATGAGTTCGTAGAGTTCCTGGGCGACGCCATGATCTCAAGACTGAGACAGGAGGGCCAGATGCTCGGCTTCTACTGGGAGGACCAGAGGAAGTGAGGGATCACGATCACCGCGACTTCTCGCCCCAACTCATGGGCCTCATCAACAGGTTGCAAGAGTCTCGACAGGGCAGGCAGGGCTGGTGTTACGCCGCGCTTAACGATGAAGGCACTTTGTTAAAGCTGGGAGGCACCAAGAACTGCCCGATCTGCCGCATCCACGGCAACCAGAAGGTGCCGGGTATCAAGAAGAGAGTCAGGATGAACTTGGTCGCGCTCGCGTGGTCCGAAGACTGGAAGATCCACGAACAACACCTGCTCAGAATCGCTACCCCGGTCTACGGAAACGAGTGGTTTGATCCTGGCCCGCACTTCAAATGCCAGAAGTCACTGCTCGACTACCTGTGCTCTGAAGGAATGCTAGTCGATCCCTGGGATGCGACCATGAAGTTCATGCAGTCGGTCGAAGAGCAGTGCCTAGCTACCACTTGACCTTGTTGGCCCAGTAAGCCGCAGACATCTTGCCCTTGGCGATGTTCTTCGCGTGGCGGGCCTTGAAGGACTTGCGGCGTGCCTTCTGCTTGGCGGTCTTCGGGTTCTTACCCGCACCGCTCACGCCCTTCTGACCGAAGCGGATGAGCTTGACCTTGCCGCCGACCTTAGCCAGCACAGCGTGCGACTTCTTGCCGTGGCCCGGAGTCCTCTTGGGCTTGTTGTAGCCTGAGAACTTCTCTCCGCCGCGCTCGACAGTCACTTGCCTCTGGCTGCGCGACTAGCCTTCTTCGCGGGTTTGGTGTTGGAGACGACGCCCTTACCCTTGCGAGAACCCGCACGCTTCTTCGCGTCCGTAGCCTTCTGCTGGGCAGGAGTAAGTTTCTTCCAGGCAGCGTCTGGGAGGTAGCGAGCCGTCACCGTCTTGCCGCTAGCGGTCTTCCGCTTCGCAGGCTTGCCGTCACGGGTCCGCCACTTCTGACCAGTCCAACTGTCGAGGGACTTCTGAGACTTCTTCTTAGTCACGATAGCCACCTCCAGCAGCCTTGTATCGCTTGGCTAGCATCTGTGCCTTGCGAGCACTCCACTTGCCAGCAGGGCCACCCTTGGAACCAGCCTTGATGCGCTGGAACAAAGCCCGACGCATCTTCGGATTAGTGTAGTTCCCAGCCTCGTTGACACGAGATTTGGTCCGCTTCTTAGCGGCCATACCCCTTCTTCTTACCCATCATAGGCTTCTTGCCAGCCTTCTTCGCCATCTTCTTGGCAACCTTGGCAGGCATGGTCTTCTTGGCGGGGGACTTCTTACCGTACTTCTTCATCATGGTTAGACGCTCGCAACAAACACTTCGACATCGACCGCAGCAGAGTTTGCCGTGGCCGTGATATCTACCAAGTCCTCAAGGGCGACGGTCAAAGCAGTAGTGCCTGCGTCCATCGTGTCCTTGCACCCGCCCGCCATATCGCACGGGTAAATGAAGGAGTGACCCTTGTCTACGATGACCGCGAACTCATGGTTGCCCTCGCTCCTGAACGTGAGCAAGACATGGTTCGTGTCATCCTTGTTCGTGATGCGGATGTAGCGGACATCGTCCTCGTCGAACTGACCAGCTAGGTAGCTCTTCGCGAGGTCCGTCTCCAGCGTGGTGGCGAAGCCAAGCAGGCCCGACTCCGTGGTAGGAACGGACACGATCCGCTTCGAGATCTCGTTGACGTTGTCAACCGTGACCGTGTTGGTCGCACCCTGAGCAGACCCGTTGAGGGTGATCGCCTCCGTGATCGTCACGGTCAGGGTGGCTGCTGAGATGGTGGATGCCATACTGGTAGTCTCTCAAAAATACGGTGTAGCGCAAGGGGTATGCAAGTCGTTTGCCGCAAACGGTTTACTGACTAAGCCGTTGCAGGTCGCTCCGCTTGCCTGTGACGGCACCCCGCACAAAGTCGTAGGTGCTCTCGCTTTCGAGGTCGCCTGAGATGAACTCGTCGCCCAAGAGGTTGACCGAGTTCCAGACTCGGGTGGCGGGAACCCCCATCAAGTCGGCTAGCTGTGAGACCACGGAAGCCGTGGCATCTACGGCATCCTTCTTCATCGGAGCCTTGATGATGTTCTCTAGAACTCGCTGCCACGGCGTCGCAGGGTAGCGGTTGTTCCAGTATTGATCGTCCAGCCAGAAGGCGTCGATCATCCGTGTGACCTCTACCGCTACAGGCAGACCACCCACAACCTGCTCGGCTTGCGAGCGCCACCAAAGCTCCCACATGTCGTCGCCGTAGCCGTCGTCGTCGTCATCGAAGTCTTCGCCCCTTGCCAGTTCCGTAGCAGCCAGCGCCAGCATGGCGGGCAGCATCAGCAGATACATGTAAGAGGAAGCCAGCGCAGCAGCCTTGGCTTGCCCCTCCTTGTTCAGATCTAGACGACGCTGGTTCTCGGCGTTGTTCATCCAGTTGATGAACCAAGACTTGAACGGGAACATGGCACGGTAGATCGAGCCTTGCGACTCGAAGTGGCTCAAGTCCTCCTTCTCGCCCGCCATCTGCGTTTGACGCACGACGCTGTCCGCGTATGCGACGGCTCGCGCTTCAGCCTTAGCAGCCCCTTCCGGGTCGCCCATGAACTCTCGCAGGGCGCGCTCCGTCTCTTGGTTGTAGGCTGCTTGCCATACCGCCACGTCTACGTGGTTCTGCGTCCACTGCTGGAGGAAGTAGGCGTAGCGGTTCGACCAGTCCTGGATGCGGTCCCAGATTCCGCTCTCTTGCGTCAGCAACTGATTCTGCTGGTTGTAGATGTCAAAGATCTGACGTTCCACGCGAAGCCTCAACTCAGTAGACTTCTCCATCGCCTCGATGCGCGGACCCTTGCTGAACATGTTGCTCATCAAGGCGGAGATGATTCTGCGAGCACCTACCCGACGCATCGGGATCACCAAGCCAGCGTAGTTCTGCAAAGCGTTACCGATGTTCAAGAACATCACGCCCTTGTTGGCGTTGCGGGACATCGCCAGCATCATGTTGCCGACTTGAGTGTCCTCGTCCCGGTCCATTTTTTGGTAAGCACTGCGCTTAAGCCAGCCTTCCATGTTCCGGTAAGCCTTGGTTCCAAACTTCCGAATGAAGGTTTGCTGGACCTTCCTTCCGCTGACCACCTTGTAGACCTCGGTGACAGGCTCGGCCATGTGAATGAACCGGAACACCTCAGCAGCGTGGTGCTGGATGTTGGCAAGGTTTAGCTCCAGCGGAAGGCCAGCAGATGTAGTCCGGTCCTTCGCAAAGCTAGGCAGGATCGACAGCATCCGCTTGGCCTGCTGATCAATGCCCATGTCCTCGTCTTGCAAGCCTTGAGCATCACTCTCGCGAACCGACGCTTGCGAGGTGTCGTAGCGGACAGGGATGTAGCCACCCGTAAACTCGACAGCGCCGTCAGGAAACTCGATCGAGAACTTTTCAGCCTCGACCGTGTTCATCTCGTAGTGACGCAGGCGCATCATTACGTCCTGCGCCCGACCCAGCATTTCGGAGCCGTTCAGTTGCTTGAAGGTCTCCTGCATGAACTCAAAGTCCTTGCGGGTAAGGACACCCTGACGGACTTGCTCTTGCAGGAAAGCCTTGACCTCTCGATCGGCCTGCTGCATCGCATCTGACAACTGATCAGGGTCGATGTCTTCTCTAATGTATCCTCGAAGCAGGCGCTCGCGGTTGCTGGCGTTGCCGTAGTAGTGCATCGCCAAGTGGATCAACTGAGACTTCACGTTGCGACCGTTCTGGCCGATGATGATCGTCTCTCCAAGGACAGTCATCTCTAGCTCACGGTTGCCACCAGGAAGGATCAGGTCCAGAGCACGAAGCCTGTCGCCAAAGTTCTGTGTGAACTCTTTGACCTCTTCGCGGTAGCGGTTGCCAGCATCCTTCACCATGCGGAACATCCGCGTCCAGATGCCCACCTTGTCTCCATCAGCCCTACGGAACAGGTGCTCAAACCGGATCAGATCTGAGAAGTAGTTTCTGATCTTGCCGAAGATGCTCTTCTTGCCGTCGAGATCCTTGTTGCCGTCCTTGACGTTGCTTTCGAGGGCATCAACGGCCTCTTCCTGATCCTGCTCTTTCTTTCGGCGCTTCTCACCGATCTTAGTCGTGAGCTTGTTCTTGGCTCTCAGCATCATCCGCGCTGAAAGCAGGCGCAGGGCACGGATGTCTCCGAGAGTCAGGTGCTCCATCGGCTTGCGACGGTCACCGACACGCGGCTGTGCGATGTCCTTGCGGAGCAGAGCCATGATGTTGTCGCTCACCTCTGCTGCAAACTCAGGGTCTTCCTGAGCGAACCGGGCTAGAGCTTCGTTCGGATCGAAGTCTACGTTGCCGATCCCAAGGCGAGACAGGATTGCCCGAAGCGCCTTCATCACCGTTACGTCGTAGCCTGCCTTTGCCAGCGCACTGTCCGACCTGTGCTTAAAGGCACGCTTGTTAGACTCGACAAGGCTCCGCACTTCCTTGCGGGCCTTCAAGCCCTCTACAACCATTTGCTCGTTGACCAACTCTTGACGCTTGGCAAACCGTGCCGCCTCAATGTCGCCGTCCTTAAGCGCCTTGATCGCCTTCTTGCGAGCGCGAGCAGCAGCACGGCTGTAAGCCGCAACGTCAATCCGACCAGTTGGGGTCTTCTCAATCAGCGCGATGGCAACCTGCTTCGCAAGTTCCAGTTCCACCTTGCTGCGCCTGCCGTTCTGAAGCAGGAACTTAAGCTCCCGCGCAATGACCCTCTGCCGGATCTTGTTGTGAACCGCAGCGTGAACATTCTCCTGCTGCACGATCGGGTCCATCAGGTCCGTGTGCTCGTTTAGCAGGCGCTGGTTGGTGCGGTGAAGCACCTCTTCCTTGAAGTTCCTGTGCGTAGCAAGAGCCTCAAGCATGGCGTCGGTGCTCTCGAAGCCGAACATGTCACGCATGCTTTCCAAGGTCATGCCATTCTTGGAAACCAAACCTCTTCGCTTGAGTTCTTCTACAAGGCTAGGAGATTTAGCTTGAACAATGGCTAGGTTCAACTTCCTTGACGCAAACTTGCGATCATCGGTAACAGGCCCTTTCTCTGTCTGGTAAGGCTTCTTCCGCATCCAGTCCAAGAACTGGTAGACCGACTCCATCTTGGTCTGAGCCTCGACCTCTTCTCGGATCTGCTTGGTGATGCGCTGGAGTTCGCCACGCTGCTTCTGAGCAACCAGCGCGTAGGCGTTAGCGAAGGTCTTGGCCTCCTTCATCCGCTGCTGAGTCATCTCAGCCTTAGCTTCGTAGATGGAGTTCTTGAACTCCTCTTCGTATTCGTCGTATTCCTGCGCGCTGCGACCAGAGGCTCGCCACTCGTCCTTGGTCATCATCATCGCTTCGAGTTCGCGCTCGTCGAAGAACGCTTGAACGTCGCGTTCAGCAGACATCATGCGACCGAAGATGGCCCGGACCTCGTCGTTCAGGCCAGGAAGCGGCTGCTCTGGCTTGCCCTGCTCCTTTCTAATTGCGTTGTAGGTTCTCTGGAAGTCCTTGACCAGCGCATCGAACTTGCCAGAAATGTAAGACAGCAATCGGCTGAAGACCCCTCGAAGTTCACGGCTAGGAGCCACGCCTTCGTAGAGGTAACGCTCGAAGGATACGGCGATAGCCTCATGGAACTCGCGACGCTGGTCGATCGTCATCGCACGCCACTCGGTCAACGTGCCCTCAAAGCCTGACCACTTCAGCAGTTTCTGGATGTCTCCCAGCATCTGGGCTTCCAGCATCGTTGCTTCGTAGCCCTCCTGCGCCAGCTTGGCTTCGATGTCGAGGCCGATGTCCGCCATGATCTCCAAGTTCCAGTGCATCAACTCATGCATCAGAGTTGTTGGCTTGGCGTTGGGATCGAGCAGGATCTTGGTGATGGTGTCGCCGCCCATGACCTCGGCTTGGCCGAGCACGCGCTGCTGGTCGCTCGGCCCCGTTCTGCTGAAAAGAACGCCGTCCGGTGAACTGACTTCTTGGATAACAGAAGTGTCAAAGGCGACGATTTCTTCTCCAGTTTTAGAGAACCCAGCGCCACCCGCCGTGGTGGGCATTTTAAAGATTGCCCCCTTGTATCCAGCCTTCTCTAAAATATCGCGCCTTGCGCGTGCAAAGCGTGCCTCGCGGACCTCTGGTTCTAATTGCAATCTTAGAACCTCTGCAAACTCTCGATCTAGAGCGGCGTTGATTTCATCTTCGATCTCAGAAACAGGATTTCTGTAGTCGTAAAACTCTGATGTGTCGATGTCTACGGTGTAGATAGTTGGCTTAAGGGAAGCGCCTGAGCCTACATTCCGCTTGCTATCCCTGGTTGCGTGTTTGCGGCCCGTGTATGCCTTGGCCTGCTCAATGTCTTCGGTGAAGTAAATGCCTCGCGGGCCGTATCCAGGGTCTGTTGCACCAATAAAGCGTTCGCTAAAGAAATCACTGAGCATCTCTTCAGTGAAATCTGGAGCCATTTTATATTCCGCTTCTCTATAAGCCTCTCGTGCCTCTTCCAGGCTTCTTAAGCCTTTGCGTACATCTTGTTTTTGAGGGCTGTTCCGAACAGTTTGATAAGCCTCACTCTTCAGACGATCTCGACGACGAAAGATCTCTTTGCGCTTTTCAAAATACTGCTCTCTCGTTAGTCCTGACTTAGTTTTCTCTTTCTCGTCACGCAGGCTAAACAATGGTTCGCCATCATCTTCAAGTGCTTTTCGTTCTTGCTCTAGTTTGGCTAAATCGGATTCTAGTTGTTCATTCGTTGCCTCTCGTAGTTCTTTTTCTGCTTCGGAGCTTTTGTCGAGTGCGGCTCTTGCTTTGTCGATGTCGGCTTGCAGTTCTTTGCGTGCGACATCCCACTTAGCCAACGCATCTCGAACGGCTTTGTTGAAGTCCTCAAACCTTCCAGCCGTGCCGTGGTAAGCGCGAACAACATTGGGTCGCGTCGCTTCGCCCTCCTTGCTGTCGAGGATGCCAGGGTCGGCGCTAAAGTCGCCCTGGTTCTGGGTGGACTTGATCTGGTTGGAGTCGAAGGCGAGGTAAGTGGTTGGGTCTGACGCGCCCCTAGTTTCGGCAGGCGATGTATTGGTGTATTCCAGCCCATCGAATCCCTGTTCTTTCAGTTGGCGGACGTATTCCTCTCCAACCTTAGCCCTGTCTTCCTGCCCCAGACTCGCCAACTGATTATCAAAGTTGTCTACATAGTCTGTGACGCTGGTGTCTTGACTAGCCGCCTGCCCGGGGAACTCGTTTGCAGTGATTGGCAAGCCAGATCGCAACGTATCAAACATGCGATTTGCGGTAGACTGATCTACCCCCCTAGACTTCTGCGCCCACTGAACAAACAAGTCTCTACCCGACTCGTTATCCAAGACAACGCTGATTACGTCTCTTGCAATAAGGGCTTGATCAAAACGCCCTTCTTCAGCCTGAATCTTACGAGGGTTCTGCAAGCCCAAATAAACGGTGAGGACGCGACCTCCATCACGACCAAAGAACTCTCCAATCTTTTTATCGACGGCAAAATGAACGCCGACAGATTGGTCAATAGGTCGTCCTTGCTCTACCGGAGAAGGACGGAATATCTCAAACGGGTCAGCAGACTGCGTCCCGTGGTAAACCACTAGCGGCTTACCCTCCGCATCCACCACCTTGCTGTCCCCGAACCGCCGCACAAAGTTCTGGAACGCAGGCTTGCCGTTGGGGGCGACGCGATCTCCAAACTGTTCCTTGGCCCATGCTACGACCTCGGGTCGGTAGTCCGACTCTGTGAACGTGTAGTCCGAAGGCTGGTCAAACGATGCGTAGGTGTCAGGCGTTACCTGCCGACCCTCCAGGCGCTGCTGCACGATCTCAGGCAGGTGCTTCTCTACAAACTCTCGCGGAGAGACGTTTCTTTGGAGCGCAGCGCGGCGGATAAAGCCGATCAACACAGAAGCGTTGGCCGCTGCGTTCATCGTCAGTTCGGCGTCTGTGCCCTTGAGAACCTTCTCTAGGTCACGACGCACTTCCTGACGCACTTCCCGAAGTTCGCGCTCAAAGTTCTCCATGTCTTGAAGGTCTTTGGCAACTTCATCGCCCCGCTCCTTGACCATTTTTTCGCGAAGGCGGTCAACCTCGTCATACTCACGCTTGGTCATCCCGTCTTCTTGGAACGCCGTGTTGGACAACGCCGTCTCGCGAAGAAGCGTGTTGTCAAAAGCGTCTTCGAACTCAGTCTTGGTTAGCTCAACTTCGCCATCGCGCTCCGCAGCCTCGTCGATCCGAGCCATTAAGCCAGGGCTGTTGGCCTCAATCGTTTCACGGACCTGATCTTCTGTTACCACGCCCTCCTTTACGCCTTCTGCAATGGCGTTCTTAAAGTCTTGAGCGCGGACGTAGTAAGAAGAGTTATACGCAGAGGTCTCGCCAGCCTCTGCGTCTACCTGACGCTGCGCCTCAGGAGCCTTACTCCTGCCACGAATCTCAGCAGCCTCCTTTTCCTTTTGGTAGTCGTGGTTTGCGTTGGCAGCCTTGATGTTGTCGTTGGCTAGGCGAATAGCAGACGGGACGCCGCCCATGACTACCATGCCCTTAAACGTGTGCGTAAACGCTTGGACGAAAGACTCTTTGTATTCAGGCTCGTAAAGGTTGTCTGGCCGGTATAGCTGCGACGCTCGGAGTTGAGCATATTGACCAAGAACTTCTTGGACGCCCTCAGTCAATGACTCCGCGCCAATTCCCTTGGCGTAATCAGCAAGGATACCTCCACTGATTTGCCCTGACGTTTGGCGAAGCAACAAGCCTTTGCCTCGCTTCTTGGCGATTTCTTTGGCTAGTTCCTTAAAAGGCGCACCGGCAAACTTAAGACCTACAGACTCAAAGCCTGCGATGACCGACCCGTAGGAAGCGCCAATGTCCGCAGCCTGAGCAGGCGTGTAGCCGTCCATGACGAGGTCGGCGTAAAGGTTGCCTGCCTCTAGGTTAAAACTTGTAGCAAACGCGGCGATACCTGCGGCAATTGGCGCTACGGTAGGTGCGGCTGGGCCAGAAACCATCGCCGCTGTTCTTCCGGCAGCAAATGCGTAGCCCAGCGTTTCTTGCATAGTGCCTGCAAGTTCAGCAGCAGCAGCAAACCAGCCGGGTTCGCTTTGCATGTGAGCTTGCTGGAGTTTGCGGGCCTGCTCAATCTTACGGCGCTCGTAGGGGTAGAGGTCTCGGCCCTCTAGCATGGCGCGGGTGCCAATGTTGCCAATGGCTACCGTGTCACGGGCGACGTTGTAGGCGTTGGAAATACTGTTCCACCACCCCTCCGTCTCGATGATGTTGCCCATGTCGTCGCGAGCAGTCGCGACAAACGGAACGCTAGTCAGATTCTTGTAGAGGGTCGGGTAAGTCCGAGCGACTGTGTCGTTGTAAAGTTGCTTTTCAGCAAAGAGCGACTCGTATTCTAGAAAGTTTTCTCGAATGTCCGCTTCGTCTGCGTCCATGACAGACGACAGCGACTGCACCTTTTGCTCTTGAGCAGGCTTGTATTTAGCAGACTCTTTCCAGACGTAGTTAAAGTCAGGCTGCTCAGGAAACAGAGGAGGGACTAGCGAGTTGCTCATGCTTCAGGCTATCGGTTGAGGTAGTAGCGGCGGACAGCTTCTAGACGAGTCATAACTCGACCATCATCCGTAGACCTGGGAATGTTCCGAAGTTTGTCTAAGACACTTTGAGGCAGGTCTTTTTCGTCGCCTGGGTAAAACATAAGAGCAAACTCTTCAAAAGAGTCGTCGCTCATCCCGCTGCCTGTCCAAGCGTTTTTGGCTTCCTCAACTTCGTCCAAAAACATTTGGCGACGTTGAGCCGCAGTAGTGTCAAAAGTGCCTCGGCCAACAAATCCTTGCTCTGTCGTAAACCCACGGCCATAACGATAAAGGATTTGAACGCTCTGAGCTTTTTGTGACAGCATTGCGTTAGCCGTGCTGTTCCTTACTGCTTTTTGATGTTCAGCCGTTTGCATGGCCTTCATCCTTTCGTCTTTCTGGCGCAAGGCTTCAGCGCGAGCGTCAATGTCCGCAGGCGAAATTGTGCTTGCTGCACGGTCGCGGGCCGCTTCGATACCTGCAAGATCCAGAATCGTCATGCCGCCTGGAATGCCAAGAACATTTTCAGATGCTCGTTTTTCTAGTTCTTTACGGTTTAAGACAAGGTTGCCAGGACCGATGAATTGGTCAAAGACCCGCTGCACAGAGCGGCCACGCTCTTCTTCCAATAGTTCCTTAGCAGCCTGATCTTGGTAAGGCTCAAGCTCATCGCGTCGCATCGGGCGCTCTAGCGGCCCAAGATCTTCTCCAGGCTTTCCGTATCGGAACTCCGTAGTGTAGATGTTTCGCGTGTGCTCTTGGTCAACCCAGCCTGAATCGTATACCTCTTTCGCAACTTCTTGCAAAAAGACCGTCTCGTCAGTTTTGGCTCGCTCATTCTCAGTCAAGGTTTGCCATTTTGCGTTGGCACGTTTCACAACCTCAATGTGAAAACGATCCTTCATGGTTTTGAGAGACAAACTGCGAGTAGACGACCGACCTTCGCCGTATTTAGTTTCCAGTTTGTCTTGGAGAGTTATTCCGGTATCTGCGTTAGCTCTAGCATCATGCTCAAGCAAAGCGACATCCGTTATATCTGTATGCGATGCAGTAAACGGGTTGAACTTGCCTGTCTTTCCGCTTCCAGATCCAGACCTGCCACCAGTCTGCTCGCTTTTGAAAGCGTTGTATTGACCAGTCAGCATCATCAGCCTTTCTTGCGAAACGTGGGCTTTCAGGTCGTCCACCATGCGAGCGACAGTCCCCTCATCATCGCCATACCGTGCAATGATGGCGCTAGGGCTGCGATTTAATTCGTTAAGGATGCGCTCGCCGTAATCGTCCGTGACGTCTAGGCGAGCCTCCACTAGTCGAAGTTCGTCTAGGATGCCCGCTTTAGAGGCTCTTTGAGTGTCCTCTGCCGACAGCGGCCCTTGCCTGATTTTATCGGAAAGCTCCAGCATCAAGTTGCCGCGCTCCTCCTTCTCGGCTTTCTCACGCGCCGACGTAAACTTGTTTAATTGCTCTAGCCAAGCCTCTGCCATCTTGGGATCAGTTTTGGCTTTTTCTGCAATCAAGTCGAAGGCATCAGCGTAGGTTGAGTCTTTCTGCGAAGCCGCCCACTGAATTGCTTGTGAATCTCTCGACTTCTTCTGCACTAACTGATCAAGCGACTGCCTTTGCGTCTGACTCATCACTCCGTCAGGCAGTTGACCCATCAAAGCCTCAACCCCTGCAATCCGGCTAGGGTCTTCGCTGTCGAGAGCAGACGTGACCACGGACTCGAACAGCTTGTCGCGCTTGCCTAAAGCAAACACTTGCGCCTGATCGTCGTCCATGCCTTTCGATCGGGCCTCCTGAAGATACAAGTTGTTGAGGCGTCCAAACTGCACCAACGCTTCAGGGTTGTCAGGGTCGGCAATGATGCTGTCAGCCAGCACGGCCTGACTTTGCAAGTTGGTAGTTTGCTCGTATTGAGCAGAAGCCTCTAGGTAGTGACCTTGCGCGCGAAGGTCAGCGCGGTTGCGAATCCGATCTACAATTGGCTTGGCTAGCGTCCGCTGCGCGTCGTTCATCAGCATGGGGCTAGAACCGTCGTAGAGTTCTTGCACGCCCTTTTGGAAGTCAGCTAGCCCGTCAACTCCTTCTTTGCCCTTCTTCTGCTGATACTCTAAGAACAGCTTGTTGACGCCGTTTTCAAAAGTGTTGGTGAACTCTCTGGTGCGAGCNTCGTTGATCTTGTCCTCAANCTNNATNCCGATCTGGCCAACNACTTGACCAATCTTCTGCATGCGAGCGCCAGTCTGCGCGGCTTGCTGAACAAGAGGGTTGCCTTGGTAGGCAACAACACCGGGCGCTTGGAACTGCGGTCGCGACGTAGGCGACAAGCCAACACTAGGAACTCTAGGCATGATTAGCGGGAGTAAGTCAGACGGTTGATGTCACGGCCTGCCTGAGCGGCTCGGTAGAGGAAGAACTCAGAGCCGATACGGCCAGCACTGCCTAGCAGGGTTTGAGTTCTAGGAGCAGACGCCTCGATGTTCTGCGCGCTGACTCTGCCCATCAGACCTTGGTTTCGCATGTTGACTGCCTGCATTCTGCGAGCCTGAGACTGCCGCAAAGCGTTGCTGTCGATGTTGTAGGCGTCGATCTCCTTGACCAGATCTAGGCTGGCTTGCGTCTCCGCAGCCGATCCTGCGCCAATCCTGACGCCGCGAGCGCCTTGGCGGGTCAACTCTTGCGCCATCTCCATGCCTGCACGCATGGTCAGTTGAGCCTTCTGCTGCTGCCCTGCTTCGAGGATACTGGCAGCGTCCTCCTCCATCATGCTGGCGTTGATGTTGGCCATGTCGGCTTGGAACCGCATGGCAGACGCCTTGGACTTGGCTTCGTATTGGGCCTGCTTGGCAGCGTAGTAGTTCGCAATCTGCTGCGTAATCACTCCGCCGATCTGGGAGATCAACCCAGCCGTCTGCATAGCCTGAGCACTGTCTAGCTGCTCTTGAATTTTAATGGCGTCTAACTGAGTCTGCATAGCAGGGCTAAACACCTGACCGTCTGGCTGCGGGCCGGGTAAAATGCTCGTCTCAGGACTCATGGCAGAACCCAAAATGCTGGGTCTACTGCTGCCCATAAAGCTGGAAGAAGCACCTGGAAAATAAGGGTCGCCAAGAGAACTTGGCGGAGTGCTACCAAAAATGCCCATGCTAGTCTCCGATCGACACTTGCGTCGTGATGTTCAAAAGGGACGCAGGAGCAGCACCCGTGGCTTCAACCACGATCTGACCCTCTTCGTCCCAGGTTGACGGGACGTGCGTGCGGAACTCGCCCGTCTTAAGCTCTGTGTCCTTGAGTTCTGAGACCGACTTAAGGTCTGCTTCATCCATGCCAACCTTGATGGCACCGCAGTCCTCGACTCGGATAGACACTTGGTTGATGTTCTTGGTGCGGCCCTGCGCCCCCGCCTCGATCTCTAGGCTCATGGGCAAGGTCTTGGCCTGCGAGGTGTAGGACAACCCGCCGCAGATCTTGACGGCGTAGTCACTCAAGACCACCTCGCCAGCAGCAGACACCGTCACAGACTCCGTCTTGGCACCGTCTACGAGCACCGAGATGGTCTGGCTAGCAAGGTGCGAGAAGCCAGAGAACGTCTTGCGAGCAAACGCCCACGTAGAGGTCGGCGTGTTTGCTAGGTCGGTCGGGAAGTCTGAGAGCAGTTTGCCCGTGAACTCGGTAGCAGAAACGTAAGTGTCTAACGTTACGCGATACTTTGTGGTGCCCGACGTGAACTCGATAGCTGACCCGGCGTCTTCGCTGCTAAACAGACCAGGAGTAGCCGTATCCCCAGTAGAGTCGTAGGACTTGATGGTGACGGTGTCGCCTTCTTGGAACAGCCCAGAAGACTCAACCGCAACCTTAGCAGTCCCGCTGTAGGTGCCATCCTTGATGACGCTGGCGTCCAAGTAAACCGAGTCAGTAAGCGTCTCGTCGCGCACCTGCTTCATCCGCTCAATCGAACGGTTGCTGCCTCTAAGCACTACTGCGTAGAGGTTGTCGTAGCTGCCCTCCGACAGAGAGCAGATGCTCTCAATAGTGCCGTCCGTCTCATGCTGGTGCCACGCCATCACACGCTCTTCAGGGATGTAGGTCAGGCACAGCAACTTGCCGTTGCTAGAAACAAACCACAGCACTGGGATCGGAGCCTTGGAGTAAGCCAAGTCGTTGAGCGTAAACCCATCGAACAAGTGCGCTGCGCGCAGCGACAGGTCTCCAGTCAGGTAGCCCTGCATCTCTGCGCTAAATGACACCTGCCGAGCGTGGCCTCCTCGCGCCGCACAGAACACTACCGAGTTGTTGACGACCTGCGGGTGGACAGTGTTGCTGCCTACGTAGGACTGCTGCCGGATGGCAATGGTGCTTGGCGTGATCGCGTCGCTGTTGATGGCCGTGACGCGGAACTCGCCCTGCTGCGTCATCAGCAACAAGTCCTGCACAGGAACAATGTGCCGGATGACGTGCGCCTCGCGGGAAGCAAGGTCCACCGAAATGCGGTCGTCAGGCTGGACTGGGAAGCGATAGGAGAAAGATGACTCCGTGCCTGACCGGCTCATAAACAGCGTGCGAGGCAGCGCGTCAGAGCCTCCAAAGCATCGACGCTGCTCAAACCTAGCAGCCGCTCGGGGCTGGAACGCAGCTTGCACATCCGCGTCAGGAATCAGCAAAGTCTGCGACAGGTCAGGCCCGATGTTGTCGTCTTCAAACGAATACGACGCAACATTGACCTTGTGATCAACCTGACCAATGAATCCGAAGGTGCCGTTGATCTCCTTGTAGATGTTGTAGGAACGAGCATTCGCTACAGCATCAAAGGTAATCGTGTTGCTAGCACCGGGCACGGACAACACGTTGTCGAACGTCTTTTCAGCAGACCCAAGACTTTCTTGGCCACGAGAGTCTACTGCTGTGACCTTGTATTTCTGCTGGGTCTCAGCGTCTGCGACGCTGTAGTAGACCAAAACGTCTGCTGAAGTGACTGTAAAGCTTGCACCAACGCCAGTGCCAAGACCGTGCTCTAACAAACGGCCTGTAGAGTCTCGGAGAGTTATCTGGTTAAAGCCAGACGCATCTGTTGGCTGCGAAGCACTTTCTGCCACTGTAAAGTAGCGATCGACTCCATCAGATCCGAAGAAACTTGTGATGTTGGTAGAGCTAATCGTGGTATTCGCAATGAATACTGTGTCTCCAATCACAAACGGGAAGAAGCTGTCTTGGTCTCGAAGGGTTAAAACCGTTGCTTCTGATGTGCTTCCAGCTTGATGGCCAAGAGAGCACGCATAAGCCTGACCACGATCGGAAGTGCCTCCGATGTTGGTAGGCGGCAATAGTGTCGGGCTAAAATCTACTGGTCCTATAGTCCAGTTGACGGAACCAAACCGCTTTAGGTCTTGAGGCGGATGATTCGGGTGAGCAAACGTCACTACGTCGCCAGACTGATCGTATTCAATGTCAAACAGTTCAGCCTCTAGGAACGGAGAGGCAAGCGCAAACGCTCCTTGATCGTCAGCAAATTCTAGGTTGTTAGCAAAAATGTCGTTAAACACGCTAACTGGAGTATGTGAATACCCAGGCGTGCTTCCAAAGTCTGCCGTGACCCGCATCACCCTAGACCGATACGCCACATCTAGCCAGTTAATGGAGCCAGTGCGAGGGTAGTCAAGGTAGATGTAATCGCCTGCCTCATGGAACTGGCGAATCCAAACGCGACGCCCGCTGCCGTCATTATTAGCGTTTGGAGCAGCCACTCTTGCAGCGTTAATCTGTAGGTCGTCTACCCATGTGTCAGGATCATCGCCTTTAGCCGTCCCAACAAACTCTTTGGCTGTTCGCAGACCAAACTCTAAACCTGAGCAGTTGGCCGTTCCTCCCGCCGTGTAGTCAACGTAAAGGGGTTGAGGAATGCCGGGTAGGCGAACGAATGAGCTTTGACCTTGAGAGGCGTTGGTGATCTTGTAAACAAGCTCTACACGTTCGCCTTGCTGCCAGTCGTTATATTGACTGGTTTCAGTATGAAGCCCAAACGACAAGCAAAAGCTCGATACGTCTTTGGGCTGCCAAAGGGTTACGGGCGCAGCTACGCCATGCTCAAATCGACGATATTCTTGAGCAGGCCCAAACTTCCCTGTGACCCCGCCGTGGCTAAAAGCGTAAAGGTTAAAGCCAGCAGAGCCGTTGCCTAGCGTTCGGACACTGCCAGTAGGCGCATCTAAAACCTTAATGCGCTTTGTGTCTACGATGTCTGCATAGTGCGCTGTTGACCCGAAAGACCCAGGGTATTCGTTAAACGGCGTCGGCAGGGAGCCAAACGCATCTGCTAGTGTGCTTGGGTCGTCGTCGTCCTCTGCGTAAAAGACAATTCGCTCGCCTTGAGTAAACCCGTGAGGTTCATTGAACGTGATGGTGTTGTCAGAGACCTGGAATTGGAATTGCTTAAAGTTGGCCCAGACAATTGTCTCCCCGTCTGAGTGAAACCTGATCTTCTGATCGGTCAACTCAATAGCCAACTGCTGATCTACCGAAAAGGTAAACGGAATAAGACGGGACTTCTTGGTGCCGTCTAGGCTACTGGCTACCCGTTGAAACCCTGGACGACGATGCAGGCCACCTCGCGGGTCTACCAACCAGTTCTTGCAAGTAGCAAGGCCAGACTGGTATTGCTGCGCGTCAATGCGCCCATACATCTGAGTGTCGATCTCACCGCCAGAAAACGACAGTTGGATCTTGCGAGTCTTCGGCATGGTTAGCGATCCCAAGGGTTGGTGTTGGCGTCAACGACCGGCTTCTCGCGAGTGGTCCGACTGTCGAACGCAGCAGCACGCTGCATGTAGAACTCAGCCATTTGCGTCGCATTGCGAACCGCACCCATGCCCTCGTCGCCCTTGATCAAAGCGCCCGCCAACATGCTCGCTAGCTGCCACGACACCGCGTAAACGAACATCTGCGAGAACTTAGACGAGTCTGTAACCTTGGCTTGGTAGCGGATGACCGCGTCTTGCAGGTTGCAGTAGATGACTCGCTCGTAGTCCGCGCTCAGTTCAATCGCGTAGGGTTGCGGAATCTTGGTGCTCTCGCGGATCTGGTCGTCCAGCGAGTCCTTCGGGATGACCGCGATGACGCCCGCGAAGTTGGACGGCAACTCGTAGGCATACTCCCAGTCTTTTCGCCCGCTAGAACTAAGAGCCACAAGAGCAGACTGTCGAATGGTGAAGTCCCATCGGTGTCGCTCCAGACATAGGTCTCGGGCCAAGGGGTAGTATCGAGCACACAGGTCAGCTTGGTGACTTCCATCGGACGGGTTGAGGCTGGTGACGCTGGCCTTGTCTCCGATGTGAGCCAACGCCAAGTTGCAGATCTCGATCTCCTTCGAGGTCATGGACTGGGTGTCCTTCCAGGCGCTGTAGGCAGAGTCCGCAAAGCTCGCCATGCCTACCCCGCTGTAGTGGATCTTGGGGTTCTCGTCGTCCCCCAGTTCAAACGAACTGACCTCAAAGGTGCGCGTGTATTCGTCCTCATCAGCCAGCGTGTCGATTGCTGTGTTGATGGTCGAAGCGTAGGTCCAGTTTGCCGCTGTCGTAATCTTCGGGTGAATGAAGGGGATTTTGTCCTCTTCTAGCGAAGTCAGAGAGCGGTCCTTGATGGCCTTGCGGATGGCTGCTCGGATCTTGCGGGCGCTGTTCTCGTAGTTGTTTGCTAGCGGCAGGTAGCGGGCGTCCTCTTCGCCTTGCGCCCAGAAGATCCCGACGCACTCGCCGGTATCGCCGTCTGCCTCGAACGCCAGTTTGGCTGCGTCCAGCATGTCTTCGAGGCGAGCAAAGCAGTTGTTCGGCTCACCCGGCGACCACGACTTGTGCTGCGCTTCGTCCAGCCAGCCGTGCGAAGTAGTCGTGTCCGTAGAGTGGAACACCTCCTTGTGACCGATGCTGGTAGCCTTCATCGCACAGAGCAAGACGTGCATGGTCTCGCCCGTGTATTCGTGCATCTTCAGAGCAAGGCTCGGGTGAAAGCTAATGCTCGGGTTAACCGAGATCTGCCCCGGACCATCGAACGCTTGGTAGGCACGCGGCGTCGCATGGTGGTTCGGGTAGTTGAAGCCGGGAGGGTAGGGGTTCTGCTTGTCTTCTTGGTCGTAGACAAACATGATGTGACGAGCGTCGGCCCCCGTGTTGGCAGCAGTAGTCGTGCCTTCCAAGCCGCCGATGCTAGATTGGGTAGACCCGGATGAACCAACGACACCGCCCGTATCGCTGGTCAAATCCTCCAACGTCAAGGTAGATCCACTAACGGACTTGACGAAGTAAACCTGCCCTGCGACTAGCGGCTCAGGCAGTTTGCCAGTCGTAAAGAACTTGACCGCTGTGCCTGCTGGAGGCGTTCCGCCAACCAAGGTCGGTGACGACTGGATCTCTACCGTGACATCAGTCGTGCTGTTGGTAGAGGTAATCTTGACCTCGGCAGGGCCGTCAAACTTAGAAGCCCCCTCAAACGGGCACCACGGCAACCACATTGCCCACTTCTCAAATGGAATCGATTGGTTGTTAAGCGGCGGAACCTCGATAGCAAACGTGTCACCGTCGCTAGTAGCTGCTGGAAATGCCTCGACGGTTAGCGTGTTAATGTTGCTTGCAGACTTAACGTCGTGAATAGCCCGCGACTCACCTATGTTTTGTGTGTTGCTTGCCGTGATGCAGCGGGCCTGCAAGCCAGTCAGGCTTCCTCGGAACGACGGCTCAAACGAAATTTGAATGTTCCGCTGCTTCTGTGTGGCGTGTTGAGCAGCCGAAGTGTTCGCAGTAATTGCAATTTCATCTCCGCCGGGATCAGTTGCTACGAAAAAAGATGCGTAGGAGTCTAGTCTTGTTACTACTACCGTTCCGTTAGTTTCAACAGACTCAAGCGCAATTGCGCTTCCCCCAATAGTCCTACGCAGTTCAATAGTGACGTGATCAACTACCTTTACAAAATAAGTTGTTGATCCATCAATGTTGCCGCCAGTGGCATTTGGGAAAGTAGATGTGCCTAAAGCAATTGTAATTGGCTCATTGTCTCCCAATCCGTGAGCCGAACTAAAGTCTAGTTGATTGTTGGCAGTGTCCCAGGCTGATGACGTAACCGTTTCCCTGACTCCAGCCTTGCGAGTGACGTAGTAGGTGGTTGAAGACGACAAGCCTGACGGAACACTGTGGTCTGACCCATCAGAAAACTTGACTGGCTGGCCGACGTAAACCGGACGGCTAGTGCAAGTGATTCGAGCGGGTCCACCAACAGGGCTAGACCCATATGATCCTGAAGTCAGGATTGTGTTGATGTAGCAGGCGTGCTCGCCAGAAGCGTTAATCGCTGCGCTTAGGCTAGGATCGCTAGCCGAACCCGGATCTGCGTTACCGCCGAACTCGCTCTCCAGCAGAATAGTAGTCGTGGTCCCAGCAGCACCTGCCGTAGGAGTGAAGTCAAACAGTTCACCCGTCTCTGGAGGCGGCACAAAGGCTTCTGCGGGGTCAAACGTCAGAGTTGTCCCGGCAGTCGCTGCTGCATCTACGGTGTGCGTAGTGCCAGTCTTGCGGCGCGTGATGACGATTCCTGTCGGGTCATACTGCCAAGTGACCGATGTGTTGATGCTCGTAGACGTAGAGCCTGCCAGCACCTTGCCCGTGCCGGGGTAGGTCGAGGCAGTCGCCGTGCCGACGTTCTGGTAGCTCGCAGTCGGGTCGTAGAAGGTCAGATACTTGACCGCCCGAGTAGCCTTGCCCATGACGTTCGCCGTCTGGTGCGAGCCAAACGTCGTCGCTCCAAGAGCGTCTGCTTGGGGGCCGCCCTTGAACGTAAAGGGCAGGGTGAGGATGTCGTCGTAAGGACCAGCCGAGTAATCCGGCGTCTTGGACGACTGGTTGCGCGGGCTACGGATTGATGCGTAGAGGTGGTTCGTCTCCCACTCAATCGCGTCGGCTACCTCTGTAGCCTGATTCTGCCCAGCAACGACAATGAACTTTCTGACGGCCACGGACTTACCTCAGGTAGCCGCCGTCAGGTATAGCGCGGGGGCGGCGGCTGCGACCCCCGCACTATGTGGCTCAGACTTCCGCCTGATCCGAAGCCGAAGGCTTGTCTTCCTTCGGCTGCTTCTTGGGACGACCCGGCTTCCGCTTGACTGGAGCCTTTGGCTCTTCTGCCTTCGGCTCTTCAACAACCTCCATCCAAGAGGCGTTGAATTGACGAGGGCTATCCAGGTCAAACTCCATCCCCGGCTTCCAGCGCCGGGGGCCGTAAATGCCGCGTTGTGTAGCTCTAACTCGCATTAGTTAGCGGGGTCAGTAGCCGGGACACGGGTAGCAGATCCGGTCCAGTTTGCAACATCCTTAGTCAAGAAGGCGTTGATGCTGCCCGAAGTGATTGTGCCACCGCCTGTAGCGTTAGCTGCGCCTGCAACCATAATGTGCTTGGCATATTCCGCTTCAGGCAAAGCTACAATAAACCTCTTTCCTGCCGGAAGAGATGCCTTGGCAGTCAGACCTGTTTGGAACAGCAGCGTTCCAGCAGCAGCAGATCCGGCGTCAACAGCAGAACTGTGGCTAAACACCGTAAAGTTGTAAGTAGCCAAAGAGCCTGCTGGGATAGCGGTGACTTCAATTACCAAATAAATTGGTTCACCACTGCTGAAGTCAACCGTTGCATTGTCTGCGATAACCGCACGAAGTTCTTTCGAGCCACCAATTACAAGGTTGTCCGTCAGAGTTCCGGTTGTAGGAAGCGCAGTGTTGTCTGCCAGCTCCAAGTTTGAATCAATAAACATCTGTGTTTTCTCCTATTAGAGATTGCTGACAGGCGACTCGTCTTCGAGCAGCGCGTCAACCTTGCGAATTGGAATACCATCGAAAACCAGTTGGCTACGGCCACCGATTTCGTCCATGCCCAGCGTTGATTGCTTGACCTTGTCTACAAACTGACGGCGCAAATACTGCTTGGTCTTGCGGTTGCAGTAGAACGAAGCGCGACCAAAGCTAAGGCTTGGCACAAGTTCGCAAGCGTCCGACATCATTTCCACCAAGTCCAATCCAGCGCCAGCGTCTGAATTTAGGTCAGCAGTCTGGAACTGCATACGCACGATGTAGCGCCAGTCGCGAACACTCAGGCCACAGCACCACTTGTAGTGGGTGCGGTAAGCTTCCATGCGACCGCCACCGCTGCCAGTGGTGTCTTCAATAGTCACCTGACCCTTGTCTTCCTTCGACAAGCCCATTTGGCTGCCCTTAGAGTAAAGGCCGTGACAAGTGTTCGGACCCCACACAATCAAGTAAATGCTTGAGTGAGTGTTGCCGCTAATCGAAGAACCACCAAAAGTAGCGCCACTCAAGATGTTGTTGCCAACATCAGCGTTCTTGTCGTCGAAGCGCGGGCGGAAACCCGTGAACTCTTCGGCGTCCGTACCTTCGTCGCCGTAGAACAGCGTCTTGGTAAACTCTTGGTTCATGCCCTCGATGTGGGCCATGTCCTCTGACATGCGGAACGCAGCCGTGTTGCCGTTCAGGTCAGCAAGTTGCTTGTCAACCTCGGCGTAGGCTTCCATCATGCCGATGGTGTCCGTGACCTGAATGGTCTCGCTCTTTGAAGGCTGAACGCCGCCGTAGAGCTTGCGCCACGTCGGAGCCGGAAGGCCGGAACGAATCGTAGTGCGGTGTCCCGTTTCCATGTTCCCTTCTAGTTGGACCATGTCTTCAAGGACTTCGTTGGTCTGAGAAAGAGTTTCGACAATCGTCGCGATGCTCTTATCAGGATCTTGCCGCTTGGTGTAATCAAGCAGCGTGGGGTGCGTAGTTGCGCTTACAACCATGGTTTAAGAACTCCTCAGTTCATCTTTGAGTTGTTGTAGAAATCTCGGGCAGAGAACGGCTGTTCTTTGTCCGTTTGGCTACCGGTAAGGAAACGATCCTCACCGATATCTTGGTGCGCCCTGACGAGGAACCGGATGATCTCCGGATTATCGCCAAGACCTGTCTCCCCTAGCAGCGACTTCAACTCAGGAGTGCCAAAGGCATCGAGCACGCGAACGGCCTTGCCCAAGTTCTCCTGAAGTTTGTCTCCTCCGATCTCAGGATCGGACTTAACGTTTTCAACCCACTCGGAACGGACTTCGTTGATGTAGTCGTCGTTCTGCTGCCTCAGTGCCGGGGCGACCTTGTCGAGCACTGACTGGGCTTGCTCTTGAGTCAAGTTGAGATCTTTTGCGATTTCTGAGAACGCTTGCACCGGAGCCGAATCAACCTCAAGGTCCGCGCCTTCAATGGCTTGGAACTCATACGATTCTGGCGCACCCTCAGGCTCGCTTACTTCCGCCGGTTGTTCCTGCTGAACAGGAGCTTCCTGCGGTTGCTGCTCTTGCGGTTGCTGCCCAGCGTCTTGGCCGGTCAGCAGAGAATCAGCAACTTGCCCTTCGTTGTTAGTTTCGGGAGTTTCTGTTTCGGTCTCTGTCATTGGATTCCTTGATCATCAAGGTGAACTGGTCGGGACACGCCTCCAGCAGATCGTCCGCGATCTTCGTGCCTACAGCCTGCGCCCCAGCCTTATGGCTTTGAGCAAGACCGTTGGTGTCATTCACCGGCATGAAAAACCGCATCTCGCGTAGCCATCGCCACACGATCCGACGGCCAGACTGCGACCCCATGAGCCAACGCATGTCTTCACGATGCTGGTTAATACGAGCCTGAATGCGGTCAGATCGCTCTGCCGCATCCTCGTCGATCAACTCATCTGAAATCGCGTGTTGGCGCACGCCAGGAAGATAGCAAAATACGCTCAACAGGAAGCGATTTTTTTGCTCTCCGGCGTAAGTCGGTTGCGCTCAACAAAAAAGCAGGCTGACCACCTTGCCCCACACGGTGATACAGCCTGCTAGCAACCCGGTCCACACAACCGGGAGCGATGTCATAACCCTTATACAGGCATGACCTTGCTTACAAAACGGCTTGCAGTTTCGGTGACCCACTCGGTAACCTTCTGGACAGCCATAGCGGCTTCCGCTTGGCCAAGGTTGGCAAGAGTCGCCTGCACAATCGCTACTTCTGCGTCCGCAGCCTCAGGGTCTGTAAGGGAAAGCACAGCCAGTCGGCCAGAATCAGCAGCAATTGCTTCAAGGATTTCTTGTTTTTCGGGAGCAGTGATGGATGCCTTAAGGCTGTCGACCAAGGCACTTACGTCAGGTGTCATGTCGCTCATTGCTTCTTCGTGTTGGCGTCAATGCGGAGCTTCCAGGTCTCCAGAAGGCGAATACGCGAAGCCTTAGACGGAGCATCCAGCTTCTCGTCAGCCTCTACGTAAGCACGGTAAGACGGCGCGATTGCGTCGTAGGTCAGTCGATCGGCCTTCACGTAGGCATCAGCAACGCTGATCCCTTCGCAGCCAGTAAGCAGCACGAGGGCCGCTACAGCACAAAACTTCTTCACTTGGTGTCCTTTGGTTTGGGGGATTCGGGCTTCTTAGCAGGCGGCTTGGGCTCGTGCCCGTTGCCGTTGCCGTTTTCTTCAGGAGTGGGGCTACCCTCTGAAATAATACTTCGGAGATTCGCCATAAGCCCTGTAACCAAAAGGGTTAACAAGGCTGAGGCAACCGATACTGAGTCTTCAGGAATCGCGCCAAACCCCAGCATGGCAATAAAGCCGCCGATCAACAGCACGAGGATAGCTGGCGTAGTGAGCGCAAGGTTGGTCCGCGCTTTCTCACTGGCCGACGTGTGAAGCCGGATCTTGGCAAGCTCCAGTTGAATCTCTTCGCGACGCAACGCGCGCTCGGCATCACGTTCGGCGCGTTCCTTGGCAACGATAGCCTTGTAGCGCGCTTGTGCTTCCTTGGTCTCTTCGCGCTTAAGCCGCAGGGCTGCCTTCTCGTCTTTCACGATAATTGTCTGCGGGTTGGAGGTGTCGGGTTCGAGGTCTTCATTCTTGGCCATGGGTCAACTCATAGGTTTTTAGTGAGTAGTGCTGCTGCCACTGGGATGGCTCCGCCAAGCAGCCCTGCTAGGCCGCAGCGCACCTCAAGAGACGCGATCTTCTTTTCGATGTCAAACAACCGCGAGTAAAGCTCGCGCATCTCATCCTTAAAGTTGCTTCGTTCCTCACGGATCTCGGTCGTTAGACGTTCAATGCTGTCCATAACCAAGCGCCGGTATTCGTCCCAGCTATTTCCGTTTGCGTCAGACATGTCAGGGGTGCCGGATAATTCGTAGCAGGGTGCCGTTAGTAACCATGTTGGCCGTGCCATCAGCATCCGCCTCAGCTTGGAACTTTAGTTTGTTGCCGCTGCTGAGGCTAAGGATAGTGCTCAACGTGACAACACCAGTGTTCTGGTCGGTGTCACGCGAAGAGTAGTTACTGGCCGTGTGCATACTCTGACGCACAAAACCGCTGCCGGTGTCTAGCCACGTTCGACAGAACGCCTCGATGCGGTTGTTGCCGCTCATGCGGAACGAGCAGTCAATCTGGTAGCGCCCGTCTGCCGCGATGTTGATCTGCGTGTTATCGGACGTGTCAGTTCCGCTGTCTTCGTCGTCAATCTGGATGTTGCCAGTTGAGTCAGCCAGTGCGTCAGACGAAGCCGTGTCCCACGACGCGTAGATGGTCGTGTTTGCGACCGACGCTGTTGAAGTCCCCACGGCTAGCATCGTGCTGACCTTAGCGTCTGTAGCTAGCTTGGCTGCCGTCACGTTAGCGTCCGTGATCTTGACGGTAGTGATTGCGTTGGTGGCTAACCGCGCGGCGTCAACAGCGCCGTCTGCAATCTGTGCGCTACCCACGGCGTCGTCAGCAATGGCTGCTGCTACGACAGCGTCGTTCGCGATGTGCTCGCTTCCGATAGCGTCGTCGGCAATCTTGGTTCCGTCAACAGCATCTGCGCCAAGCTCAGTTGTGGTTACTGCGCCAGCGTTGATCTTAGCGGTCGTAACGGCGTCGTTAGCAAGCTGCGTGTCCGTGATCGTAGTATTCGCGATCTTGCCACCAGTAATCGCTGTGTCTGCTAGCTGCGTCGCCGTGATTGTCCCGCTAACAATCTTGGCTGCGGTAATCGTAGTGTTTGCGATCTGCGCGGCGGTGATGGTCGTGTTGGCAATCTTGGCCGCTGTGACAGCAGTGTCTGCAATCTTGGCCGTGGAGATCGAGCCGTCTGGCACTAGGCCGGGCGTCTTGCCAATCTCAGTTACCACATTCTTATGGCTGCTAACGCGGTGGTGGTCTAGGTGAACGCGCCGGATCGCGCGCTCATCCATCAACACGTCAGGACGATTCCTGTTTCCGCCAGCTTTTGAGCGGTCAGGAGCCATGGATTAGACCTCTCCGTAGCCCGAGAACTGATCCATGATTTCTGCTGGCGCGTCAGACGCCGCCTTCGCAATGTTCTTGGCGATGTTGGATTGCTGGGACTGCGCGTTTAGTTGCTGTTGCGCGGCCATTGCAGCCTCTCGCGATTGACGCAGTTCCTTGACCTCTTCCGTAGAACGGACGTTGGCAGGGTTGATGCCTAGCTTGTCCGCGTATTCGTCAAGGAACGAGTCAGGGTTGAGCTTGTCTAGCGCTTCTGGGTGCGACTGTGACAGCCCTTGAATCATGCCGACAAACCTATCATCCGTGCTGGCACCCACAGCCTTCTGAGCCTGCGCTAGCGTGCTGACAAACTCTACTTGGAGGTTCATGCCGCCAAGCTCTTCCGGCGCAGGAGGGATCAAACCTGAGTCCAACATGTGGTCGAACGTGATGTCGATCAGCGGCTCCAAGCCTTCGTGGTGCAGACGCTCCAGCGCAGGGCCGAGCATCAACAACTTTTCTTCGTGGCGCTCTGCAACCTCCGTAGCCGTCATGCTCTTGTTGGTGCTAGAAAGCATCAAGAACAGGTCGGCGTAGAACGTGCTGTTAATGCGCTGACGCACATCTTGGATGTCAAACAACAGACCCTGAAGGTCCGGGTTGATCTGCCACAGCGGGCGGATGCCTTGGCTGTTGCTGTCAACCTCCGTGTGACCACCGGGCAGAGTGTCTACCTCACTGCCTTTCATCAACGGTGGCCCTTGAGTGGGCGGCTGCGTCAGGTGGTCAAGGATCTGACCCTTCCGACGCTGCTCGTGTTGCAGTTGCTTCACGTCGCCCAGCGCCGCCATGCCTGGGCTGTTGCCGTAGATGTCCTGACCCGACACCGACCAGCGAGGAGCAATGACCGGAAACTGGCGGAAGCCAGACTCTCTGAGCACGTCCTTAATATTTGATTGGCCGCCACCATAACCACTCCGTCCCTGCTCCCAGTAAACTGAGCGGAATGGCATGTCTCGGTTGCTCTTGCTATCTAAGTTCCGGTCAGCACGCGGCTCAATCGCGTGACAAACCGTGCGATAGTGATCAAGATTGCCGTTGCGGAACTGGTTTTGGACGCTGATCGACAGGTTCTTGAGGCCAAACTCCTTGACCATCTGTCCCACCGTCATGTCGAACTCGCGGTAAAGGCAGTCTACGCGGTCGCGGTTGTCGGTGCTAATAGCATACTGCCCAGCCGTCAGAACGTGGTGGTGGATGACTTTGTTAAAGTCAAACTCAATAATCGACGCTGCCGTGCCGTAGAGAGCGCACTCGCTGTAGATGCGAGGCAGCGCGCGGTAGGTGTTGCTACGAGCAAAGACGCGCAGCATCCGGTGGGTTACGTCGTGCAGCCATTCTTTGACCGGCTGAAAATCATTGAGGTCTGGGTCAGGTGCAGCGAGGCGCATCCAAGGACGCGCAGGGCTAGTAGCTCCAGCCATCAAGCCTGCTTCGAGAACCTGCAAGGCCCTCGTAGCAGTGCTATCCATGATGTTGTTGTGCTTTCGACTGCCTCGGTTGCGATCGGTAGTCAGGAAGCGCCCGGTTCTTGGCAGAAAGAACTTACTCAGTTCCTCGTAGTGCGACTCCCACGACGAAAGCTCTGTAAAAAGAGCCTGCTTGCGAGCGCGAACGTGTTGCAGAAGCGTTCGATGCTCACCGTTGCCAATCGAAACAAGAGAACTGGGATACATAATCTACCTCAACCCAAGTAACGGGTTCTGTCCAACATGCCCATGCCCTGCTGGCCAGTCAGAAATGTTTCTCCAGCCATCCGTCTTTGGCGCGCTCTAGCCATAATTGCAGACGTGTTGGGCTTTCGCTTTCGCATCTGCTTAGACTCAGCCGCTTGAGCTAATCGCTCGCTAGAAGCTGCGCTGCGAGCTTGTTTTTGAGCCTGCTCTTGCTGCTCAAACGCTTTCTGCGCTGCTTTTTGTTGGCGACGACCTTGCCTGTTGCCTGAATAAATTGAGGCAGCAGACAACATTGCTGCTACTGCAATTTCAGCCATGTTGTGCTCCTTGGTTACCCATACATGCCACCCATAGGATTCTGCAACATAGCAGATGCTAATCGCATACCTATAGCGCCTGCGTAACGCCTTGCTTGATTTTGTGTTGCTTGAAGAGAAGTAGACCTTCGCAACTCACCAATGTTTATTCCAGCCATTGGAGGATCTACAGAATTAGGCTGGTTGCCTTGCTCCAACAAAGATCTTGAAGCAGGCGGGGTAGCGCCACCCATCCGGCGTCGCAAACGATCTCTGGCAGTTTGAATCGGAGCAGCCGTCTGGTTGGAAGTCCCGCCTCGGCCAACCGATCCAAGACCGCTATCGGTAGACCCTAGATAGCTGGTGCTTGTGTTACCCATGGAAGTTGACCCGGTAGTGGTGTTCAGACAGTTTGCAGTTGCGCCGCGCGTCCAAGATTAAGTCCAGAGATGACCCTGGCTTGGCAGCCCACACCATACAGTCTACGCCGCACTCTTGGGCGTGTTTTTCTGTCTGGCGTATTAACTCTAAACCAGCGCCCTTGCGGAAGTTGGGGTCAACGTAAAGGCTGTCGTTGCTAGCAATTAGGGTGTCGTGATGCCCGTGGCGATACAGAATGGTAGTGCTGTAGCCGATCATGTGCGTGCCTAGGTAGGCCCCCAAGCACATCAAGGTCCGTTGCTTCTGCAAGACCTCGTATCGCGCAAAATCTAGCGCAAACTCTTTGCCGTCAAGCTCTTGGCAGTGCTGCTCAAAGAGGTGGTAGCCATCTGCGATGAGCACCTCTAAGGTAATGGGGGCGATTTCTAGGTCAGATACTTTCGTAGGGGTCTCGGTCCCAGCGATTTCGGTCTCTTTTGCTTCCGGCACGGGCCATCTCGTAGCGGTCAATCGACTTCTGGATCGGGCTGGCAAACGTGAGAGCCAGCGCATCCGCAAGGTCAGGACTCCCCGCATTCTGGAGTCGCTTCTTGATCTGGTCTTTTGACTCTAGCACCCGCCGCCCGGAGGTGTCGAAGCTGTAAGTCGGAGTCGCAAGCTCCTGCTTCAGAGACAAAGAATCGGGAATCGCGCCCCCGCCCTGCAACCAGTCCCGCATCTCGAACCACATTTCGGTTCTGCGGTTAACGTGAAGTGTGTGACGGTTGGCGCGACCCCCGAAAGGCACTTCGATAATGTGATAACCCAGTTGCTTGAGGCGGTCGATGACCCCAGCGCCCGCCCCGCTATCGATGAAAGTAGCATCTGGGTGCCAGTCCCCAATGGCCTGCGCCACGAGGTCTGCTAACTGCATGTTGTCTACCCCTCGGTAGACCAAAGCGGGGAAAGCCTGTGGGCCTTGCCGCTTCATAATGACGCTCCTGTCGTCGCCGAACCGGGCCGGGTCTACGCCCAGAATCCGGGGAGCAGCGACGAGATCGTGCGCCTGATACATCCTCTTGGACGCGACCTCAGCCACATCTAGGCTGATCAACTGGTCGTCGCCAGCGGCTGAGAAGTCGCAGAGCATCTCACGCGCAAACGCGGTATCGCTCATCTCCTGCCGCATCCGGTCGATCTCTGTAGAGGGCAGAGAGTCCGTGTCCTGGCACGTAAACCTAGCCGCATACCAGGACGACCCCTTGGTCTTCATGGACGCAGAAGCCCTGTAGAAGAGTTCTGAGAACAGGTTGATCCCCTGCGGGGTGCCAATGAAGAGTGCCCAGCCCAGACGGTCAGCCAGCGCAGGCTGGATGATCTCGTGCCAAACCTCTGGCTTCATCTGGGCCACCTCGTCCAAGACCACGCCGTCGAGCCTGACCCCACGCATAGCGTCCGGGTTGTCAGCACCGTAGATCTTGATGATGGCCTTGTTGTGCTTGAACTTGACCGCAAGCTCACCTTCCTGGATGACCGCAGCACCCTGCGTCACAAGCCCCTCTACGCGCTGCTTAAGCCTGTTCCAGGCAATAGCCTTAGCCTGCTTAAGTTGCGGCGCAACGTAAAAGAACGCCCCCAGATCCTGCTTGCACGACATGGCGCAGTCCAGCAGTTCCATGAGCGCAAGCTCCGTCTTCCCCGCGCGACGGTGCAAGGCCAAGACCGTAAACCTAGCCTTGTTGACGTGGCACATCCGCTGCCAGTCACGAGGCTCGTAGTCCAAAGACAGATTTACGCTCTCAGGCATGCTGAATAACCTCCTGAAAGGAGGTCAAAAAATAAAGCGTTACAGTAACACCCCCCTAAAAAAATAGGGGGGGGGTGTTACGGGCTGTCGTCTTTAGAGGGGTCTGTCGGCGATGGGGGGTCGATTTCTACGGTTACGCGGGGTTTGGAGTCAGGAGAGATGTGTGTGTCGGAGAAGTTGTGTTCCTCTCCCCCCGCGCGCGCGTGCGCCAGCGGTGACCGCCCCGGGGTGGGGGCCGTTTCTCTCGGCACGCCGGTGACGACGACTACGGTCGCACCGGACTCGCTTCCCCCTTTCGCTTCACCGTAACGCTCGGGGCTCCAGCGAGAGAGGAGCCAGCGCCTTGCGTCCAAGCGTAATCGGTCCACGTTCACCGTTTCCGGTGTAGCGGAATCGGCGATGTCGAGCATCTCGGCGGCTAGGCTGTCGTGCCCGATGGTCCTCGCCTCCCTTACGTCCCGCCGAAACTCCTCATCCTTTTCGGCCCACCGATAAAGCACCGATTCGCAAATCCCTTCCGCCCTAGCGAAAGCGCGTAGCGTACGGCCAGCCGCAAGCCATTCGAGGAATCGATCGCATACGGCGCGAGGTAATGGGGTTACGGGCCTTCCGGGTTTACGTTGCGGCGCATCCATGCCCGGATTGTAGCACGGGGCGCAAAATATTTCGCGACGTAACACGTTGCGTTTGCTTACGTTACGGAAAACGTAACGAGAAACGTTAAACGTGGGCTGGACTTCTGCCGATCAGTAGCTCATACTTAGGCAACCTTGCCGATGACGGTTCGCGATGGCGGCCGGATCGGCGCAAAGGTTCGAGTTCTTTCTCAATCAGGGTATCAGCACCGCAACCGGCGGATCCTAGATCCGGCGCGTCCAACCATGGGAAGCGTCGCAACCGGTGAAGCGTAGGCAACCAACGGGGTCTAGGGTAGCGCGATTGCGCCGCAACCCTAGCGCCGGGGAAACTCGGTCAACCAACCCGTACATCCGCCAGAAACCACCGGACGATACCGCCCGATTGGACCCTTTCCCTACGGGGATTCGAGGCCTTTCGGCATGGTGCTTCGGCAAAGTATGGCGCGACGGTCAGAATGGTGCGAAGAATGCCGTAGGACCGTTTTGACGGAATCCGGGCAGCCGATCCCTTGCCGATAGCTCTGCACGCTATCGGGATTTCGGACAGGGACGGGCAGCATAGTTTGGCGGCTATGCTCGAAACGTCGCAACGTTGCGGCGCTTCGAACCCTACTCGCCAACAAAGGAAAGCAAGCTATGAAAGGTCTCTTGACCATCGGCAACCCGAAAACCGAAAAGGGAAACGGGTTAGGATACCTTACCGCAATCCTGCACCTTGCACCGGCTACGCTTGCCGGTGTCGGCAACCTTTGCCCATGGGCTTCGCCCGGATGCATTGCGGGTTGCCTCAATACTGCGGGGCGCGGTGGTATCATCAAACGAGGCGAGACGACGAACGCGATTCAACAGGCCCGCATCCGGCGCACGCGCTGGTTCCGGTCCGATCGCGACGGGTTCGTTGCTCGGCTTCGCAAAGAAATAGCGGCGCACGTTCGCCGCGCACAACGGCACGGGCTGCAACCCGCCGTACGCCTCAACGGCACGAGCGATCTACCCTGGGAACGGATCGCGCCGGAATTGTTCGCCGAGTTTCCCGACGTTCGCTTTTACGACTACACGAAAGCGTCGCACCGGATGCACGAGCAACGCAACCCCGGCTGGCCAGCTAACTACAGCCTGACGTTCTCGCGTAGCGAGACAAACGAGCACGACGCCGTAGCCGTGCTGCGCGGCGGTGGCAACGTAGCCGTCGTGTTCCGCGACGGTCTGCCGGATAGCTGGAACGGCGCGCCCGTCGTCAACGGCGACGCTCATGACCTGCGCTTCCTCGATCCTGTCGGCGGGTTCGTCGTCGGGCTCAAGGCCAAAGGTAAAGCACGACGCGACAGCAGCGGCTTCGTGGTCGCGTCTCAATCTCTCACCATGGCGGGCTAACGCTCGCCGCAACCCCGATAGGAACAACATGCACCCCGACTACATCCTCGCCCCGCTTTACAGCGCCGTATGCGTGCCCGTTACCAACGCGCAACGCATCGGCATCATGCTCGCCGATTGCAGCAGCATGATCCGCAACACCTCGCCCCGGCCCTGTCCGGTGCTGCTGGTCTATCCTCACTACGCATAAACCCCATAGGAGCAACAATGGAAAGCATTAAACAAAACCTAGACGTGATCAGGCCGCTGGAATGCATCGACTACGTCACGATTCCCCAATGCGCTTTGGCGCAGATTGGATACAGCGCTCGCTGGGCCACCTACGAAAACATGTGGCAACACGCCGAGATCCTAGATGGAAACGGGCATGTCATAGACACGGCTGAAGCCGAGGACGTGACCGAGGCTCGCGACTGGGTAAACGATCGGACCCCTCAAATCCTGCTAGATATCCTGGCTTAGTCCCGGCGCTCTGCGCCGCTGGCATCCTGCGGGGTTCCAGCGGGGCACCGTGCCCAACACCTTGCAATCTTGCCGACGACGTGCTACGCTGTCGGCTCACCTCTCACGAAAGGAAAGCTATGAAGGTTCGTATCTCTTACGAGGTCGAGGTCCCCACCGAAGACCTGTCTCCCATTCTCGATGGTGCCATCGCCGCTGCGGCGGACCTGCAATCTCAGATCGAGGCGCAGATCGGCTACGACGTAGACGACATAGACGAGGGCACGATCCTGGTCGAGGAGATCGCGTGACCCGCACCTCCCCCCTCCCCTTCCCCCGTGCCCGTCGTGGCGACATCGTTCGCAGCGAGGGCAGGGATCCCCGCCCCGGCGTCTTCATCGGGCATTCGCCCGGTGGCGTGGCTTGGGTTCGCTGGCTCAAGCCCGGCGAGCTTCGCACTTCTGGCAAGGTCCGCCGCGACGTTGCCCTTATGTCTCAGCGCCTGCTGGCGCTGCAATCCCGCCGGGGCTAGTCCCCGGCGCAACCCTCTCACCATCATGACCGACATCAGACAGGCCCGCGTTCTCGGCGGGCTAGGAGCCTCGCTCGACACCGTGCGAGACTATCTCCCCTCGAACTACACTGCCACTGAGGATGCCGACGGCATCCTGATCAGCGGCAAGGACAGCCACGGCTGGACGCTCGACGGCTACGTGATCCCGCGCCTAGGCTCGGCGCTGATCGCAGTCAAGGAGGTGACGCCGTGATTCACCGCAAATACGAGCGAGGCGACATCATTCGCTATCGCACGTTCGGCACCGACATTCGGACGGTGCTTGTTGAAGCCACACACACCAACATCAAGAAGGGGCGGCCAGGATTCGACGGCTTGACCGTGCCGGGTGCCGAGTCGGTGTGGGGCTACGATTACCAGATCGTCGAGGTCGTCGGGCGTGACGACCCGCTGGACCCGTCCCTGTTTCTTGGCAAGGAGGTGACGCCGTGAGCGACATCATGCAACCCTGGCTGTGCCACTGCGGCAACGGCAGTCTGACTGGCCCGGTCCCTGAAGAATGCGAGGCCTGCGGCTTCCCTATCCGAGCATACTGCGAATCGCTACACGCGGAGGAAGACTAGTGACCGGCTTCCCTTCCTGGTTCAACCCCAGCAACGACGCAGACTGGGATCAAGTCGAGATGGAGCAGGCCGGTCGTGAGAACGACCGCGCCATGCGCCGCATGCTCGAACACTACGACGCTGGNCGGCTNGACGAAGCGGCTGCTNCCTGCCCGCATGGGTGGGAATACCCGCTCGACTCGCTAGCTGCAAAGAACGACAAAGATCCCCACGCAGGCGAGCAAGGACACAGGTGCATCTACTGCGGNAGCNGNCTGGCNGAGTCCNCGTTCGACNNCNTGNACCGACCCCCTCGCGTGCTGGTAGCNTGCGAGATCAAACCCAACAAGAGGAGGTGACGACGTGAGTACAGCTACCACAGTGGCTGTGATCTGGTCCGCTGTGTCCCTGGTGCTGGCGTGGCGCTTCGGGTCGTGGCTCCAATCTATCGATGACGCTGCTTCGAGCAGCAAGGAAGGCGAAAGATGAAAGAGCTTTGGAAGCTCATGCGCGACGGACGTGAGCGCCCCGCGCAACCACCGCCGCAGGCTCCGACCATGACAGACACGGTCGAGTTCTACGGCAAGTTCACGCTCGGTGTCGTCGCCCTATGGGCGGTGCTGCTGGGCATTCAAACCTACTTCGGAGGAAAGCAGTGACACAGTTTGTGTATCACGGCGTCGTGTTCGACGCCCCCATGCGGATGAGCGACAGCGGGCCGGGTCTCGTGCGCGAGCTTGAGCTAGGCGAAGGCACGACCGTCATCACGATCGAATGCCTTGAGACGTGGCGAGAGTTCACGAGAATGGAACCCGAGGTATGGGTCGAGGATTGTGCGGATGATCCCGAGTTCGTGGCCAGCGCCATCGAGAGTGCTGAGTATGATCAGAACGAGGTAGACCGATGGTAGACAGAGAACCCATTGACAAGAACGACTTCGGAGCCGCGCTCTTGATCATCGGCTTCATCGTGCTCGCGCTCTTCGCGTGAGCTTCCCCCCTTTTGTGTTGACCCCGGCAAATCTGCCGATACTATTTCAAACCTATGACCCGAGACTACACAGTCACAGTTCGCGGCGAGTCCGTGACCTTCACCTCTCAGTTCGAGACGCTCGACGACGCCGTCGAGGTCGTCAAGAAGAACCACACCAGCAAGTTCGCGACTGAGCTTGTTGAGAAGCACGAGAGGTTCGGCCTCTCTGACAAGCAGGCTGCTTGGATTCACAAGCTCGCCAACGAAGAGCCACGGCAGCAGCGCGAGACGCTGGCGCTGGGGCTGACCAACATCGCTGCCATGCTCCGCAACAAACCGGGCAAGGGGCGACCCAAGATGACGGTTGCTGACGGCGTCGAGGTATCCCTCAACGGACCTCGAAGCAAGAACCCCGACCACGTCACCGTGACGGATGGCAACCCGAGCTTCGACGACCGCGTCTACTACGGGCGCATCGACCCTGACGGCACGATCTATCCGGGCCGTGACTTCTCAGACGAGGTGCAGCAGGCACTCGTCGCATTCAACAACCAAGGCCAGGAGGAAAGCAATGGCGAAATCGACGACACGGATCTCCCTTTCTGACATCGACGAGCTACTGAAAGTTCAACGCCAGCAAGTCAAGACCATGCGGGAGATGGTCACTAGGTATGTCGAAGGTCTCACGACCGACGTAATCAAGGATGTCGAGTTTGCGGTTCGCAACACTTACTTCCTGAGGAACGCGATCATGATCGAGACCTACATCGACGCCGCGCTGAAAGACCTCCAGTCTGCCAGCGTCTTCGTCAAGACCTTCCAGCGCAGGGAGCATGAAGATGCCGACTAAAGCAGAGCGCCCGTCTGAGGGCGGGCATTGGTATGACCAGCACGGTAACCAGATCGGTGAGGTCGAGCGTTCAAGCGGCAAGGGTATGCGAAAGCCCACGCTGCGCGACGCTCGCAAGAACAACTGGGGACCGGGCGTGACGACCATCATCGCCTGCGCTGCGGCCCCTGGTCTCAACCGCTGGAAGCAGCAACGAGCAGCCGACTCGGCTGTCTCTCTTCCCATGTTCGCCGGGGAGAGCAAGGAGGACTGGTATGGCCGAGTCCTCGAAGACGCAGCCAAGATCGCCAAGGAAGCAGCCGAAGAAGGCACGCGCATCCACGCTGCCATCGAGCAGCACTATCGAGGCGAAGAGTTCGACAAGTTCTACCGCGCCCACGTTCTGAGCGTGGCTGACTTGATCGAAGAGAACTGTCCTACTGCGGACACGCTGCACCCTTGGCTCGCAGAGTCAGGGGTCGCCCACCCGTGGGGCTACGGCACAAAGGCTGACCTGCACAGCGAAGCCTGGGTGCTCGACTTCAAGGGCCGGGATGGCAACCAGGATGTCTTCGACAACCTGCGGACCTACGAGAGCCACTGGATGCAGTTAGCTGCAACTCGACAGGCTCTCGGTGGCGACACGCACAAGCGGTGCGCGATCGTCTACATCAGCCGGACACACCCCGGCATTTGTTCCTTCGTAGAGGTTACGGAGGATGAGCTTGAGCGTGGGCTTGCCATGTTCAAGGCGCAACTGGATTACTGGCAAGCAAAGCAACGGCACAAGCCGGAGTGGGGTGACGCATGAGAACACACAAGCACGGCTTGTTCGAGCTATGTTTCACGATTGGCGATGTGGTCGCCGTTGTCCTCGCAAATGGCGGTTGCCTAATTGGGCATGTGCTAACCAGCAGTGCCGGTGACGACGATGGCCCCAATGGCGTGTTATGGCTTCGCCCGATCCCTGATGATAATTGGCCCGAGATAGCAGAAGGCATACCGGTAGATATCCCAAGTGTTGAGATAGCCATATCATCCATCGTGATGATGATTCAGGCCAAAGAAAGCGAGAGTGTTAATCCTGACTACAACCCAGGTTGGATTCGGGGTCTGCCGCCAGCAGCATTGGAATTGGCATTCCATGTCGCCCCACTTAAAGCATTTCAAACCCACTGGAAGGAAAACTGCAAATGACCTACCCAAGACTAGATGATGTCGTCAAGGCTGACGACGTAAGCAAGAAGGGCGGTGGCAACTTCGCTGCCGACTACGTGAACTGGGCGCGCATCGCTGCCTACCTGCGCGAGCACGCGCCGGGGTGGCAGCCTCGCGCCAAGCCTGCCGCAGACGGTGGCATCGTCCACCGTGCGCCAGATGGCTCCTACTACCTACTGATCGGGTTTTCGTATGGTCTCGCTGTCAACCTCGAAGATGAGGCGTGCGAGACCCAATACATCCCGCACGCGGTGATGGACCACCGGATGCAGGCCAAGAAGGAGCCAGACGCACGCGACATCAGCGACGCCTTCGTGCGTGGCATGTGCAAGGCAGCGGCGTTGCTGTTCGGTCTGGGCTGGAAGCTCTGGAGCAAGGACGACCCGATGGAACGGGAAGCCCCGGCCCCGAAGCCCAAGCCCAAGCCTGCACTCGAACCGTTCCCCCTCAAGGAGCACGCGCTCTCTGCGCTGGAGAACGTCAAGGACATGCCGTCCTTCAAGGCATGGGGCGCTCGCGTGAAGGCGAGCAAGATCACGGGCGACGACCTGACTGAGCTACGCGACGCAGGTCAGGAGCACATGGCGATCCTCAAGGAAGCCTTGGGCGTAGAGCAAAAGGACCGAAGCTGATGGAAAACCTAAACAGCCAAGAGAAGGAAAAAATGGACGAGTTGGACGGCGAGAGCAGGGAGATTCTTACCGCGCTGCTATACATGGGCGCTACCCCCGATGGCTCGCCTGTAACCAGCAAGCAGATCCAGCAGTTCTGCGAATGGGCGCAATCAATCTCCGATGGCATGCAGATTCTGGATGCTCTTCGTGACAAGAAGATCCTAGCCCGCTTCATCGACGGGGACTTGGAAACCCAGCCTATGACTGAGGATGGAGGATGGGACGACGACTTCATCTATGACGAAGACGAGGAGGCTTGCGAATGAGCGCACGCAACAAGGTGCTTGAGTGTGCTGGCGCTGTCTTGTCAGCGTGGCGAAGCACCCCGCTCGACTCCGTCCCCGCCAACCTGGAGACCGCCTTGGTGGATCTCCGGGCGGCGGTGGAGCGGATGAACGAGGAGCCACACTCGCGAACTACCGACCCCGAAACCAGCAAACAGGGGCCGTGCTCCTACCGCATGAACCAGAGCCGTAGCGATGTGCTGCGGATGCTGCGCCTCCGTCCGCTGACGGATATCGAGCTTGTCGCTGCGATGAGTCCGAAGATGTCAGCGAGCGGTGCCCGGTCCCGACGCGCCGAACTAGTGCGTATGGGCTTGGTCAAGGACAGCGGCAAGCGCCGCAAGGCATCGTCCGGCAGGCTACACGCTGTCTGGGAGGTGGTATGATCCACCCCGATCACATCCTCCTTGCGGTGTGCTACGCCTTTGGCGTAGAGCCTGAGGATATCTGGGGTCCATCACGCAATCGTATGCTGAGTGAGCCTCGCAAGATCACAGCGTATCTCCTGCGAAAGCTGACGGAGATGAAACTCGTAGATATCACCCTCTATCTAAACAGGACCGACCACACGACGTGCATATATTGGCTTCGGACGGTCGAGGAAAAGCTGAAGGGTGAGATCTACCGCAAGCTAGTTTCTAAGATTGAGGAGGACTTAGTAAATGACCAGGAGAAGCTCGCCGAAACCTCGGACCTATGTAGTCGTCACCCAGTTCTGCGAGAAGGGACACGACACTCATATAACTGGAACCGACTACAATGGATACTGCAACGCATGCCAGGGCAAGAGTTCCCCGTCAGCGGAGCAGGACCGGAAGAGAGCGGAAGACCTGTTGAAACTAACAACTAAACTGGAGCACTGCATGCCATGGGAAAGGCGAGACATACTGATGGAGATCCGTGCCCTGAAGAGGGGATCTACGGACTGATGAAAGCGGCGGGGTTTGCCTCCGTCGAGAGTCTGGCAGAGAAGTCTGGCGTCAGCGCACGCACGATCTTCAACTGCCACTACGGGGTTCACGCCCCGAACAGAAGCACGATCAAACTCCTGGCTCTTGCTCTTCGAGCAAAGATGGAGGATGTTCAGGCGCTTCTAGGTGAGCCAGGGTGATCGGCTCCCGCCGAAGGGTCCACAGCTTACGCTTGCCCTTCGGCCCCCTCTGAGACCACGACCAGATCTCGAAGCGTGCTGGTGATTCCAGCCAGAGCTTCAGTCGTGGCTCCGCTATCGACTTCTTGCGGCGGGCTGCGTGGCCTGACCCGGAGGTCGCCTGCACTGCCAGCGGTCCCTGTTCAAGGTCGTCGATGACGATGATGTCGATGCACCCGAAGAGATCCTGGCGGACCTTGGCCCACTGGTTCCACTTCTCGACGACACCAGCAATCCAGCCGTTCTTGCGGCAGTGTTGCAGAGATCTTTGAGTAGGACTGGACATGAGTTTGGGCTGATGCTACGAATACGTTTCACGTTCTGCTACTGTGAGAGGGGCTGAACGAGTTCGGACGCCTGTGGCGGCGGCTAGTGGATTATGCTTTCCCCGCTAGTCGCCGCTACTCTTTGACACACTTGGAGTCGGACCCTCGTCCCAAAGGCGCGCTGCGGACCATCGCTTTCCAGCACGCGGCAGCACCTACCCTCCCCCTACTTCCCGTTGACCGCGAGGGTCCGGCTCCTTCTTTTCTCTTGCATCCCGTAACGCCCCACGTTACTGGTGATGGGGATGAAAGGACAAACGAAGATTCTCGGTAACGAGTTGCAGTCTTCCCCTCTCTGGGGAGACAACATCTCGATCCCCGCACGGTGGCTGTTCATTTGCCTCCTTCTCAAGACCGACGACCAGGGCGAGATCGCCGTGGACGAGGACTTCCGGGTTTGCTCTGAGATCTCAGGGCTTGGCATCCAGTCTTCTCAGAAGGCGCTGGTGGAGCTTGAGAAGTCAGGCTTGATTACGGCCTACGATGATGACACAGTGGTCGTCCACCGGGTCGGCAAGTTTCGGCAGCGACAGACTGAGTCGCAGGCCAAGGCAGCAGACAGGGTGCGTCGGTGGCGTGACCGTAACCGAACAGGTAACAATTCNCCCCCTCAGACTCCCCCTTTAGTTAGTACTAGTACAGTACAAGTAGTACAGGAAGTACAGGAAGACTTAGGAGGCCCCCCTGTTGAGCCATGCTCGGACGAGAGTAGCTCCAACGAGCCTCGCAAGACCAAGCGTTGGGCTGACCGTCCAGCAGACGTAGACGAGGGGGTCTGGCTGGAGTTCATCAGCCTGCGCCGCGCCAAGAAAGCCACGGCCACCGACCGGGTGATCACCGGACTGCGGAAGCAGGCAGGGCTGGCAGGCTTGACCTTGCAGGAGGCGATGGAGACCTGCATCCAGCACGGCTGGACCTCGGTCAAGGCAGAGTGGATCAACAAGAACAGCCGCCGGGACAACCGCAAGGTCTACCGAGGGGATATCTCTGAGGCTGGCGAGATTGACTTCTGAGGGCCTTTTCCTGCCCAGGCTGTCTGGGTAGGGGTCACACGTTTTCGAGGCTTAGAGGCCCAGGGAGGGCTGTCAGAATGGAAGAGAGCGACAAGACCGAATACATGAGCGCGTGGCGGGTGGTCGAGGAGGGGATAAAGAGGTGCCCCGAGCACGGCAACTACGAGGCTTCGCTCATGGCTCACCGGCACCCTCGGTGCCAAGCCTTCTGGACCCGGTGCCCACGCTGCAACGAGGAGATCGAGAAGGAGGAGAAGGAACTGCAGGCTCGCTACGAAGCCTGCCTAGACCGAGACCCAGGCGTCGAGGAAAGACTGAACGAACTCCTGCTCGTGCAGGCAGGGGTGCCCAGGAGATACCACGCAGCCACACTCAAGGAGTGGAGCGAGGACAACCCAGCCATGGAGAAGGTTGGCAAGAAGCTACGCGAATACTCCGAAGGCTTCGAGATCGCGCTGGAGAAGGGGTCGAACATGATCTTCATCGGCAACCCCGGCACCGGTAAGACCTTCGCGGCTTGCGCCATCATCAACTACCTCGTCCTCAAGAAGGATCACAGCGCGAGCTACGTTACGGCTAATGATTTCCTGACACGTCTACGCAACTGTTACGGCAGCGCAGCGGAGGAGTCAGACAGCGAGGTGTTCGATGACTACGCCGCGCCTAGCCTGCTCGTCGTGGACGAGATCGGGCGNCACAAGGACAGCCAGCACGCTGCTGACAGCCTGTTCGCNCTGCTCGACCGGCGCTACCGGGAGGTCCGACCCACCATCCTCATCTCCAACATGGGTAAGGATGAGTTCGTAGAGTTCCTNGGCGACGCCATGATCTCAAGACTGAGACAGGAGGGCCAGATGCTNGGNTTCTACTGGGAGGACCAGAGGAAGTGAGTCGCAACAACGAGAAGTGGTTGATCGCACAACGCATC
>FUFK010043091.1_pt1 | contig 52169 bp, 70 predicted proteins | sample 1021851 | NCBI WGS metagenome assembly FUFK01 (sample SAMEA51879418, study PRJEB19060) | metagenome | reverse complement strand
TCAGGTGACGTTTACTGGACTAGCAGCGTGGACGACGCTTGTAGCTACAGCAGCTTGGAACGTGCCAGGGATGCGGCAGCCGTGTCAGGCAAACAGCTAGAGATTATCCCTGTGCTGTATTGATCGCGTCTAGCTCACCGATGTGACCCACTGCCTGGCGCAGCATTTTTTGCTGGTGCCAGTTAGTCCGGACTAGTGAAACGCACAGTGACTTCAAAGCGTCTCCGTCAGTGCAGTTTTGAACCTCTCGCACGTTTTTCTCTAGCTCCAGCTCTTCCTCAATGCTCTGGTTTACGACCATCCAGTCTGCCCAGCCCATTTGTTACAGAGTGTACTTTTTAAAATGGTAAGCAGCGTTTTCGTGTATGTCGATTACTCGCTAACCAAAATCACCCAACCCGTACCAGGGCCATCAGCTTGCCAACGCTGGTAGAACGCTGCCTGCCTCACACGGACGTTACGTCCCAGATGCGGATTGCTATGGCCGCCCTTCTCCATTTCGGGGTAGCCACGAGGATCTTGCATGATCCATTCTGGATCGTTGCTCTTCTTGCCTGCGTAACCACTGATTACGCTCCAGTGCCCACAGCCCAAGCCATTGCACATTGGTGGTTCGCCACGAAGCATGTTTCCGGCGTGCAACCAGCCAACCAACACTGGTCTGCCAGCTTCAATCTCAAGTTCCACCATGTCAGCGTCACCATCTTTCCGAAACTCAGCTTCTAGCCCCAAACTTCGCAACGCTGCTAGCTGAGCCTCTACTGACGCGGTATCTCCGTATTTGGCACGGATCTTGTTGTACTCATCATCTGTCCGAACTTTCTTGTAAAACGCTGCCACCATCGCAGCCGCTGAACTGAAGCATTCGCGGTAACCCGTTCCAGTCTTGTTATCGAGCTGTCTGAAGTAGGGCATGTAGATCTGCTGGTCATAGCCACTCTCTTTCCAGGCTTGAAACCAATCTGCCTCGTCTTCCTCCAATAATTCCTCTGGCAGCGACTCCTCAAGCTGTTTAATTGCAGCCAACTGGTGGGGCGTACCACGGAAGAACTGAAAGAACGGCAGCAGGGCAAGACCCATGACCAGCAATAGCAGGATCACTTGGATGATGCCCGACATGCCTCACTTTTCAACTCTTGTGTCAGGCAAAAGCATTTCACGGACGTGCTTTACCGCCAAATCATCCAAATCATTGTCGGTTCTTGCGACAATCTTTTCAAGCATCGCCACAATCAACTCCTTAAACGCTCTTGATTTCCATGCGGTCATCAAGAATGGCTTCAGAATTAAAAGCATTGGATTGCCTTAAATACCACTAATACGTTAGTGCCTATCACTGTGGCCTTCCAGTCTTGCCACTGAACGCTCCAGCTCGCTCAACCTTCCGAAGACTTCGACTTCCTTGCTTTTGATGTCCTGGTGCAGGATGTCTAGCCTTCCAGACAGGTTGTCTACAGCAGCAGTCAGCCGAATCAACGAGTCTTGACCCTGTCGGCTTTGACGGTTGGCGCCTGAAACGCCAAGTCCAGCAACTGTGATTGACGCGCCAGCAACGGCGGCCCACACTTCAACCATGAACCGCCTCAACCACTGCTTGCATCATGGCAGAAAACAAAGATGCGCAAACACAAGACCGAGACGACGAGAACTCTCGCCTGGGTGATGTCGTCAAAATTGTGTTGCTTGGATGGGCAATGGCGATCCTCACCGCCAATTACCTAGGCGTTTTCAAGCAAAGCCTAGACCCGACCTACCCGGCTTCGATTCTGTCCGGAACGGCAGCTTCGTTTGGATTATCAGTTGGCAGCAATAGAAAGAAAAAAGAGGAGCCTACAATTAAGCAAGAACCAACCACCGCCAAGCCCAAATGAAACGCTTCGCTTTTGTATTGGGTCTTTCATTTCTGGGACTGCCTGCACACGCAGACGTCACGTTTAAAACCCAGTCCAGCATTCAACTGACAGTCGATGGAGCCGGATCAGTCGCGACCAGGCTACCTTCAACACTGGCAGTATCTGGCACTAACGTCACTCTGGACACTGTTCCTTCTCTGGGGCCACTTACTGCCGGAAGCGCTGTTGGTTACACTCCTGGCGCTTTTAGCGTTACTAATGCTGGTGACAGCTTTTCGTATTCAGAAAGCTTCCTTGAAGGAGACGCCACTCCCTCAGCAACCACAGTCACCGGAGGAGTCGTAACTGCTCTGCCGATGCTGGGTAGCACTACAACCACTTCAGGCGGTGTCGCTAGCAACCTCAGTGGCACCATTGATTCTGGTGGTGAACTCAGCATCACCGCTGGCGGTGCAGGTACAACTGCAATCGGTCAGTTCGTAACCTCTCTGACCGTCGAATGATGCGTTGGTTTTTGCTTCTGCTGTTTTTCGCTCCAGCAGCAGAAGCTTTACCTGTCGTTCCTAACTTTACGAATGGGACGCTCACGTCTCGAACAGAGACAAAATCCAAAGTCACTGAAACCATTGTCAGCGAAAACTTTGACACAGGTTTTCAATACAGTGCCAGTGGCGTCAACATCGAGCCTGACGCTCCAATTAACCCTGTCGCCAGCAGCACGATCAACGGATGGACCTCTTTAGAAGAGCGACCAAACTGGTCAATCGTCAGACCTGGCGAGGCATTTCAATTCGTCGAAACCTTCTCAGGGCCAGGGTTGTCGAACATCACGACAATTCAACGCACCACCGAAATCGAAAGCGTTACAGATACGGTTTCAGCCTTCTCGCAATAATCTTTGCCGCTCCAGTCAACGCTCAAGATGTTGGCGGCATTTCTGCAACAGCAGCCCCCACAGCAACTTCGTCTGGGTCGGTGTCAAACCAGGCTGTCCAAGTACTTCAGGGCAATGCAATCTCAAACATCTACGGAGGCGGCATTCAATGCCAAGGTCCAACGTTGACCGTCACTCCTTACATGAACAATGCAAAGTCATTTGGCAGACCGTTTGAGTCGTCATACCAAGACCCCGTCTATGACTTAACCGACTTGGACGACGATGGCCGCTTAGATAACCCAGGTGATGTCTTGTTCTTCAAAGACACCAGAACAGGCCAAAAGGATAACTACAACTGGAATGTAGGCATGTCTATTCAGGCAACGATTCCGCTAGATGGTGGCTTACAAGAAAGATGTAAAGCAGCAGTTGATACTCAGTTGGCGCTCCAAAAACAACTACTTGCCAACAAAAGGTTGGATTTTGAGATCAGTAGATTAAAGCATTGTGGCGAACTTAAGCTCAAGGGTATTAGGTTTGCCAAAGGCTCACCCTATGAGAAAGTTTGCGCTGATGTCCTCATTCATTCGCCGACGCCCCACACGCATCTCATCCCCTCAACGACCTCTGAAGCGCACGTCGGGCACTAACACCTTTTGGAACTGGCTGGCGGCCCAAAGCTTTCTGCAGTTTTTGAGCGGCCTTTTTGATGATCGGTCGAACTAACTTCAGCAAAAACGGCGTGCACAATCCAGCAGTCACACCAATAACGGAAGACGCTGCAACCGTTGTTGTCTGTGGAATACTGGGCAGTGCCTCAATCACCTGTTGTATTAGCGCTGGCTCTTCTTCTACCGCTTCAACCACCGGTTGCTCAGGCTGAGGCAGTGTAATCCTGGGCAACTTCACCTCTGGCGGCTTTGGTGGTTTTGCCCTTGGTACGGCAGGTGCTGGTGCAACAACTTCCGGCTCAAAGTCCAATGGATCAAATGCTGGCAAATCAATGACCGGCACTCCCAGTTGCAAGGTCACTGGCGGCGCTGCAGGCATATAAACCTGAGGCAAACCGACCAAAACATTCACGTCAGGCACGTCTATCTCACGAATCTCTTCCATGAAGTCAGAACGCTTTACAGCAGGTAAAGAACTTTGGATTGAGCGCAATCGCAGACGCGAAGGGCCTCCCGTTGTTTACACCGTAATGGCTGGTAAAACAGCAAGGCTCTTTACCGACCCAAAAGCAATCCTCAAGTGGGTCAAGTGGCCAAAAAGCACGCCAACTGGTGATGCTCTACGCGAATGGCTTGCGTCGTTTGATCAAAAGCCGACAGCTCCCGCTCCAGGGCTAGACATGAAGCAGATCAAAGCAGAAGGCTTCGGACCTGAAGCTCATGACGACGACCCAACCGCCAACACTAAAATGGTGACCTGACTGCAGGACCAGTTGCTTTGGGCAGCTCAGGCATTGCTTGCTCGATCTGACCAGGAATAACCTCTGTTACCTCGTCAATAACACCGCTGGTGGCTTCGTCCAAATAGTCTTGAACGATGATTGGAACGCGAGCAAAGGCAACAATCGTCGCTCCAGTCAACGTGCCACTCATGATGAAAGCGGCCAACGACATGAAATTGTAGATGCGTTGCATGGTGGCTCCTAAAAGAAAATGCCCCTCCCTGCTGTGTGATCAGGAAGAGGCACTGCAGCCCTAACTAAGTTTTAGCTCAGAATTTGTACTTCAGGCCAGCCTTAAGGCCATAGTTAGCATCAGCGTCTTCGTACTTGGCGAAAGTAACCTCGCCATACACATCAAGGGGTTCCGCGACAGGTGCAGTCACACCAGTTTTAGCTGAGAAACCAACGCTGGTGTCACCGGCATCAGGCTGAAGCCAAGACGGACCACCTTGAATGTAGAAACCGCCAGTCTCATAACCAATCCCAACGTCAAAAATGGCACCGCCAAAATCAGAGCCTGACCAGCCACCGTTCCACTCAGGGTTGAGGTAAAAACCGTCTGCTTTTGCTGCAGGAGATGCCAGCACAGCTGCCGAAACGGCGACACCACTCGCAATGAGAAGTTTGAACATGTGAAGCAGAATTACTTACCTTGGCCACGATACTTCTTCCGTCCATGGGACGGTTTGGAATGTGATCCATCACCTTGACGTGTCTTTTTGGGCTTGCTAGGGACAAAATTTTGTCCAGTCAAAGACTTGGCCATAGCTAAGCAGCAAACACACGCTTGGGCTGTTCAGGCGTTACCTCGTATGCGTCCCAGCCTTCAGGCAACTCGCCTATGTAATTCACATGAAAGCCGGCCATTGCCGTTGGAGCTGTTACGACTTCACCCTCCTCGTTATACACACCGTCGTCGTTGTAAAGCGTTCCAATCACATCGATGGCATGGTCTGCGGTGTAAGCCTGCAGCACTTCAGACTCAACACCTTCTTCGTCGGTAACGGTGACATAGAACCCAGCAGCTTTTGCTGCAGTGACCCATGCGGCTTCATCAGTAAACCGGAAGAAAGGACCGGGGGCTGGTGGAGTTTCAATAATTTCTTCAGTCATGATCAGGAAGTGATTGATTCCAGTGTTGCGTCAGTCAGACGGGTTGGGAAGTACACAAAGCGAGAGATGTGGCAAGTAGCCAAAAAGGTGTTGTCTTGGCGACCACCAAGTCTAAGTTGATCAACGGTAGGCATACTGACGCCAGATTCACTTGAAGCAATTCCTTTAATTGCTCGTTGAGCGTCTGTACCGTCAAGCGCATAGGCTGTTTTATACCGCTCGTTAAATGGTGTGTTTGTGTTGCCTTCAATCCGACCTTGGATATTTCCATTAGTTCGAGCAGTGCTTACGGTTTCGTTGTTACCAGACCTTTTGAATTGCCTTAACGCGTTATCGTTGGTGCCATCAGAAAAATCATAGATAAACTGCGAAAAGCCGGTTTTATCACCTAAAACGTTGTATTCAGCAAACACCGTACCTTTGCTTTGGTTGTAGAAACTGCTGAAGTTAGTGCCAGCAATCTCAGCAACGTCAGCCGCACGGGTTACGGTAGAATCGGTGGTAGGGATATAAGAAGTTGCAAACGTCCCTTCTTCCACCTGCACGCCCCACATATAAAACTGATTGGTTGATCCTTCTCTACGAGTAAAGAGAACGTTGTTAACGGTAGTGTCTGTTGAAAGGGTTGTATATGTATTGGTAAACCTTTGCCATTCGGTAGTAAGTGTAAAATTAACGACACCGCCTCGCGAAGGAGTTCTAAATAAAGAAATTATTTCTGTTCCTGTTACTGATTTTCCATAAAAAGAAACAGTATAAGTTGTGCTAGGTTGACAATCAAAAAGCCGCAAAATTTGAGAAAACTGCTGAGGCGATATATCAACTAGATCAGCAGTGACGGTGCCATCGGGCGCGGCAATACTGTTAGAAGTAACACTTGCACCAAAATATTTAGTCCACTCATCCAACTGCTCACTACGAGTCATTAGATTAGTTCTAGACTCTTCAATTAGCAGACCAAGGCTTTCACCAGTTACAGGGTCATGGTCGAAACGGGGAGCACCGGAGATTGTACTTTGGGTGGGGATGTAGTCAGTCGCAACTGAACCTTCTTCAAATTGGACCCCCCAAATAAAAAATTCCATTGTAGCATTACTGCCGCTATACAAGAAATTAACCGCGTTAGTAGTAGCATCGGCGGGCTGGGTAATTGTCGCAGTAAACCTCTGCCATTCAGTGGTAAGTGTAAAATTAAAAGCGGGAATCGGTCTATATACTAAAATATTTTCCGTTCCTGTAACTGATTTTCCGTAAAAAGAGAGCGTGTAAGTTGCACCAGGTGTAAGACCACTAAAATTTTTGGTTACTTGAGCAATACCCCCAGCCGATAAATCAACTTTATCAGCTGTAAGAGTTCCATCGGGCGCAGCAGTAGCATTAGCGGTGACAATAGCGCCAAAATACTTGTTCCACTGATCAAGCTGCTCACTTCGAGGTATAAAATTTACAGGAGTAGTCTTAATCAGACCATCAGCACCCACAAACGTTCCGCTGCTGGCGCGGGTAAAAGTGATTCGACTGTCTTTCGTGTTGGTGCGGCTGAAATCAAACGAAGCCGGTGACAACGTGAAAATGTCACCCGTACCAAGGCCACCGCCAATGCTTTGGCGTAAACCACGTTGAACGCCAACACGCAGATTTCTAGCCATTGGTCACAGTGCTCCAATAACGCTTGCAACAGATGTGGAATTTCCAGAGCCCGACAGGCTGACAAGACGCAAACGCACATGCGTCACAGGCATCCCGTTCAAAGCAAACCCGTATGTTCCGTTTGCGGTGATCGTAGTGTCAGCGCTTGATTGGTCTAAGTTGAAAAAGTTCGTTCCATCCAAGCTGCCCTCAAACCGCACCACCACATTGGTGTTGATGTCTGTCACCGTCACTTGGAACGTGACTTCAGACGCTTTCACCTCAATCGACTGTGTGGTGCCAGCCGCTGTCAGAGCAGTCAGCCCAACAGTTGTGAATGGGTAGAGGGCCATGACAGCTAGGCAAGCTCAACACTTCATAAAAGCAATCTAGCAGGGAATCAGATTGCAGCTAGTCAACCATCAACCGCGAAACTGCTGGTACTTTTTGGCAAGCCCCGTAAACAAGCCACGCATTGGATGATCAGGATCGTCTCGACGATCAAAGACATATAGCTCGTTTAACCATGCTTGGCGATTAGCCATGGCCTCCACGTCCTGCGCTCCAGGCTTGCAGGGAATCATCGGGTCAGGGCGTTCCATGCTCATCAGCAGTCGACAATCAGGCTAATCGTACCAATGTGATTGCGCTTTCTGTTCCTGTGTTCATGGCTCCAGCACCTGCCAATCTCTGGCTAGCAAGTCCAACGGTGTCGCTTGCACTTAACTGATAAATAAACTGACCATTGGCTGAACTTTCAGCATGTCCGCTACCGTTCCTGAGATAAGAATGCGCTGTGCGTTCGTCTTGAACTGTGCCGTTAATTGCAACGCTAATTCTTGGGTTTCCCCTTGTTGGCGTGCCAGTAAAATATAGATTAACTGTTATCTGCCATAAGCCAGCAACTGGCACAGTAATCGCTGAAGATGTTGCAGACCAACTACCACTGGGCGTTGCAGAAAAATCTGGCGTTGTATTCATCCAGGACCTCACGCCAAGTGTGTCGATATTCCAGTCGGTAGTTCCTGTGCCAAAAAATTTCGCATAAGCGGTAATTGACGTGACGTCAGTCAGGCTTGCACCAGAACCGCTGAACTCAGTAGCAACAAGAGTTCCAGTGACGCTTGCGCCAGTGCCAGTGGTTTCAAATTTTTTAGAGTTGTCGTGGTAAAGCTCTACTGCTCCATTTGTAATAAATTTCGCCTTGTATTCATTAAATGCAGAATTTTCTAAAGTAATTTCATTACTTCCACCAAATCTTAGTCTTCCAGTGCCGGCTTCATTTATAAAACTCCCGTTTGAGTCATGGTAAATCTGTAAGTCTTGACTGTCGCCGAGTCTCAACCTGTCGTTGTCAGCAAAATCAATGTTGTTGCCATTGCTTGCCAAGTCGCCACCAAGTTGGGGCGTTGTATCTAAGACAATGTCAGTGCCACCATTGGCGCCATCAGCACCATCTGCGCCTGCAGGGCCTTGTGGACCTGTAGCGCCCTGAGGTCCAGTTTCACCCTGNGGCCCTTGAGCACCTGTAGCGCCTGTTGGTCCTTGTGCGCCAGTGGCACCTCGCGTTCCAGTTGTCAGTTCAACTGTTGTCGTCTTTGGTGTCTCGACAACTGTCGTTGCCCCTGCCGCAGTTACAGAAACAATGTTCTTCTGGGCGGTGACGTTTACGGTTGTCATGGCGCTGTATATCCCTGGCTTACGAAGATCACACCTTCCAAGTAATACTCGCGAAGACCGCTGCCATTCTCAAGCAACACGTCATACCGCAACTCATCAATGAAAGTCGCAGTTTGCGTGTCAGTCAGGCTGATCGTGATCTGCCCGTTGGTGCGATTGGTGTAAGCAACCGAAAAATCAGCATATTTAGTGGTGCGCCCTTCGTTCCACACCTGCGCATAGGCTGTGTAGCCGGTCAGGTCGATGACAGCGTCATTGCTGTCCTTGAACTGCAGCAGCACGCTGTAATCAGCACGACGCTGGAGCGTGATGTTATACGTCCCAGGTTGTACTGCCATGACGCACCTCCTCAGATCAGCTTAGCTTGTTCACCAAGGAGTTCCAGATCCTTTGGTTGGTGTGCGCTGTTCGTCAATCTGCGATTGCAGCGCGGCTTGAATCTCAGCGACCTTTTCCGCACCACCAAGCGCGGCTTGCGCCCAGCCGATGCATGTCGTTTCAGTCAAGTCTGAGTAGGCAATAACGTCATCGCCTTCAGCCGGAGCGTCAAGATTGATGCTGCCGTAAGCGCCAGAGGCATACGTTCCGTCACTTGCCTTCACCGAGTAATGAACAACGGAAACGATGCCGTCAGCAACGGTACGCTCCAGTGTGTTGACAGTCCAGGTAAACGTGGTGGTGGGAGTAGACATTGAGGAACTTGACGTAAGTGAACTTTACCTATTGCGCCTCAAGGGCGGCAACTTTGGTTTCCAACGTCTCAATTTTGGCGATCGCCTCTTGCAATGCCTTGACAGTGACGCTCAAGATTGCATCAACCTGCAAAGATTGCACCTGAACGGGATCGTCTTTTGGCCCATTTGCTCCGCTAGAAATAACATCAGCAACTTCGTGTGCAATGAAGCCCTCTCGAGTAATTCCATCTGCAACAAATAGATTTTTGTAATTAGCCCATTGATACTCAACAGGACGAAGCTGCTTAATTCTGTCAATGCAGTTGACTGAAATAGATTGAATATTTTGCTTCGCTCGATAATCGGAGCTAAACGAGAGCGTGCCAACATGTGTTGTATCTACCCACGCCTGGAGAGTACTGCCAGTCCAGTTGAAATTATGGACGTTACCAGGACTCGTATCGTTCACCCCCTGTTTCCCTGCAAAGCCGTTAAACGTAACTACACCTTGCTGATTCTTCATGTTGCCAAAGTCTGAAAAAGCAACTGCGCCACCGCTATTTATGCGCATGCATTCAGTGCTATTAGTCTTAACAATAAAGGGCGCGCTATCAAGCGTTTCAACGCTGAGAACGCCGGTTCCTCTGTGCTGTATCATGCTTGAAGTGTTTGCCCCAGTGTTATTCCTAATCATCCTCAAACCGAAATTTGTATAGGTAGCATCGCCAATAAGGTCAATAACTGCATAACCATTTGTGGTTCGACCTAAGCCTATATTTAATTCGTTGGTACTGGAATCTGTTTCGCCCAAGTAGAGGTGAGTTGTGCTTGCTGTTATTTCGCCATTATCACCAATTTTTAGCCTTTCAGTTGAGTCAATTTCAAAGGCAATCGAATTCGCTGTTTGAAAGGTAAATGGCTCAGTCGCGCTATCAGTAGTAGGCCCCGTAAGCTTTATATTTGTATCATTTGTGCCTAAATCGGCCTGCCAAGTTTGAATTANTTGGCTAGTTCCATCTACCTTGACGTGGAGTTTTGAGGAAGGGTTTGACGCCCCTATACCAACTCTGCCGTTTGAGTTAATGCGCATGCGTTCGACGACAGTGGAAGCATCTCGCTGCCTAAACATAATTGCACCGTAATTCGTATCATTTCTAGATTCAATCCGAAAAGTTCCATTACTTGCAACAAGTTGACCGAACTGGGAAGTGCCATCGGCATCGTCAATCCTAAGTGTGGGAGTGCCTGTTCCCGAGAGCTGCAGAAGTGTCACAGGATTATTCGTCCCAATACCTAATCGGCCTGTATTAGTAATTCGCACCTTTTCATCGAAAACACTTCCGTCCCAAGAGCGGAAAATATGAGCGCCACCGGCGGTATCTGAGCGAGCGTCATAATGAGAACTTCCGCCTGCAGATTGTATCTCTCCATATGTATTGGTTCCATCAGAGTCCTGCATCCTGAAGATAGGATTCGCTGACTGAATTTGTAAAAGCCTGTCTGGATTGCTCGTCCCAATACCCACTTTGCCAGCGGAATCGATCCGCATTCGTTCGCTAAAGGCAGTCCTGAATACTAAATTATTACCAGCACATCCGAGTTGAGGGGATTGGGTAGTTGTATTTCCTTTTAGGTTAATCCTAGAGACAGATCCTGCATTATTCTCGACTTGGAGTCCAGCATTGTCACCAGTAATAATGTGCAGTCCGTAGAAAGGATTAGTCGTGCCGATACCAACATTTCCAGGAATACCCTTAAACAGGTTTTCGACCGTGATCTTTTTGTTCTTATCAACCGCAGCGCTTTCGCTGACATCCACAATCGGAAGCAAGTCGCCCGTTGCCTGACTACCTGCAGTGAGTGCAGTCAGATCAGTGATTTTACGGTTGGCCATTGCTTACGTTTTGATGACGTACATCATTGCAATGTTACGCGGCCTGGCCTCACTGCCACCATCATTGGCAATAGACGTAGAAGTGCTGGCCGAAATAGCCGTATCGCTGGTGCGATAAATCTTGCCGCTACCGCTTGTTGAGCTATCAGCGTCATAAGAGAACGTTCCAGTCTGCCTGTTAGTCCACCCGCCTCGTCCGTTAGCAGTAAAGGACAGTTGGTCATCACCAGGGAAAACGTGATTGTGAGTTGATGGACTAATTGATGTTGTGCTTGTTGCGGTGTGGTTGTGCTGCTTGTTCGTGTCTGACTGCGAGCTACCAAAACTGCGGCCACTGTCTACACCGCGTGAATCGTCCCAGCCTCGGACAAACTCGCCGCGTAAATCTGGAACATTAAAGGTCGCGCTGCCGTCGCCTTCACCGTGCGTCGTACCAATGATCGCGAACAATGCTGAATAGGTTGTACGGCTGACTGCAGCACCGTTGCACTTCAAATAACCACTTGGCGCAGTGGTCGTCGCCATCATGTGAACCGATCCAGTCGGCACCGCCTGCGGCAAAGCAGTGAAGCTCAGGTTGCCGCTGCCATCTGATTGCAACACATCATTGGCGTTGCCATCACTGCTTGGCAGAGTCAGCGTGATGTCGCTGCTGACGTCTGACGGGGCTTGGATTGCAACAAAGTTGCTGTTGCTTGTATCCCGCAGCCTCAGCGCCTTGCGNTCACGGATNGTAATGCCNTTGCTNTCNAAGTGAGCACGNCGCGTNCCACCAGTGACAATGCTGAAATCGTCTGCACTATTTCGGTAAAATCCTGTATTGGTATCGCCGGTAAAACGAAACGGCAGGCTGCTAACCGTTCCAGCCGGCACAGACACGTTGCCTGTAAACGATGGGCTTGCCACAGTGGCCAAACCCAAATTTGTGGCGGACAACGTTCCAACGGTGACAAACCCGTCGTCTGTCGAGTTGCGGATTTTTAATTCATCGTTATTGGTATCAGCCCACCACATGTACGCAGTGGTCGTTGCAGGAGCCGCCGACCCAGAGTTATTGCTAAAAAGTGCAGCCAGGTTGTCATTGATGTCGAGCCTTACGCTTGAACCAGTGTCGTTTTGAATACTCTGGTCTGCCTGTGCCATTAGCCCTTCCCGTAACCAGTAGCGGTCCAGTTCACCGTTTTGGCGATCCGGGTGTTGCTTGAATTGTAGACCGACACGTCAAATCCGGTAGCTGTCGAGTTGCTCACGACGTAATAGTCGCCACTTGAGTTGGCCGTAAAGACAATGCCGACAGATGGAGCGACATAGAACTTGTTGCCCGTCCCGTAAGCCACTGAGACATCTGCGCTAGCGCTAGTCGTTACCGATCCAGTGATCGTGCGGATAGGCATGTTGGCTTCAACCCGCAGCTGGTCAACAGCAATTTGCTCGTCTGACGCATTCGTACTGAACACTGCCTTCAGCTCATATGCGCGAGCTTTGAATTCAGCGTTGTTAAAACGCCGGTAACTTGTCCAGGTAGGCGACCCAGCCGGATCATCCTGTGTCGTGCGTATATACAACTGAACATCTGCTTTTGTTGGAGCGGCACCATCAAAATCGACGATTGCATCAAAGTTTGGCTGGCTGTCAAGCCTAAAGCCATAGGGCAAAAACGCTCTTGCACGGATTGTGCTATCAAGCTTGATGCTAAAGACATCACTCAGCGTGATTGGATTATTTTGAAAATAGTATTCGCCACTTGTGTGCAAGATGTCATCACCTTGCAAAGCGAAAGCGTTAGTTCCGTCTTCCAGTAAAACTAGACTGTCGTCTTCTGCAAGTAGCTCGCCAATACTTGCGGTTTCTACGCCAGTACGCGCGAGCAACAATTCATTCGTATCAGCATCTACTTCTAGGTTTGTTTTAGACCCCGGAAAAGACGAATCTTCCGTCTGCGTACCAACGTTTTGAACGTTATCAAGATCAGCTTTCGTAAATTCAATCAACGCAGCATTTTTGCTTTCGCGACCGCCTGAATCAATAAATTTGATGCTGTAGGTTCCAGGCTTTAAATCTTCGTACGTTTCAGTCGAAGAACCTGCAATATCATCTGAAATGCTAGTAGATCCAGACCAAGTTACGTTTGAGAAGTCAGGAGAGTGACGTAACCGCACCACGCCTCCAACACGAACATCTAGATCAGGCGCTTGGTTCCAGCTCAGTCGCGCTTGACCATTCACTGGAATCATGCTGAATCCGGTTACATCACTTGGTACGGCTGTCTTGCCTTGAAGAACGAAAGATGCAGTTGTGACCTGACTGGTTTTGTTTAAATAGTTGCGAGATGATACTTGAACATACAAAGTGCCAGCGCGAAGATTTCGCAACGTGATAGAAGGTGCTGCTGTTTGCACTGTCTCCCAATTATCTTCGTCGATCCTGTATTGCACTCTAAAGTCGACGATATTTTTGCGATCGTGAACCCAGCTAACCAGCGCGCCAACAAAAACTCCTGAGGCCTCTTCATACAAAAACTCTTCGGCTTCGATACTGTCTACTGGGTTTGGGATTGCGGAGAGATTACTGACGTCACGAGTTGTAAGCTCAAGGTCTGACTCAACAGCGTCGTAAATTGTGCCGTTATATGCAACAGCGCTCACTCCGTAAATACCTTCCTCAGCTTCAGAAACAGAAACGACACGAAACTGTTGCGACAACAAATCCGTGGTTTGCACCATGAACACTGAGTTGACAACAGGCGATTGGCTAAACGCGGAAGTTACGTCAATGTCACACGTTCCATCAGCCTTAGGGTGTATGCCGCCAACAGGAATATCGCGAGTCTCTACAACTCCAGTTGGCAACATCACAGATAGCTTCGGGCTGTTCTGAGCTGCCACAGATGGTGAAAGGTCAGTCGAACTATCAACTGTGACCTGTGTTGTATGAGCAGACTTGATCCTGCCAGAACGACGCGATCCAGCTCGTGCTGGATCTGCAACGTCAATCACCATGCCGGGACGCAGAATGATGCCGCTTTCCAATGACACACTGAACTGAACAGTTTCAGTCAGGTTCTGCTCTGACAGCAAAGCCCACTTGCCAATGCGGTTTGCTTGCCCCTGGCTGTAGCACCCAATGGCTTTGATGTCTTTTTTGATGATTCCGTATTTCGCGACAGCTGCAGAATCCTCGACATACTCATACTCAACATCGCCCAGAGTGTCGTAAGACTGCCAAGCAACAACAGCAACACTATGCCGAGCTTTCTGGGACGTTCCTTGATATTGGAAAATACCCTCAACAACGTTGCTCTGGCCGATTAGGTACTGAGAATCTGTAGGTTTATCTTGCAGAACCGTAAGCGTTCCAGCGCTGTAATACGCGATGCCGCGAAAGATAGCCGTCATCTGCTGGATGACGTTATAAACCTCGTCTCTGCTGTTGATCAAGATGTTGGTCGAGAAGCGCGGCTCCTGCCCGCCCTCGCCATTGTCTACGAGTTGATTGCAGTATTGGCTGATTGCAAAAAAGTCGTACTTATCAAGAGAGGACTCAGGCACACCAGCCCCGTACCTAGACGAAGTCAAAAGGTCATGGAGCACCCACGCGGGGTCTGAACACCAAGTAGCAGCTTGAAATGTGCCGTCCCAGATTCCGGAATACGTGATGCGCCCCGGAAATGTGGTTGTGTCTACTGTTGCGTTGCTTGGAATCTTGACTTTGATTCCTCTAATCAGATATTTGCGCCTAGGAATTGACTGGAACTGCCGAGAGTCAAAACGCAACCCGACAATTGCAGAGTTTGGATAGCGAAATTTATCGTCAATGATCTCTGTATAGCTTTGGAAGATGGTGCTACTTGCTCTCTTGCTGCTGGTCTCGTCATCACTGACTCGAATAAATTTAATGCTGGCAGAGGACGTAAATGAGCTGAGGTTAATTAAATAATCGCGCTGGTAGCGATTGCTGCTTTTCCCGCTAATTGTGTCGTTAATTACGGTATTAAATCCGCCGCCGTCATACGCAATTTGTATCTGTATTGTTACTTTGCTGCCTTTAATGTCACCGTCTTCTTCAATTTTCTGCAAGGCCGGAATTGTAAGCGTTATACGTACCCGGTCAACAGTGGTGTCATTGATCGTGCGTGTTACAGGCGTTGCTTTTAAAACATCAACCCCAACAGGAACTTCCCGTTCCACAGCGTTGAAGGGACCTGGAATGTGGCTTTGCGATTGCGTGCCCGTGCGCGTGTAGACGGTATAGCCGGAAAAGTTGTTTTGACCTGAAGCGTTTTGAAGAGGAGTGTCGTCTAGAAATATGCTTTTTAAACCGTCGTCAAGACCTTGAATCTCGCCCTCGCTAAGCAGGTCAAGCACGTTGCCAAACTGTACTGACTGCAGTGTGTCGTCAGCCTCAGTTGGAGTGCGGTTACCGCCACCACCACCTTTACCGCCGCCACCACCAGCGCCTTGAATATATTTTGTGTCAGTCATACTTGCACCTGATCAACGTCAAGACCGCTGGATAGCACTGCCGATCCAACGAAAACACGCCCATAAGCGATTGGAACGGGCAGGCCCTGCCGTGAAGTGTTGACGACGTTTGAGAAGGTGAACGACTCCAACTGCACTGACTCGTCAAGCGTGCTGTCAAGTGATGGCTGTGGTGAAATGACTTGAGCGATGCCTGCCAAAACAAGACCAATGCCAAGGTTGCCTGCAGCTGCTGCCAACGCACCACCTAATAATGCAGTTTGAGAACTAACGCCAACAACAGCGCCTGAAGTGAATCCCGTTAAACCTAAAGTTGCTCCTCCGGAAATAATAGCTGTACCAATTAATGCAGCACCAAGCAAAATAGTTCCAACACCTCGTCCCGCACCAGCAACAACTGGGGTAATGCTGAACACCTCCTTATCGCTAAAAGGCATCAACAAAGGCACAACATTTTCTTCAGTTACCTTTTCTTTGCTGATCGCAACGCGATAACCAACGCCATCCTTTTCACTATCAATCAACCACTTCTCTAGCCCCGGAAAATTAACGCACAATGCTTTGATCGCTTGGGCTGGTGTCGCTACATCAAATTCAAACCGGCATTGACCAAGCCGTTTACGCAATGCGCCATAGACCTTAACGACTTTCATGCCTCAAGGCACAAGCGGTGCTCTTCCCATAGTAACCGCCATACACATCCCTGCTAGACAGCCTGCCCTGCACATGATGCAGCACTTGCTGATCACCCAGGTAAATTGCTGCATGGTTTGGGACTGGTGAAACCAAATTCATTAAAAACAGATCGCCCTGCTGCACCTCCTCAACTGGGATTTTGTGGAATCCTTCTTTGCTGAAATTGTCCAAATACAGGTTTTGACCGTGATCCCACCACTGGTCCCGCCGGTCATAATCACGCAATTCAATCCCGTACTCTCTTGCGTACCAATCCCGCACTAGGGAGTAGCAGTCCACTATGCCGTGGACAAACTCACGTCCCACATAAGGAAGCTGAAAGCCCTCTGGCTCACAGTAGCCCCAGTCTTCAGTGTTTGGATTGACGATAAACCAAGGCAGTTCTGACTTTTCGCACGCAACACGATCAGCTTTTGATGGCTCCGGATTTGTAATTGGGTGGCTATGGACAATGCCAATCACCTCCCCTTGGTCTTCTACTGCGTCCCAACCGCTGAGAACAAAGTGCTCATCTGGTGTTTCAGCAATGTTCTGGCACGGGAAATACCTGCGCCGTCCTTTGACGACAGCAATCAAACCGCAACACTCGCGTGGTGTTTCGGCTTTTGCGTGCTCCAAAATTTCAGCCTTCATGGCTGCCGATAAACGCATCACTTGATCAAGCCTGCACCGGGGAACGATCCAAAAGGCAGCTCACCGTTCTCTCCAAATCGAAGCTTGCAACTGGCAACTCGCTTGCCGCAAACGTCTTCAGCCAACGTGCTAACAGGGTTGCCGTTGATGTCAAAGTAGTTGCTGCCCGCATAACTACACTCACTGCTGCGATAAACCCACTGACACACGTTGGCAATCACCTGCCTCTTCGGGATGAATTGACCAGCCAGGTCAAACTTGCTTGCCAGCTCAAACGTCACAGCATCACGCGTCTCACTGGCTTTACGATCCACAAACCAAATCTCTTGCGGAAACTGCGCGTTTGGATCAGCAGTGCTTTCGCCGTCTAGATACTTCTTTAACGTACGAATTCGACGAACTTCCGCGCCGCCAAGGTCATTGCCAGGCGTTGTCGCGTTGACCAGCAGCAACAACGTTGTGATCGTGCTGGAATGATTGCTTATCGACAGCGTTGGTCGGGGCAGCGTTCCAGTGCTCCTGTATTCAAATCCATCAGCCTTGACGGGAATTCGCGTATAAGTTTGCCCGTCAAAAACGATGTCACCATTTACGTCAGCATTGGCCCCTGCATGAAACCGGTAGATGTCGCTGCTGCCATGGAGCGTTGAGTCAAGACGCAACTCAAACAGCTCGATGATTGCGCTGGTATTGATCTTGGCCAGCTCTTCATAGGCCGATGCAATCGCAGTCCAGACGCAAGTGTTGTCAGTGATTGTCTCGCCAACCATGTCCGGCCATGCAGGCTCTGAACTGGCTGACGTTCCAGCAGTGCTNCACCTGAAAAACAAGCCTGATGGCTGATCAGCGCTTGCGCGTCTGATGTCACCAACAGAAAATGCGGTACTTGCGGCCCAAGCTGCTACTGCCATTACGGTTCAAAGACTTGACGGAACGTTGCTTGAATTGTGGCGCGGTTTAAATATGGAATCGACTTGCTCCATGTTTCGCAGACAAACTTTGAGCTACTGCTTTCACCTGGCGGCGTGAAGTCGAAGCTGGCATAATCTGCAGCCCGTGCATCTAAAAACGTTTCAATCGTGTCGGAATCGGTCTCTGACACCTCAAACGTCAAGTTGTAAACCTTCGGGTTTTGATTGAGGCCCATCGTAAAACGACTTTCGTAGCCGTCTCCGAACTGAACTTTCCGCACCACAGGTGCGCTGCTTTTTTGAACGCCATAAGTTGGAGTGATTGACGGGAAAGTAGCCATTAGCTTGCGAGAAGACCGCCAGGACGTTTCTGCTTCACCAGTTCTTGCTGCACAGCAATGCCGATTGCCTTGCCAAGTTGCGAAGCCTGATCAGCGTTGCCCTCAACAGACGAACCAGAAGCATCCACGTTTACCGTCACATTAGCCCCGCCTAAAGCGTGGTTTGGCGTAATACCCCCAGATACTCCAGGGGTAAACAGCTCCGGACCCCGCTCTCCAACGATATAAGACTTGCCTCCTGTTACCGGACCACCATTTGCAGCGAACCCGTCAAATTGTCCTTGGAATCCCGTTGGAGTAACCACTGCACCCGGTTTCATCTGGGGGGCTGATCCAGGCAGCGGTGTAAAACTGCTAGGGAAAAAGCTCATAAACAGGTTTACTGCCTGCATCTTGATCTGAGCTGCAATCATCTGTGCAGCCATATCAAGGAAGTGATCCGCTGTGCGCTGGAACAGGTTGGCCAACGCTTCGCGGGCACTCATGCTGCCAGACACAATGCCCTTAAACGACTCAGCAAATGCATTTCCCAGGGTGTTTGACAGAGCAATCAACTGGTTGACGGGATCCATCAACGTATTGATCTGACCCTGGATCGCTTTGATTGCATCCTCCAACCGATCGCGATCAGTCTTTGCAGCATCGCGAGCAGCATCTTTAGCTTCTTTAGCCTTGCCCTCTAGCTCCAGCCTACGCTCTAAAAGCTTGTTAATCTTTTCCTGGATCTTTGCCTCAAGCTCTGAAGTGCCTGCTTTTGCCTTTAGAGCCTCAAGATTCAGAATATGGAAGTCAAGCTCGTCGCTTTGCTTTTCTTTCAACCTGTCGATCTCTTTAACTTGTTTGTTGATCTCGACTGTCTGTTGAGCAACCGCTGGAACGACGCCAGCCATAATTAGTTCGCCGTACTCACGCTCAAACGCTGCTTTGTCCTTAATTGCGTTCAGCTGATCTTGAAGAGGTTTTGCTATGTCCTTGGTTCGAGCAAGACTTGCCTCTGCAAACTCAAGCGCTTTACGCTCAAACTTAAGGTCTGCTGCTTTTAGTTCGCTTGTTTCCCTTTGCGTAATTAAAGACTGATCTTCTGCGTCTGTGTATTTTTTCAGCTCCGCTGTAGCTGTTTCTTGAATCTTGGTACGTGCATTTTCGTGCTCTAATATGAGTCGCGCTACTTTCGATTGTGTTCCTTGAAGGCCGACTAACTCTTGTTCTGCAAGCACTCTGCCTTTGGCAATGTCAAGGCGCTTTTGCAGGTTTATGGTTGGGTCTGCTTTCCCACCTGAAGATCTACTAAAAATAGCTTCTAACAAACGAAGTTGTTCATCGGCGGATGCAATTACTTGGCCTATGTCGGTACCTGAAATAACATCTTGTGTTGTGGTTTTTCTTCTTCCGCGTCTGTCAAATTCTCCTGTTCTAACAGTCTCTGTCGGGGTTTCAGTGCCTTTTTTGAGGCGGATCATTGTGCGAAGCACTTTAACTCGCGCTTCTTCAATTCCTAGGTTTAAAACATTGTTAGCTAACTCTTTTCCTAACTCATTGTTAATTGACGTAACAGCTTCGACAGCCGCTCGCAAGCTTTCTGGGTCTCTAACAGCAAGACCTTTTTGAAGTAAAGCGGCATCTTGCCCAAATACTTTTGCGAACTGAGTTGTTAAGCGCCTGTCCCCAAAGAAAGCAAACGCTTTCGCTGCATCCAAAGCTTCTTCTCTTGTCCCCCCAAGAGATTTTTTAATTTCGTGAATGTCCTTTGCAAAAAGCTTGGCCCCGTTGCCAGAAGAACCAAAGGTTACGTTTAGCTCTTTTAGGGACTTGTTGAAGTCCAGTGTTTTTTGTATAGCGTCTCCTATCGCGGTGCCCACGATGGAAAGGGCAAAGCCAAACGCACCACCCAAGAGTCCGCCTGCTAAGCCACCAGCAGCACCACCGACAGCGGCAACTCCACCCTGGCCAAACAACAGAGGAAAGCCACCACCGATAAGAGCGCTACTTACAGCCCCGCCGATCTTTTTAGATCGAGCAGCATTTCTTTGGCGCTCAATAGCAGCTTGTTTATTTAGTTCGTTGCTCTCTTCTCTCAATAACCGCAGTCTGCGCTGCAGAAGCTTTTCAGCTGTTTGGGACAATCCTACTTTTTTAGTCCCCGCAAGTTCTGCAAATTTGTCAAGCGCAGCTTGCGCTTTTGAGGTGTTCAGACCTGCGGCTTTGAATTTATTTATAGCCGCTTGGAAGTCAGAGACTTTTCCTAGGCTTACTTGTTGAAGCCCAGTCTGCCTAGTCGTTTCACGCTGTTGTTCGTTAATGCGGCCTAGCTCTTCTGACAGTGCTTTGATACCAGAAATGTCCCCTTCTTTCTTGAAGAAGGAAAACGCTCCTTCAATATCTTCGATTGCGCCTGCAAACTGTTTTAGGTCTCTAGCTCCGGTGCTAAACGTCTGCTTCTGACGACGTTCAAATAAACGTATAGCGGAGTTTAACTTAATTTGGTGCAGGAGCTTTTTGCGTGTTTGCTCCGCGCTTGTTTTCTCCAGCTGTATTGTTTTGTCTACGCTTTCTACAATATCTCCGCTTATACGCCTTTGTTCTTTTAGCTTTCGGATAGCTTCAGGACTCTCAAAAGCACCGGCTACATCTAGTTGTTTTATACGGTCTGCTTCTTGCCTAAGCAGTTTTACGTCAGCAGTTAGCTGCTTAATCGTCTGACGACCTTCGACGATGGCGGCGATTCTTAGGGAATAATCCATGCGCTAAGACGCACCAGCATCTTTTTCAGTCTACTGCGCTCTGCCACTCATAGCTTTACCTTGGGCTTTGGCTTGGTCCATGGCTTTCTGCTCCTGCTCATTACGAATATCGAAGTAAGCAGCCCAAGACGTTAGCTCCTCTTGAGTAAGCCGCTCTGTAAGTTGAGCGACTGTCATCTTCAGCTCTTGGGCCAGGAAAAAGAGAAAAAACCAGTCGCTATTAGCTTTTCAAGTCAGCTTTCGCTTCCTCCACTTTGTTTTCTGTTCCGGAGGTCAGCATGGCTAGCTGGATGTCTTGAAGAACAGAAGCCTCAACGGAGTTCTTGAGCACTGCTTTTTCGCCGTCTTGGAAAAGACGCTTACCGTCTTCGTCGAGAGCTTTTCGCAGCATCAAGCCAAAAGCAAAATCCGAGGCATCGTCAGAACCCACGCTTTTCTGGATTGACTCCCGCTCTGCAATGGTCAGTGGATGCCAGAACACCTCCAGAACAACTTCTCCATCGACCTTGACCTCATGCTTATACAGCTGACTAACGCCGAATTTGTTGCGAAGAAGCTCTGCAGCCCGCATAAAGTGTGTTTGTGCTACCGATACAATACTACGCCGTGGCAGTGAATTGGCAAGAAATCACCCCGATAAAGTGAGAACGATCTTGGATATTCAATGGAGTAGGACCAACAATGTCTAACACTCGGGGTTTACTGCTAAACGTATCGGTGTAGCCGCTGGCATTGACTGAAGTCAGACCGTCAATGACTGACTCACTGATCGCTGAAAGCACTGCCGTACCAGCGGATTTGGGGACATAGACATTGCACTGGATCGTGCCAGCGTAGTAGTCCTGGGCGGCTCCTTGGTTTTGGAGCGTGGACTGCCCGAAGCTGACGGTCATCAAAATGTATTTCTTGGTTTTGCCTGGCGTTGTAAAAGCAACGTTGTCATAGACCATGAGCACCGTGTTGTCGGCTGCTGCCACAGCATCTGTAACTGCCTTTTCAAAAGCAGCGCGAGCGTTTACAAGTGTCATGACTCAAGATCCTCATAGCCCACATAAACTTTACCGGCAGTGCTGCCGAAGGAACCTGTACGCTTCTCTGTCGCCAGAGCAATACGCATCTTCTTCTCGTTGAAGTTGTCTTTGATAAGTTTTGCGAGCTTCGGTCCTTGGATAAATTGCTGTATCTTTCCGCTTTCTAGTGCCCACACTGCGTACTCTGCGGTGTTTCCAATATATGTCATTTTGTTGTACTTAAACTTTCTGTTGAACGGGTAAAAACGCGGTTTAATCTTGTACTCGTCATTAGTGGGGTCTTTAGATTTAGCTGAGCGTATTTCGCTCCAGGGCGATCTTATTTTGTCTACTGCTTTGGGCGTTGTGTTGGAGACTTTCCAGCTCGATGCGAAGAATCCTGTATAAACAGGGCTGGCTACCTCTTCTCTACTCGCTCCCTCTCTGCCGAGTTCCAGCATTATGCCGTCCAGCAGGTTGTTAAAACCTGTAGTCAGGTACGCCTCTAGATCCTCTTCTACCTGTTTTTCTAGGTCTTTTTTAGCCATCAGAACCTCACCAGCAAAATATACAGATACTCTTGACCGCCACGAAACGTTTCAATGTCGGTAATCTGAGCCGCACGGTCCGCACCAGCAAATTTCAACGTCACCTCATCCTGGAACGTAGGTTGATTGCCACCTATTTGATCAGGCGAGATGTAGACACGAGCTTTACGCTCTTCGCGCCCTTCTTCTTCCTCTGACCGAATAAACTCAATCGGGCACTTCAGGTTGGAATATGGACGGTCAAATGTCGTGAACGCGCCCGTGGCCGTGTCGTACTCCCCATCAAACTTGCGAGTGTAGTCAATCTTGGTGTCTAGGCCGTCGCCAAGGTCCGCAACGATTGCCTTAGCTGCTTCCTTAAAAACCTTGTCAAGCGCTCCAGCCATATCAACCTCTCACAACGCGGACAGAATACGAGCCACTGCCGCCCAAACAATAAGCCCCAAGATAAGACTGAAGCCAAGGATAAACGTCGAATACGTTGTTAACAGTTCCAGTAGCCTGACTAGAAGTGTTGTACTTGACTTCCAGTTCTCCGAGTTTGACGGATTCGTATAATCCCGTATCGCCGGTAGTCCCTGTAATCGAGCTCGTGTCATTGGCTAAAGCCCTCGCTAGCTCATAAGTTGCATATTTAATATCAGTCGGAATCGACGTGCAGACAAGCTCTACACGGTCAACGTGATAATCGTTGCGAGGCCAACTCAGCGCTTGGCCGTTATCGCAACGCTCACCGTAAAAATTCAACGTATCGATCCAGCGCGTTGCAGAGATCAGCGCTCGGTTCTTTTGATCGTCAGTCTTATCGTCCCAGGTCGTGCTATCTGGAACGGTTTCAAAATACGTGTTGGCTTCGGCCAACGTCACATAGCTGTTGGCTGTCTCGCTCTTCAGTGTGGCGTTGATCGTGGCAGCCATAGCGCAAAAAAAGGAAGGCCCCACCTAATGGTAGGGCCATTAACCGTTATCAGGAAGGGATAGCGGTGGTGTCGAGCGGGGTGTTCACGATCATTTCCACTGCAGGAATCAGATCGATGTCGTAGGTAGCACTCCAGTTGCCAGCTGTTGCCAGCTGTGCGTTGGTCGGGTTGTCAGCAGCGTTGCTCCACTTAGTGCCCATCACGTGATAAGCAGTGTGGTAGTCAACAGAAATCACGTCCTGCTTGGACATGATGTTGCGCTCAGCNTCAANNCGAAGATCNNNCTGNACACCTTCNANNATGGTGCCGGACTTCATCAGGTAGCAACGGAACTCGCTGATGTGGGTAGCAGTACCAGGACGCACAGTATTGACCTGAGGGTCAATAATCACGCGCATACCAGCAAACTCGCCAACCTCACGAGCACCAACGCCAACACCGCCGCCACCCCAGGTCACTGCCCCAGAAGCAGCCAGTGCAGAAGTAGAGAAGGTCAGCATTCCTACCTGATACAGGTAGTAAGCAACGGAGGGGTGAACAATCAGCAGGTCCAGTTCGTCACCGCGCTCACCCAAGACAGAGCGAGCTTCAGCGACGTTGGCAGCAGTCAGATAGTTGGCTTCTGCTTGACCAGAGGTTGCGCCAACAGCTTTGTCCAGTGAATGACCAGACAGAGCAGTCCCAAACAGACCAGCAAGTTGGTTAAACAGGCGGGCACTGTTTAGCTTGTTGATGGCATCAGCCAGCTGGTTGCGGATGTGAAGCATGGGATCTTCACCAGCAGCCAAAACTGCAATGTCATCCACTGCATACGCAAATGAGCGATGGCAGATGGTTGCAATTTGTGTTCCGGTTCCGATCTTTTGAGGAGTCAGATAACCAGCGCCACTGGTGCCCCAAGTTGCGGTGCCATCAATGATCTCCTCAGTCGGAGACACCGGGTTGAACTCAGGAACTTGAATGCGGGTGCCGCCTTCGCGTGCATCCAGCAGGGAATTGCGAACGATTGCGCCAGACTTGATGAACTGACTACGCTCTTTGATCGCCTCAGACACATAGGTGCTGAGATTATTCCTTTTTACGATGTCCGCGAGAAGGACACCGCCGGAATAATTCTGAAATGGTGCGGCCATTTCTTAATCGGGGTAAAAGTTTGCGGGTCTCAAGTCACGGACTTGAAGGAAAAGCTCCACGGGAGCTATTTACCTGCCTCTCGCTTGAGCACGGCTGCAAGCTCGGGGTCGGTAATTTCCAAGGACATTTGCCTTGTAATGTTAATACTACCTTCTGCCCATGGATTAGCCATTCCAGCAGCTCCGGCAGTACCAGTAACAGGTTTCGCACCCATGCCAGCTTGAGCACTTGGTTTGAAGTGATGCTCATATCCTGAACCAGGATTTTTCAGCTTGGCAAGATAGACGTTGATGTCTTGCTCAACGCCGCCATCCAGCACTTTGACGCTGCCATCATCAGACTTTTTCAAATTGCCTTGCACAAGCTGCAGCATTTGAGCTGAATTGATGGCGCCTGCCTGACTAATGGCAGACAATGCAGCATTTTTCATTGCTGCCGTCTCGTTTGAAGTCCGAAGATCGGCAAGCTGTCGCTCCAAATCGGCGATCTGCTGGTCTTTGGTTTGAGCCGTTTTGTTGGCTTCTTCCCAAAGGTCTTTCCATTGACCTTGATCTTCAAGCCTTTTACGCCGTTCAGCTTCGTTCTTTTCCAGCTTTTTATCAAGGTCATTCATTTTTTCCTTGATGCGCTGAAATTTGCCCTCAGCTTCATCAGCTCGGGCTTTTTCTGCTTGGATTTGCTGCTCGTAAGCGGCAACATCACTAGTGACACTGTTGTCATTCGCAACCACGGGTTGCTCAGCAGGAGTTGCCACGGGCGTTTCCTGGATGACTTGTTCTTCCATTATTAGGAATTAGTGGACTCTTCTACCTTAGTACTTTTCTTGCGACGGGTAGTTTTAGGCTTTGCCTCGGTTTCTACTTCTGTACCAGGGAATGGTGTGCCATTTGCAAGAGCTTCTTCTTTGGCAGCACGTTCGGCTAGATACTGCTGGGTGATTTCTACCATTTCCCACTTATAGGTTCCATCAGCTTGTGGAACCTTGTCCATTGATTTAGCCATGAGTACAAGAGCGATTTAGCTCTACTGTAACTCTGGTGCAGAATCTGGCGACTCAGCAGCATTTGGCAGGATTTCACCCTGAACCAGCATGTCGCGAAACTCTTCGCGATCAATCACCTTGTCCTCAAACAGCTGTGCCATCGCTGCAATGTCCTGACCAATCAAACGTTGCAGATCAAAGTCACGGCTGATCTTGACCTCAGGCGGCTCAAGGCCCAAGTAATCAGCAGCCATGTTGTAAGCCTTTTGCAAACCAGACTCCAAATCCATCGACACCATCGACAGCATCGAGTTGGTGTCAATTCGATCCAAACGGCGTGCATCAGCAGATTCAGCAACAAACTTTTGTTGACTCAGCGTGCTGATGCCGAGTGTCGCCATCTGCTGCTGTAACTCTTGGATTTCCGCCGATTGCGCTTCAAACGCGCTTGCCGCAGGCTCCACGTAATAGACCTTGTTACCCGGCTGGGTCGCCATCGCGTAATTAACGCTGATAGCCATGTCCTTCGTTTGATCGTCCCAGCCCTCAAGGACGAGCATCGGTTGTGAAGCGATGTGGAGACTGTGGATAAGATCCGCTTGCCGTTGATAGTGGGCCAGATTGAGATGAGCAATGTCCAGTAGCGGTGGCTTACTGGTCAACGTATCGGTTTTGTTGGCATAAATCGTAACCAGCGGAATCTGCCCAAGTGAAAAATCGCCTGATTCAACCAACTCGTACTCCGACGTAGCGTCGGATTGATCGAATGAAGCGGGATATGGGAATGGCCCTTGCATTTCGAGTTTTTGTTCTTCCTGGCGAAAGACGCGATAACGACCTGGCTCGATAACACGTACTTGGTCATAAACTTTTTCGCCAAATTCGCCGTCGGGGACTACTGCTTTTTCCCCAATCCGAACTTGTGTAAGGTTTCCGTAATTGGCTTCGCGGTCCAATCGCCAACCGTAAACGTTGGTTGGATCCACTTCAATCCAATAGGGCCGACGATTAAGAGCACGCTCCTCTGCAAGACTTCTCGCACCCGAAGGCGCAGGAAAATCAACCAGAGTGTGACAGTGCCCATACGTCAAGGCACAAATCAAGAGTCGTCGAGCGTACTCATCTAAATCTGAGCCGCACCCATCAACGTCTTTATTGAATACATCTGTCCAATAGGGATCACCCTGGACGCTAATTGGTTTTCGCAGAATTAACCCGGCGGCTGCACGCAGCAGACGTTGCGTATAAGGCGTAAAAACAGAGCGATTGACCCGTGATAAATATGCCGTGTAGTCCTCACGGGGCTCTAAAGGCAAAAACGTCTCGCAGTTTTCACGCAGATACTCCGTTCCGCTTGTAACGGCCTTCATGATTTCCCAGCCCTTCATCTGGTCGATCACAGCCCGTGTTCGCGTGAACGGACTATCAACACTTCCCATGTAGGAACTGCTGACGAGATGCGTTCTAACGAGACCAGGAACGGAGTAAGTCATGACACCTCAAAGTTGAGTTATTAACAGCCCCATCGACGACGGGCCGCTTTACCCCGTTCACCAGTCCAATTACGACTTCGAGCGCAGAAAGAACGCTTACGGGCAGCTTCTTCCTTTGTCTTTGGCTTGCCTGTAACCGGCGGTTTCAAATTAGAACCCGTTTCCCGGTTGTACTTAGCCCGACCCTTAGCAGTCAGGCCAGCACCTTTACTAGCAGGCAGCTTCTCGCCACGGCCAACACTAAGGCTGGGACCACGCTTACGCTTTTTGCGCTCTGCCATCGTCCTAAACCTTATTCAAGGTTGGAGGTGATGGTGCCGCTGGTGATGAAGTTGCAGGTAGCAACAACCAAATCGCCAGCAGTGGAAGCAATATCCATGCTGGTGATAATGCCCGCAAAGCTCACGCTGTCAGCCCCGGTGGTTGTACCGGTAGTAAACAGCTCAAACGTGGCATCTGCAGGGTCTGCAGTGGTAATCACGTCTTCAATAAAAGCGGCCTGACCAGTTGCATCTGGGTCGTAAACCAGTTCAACGGTGCCAGAACCACTGATCATGCTGCCGACGAAGCTACGGAAGGTATCGCCGTGCTTGCTGGTGTCCAGCGTGTCTTTGGTGATGTTCAGTGTCCAGCTGCGAGTGCCAACAATGGTTGCGTTGGTAGAACCAGCAGCATCAAACTGGACCGCACCTTGCTCTCCGCGAAGGATGGCCATAATTAGACATAGGAAGGGTCTATACGGTTGATTCTAACCGCTCACAACCCACAAGCCATCTCAAGACTTCTTCTTTTTCGCCTTGCGCCGCCGATGTTGATAAGAAATCTTCTTTGAACCTGTTTTTTCTTTTTTAAAACGAGCTTTTTCTGCAGGACTCATCTCTTTTGTGGTTTTTGGCGTCTTATCTGACACCCTGCGTGATGGTCTACATGCTGGATAAGCCCTATCTTCACCCTTGGAGCGGCCACAAGGCTTTCCGGTTTTTATATCGACCCATTTCTCGTCAAACCATCGGCCAAGGCCACCACGGCCTTTACTTTTTGGTTTTGCGGGTTTTCGTGGTTTTTTTCGTTCCGCCACTGGTTGCTTTCCGATAGGTGCCACCACGCTTCTTATATTCGCGTACCAGCCACGCATTTGCATACGCGCTCGGATAAACCGCGAACTTGCGCTTGGCTTCAGCCTTTACCCGAGCATAAAGCGCTTTGTTTACTGGGACGTTTTCACTTGCCACAGCTACACCGCATCTTCTTGCTGCCCTTCTTCATGCCCTTTTTCTTGCCGTTGGGCTTTTTCTTGCCACCGGCTCCGTAATGACCAGGCATGACAATTAGGTGATGGGGTGCTTCTAGTTTAACTGTCCTTAGTCACGTATTCCAGGGTTACTTGGCGTCTGCTGCCCTCAAGTGATTTCCACCGGGGAAATTTGACCAGGATTGATGGGTCCAGTACCTCTTCGGGCGGTTGCAGTGTTCTCCAGCGGTGGTCGCAATCGCGGCAAGTGCGGTCGCGGACTGAATCGCCGTCTTGTGATGTGTATTTTCCGAGAACGCGGGTGTCGTTGGAGCCGCATTTGGGGCAGAGAGGCGCGTTCAGCGGACGAAACATCCTTAATACAGGCGGTATGTCGTAGTTCCCATGGCCTCAGGCTTGGCCAAGTTGAACTGCTGCAGCACAAGATACCCGAAAGCGTCGAAGGCGTGATCCACTCCCAGATTTTTGTTAGGTAGCCCCGTGCCAGGGGCATAGGTCAGGGTGCGGAGCGATTTGATTAGCTCTTTGCAGCGGGGATGAATGTAGGTGCGGCGGGCTCCGCTTGCGTCGAGTAGCGCGGTGTTGACGGCGGTGATTTTGTCGCGGATTTTCCAGGGGGATTTGGGGGATTGGACGGTGAAGCCGCTGCGGCGCAGGATTGTGTGGTCGGTGACGCCGACGCCGCTGGTTTTGCGGGCTCCGCCAGTCGGGTCGGGGCAGGCCAAGACGCGACGGTCCACGCCGTAGCGGCGGGTGACTTCTTCAGCGAAGTCCCAGGTTGTTGCGCCGCCGCGCATCATGATTTCGTCGAAGACGTAAAGGGTGTCGTCTTTTTTGACGGCGCAGATGCCGGACATTGGATCGACGTTGAAGTCCACCCCTAGAAGGAGGGGGAGGACGGAGATGTCTTGGGCTTCGGTGGAGATGTTGGCGTCGTTGAAGCTGACGGCGACGAGTCCGGTGAGGTTCTCGAACGACGCTTCGAATTCCTGGCGGAACGTGCGCGAATCAAGCTGAGCGCGGGCTGCTTCGACTTCATGGGCGGGAACGTTTCCTCCTTCGATCGTTGTGTAGCACCAGCGAATCCAATCGCCGGTTTTGTCTTCTTCGCAAAAACACCAGAGGTCATAAAACCAGCTGGCCGTTCCATCGGGGGTGGAGATAAATAGTGCCCAACCTTGTTTGTCTGCGAGGGCGGGGCGGATGACCTCAAACCACACCTCTGATTCCATAAATGCGGCTTCGTCGAGTACAACTCCAGCGAGGGAGCGGCCACGAAGCGCCATTGCATTTTCGGTGCCTTTTAGTTCGATTGTGGAGTCATTGACAAGATCCAGGCGCAGATCGGTTTCGTTTTTGGATCGGATGTATTCCTTGGGGATTATTTTCTTGAGCGTTTTCCAGGCGATGTCTTTCGCCATTCGGTAGGTGGGGGCGCAGTAAAAGAACGTCTCGCCGGGGCGTTCCAGGGCTTTGGTGAATAGTTCGACGCAGGAAAGGTAGGATTTTCCGAAGCGGCGGCCTGCAACTAAGACGCGGAATCTATTTTTTGCGCTGAATACTTCGCCTTGCGCGGGGCGAAGGCTTAGATCGAGTGTTTTTGACGCCAAAGAGCGGTTTTACTCGGGTTTTTCGATCTTAACGTGGATTTCTGGCAATGTGCTACTTTCTTCGGGTTGGTCGCAACCGACCATACGCGCCAGGGAGTCGAGAACGTTGGCGGCAGTTTGCATTTGGCCACGTTTTACGGCGGAATTGAACAAGCGGGAGCGCATGGAGAAGATGCGCGAGGCCATTTCGTCGCGTTCGCGCTCAAAATCTTCGCGATTTAGTGCTTGAACTGCTTTCCAATCGCGGAATGCGGTGGCACGACCCACCTGTTCTTTTGCTGCGTGGTCGAGAACCAGCTGAAGTGCAGGCAATCCTTCGAGTTGGCGGCGATAAAGCCGCATAATTCGAGCTTCTTGGATGTCCTTCGGGTTTTTAGGACCACCGATTCGCCTTACTTCTTTGTGCTCAGTGGTGTTCTCGTCCATAACAAAAGGCACGACCTTTCTCGCCAGATTAGCAAGTTACAAAGCCACATATCAGGTGCTTTTTTATTTTGGGGTGTAGCACATAAGAGTTTTACTTTTTGACCCCTACCCCCGGTAGCACAATAGAAACATCTGGCGATATTTATTTAAGTTCCCCGCTTCGTGATTACGTGTGACAGTTTTGCAACCGCACCCCCTACTAATGTGCGTTTTTGTAGCAACGGATACAGAACCGCAGCGCACATTGCCTTACATTAGAACAGTGGAGGGGGAGGCACTACCCGCACCGCTCCCACAGTCCAACCGACTAGTGTAGCACGCAAGCCGAAGGGCTGCGCAGATCCGGACCTTAGGCGGCAGCCTCCGGCGCGCGGTACCCAAGCGGACATCCACGCTCCACCGGTCGCCAGCATCACGCGAGGCTTCGGCCGCAACTTGACAACGGCTTCGGCCTACATACCCCGAACAGTCCTTCACTTTCCTTTGACATGAAGTACACAACGACTCGCACCTTCAGCGGCCTGGCATCGTTCGACGTGGATCTGCACAGCAGCACCTACAGCGACGACAGCCGGATCACGCTACGCGATACCAACTCCGGCGATAAGTTGGAGATAGAGGGCATCACTAACGCTGTGCTACGTGGCGCGGTGCTTAGTTACGTGTCTTACATGGGGTATCGCAAGGAAGACGCAAGCTGCCGTCAGTTCCTTGAAAAGCTCTCGGAACAGATCGCCAGCGCACTCGAAAAGGAGGAAGCGTGAGACACCTTGTCACCCGCTACGCAGGCATCAGCTCAGGCTGGGTTCCTGCTCACGGATCACGCCCGCGCACCAAGCAGCAGGCCGAGTTATTCGCTCGGCTCTGCCGCGCGGTCAACGGCGATCGGTTCTGCTACAGAGTCGAGACACTCTCACCCGAACTTCCTTCCTTTCTGTGATGGCTTCCACCTACAGTCAGAAAGTAACCCGAGATATTTGCTCGGGTTTTCTTTCTTACATTTCAGATAAAAAATGGGATGCTGAATTAGAGGAAACTCTATACTGCGATCTCATTAAATATCTGGCCGCTGATGGTCACCTAGGGGAGTCTAAGTTTGATTCAACAGCTCACGAAATAATCGATGGGCTGGAGAATCTAGCCCGTAGACTTTGCCCTCAAGCGTTCTAATTCACGCCCCAGGGCTAACACTCTGGGGCACTATTCTTCACTCTAATGACAGCTACAGCACTCCAGACTGATCGTTTTGAACTGAATCAGATTGTCTGTTCTAGCTTCGGCTATGACATGACCTTGGTTGAGTTCTACGTCGTCACACGCATGACAAAGGCCAGTGTATGGCTCCGGCCAATCAACTGCATTGTCACGAACGACGACGGCAGGGGAGAGGGGAAGGCAATGCCTGACACATCATGGCAAGCCTCTGACAGCAAAGTCTTCCGCAAGAAGATCCAGGTGTCTGATGGTAAGCAGTATGTATCGGACATGATCAAGTACTTCCGCATCTGGGACGGCAAGCCCCAGTACTACAACAGCTGGGACTGATGGTCACCCATACATAAGCCGATGCACTTCGACCGCTTCGACATTTGCGAGGCTCACTTCATGTTCGCCATGCTCTTCCATGGCGGCATGGGGTGCAGCATCTATGCAAAGTTCGCCCAGCTGGAGAGGCTGCGGTTTCGTCCCAGTCCTCTCCTTTCAGATCCCCGTGATCTGACTGAAAACGCCCGCGAGATTTACCGCCAGCTGGTGGTGAATCACTGCGGCATTAAATCCACTGCAGCATGACTTTCTACTTCGTAGCCGAACGGACGTTGACTCGCCGTGGGTGCACTGAGCACCACAAAGAGTTGCTCCAGGTAACCGCCCCAAGCTTTCGAGCTGCGGACCAGTGGATCTGCGCTAACTACAAAGGCTGGACCCACTGGCACACCGACAGGCCCGACAAGCACTTAATGCAAAGCACGAACTTCTGTGCTTTTACTGCCCCGGCTTGACCGGGGCTTTTTATTGCTGCTAGAGTGACACAGTAGACTACTCACCACCCATGAGTGAAATTATCCAGGTCGAGGACATTGAAGTCCTCTGCACCAACACGGACCAAGTAGAGCTGCGGATTGTCGCGATCATCGACGACATGGTGCAGACCCACCCAGCCATTCTGTTTCCGCCTGACGTTGCGGAACCCGCGCAGTTCGGACCAGCCAGAGCCGTCACTACTGTGACAGTTGAACTCGCCGGATCCGACCTTGAGTGGAAGGTGCTGGAGCAATGAAGCGCACCACTCAAGAGATCACGCTCCACCAAGCTTTGGCCCAACGGCTGCTGGACATGGGCTTGAAGAAAGCCGACGTGGCTGCAACGCTCCAGCGAAAACACGGCATGAGTCGTGCCACCGCTTACAGGGATGTGGACACCGCCGACATCCTTCGTGCTTCGGAGGATCCAGCCCTGGAAGCAGAGCCGGTGCCTGCCATCGATTTTGCCGACAGAGACGCATTGATGCGGATGACGCGCCAGCTCCTGATTGAAGCGTTCCAGGCAGGCAACGTTCAGGATTACGCCCGTCTGGTGCGCGAATACGAAAGGCTTGCCCGAATGGGTGGCCTGAAAATGTCTCACGAACAGTGAGATTTTGTCTCATACGAACCAGCCATGAACTTCTTTCCCAATCGCCTCACAGACAACTCTCGTCCCAGTGCCCCTTCGGGGGCTACGGACTGGGAGCCGGTAACTCGTTACACCCGTGCCAGTGCTTTTGGCAGGTTGATTAGATGCCCGCATTGCGGTCATGAAAATCGTGTTTATCACTTCTCTTGGTGTGCGGTTACGTGCCAGGGATGCCGCCGCGTGGTGGATAAGTACGACTTCACCACCCCTACAAAATGAAGCTCAATAACTTCACGCTCCAGGAGCTTCACTTGCTTGCAGACTCCCTTTATTGGGAGTTTGCGGTGTTTGAAAAGTCAGGCTGGAGTGATTCAGCTCGTGCCAGGCAGATTGCAAAGCTCCAGGGCAAGATTCACAATTACATTGACATCCAAGAGGGTCGAGCATGAGTACCAAACTCAACGGATCAAAGTATTCACCCGCAGGTAGTCGCGTTCCAACCGAACTCCTGCCGACCGCCATTCGTTATGAACGTGCCAGGGCTGTTGTCTTTGAGCAGCTGGGGCAGTTCAGCCACGCCAATGAGTGCAGGCGGCTTACTCGCGTTTATGAACAGCGGGTTTTTGAGGAGTGCGATCCAGGAACTCAGGCGTAGGGCCAGCACAGCGTTGTATCGCCGAGCCACACGTCCTCATCGTTCACATCGATGGGGCGTTGTGCTACATACTCACGGAAGATCTGTTTCAAACGTTCCAGGGGTATCCCTAGGTCTGCCGCTTGAATGGCCACGTTTGTCGTCCCTTTGTAGAGACGATCCAAGGCTTCTTCTAGTTCTTGAGGGCTTGCTGGGCGTTCCAGATGTCCATTCTCTCCAGCCATTGACACTCCGCCCCACGTAATTCTAACTCATTGAGCAAGCGAACCTGCGGTGCTCCGCTCCGACGTGCCACCACAATGGCTCCGCTCTTCGGCTTTATCCCAGTCAGGGTCTGGAGTCCCAGCGAATACGCTCCAGCCTGGCAGATGTAGTTGGACAGCATTTCTTCGCTGCGGGCGTTCACGCTGGTTTTCCAGTCAGCGATGCAGAGCGTGCCGCCTACATCGAGCAAGGCGTCTGCTGTTCCAGCCCAGCCTCGTGGGTCATGAATGGAAAATTCGATCGCATGAATGGCGGTTACGTTCTCTCCGATCCAAGACCGTAGACCTCGGGCGTAGCCACTGGCGCTCCAGGAGACCCTAGGAGCCCCTTGAATGGCCTTTTCGATGGCCCAGCTGGTGATTGCCTTAGGGGCACGTTCCAGGCCGTCATCTCCAGTCCTCCAGCTTCCTCGCTTGTTAGCGCTGTTGCGGGCGAGTTTTGCTGCTGTTTTGAGGACGTACTCCGCGTGATCGTGAGCCAAAGTTCCACGCTGGCAGGCAATGTCACGCTCAGCGGGAGCAGAAGGTCTTTCAAGCCAACGGTCCAGGGCATCTTTTTGCCATTGCGGTGAGGTTTCCTTGAGGATGTGCGTCACTGACGCATATGTGTTGCCTCGTTCATCTCTGTAAACACGATGCGGGCCAGAGTCGTCTCGTACCAGGGTCCAGCGGCGTAATCCGGCGAGGGCGTTCTGTGTGTCAGCGAGCATCGGCTAGTTCAGATTCACGGGCCAGCCATGCACTCTGTAATTGATGAGCTTTGGGCTCGATCAAGTGCATTGAACTGACTACTCCAGTGAAGTCTCCCACTGAAATGGCAATACAGCCATCATCCAGAATTGTTGTGATCGTCTCAGGCAAAGGTCTTTCGTAATGACGATCCATGTGGCCAGCTCTTTGGCTGAGTTTAGATATTACGAAAGGGGCTCGAAAGCCCCTCGTAATGAATGCGGACTTACGGACTTCCCTGCCTTAATACCAGCCAGACATTAGGGGACTACCCTTCGGAGCCACTGGCACTCTTCGACGAGAACCCTGAGCTTCTGCAACCTGCAACTTAGATGCAACATCACCCACCAACCACATGGTCCGAGTAGTTGAAGAGCAGATTGCGGGCAGACAGGACATAAGAGATCAGCTCAACCCCCGTCCTGCCGCACTCACTCAGTCGGCTTTGAATGGGTTCTCACCGGTCAGCAAGCGACCGATTTCGAATCCGCTTTCCTGAGCTTCGGTCCAAGCGCCACCGATCGCCTTTTCGGATCCCTTCTTACGGGGAACAGGGCGAAGGCTGTACTCAGTGTTGAGGCCGTTGCCTTCTTTGCCGAGCACAAAGTCATGCTCCAGCAGGTTGGCGTAATCCTCCATTTGGGAGATGCCGTCCAGCTCGCGGATGATGCTCTTCTGTGAGAGCTGCATGATCTGCACAGCCTCAGTCTCGAAGTTGTAGACAGGCACGGCGAGAGCAAACTTTGCTGGCTCAGGTGCAGTGCCGTCACGGTTTTGGCGACGGGTGTAGTCAGGCCCCATCTCGGCTTCGATGTCGTCGGATTTGGGATCCTCGGAGAAGCGGAAAGGCTTGAGAGAACCGTCTTCGGCTTCGCCCCAGCACTCGTAAAACTCAAGAGGCTGGTCGCTCAGCAATGCAAAGCGCACGCTGCTGCCGGATTGAATCTTGGAGGGGTTGAGATAACCACCACCAGTGCCTCCAGCGACTGCTGAGACGGCTTTTTGTGAAAGGAAAGGCATTTGAAAGTTGCGGTGGGCACGTTGCCCGGTGCTTCATAAACGTAGCACAATGGCAGAGCCTGTCAACTGCTGTAGAATGAAAAAACCCCTGGGGCCGCAGAAGCCACCAGGGGTGTCCATCAAAAAGTTCAACAGCACTACTGTAGCAAATGAATCTCGCTGATTTCGCAAGGACTCTGCCCAAAAACTGGGCCACCGCACCGATCTATGCCAAGGGCGTGAAACTGCCTGGCGAAAAAGGTGGCGTGGCTTGCGGTAAGTCGCCGCTGGGTAGGGCGCACAGAGAAGATTTACGGCCACACGCTTCTGCTCGCTACATCGAGACGAATCCTCAGACGTACCAGGCAATCGGTGTGTTTACTGGGCCTCGCAGTGATGGCTTGGTGATTCTTGACGTTGACGCCAACCTTCCTTCGCTGAAAAGAAAGTGGGGCTCCAGCCTCAAAGGTGCTCCGGTTGTTGTTTCTCCGAAAGAGAAAGCCGCCAAATATCTGTTTCGGGTGCCAAAGGACAAGTGGGGTCAAGTTGCTGGGATCAGCTTGGCTGCCAGTAAAGAGGGCTGGGAGGTCCTGTGGGGCCGTCAGGGCCTTGTAGGGGGCGCGTACTACCGAGGCGGGGAATACAAGCTCTCAGGCGATGTGAACGCCGTTCCAGAGGCTCCTGAGTGGCTGCTGGTGGAGATGGAGGAAGCCTTCAAGCAGCAGAAGGGGGCGAGCGGAGCGCAGAAAAAAGACTTGCGTTACAGCTGCCGTTCCAGAGAAGAGAAGATCGCGATTGCTGAGAACTGCTTGTCCGTCATTCCACCGCAGGGGCGAGGGTCTGATGACTTCTGGTGGCGCATCGGCGCGATGCTGCACTCCGAGATGCCGAATGAAGACGGCTTAAACATCTGGCGGCAGTGGTCACAGAAAGACGAGGAGTACGCCGACGATTGGAAGAACGGCGATCCCTGCGCTGACCGCTGGGGAGCGGGCTTCAAAGCTGATGGAGGGCTGGGCTTTGGCAGCTTGATGCACTTGGCTAACCACTACGACCCAGAGAAGGCCCGATTTCAAGGGAACGATCTTGCATCGGTGGTGGCAGAGATCGAAACAGCGCCGATCCGTTACAGGCAGGAGACCCTCTCGTATGAGGAGGCGATGAAGCAGATGAAGGAAGCCATGGATATTGAAAATCCAGGCAAACGTAATTACGAGATAAACCGCATTAAAAATGAGGCTGGTTACAAAGACCAATCAAAACTTGAGGGTGTTTACGTTGACCACATCGGATACACAGAAGATGAAGGCGGGTTCACTTTGGATGAACTCAAATCAAAGGTGGAAAAACGCAGCTTCTTAATTCCTGACGTTTTAGCGACACCCGCAGTCGTTGTTATTTACGCGGAGGGCGGTAAAGGTAAGTCCACTGCTGCTTGGACGCTTGCTAAGCACGTTGTTACCGGATCACCTTTCGTTGTCCGGGGCAAGCACGCTCCAGTGGCCAAAGGCGGTTGCGTGATTCTTAACGGTGATCAGCCTTTAGCCGATTTGGATGAGCAGCTTGATGAGGTTGAGTTTCCACGCACAAACGACGTACATATTGAGCCCAACTGGAATTTGGGCAACTACGCCCAGTTCCAGAATTTGCTGAAGAAGCGGGAACCGAAACTTGTGATTATCGACTCGCTGATTGGCTGCTCTGGTGGTCGGGCGTTTGACGAGAACAAATCCGACTTCGCTTCGCCGCTGTATTGGCTGACCCGAAACAACGGCACGCTGTTTCCGCGAACCACCATCCTGATCATTCATCACGCGAACAAGCAGGGCGGCTTCAGGGGCACCTCAGCCATCCGTGACGCCGTTACAGAGACCTGGAGGCTTGCTGAGCCCACCGACAAGCAGGTTGAGGAGGGGATCGCTCCACGGCACAGCCGGATTATTCACGTTGAGAAGAGCCGGAGCGGCAGGAGCGGTACGGCGCTGATCATGCGGCAAGAGTCTGATCTGACTTTCTCGATCGCAGACTTCACCGCAGAGATCGACAGCACCAACACGGCACCTAGCGGGATCAGCGAGCGCGTTCTGTCACGAGTGCGGGCGATATATCCACGCTCCATCAGCCGGACTGAGCTGAACGCAGACCCGATTGTCGGGGGCAATGTCGCTGCCATTCGCAAATCGCTCCAGCGTTGGGTTGGTCGGGGCTTGATCACGGCTCAAGAGGAAGCTGTTCCAAGCAAAAGAGGCGGCAAAGCTCGGGTGCTTTACACAGCTGTTGTTGAGCAACTCCCACACACGCGCGTGCGCGGAGAGGTTGAAGAGGGTGTCCCATTCAAAGAAGAACCTAGTGATGACAAGACTTCTGCAATGGGACAAGCAATGGGACAAACGCCAAAATTGGAGGAAGTGTCCCATTCGTCCGTAAGCAATGGGACAGCTTCCGAAAAAGAGGCTGGGTGTCCCATTGCTAAAGCGCCTGATACCAAGGGATCTGCCTCAATGGGACAATCAGATCAATATCCCCGCGCGAGGCGTTCATTCGAAGAGATCGACCGCTTGATGCGCGAAGCGGGGTCTAAGTGGGACTGACCGAGAAAGAGCGGTTCCATAAGTGGGAGGCCAAGCTCCAGGAATGGATGCCGGAGCCTCCTCCTAATTGGCAGGACATCTTTGCCTTGCGTGACTACGTTCGGCAGGTAGCCAAAAAAGCAGAGCACCGTTATTGTGCTATTGTACTGAAGCCGCTTCTTTGTGCCGTGACCGGAAAACAAACCCTGGCAAGCATCAAATCGGCCCACCAATATGGTGGAAATTTCATCAGCAAAATTGCTGCAGCGGCTTTGGCCGGTGATCCTCGGAACCGTGACCGCGTGTTGCAGGCTTTCCCAGAAATCATCGCTCAATACGGGCCGGGCAGCGGTTTTTACAACGAACACATCTGACTATGCGTGAAGTAAAAGTTGCTTTCTCTGAGCCTGACTTGGAGCGGCTGACGAAACAAGCTGAGTCCCAGGGTGTTTCACGCGCTGGGCTAATACGGCAGCGCGTCTTTTCCGCTGAAGAGCGCCTGCTCCACCCCAGGGACATCCACGAGCTTGTTCAGAAAGTCAGGCGTAGAGCCGGGGCTGGCATGGACAGCCGCAAGGTTGAGCACATCGTCATGTGTGTGGTCAATGAAGTTCTTAATTAAAAAGCTTCGGCAGTTATTTCTGGGTCTTCCGGGCCATACTTCACACAGGAGGTTCGCCAGCGTGAAAACCAACGTTCATTTCACCTACTCAAAGGTAGGTTCATCTATAGACGATAACGCGCTGGCTCTTGTGCGCTTCACTAGCTACGACGACAGCTCGCGGGCTCTAGCCGTTGAGCAGGTGACGTACAGGGATGGCCCAACGGGCTACAGAGATTTTGAATCTCAGGTTGCTGCCGCCCTTGATTGCGGCATTGATGTGGATGTGATGTCTCCGTATGACTTGGATTATTTTCCGCTTTTGGAGAGCATAGTCACTCGGTAGTGTGCTACGTTAGTGGGGTTCACGACACCACCCATGTCTGACTCCACAGCTCTCTACAGAGCACAAGAAAACCTCCGAATGATGGGGACGTGCCCGACTTGGTACGACCATCTGGACAAGATCGAAGCCGCAATGGCGGAACAAGATCGCATCTACAAAGCCCGTACAGCCGCCGGTTGGGAAGCAGACGAGGATGGCTGGTGTGCTCCGCACCCTGAAAATCCTGGTGAGATGATCACCGAGTGGGATTGGATGGATTTTGGTCTCTCCTACCCGGAGGACGTGAAGTGAGCTATCAAGTCTTGTTCGGCATGGAGCACCTCTCCAAGCTCGATACCGCTGTAAGCGTGTGCTTTGACACGGAGACGTGCCAGCTCCAGCCAGAGATGGGAAAGCTACGGCTGCTTCAGCTCGGCTGCAAAACCCGGAAGATTATTGTTGTCATCGACTTTTTCCAAACAGATGAAAGCGACTGGGATCGTTTGCGGCGCTTCTTCAGCAACGGAGAGCGCCACTGGCTTGCCCATAACGCTGTGTTTGATATTGCGTGGTTGCAAGAGTACGGAGTCCACCCAAATACGGAGTTCCTGGGCTGCTCCATGCTTGCCAGCCGCTTGTTATCTAACGGAAAAACTGGCAGGAAGCACGGTCTCGCAGATGTTGTAAATGAGTATTTAAAAATTAAATTAGACAAGGAACAACAAAAGTCGAACTGGGCAGGAACTTTAACTGAAGAGCAGAAAACTTATGCCGCAAAAGATGTGGAGGTTTTGTGCGAGCTAGACCTGATTTTGAAAGACGAGCTTTGTCAATACAATTTAATGGAAGCCTTTAAACTAGAGTGTAAGGCGTTGCCTGCTATGGCCCAGATGTGGCGGACAGGCTTGCCGTGGAACAAAGAGAACCTCGCGCAGAGAAAGTTAGATTACGAGCATGATATAAAAGAGTTGTCGAAAGAGTTTATCAGGGAGCTTGATTCAGCCTTACCCGAAGGCCAGAAGCTGCCTAGAGATGAAGACGATTCTTTTAACTTACGTGCCAAGGACGAGGGTAGCGTTAGAGCGGGTACTAAAAAGCTTAAGGGCTTTAATTTGAACAGTCCTCAGCAGTTGAAGAGTAAGCTCTCCGCTGTTCTAAAGGTGGAGCTTGAGGGCGTATCTAAGAAGGCTCTTAGCGAGTTTGCTGGATACCACCCCGTTGTTCAGATGTATTTGAACTGGAAGAAAGCTGAAAAACGGCGGCAAATGATTACTTCTATTCAGGAAAAGATGCTTCCAGATGGGTTTGTAAAAGCCAGCTATATGCAGCTCGGTGCTGAAACAGGGCGTATGACTTGTTTCAACCCGAACAATCAGCAGATACCGAAGGACAAACAGTTCCGTAGCTGCGTAGAAGCGCCGGAAGGCTGGCTGATTGTTGACGCTGACTTTGGTCAGATGGAGCTTCGATTAGCTGCTGCTATTGCTGAAGACGAGAAGATGATCCAGGCGTTTAAGGATGGGGAAGACTTACATACAGTGACCGCTGAGGCTATTGGGTGTACGCGCCAAATTGCTAAGTCCGCAAACTTCGGACTGTTATATGGATCTGGGGCTAACGGACTGCGTAATTACGCTGCTGGCAGCGGTGTAAGCATGACGTTAGAAGAGGCACAGAGAGTTAGATCTAATTGGTTTGAGGAATTCGAGGGTATAGCTAAATGGCATGAAAAAGAAAATAAAAAAGCTTCTAACCCTAATCCACGAATTAAAGGTAAATGCGGCATTCAGTTTATAGAAATACCTGAAACTGGTATGAGGAGAGATTTACCCGGTGATGCAAACCGTCTGACTGTTCGTTGTAACACACCTGTTCAAGGGGCCGGTGCGGCAATTCTCAAGCACGCTTTAGGCAAGCTGTGGCCCCTTGTCAGAGAAGCTGGGGAAGGAACGGTTCGCATCGCGGCTGCGGTGCATGACGAAATTCTGTTGCTTGTTAGGGAAGATGCTGCTGAAGAGTGGGCGGCGACCCTAAAACGGGTGATGGAAGAGGCAGAGGCCAAATGGCTGGGCGAGATCCCTGCTTTGGCTGAGGTGTCTTTCGGTAAAACCTGGCAGGAGACCCACTGATGATCAGCATTTACCGGACTGATCAAGGCTGGTACTCAAATTTTGGAGGGACGATAACGTACCACCAAGACTTCCGAGAGGCGATGGATGCCGCGTACAGGCAGGCAACTCGTGATGGAGCGCTTAAACAAGGCGATCCAGACAGCAACAACGGGTGATCTGCAGCGAGCTGCGATGTTCTTGGAGGGGGCACGCGAAGTGAGGGCGGGTTGCACTAACCAACGCGCCCAAGCTCGTCGTGCTCAATCCACTGCTTGGAAAAAGAAGGTGGACGACTCGATTACGTGGTAAGATTGTTGTAGCATTTTGAGTCACATGGCGCAGCTTCACGGCAATAAAGCGCACTACCACGTTCTTATTGATCCGAACAGAGCTGAGCTTTTGTTTGAGAAGGCGGCTGAAGCGGACCAGCGCCCTGCGGCTTGGATAAGAGAAGCTGTGTATTCCGAACTCAAGCGGGTTTACCCAAGTACCGTTTACAACGAGGCAATGGCCAAAGATCAAGTTCAGTGGCGGTCCTCTATCCGCAACCGAATCGAAGGTCGCCTCAAGCAAAAAGACGACTGACCTTCCATGCGTTTTGCTCTGAAAGCGGCTCAGCCGGAGCCGTTGTTCATTTCTGCGCTTTATACAAGCTCAGGTGACGTTTACTGGACTAGCAGCGTGGACGACGCTTGTAGCTACAGCAGCTTGGAACGTGCCAGGGATGCGGCAGCCGTGTCAGGCAAACAGCTAGAGATTATCCCTGTGCTGTATTGATCGCGTCTAGCTCACCGATGTGACCCACTGCCTGGCGCAGCATTTTTTGCTGGTGCCAGTTAGTCCGGACTAGTGAAACGCACAGTGACTTCAAAGCGTCTCCGTCAGTGCAGTTTTGAACCTCTCGCACGTTTTTCTCTAGCTCCAGCTCTTCCTCAATGCTCTGGTTTACGACCATCCAGTCTGCCCAGCCCATTTGTTACAGAGTGTACTTTTTAAAATGGTAAGCAGCGTTTTCGTGTATGTCGATTACTCGCTAACCAAAATCACCCAACCCGTACCAGGGCCATCAGCTTGCCAACGCTGGTAGAACGCTGCCTGCCTCACACGGACGTTACGTCCCAGATGCGGATTGCTATGGCCGCCCTTCTCCATTTCGGGGTAGCCACGAGGATCTTGCATGATCCATTCTGGATCGTTGCTCTTCTTGCCTGCGTAACCACTGATTACGCTCCAGTGCCCACAGCCCAAGCCATTGCACATTGGTGGTTCGCCACGAAGCATGTTTCCGGCGTGCAACCAGCCAACCAACACTGGTCTGCCAGCTTCAATCTCAAGTTCCACCATGTCAGCGTCACCATCTTTCCGAAACTCAGCTTCTAGCCCCAAACTTCGCAACGCTGCTAGCTGAGCCTCTACTGACGCGGTATCTCCGTATTTGGCACGGATCTTGTTGTACTCATCATCTGTCCGAACTTTCTTGTAAAACGCTGCCACCATCGCAGCCGCTGAACTGAAGCATTCGCGGTAACCCGTTCCAGTCTTGTTATCGAGCTGTCTGAAGTAGGGCATGTAGATCTGCTGGTCATAGCCACTCTCTTTCCAGGCTTGAAACCAATCTGCCTCGTCTTCCTCCAATAATTCCTCTGGCAGCGACTCCTCAAGCTGTTTAATTGCAGCCAACTGGTGGGGCGTACCACGGAAGAACTGAAAGAACGGCAGCAGGGCAAGACCCATGACCAGCAATAGCAGGATCACTTGGATGATGCCCGACATGCCTCACTTTTCAACTCTTGTGTCAGGCAAAAGCATTTCACGGACGTGCTTTACCGCCAAATCATCCAAATCATTGTCGGTTCTTGCGACAATCTTTTCAAGCATCGCCACAATCAACTCCTTAAACGCTCTTGATTTCCATGCGGTCATCAAGAATGGCTTCAGAATTAAAAGCATTGGATTGCCTTAAATACCACTAATACGTTAGTGCCTATCACTGTGGCCTTCCAGTCTTGCCACTGAACGCTCCAGCTCGCTCAACCTTCCGAAGACTTCGACTTCCTTGCTTTTGATGTCCTGGTGCAGGATGTCTAGCCTTCCAGACAGGTTGTCTACAGCAGCAGTCAGCCGAATCAACGAGTCTTGACCCTGTCGGCTTTGACGGTTGGCGCCTGAAACGCCAAGTCCAGCAACTGTGATTGACGCGCCAGCAACGGCGGCCCACACTTCAACCATGAACCGCCTCAACCACTGCTTGCATCATGGCAGAAAACAAAGATGCGCAAACACAAGACCGAGACGACGAGAACTCTCGCCTGGGTGATGTCGTCAAAATTGTGTTGCTTGGATGGGCAATGGCGATCCTCACCGCCAATTACCTAGGCGTTTTCAAGCAAAGCCTAGACCCGACCTACCCGGCTTCGATTCTGTCCGGAACGGCAGCTTCGTTTGGATTATCAGTTGGCAGCAATAGAAAGAAAAAAGAGGAGCCTACAATTAAGCAAGAACCAACCACCGCCAAGCCCAAATGAAACGCTTCGCTTTTGTATTGGGTCTTTCATTTCTGGGACTGCCTGCACACGCAGACGTCACGTTTAAAACCCAGTCCAGCATTCAACTGACAGTCGATGGAGCCGGATCAGTCGCGACCAGGCTACCTTCAACACTGGCAGTATCTGGCACTAACGTCACTCTGGACACTGTTCCTTCTCTGGGGCCACTTACTGCCGGAAGCGCTGTTGGTTACACTCCTGGCGCTTTTAGCATTACTAATGCTGGTGACAGCTTTTCGTATTCAGAAAGCTTCCTTGAAGGAGACGCCACTCCCTCAGCAACCACAGTCACCGGAGGAGTCGTAACTGCTCTGCCGATGCTGGGTAGCACTACAACCACTTCAGGCGGTGTCGCTAGCAACCTCAGTGGCACCATTGATTCTGGTGGTGAACTCAGCATCACCGCTGGCGGTGCAGGTACAACTGCAATCGGTCAGTTCGTAACCTCTCTGACCGTCGAATGATGCGTTGGTTTTTGCTTCTGCTGTTTTTCGCTCCAGCAGCAGAAGCTTTACCTGTCGTTCCTAACTTTACGAATGGGACGCTCACGTCTCGAACAGAGACAAAATCCAAAGTCACTGAAACCATTGTCAGCGAAAACTTTGACACAGGTTTTCAATACAGTGCCAGTGGCGTCAACATCGAGCCTGACGCTCCAATTAACCCTGTCGCCAGCAGCACGATCAACGGATGGACCTCTTTAGAAGAGCGACCAAACTGGTCAATCGTCAGACCTGGCGAGGCATTTCAATTCGTCGAAACCTTCTCAGGGCCAGGGTTGTCGAACATCACGACAATTCAACGCACCACCGAAATCGAAAGCGTTACAGATACGGTTTCAGCCTTCTCGCAATAATCTTTGCCGCTCCAGTCAACGCTCAAGATGTTGGCGGCATTTCTGCAACAGCAGCCCCCACAGCAACTTCGTCTGGGTCGGTGTCAAACCAGGCTGTCCAAGTACTTCAGGGCAATGCAATCTCAAACATCTACGGAGGCGGCATTCAATGCCAAGGTCCAACGTTGACCGTCACTCCTTACATGAACAATGCAAAGTCATTTGGCAGACCGTTTGAGTCGTCATACCAAGACCCCGTCTATGACTTAACCGACTTGGACGACGATGGCCGCTTAGATAACCCAGGTGATGTCTTGTTCTTCAAAGACACCAGAACAGGCCAAAAGGATAACTACAACTGGAATGTAGGCATGTCTATTCAGGCAACGATTCCGCTAGATGGTGGCTTACAAGAAAGATGTAAAGCAGCAGTTGATACTCAGTTGGCGCTCCAAAAACAACTACTTGCCAACAAAAGGTTGGATTTTGAGATCAGTAGATTAAAGCATTGTGGCGAACTTAAGCTCAAGGGTATTAGGTTTGCCAAAGGCTCACCCTATGAGAAAGTTTGCGCTGATGTCCTCATTCATTCGCCGACGCCCCACACGCATCTCATCCCCTCAACGACCTCTGAAGCGCACGTCGGGCACTAACACCTTTTGGAACTGGCTGGCGGCCCAAAGCTTTCTGCAGTTTTTGAGCGGCCTTTTTGATGATCGGTCGAACTAACTTCAGCAAAAACGGCGTGCACAATCCAGCAGTCACACCAATAACGGAAGACGCTGCAACCGTTGTTGTCTGTGGAATACTGGGCAGTGCCTCAATCACCTGTTGTATTAGCGCTGGCTCTTCTTCTACCGCTTCAACCACCGGTTGCTCAGGCTGAGGCAGTGTAATCCTGGGCAACTTCACCTCTGGCGGCTTTGGTGGTTTTGCCCTTGGTACGGCAGGTGCTGGTGCAACAACTTCCGGCTCAAAGTCCAATGGATCAAATGCTGGCAAATCAATGACCGGCACTCCCAGTTGCAAGGTCACTGGCGGCGCTGCAGGCATATAAACCTGAGGCAAACCGACCAAAACATTCACGTCAGGCACGTCTATCTCACGAATCTCTTCCATGAAGTCAGAACGCTTTACAGCAGGTAAAGAACTTTGGATTGAGCGCAATCGCAGACGCGAAGGGCCTCCCGTTGTTTACACCGTAATGGCTGGTAAAACAGCAAGGCTCTTTACCGACCCAAAAGCAATCCTCAAGTGGGTCAAGTGGCCAAAAAGCACGCCAACTGGTGATGCTCTACGCGAATGGCTTGCGTCGTTTGATCAAAAGCCGACAGCTCCCGCTCCAGGGCTAGACATGAAGCAGATCAAAGCAGAAGGCTTCGGACCTGAAGCTCATGACGACGACCCAACCGCCAACACTAAAATGGTGACCTGATTGCAGGACCAGTTGCTTTGGGCAGCTCAGGCATTGCTTGCTCGATCTGACCAGGAATAACCTCTGTTACCTCGTCAATAACACCGCTGGTGGCTTCGTCCAAATAGTCTTGAACGATGATTGGAACGCGAGCAAAGGCAACAATCGTCGCTCCAGTCAACGTGCCACTCATGATGAAAGCGGCCAACGACATGAAATTGTAGATGCGTTGCATGGTGGCTCCTAAAAGAAAATGCCCCTCCCTGCTGTGTGATCAGGAAGAGGCACTGCAGCCCTAACTAAGTTTTAGCTCAGAATTTGTACTTCAGGCCAGCCTTAAGGCCATAGTTAGCATCAGCGTCTTCGTACTTGGCGAAAGTAACCTCGCCATACACATCAAGGGGTTCCGCGACAGGTGCAGTCACACCAGTTTTAGCTGAGAAACCAACGCTGGTGTCACCGGCATCAGGCTGAAGCCAAGACGGACCACCTTGAATGTAGAAACCGCCAGTCTCATAACCAATCCCAACGTCAAAAATGGCACCGCCAAAATCAGAGCCTGACCAGCCACCGTTCCACTCAGGGTTGAGGTAAAAACCGTCTGCTTTTGCTGCAGGAGATGCCAGCACAGCTGCCGAAACGGCGACACCACTCGCAATGAGAAGTTTGAACATGTGAAGCAGAATTACTTACCTTGGCCACGATACTTCTTCCGTCCATGGGACGGTTTGGAATGTGATCCATCACCTTGACGTGTCTTTTTGGGCTTGCTAGGGACAAAATTTTGTCCAGTCAAAGACTTGGCCATAGCTAAGCAGCAAACACACGCTTGGGCTGTTCAGGCGTTACCTCGTATGCGTCCCAGCCTTCAGGCAACTCGCCTATGTAATTCACATGAAAGCCAGCCATTGCCGTTGGAGCTGTTACGACTTCACCCTCCTCGTTATACACACCGTCGTCGTTGTAAAGCGTTCCAATCACATCGATGGCATGGTCTGCGGTGTAAGCCTGCAGCACTTCAGACTCAACACCTTCTTCGTCGGTAACGGTGACATAGAACCCAGCAGCTTTTGCTGCAGTGACCCATGCGGCTTCATCAGTAAACCGGAAGAAAGGACCGGGGGCTGGTGGAGTTTCAATAATTTCTTCAGTCATGATCAGGAAGTGATTGATTCCAGTGTTGCGTCAGTCAGACGGGTTGGGAAGTACACAAAGCGAGAGATGTGGCAAGTAGCCAAAAAGGTGTTGTCTTGGCGACCACCAAGTCTAAGTTGATCAACGGTAGGCATACTGACGCCAGATTCACTTGAAGCAATTCCTTTAATTGCTCGTTGAGCGTCTGTACCGTCAAGCGCATAGGCTGTTTTATACCGCTCGTTAAATGGTGTGTTTGTGTTGCCTTCAATCCGACCTTGGATATTTCCATTAGTTCGAGCAGTGCTTACGGTTTCGTTGTTACCAGACCTTTTGAATTGCCTTAACGCGTTATCGTTGGTGCCATCAGAAAAATCATAGATAAACTGCGAAAAGCCGGTTTTATCACCTAAAACGTTGTATTCAGCAAACACCGTACCTTTGCTTTGGTTGTAGAAACTGCTGAAGTTAGTGCCAGCAATCTCAGCAACGTCAGCCGCACGGGTTACGGTAGAATCGGTGGTAGGGATATAAGAAGTTGCAAACGTCCCTTCTTCCACCTGCACGCCCCACATATAAAACTGATTGGTTGATCCTTCTCTACGAGTAAAGAGAACGTTGTTAACGGTAGTGTCTGTTGAAAGGGTTGTATATGTATTGGTAAACCTTTGCCATTCGGTAGTAAGTGTAAAATTAACGACACCGCCTCGCGAAGGAGTTCTAAATAAAGAAATTATTTCTGTTCCTGTTACTGATTTTCCATAAAAAGAAACAGTATAAGTTGTGCTAGGTTGACAATCAAAAAGCCGCAAAATTTGAGAAAACTGCTGAGGCGATATATCAACTAGATCAGCAGTGACGGTGCCATCGGGCGCGGCAATACTGTTAGAAGTAACACTTGCACCAAAATATTTAGTCCACTCATCCAACTGCTCACTACGAGTCATTAGATTAGTTCTAGACTCTTCAATTAGCAGACCAAGGCTTTCACCAGTTACAGGGTCATGGTCGAAACGGGGAGCACCGGAGATTGTACTTTGGGTGGGGATGTAGTCAGTCGCAACTGAACCTTCTTCAAATTGGACCCCCCAAATAAAAAATTCCATTGTAGCATTACTGCCGCTATACAAGAAATTAACCGCGTTAGTAGTAGCATCGGCGGGCTGGGTAATTGTCGCAGTAAACCTCTGCCATTCAGTGGTAAGTGTAAAATTAAAAGCGGGAATCGGTCTATATACTAAAATATTTTCCGTTCCTGTAACTGATTTTCCGTAAAAAGAGAGCGTGTAAGTTGCACCAGGTGTAAGACCACTAAAATTTTTGGTTACTTGAGCAATACCCCCAGCCGATAAATCAACTTTATCAGCTGTAAGAGTTCCATCGGGCGCAGCAGTAGCATTAGCGGTGACAATAGCGCCAAAATACTTGTTCCACTGATCAAGCTGCTCACTTCGAGGCATAAAATTTACAGGAGTAGTCTTAATCAGACCATCAGCACCGACAAACGTTCCGCTACTGGCGCGGGTAAAAGTGACAACATCCTTTTTGCCAATTTGATTCTTAAGTGACTTCGCCCCAGCAAAATCTAAATCAAGCGTGCTGCCGCGAAATTCTGCAGGTGCAAGCAAACCCGGCTTGATGCTGCTGCTTAGCGCACCCTTGATGCTGGAACGTAAGTTTTTCGACATTGATTAAGAGGCTCCAACCTTTACTGCAACAGTAGGTGTCCCGCCAGTCAAACTCACCAAACGCACGCGCACATATTTAACAGGGCAGCCGTTCAACGCAAAACCACGGGTTCCGTTTGCTGTGATTGTTGTGTCTAACTCGTCTTGATCCAGATTGAAGAAGTTAGTGTCGTCCAGGCTTCCCTCAAAGCGCACCACAACGCTCGTTCCAATACTGCTAACCGTTACCTGAAAAAGCAGATTAACCCCAGCCGTTACAACCGAAGAGGTGACTCCTGCACTGGTGAGATCCGCAAACTCAGAGACCTCAAAACTGCTGCTTAGGCCAAGAGTCACGGCGACACCTCAGAAATCAACTTGTTTTTTCCATTATAGCCAACCTGCATGAGTGGCAACTCAGAAGATCAGCACCCAGCACTCGCCAGAAAAAATCAAAGAGGCAAAGTCGTCTCCGCTCTAGGGTTGCAGGGAATCATCGGGTCAGGGCGATCCATCAGCGGCAAAAGCCCATTTTACTAACCGAAAACCGCGCTAACCATCCTGCTGCCTTGAGTGTTTCCGCTCGAACCTCTGGTGTAAGTAATAGTGGTCGCTGAAGTTTTGTCATCGCTTGAGCCAAAATCACCAGAGCCCAAAGAATTTGACACGCCTGTGTAAGTGGTTGAATGACCGCTCAATGTATGACCTGAGCCTTGTGCAAAATATGCCGCTGTTAGGCCAATGCGACCCGACGCCATCGCAATAGTGTGTGACATATTCGCACTGGATGTGTTCGTTGAGGTCTCTTTGGTTTCAATTAGGTTTGACGAAGTTGCGTTACTTATAGTGAAAGCTCTAAGCGCAATCCTGGCCATATTGCCACTCTCAAGCTCTAGTTCAAAAGTTAAAGTAGTTTCACCAGAAAGAGCAGAACCGGCGACAGTAAATATCCCAACTCTTGCATGCTCGTTGCTGGCTGTTGTTCCTTCCATGTTGCCAACAATTTCAGTAACTGATACTGATTGATTGCTTGCAGTGAAGGAAAGGTTCAAACTATCGCCAACCGCTGAAGACGTGGAAGTCTCGCTAACAATAGCGATAACAACCAGGTCGGTTGAAACAACTGAACTTACTGGAATGTCTAATGAATATGAAGAACTAGCACTATTGTCACTGCTTCCGGAGCCCAGCTGAGTCAAACTTAATGACAATGCCGGGCTGTTATACACTTTTGTAACTAATGCTTGGTGAATTGCCATTAGGTGATCGTTCCAGTGACAACAAACTCGTTTGAAGCAACGCAAAGTATCGTCGCTAAACCTCGCTGAGCCAAAGTTCTGTTGCCGGTGTTTGCAGTGCCCGCCTCACGAAGAGTCACACTTGCGCCTTGGGTGATGGTCTGGTTTGAACCGCTGTTGTTGTAGATAGTGATAATGTTGCCTGCGCTGAATACACCGCTAGGAACAGTGACACCGCCAGTTGTAATGCTGACGTGCTTACCGTTATCACTAGCCACCAAGGTATATGCAGACGTTTGCGCATTTTGTGGAACGTCAGTTGGGCCTTGAGGTCCAGTCGCACCAGTGGGTCCAGTCGCCGAAAGACTGAACATTGATAAACCTGAAATGGTGTTATCAATCGTTGCGCCACTTCTATCCGCAAAAGCTCTGACCCTGACTACATCATTTGCAGATAGGTCAACTAACGCAGAACCAACAGCACTAAAGTCACCATCGGCAGTGTTCCTGGAATACACATCAGATTGCGATCCAGTAACGACAGTGCTATTAACCTCTAGCTGGGCTGAAACAATAATCCGGGTGTTGACACCAGTCTGATCTCCAGTCGCGCTGTACTCAATAAAATACTGACCGGCTTTTAAAACCGTTATTTCTCCGCCTGTGCCGACAGTAAAATCTCCTGCTCCAGACGTGATGATTGTTGTGTCGAAGTCAAGAGTGATTGCGTTGCCTGAACCTACCAGCAAACTTTGAGATGTGGTTCCGTCAACATGCAAGTATCTGGCAGCAGTTCCACCGCCACCACCCGCTCCAATCTCAACAACTGAGTTGCTGTCTGTTTTGGTAAACAGGCCACCATCGGTTGTATTAATCAGAAGCTCACCAGTATTGGTGAAGTCCCCCGCTACAGGGTCAGATGTTCCCCGCTTGTGCCGGATTACATTCGCCATCAGAATGTGCCGCCGTCAACTGTTGAACTGTTGGAAAGATAATCCGTGCCCTCAGTCGCAGCTGTAAACGCACTGGTGCCGTTACCCTTCAAAATGCCAGTCAACGTGGTTGCCCCTGAACCACCATCTCCAACGGCCAGCGTTCCAGTGATTGAAGACGCTGCAAGATCAACTGCTAGTTCAGTTGACTCGATGACCAAGCCGCCGTTGGCTTTTAGGTCAACGCTTACGGTTGTACCGCTTACATCAATACCATCACCAGCAGCAACACTTGCGCCACCGCTAGAAGCAATTGTGATTGTTCCGCTGCCTTCAGTGATGGTGACATTGCTGCCAGCCGTCAGTGTTGAAAGCGTGTAACCGCTGCCGTTACCGATTAGCAGCTGACCGTTACTAGGTGCAGCAGTTAAGCCGGTGCCGCCGTAAGCACGACCGATTGCAGTGCCGTTCCAAACACCAGTGGCAATGGTGCCAACGGAAGTCAGGCTAGAACTGGTTACGCCAGAGCCAAGCGTTGATCCGGACAACACGCTGGTGTTGTTGATCTTGAATTCTTTACCAGAAGCAAGATCAATGTGCTCACTTGCAGTCCAACTGTCGGTGCTATTGACCCAGTTGAAAGTTTTGTCTGTTGCGCCTTTGAGCGTGATGCCACCGCCATCAGCTGTTGTATCAGTTGGAGTGGCAACTGAACCCAACTCAAGGTTCTTGTCGTCAACAGTGACCGTGGTCGAATTAACAGTTGTGGTTGTGCCACTGACTGTCAAATCGCCTGTAACCGTCAGGTTGTTGCTAAAAGTCGTGTTGCCTGAAAGCGTTGCACCGCTCAGGTCAACCGTTCCAGTAAAAGTCTTGTTGCCAGAAAGAGTTTGGTTGCCGGTTAGCGTGCAATACGCTCCAGAACCTGCAATCGCAATAACGGAGCTGGCAGCACCTCCACCGGCATCACCAAAACCGTAATACAGAATATTGTCGACTTCTGAGTAAGCCGGTTCCGAAGGAGCCAGGCTGCTTGGAGCGCCAGACGCACCACCAGATGCACGCTTTTTCAGTCGGATGGTGTTGGCCATGGCTTAAAAATTGCCCCCAAGGACGATGGTTTCAATAGTCCAAGTATCNTCAGCTTTAAACTCGCCTGATGACGAGTCGTAATAGATGACGCTCT
>FUFK010042466.1_pt1 | contig 52204 bp, 45 predicted proteins | sample 1021851 | NCBI WGS metagenome assembly FUFK01 (sample SAMEA51879418, study PRJEB19060) | metagenome | reverse complement strand
TGGCCTTCTGCCAGCGCGTGATGCATGGGGCCGCATTCGCAGCCGCAGCCGTTTTGGCACTTATGATCCGAACCCGGTCGACGAAGAGATCGCACGGTTACGCTTGGCTTATGCGCCATACCCAGAAAATGAAAGCGCCGACATCGTCTATACCGACGAACAGCTCGATCTGTTCCGCAAAGAGACCGGCGAGATGGCGTTTAAGCAAATACAGAAGTTTATGAAGACAGACGGTTTCAAGCGTCTGCAAAAAGCAAGCAAGGCAGGCAACGTCGATGCGACCGACGAGCTGCGACTTGCAATCCGAAAGATACGACAAGGCGCGATCAAGCATGGCCGGGCGATGGTGCGTAAACATCCAAAGTTTGGCCCAGAGCTATCTGAAGTCGACGAGGCGAATCGCGAGTTTTACCTAGAGAAGCAGCGGCAATTTGAGAAAGACACAGGACAATGACGGTATCGACGACATCTATTAAAAATAGCTACAGCGCCAATGGCAGCACGACCGCGTTTTCCTATACGTTTAAGGTCTTCGCCAGCTCTGAAATAAAGGTCATCGTGCGCACCGACAGCACTGGCTCGGAAAGTGTGCGCGCCGAGGGCAGCGGCTCGACGAACTACGCGGTGAGCGGCGTCGGTGATGCTTCTGGCGGCACCGTGACGTTCGTCACAGCGCCAGCGAGCGGCGAGACGGTCGTGATATTGCGTGACACCGCACTGACGCAGGCGACAGATTATCAGCCAGCTGATCCGTTTCCGGCAGAGTCGCACGAAGACGCGCTCGATAAGCTGACGCACATTGTTCAAGAGGTCCAAGAGGAAGTTGATCGCTCGTTCAAGGTCTCGCGCACGAACAGCATCACGACGACAGAGTTTACGGAAGGCTCAAGCGACCGCGCAAATAAATTGCTGTCGTTCGATGCCAGTGGTGATCTCAGCGTTGCGCAGGAGTTAGGCATCTATCGTGGCGACTGGGCAGCGTCGACGAGCTACGACGTGCGCGATCTCGTCAAAGACACCAGCACGAATAATATTTTCATAGCTACGACCGCGCATACGTCGTCTGGCTCGCAGCCGCTGACGACCAATGCCGACAGCGCGAAATGGTCTCTGATCGTAGACGCTGCCAGCGCAACGTCTTCGCAAACCGCCGCCGCCGCCAGCGCTACGGCAGCCGCTTCGTCTGCGACTGCAGCCGCGACGAGCGAGTCCAATGCGTCGTCAAGTGCGTCGAGTGCATCGACATCTGCCGGAACGGCGACGACCAAGGCATCTGAGGCGTCGACGAGTGCTGCTAGTGCGGCAGCGAGTTTCGACGATTTCGATGATCGTTACCTTGGGGCAAAGAGTTCGGAACCAAGCGCAGACAATGACGGTGATTCGCTCGCCACTGGTGCGCTCTTTTTTGATAGCACCGCCAACGCGATGAAGGTTTACACCGGCTCGGCGTGGGAAGCGGCGTTCGTCGGCGGCTCTGGGTTTCTCGCTGCAAGCAATAATCTGTCTGATGTCAGCGCCGCTGCAACCGCTAGGACAAACTTGGGCCTCGGCAGCATTGCCACGCAAGCGGCGAATAGTGTCGCGATAACCGGCGGCTCCGTTACCGGCATCACTGATCTAACCGTTGCCGACGGCGGCACGGGTGCAAGCAGTTTTACCGCGAACGGCGTCATCGTCGGCAACGGCACGTCGGCGCTGCAAGTCACGGCGACTGGATCGTCTGGTCAAATCCTGACATCAAATGGTTCTGGCAGCGCGCCGACTTTTCAGAACGCTGCGGCAGCTTCGGGCGTTGTCACTGCAACGGCCAGCGGCTCGATCACCGCCGGGAAAACCGTGATTCTAAACTCTAACGGCACCGTCAGTGAAATCTCAGCAACGTCTGTTTCGCATGCAGTCTCTGCGTCTTCATATACCCAGTCAGGCGAGACGACCGCCGAAGCAAATCAACTCACCTATGATACAGCGTCTGACGTTTTCATATTCGCTGGCAAAAACAATATCTCTGGAAATGACGGACGAACTTATGCCCTGGCTATGAACAGTTCGCTCGTTATCTCTCAAGCCGCAGCGCCAGTGTCACTGAGCAGTATGGAGCAAGGCGTTTGGAGCGTGCGGTATTGTCCGACAATCGCGCGAACGATTGTTCATGGTAGTGGTAGTTCCCAGGTTAAAGTGAACACGGTGAACGTTGCATCCGGTGTGATGAAGGTCTCGCCTGTTTTAACGTGGTCAACTTCGAACAAGCCATACGGAACGACAATCTGCTTTGATGCTGACGAGCTTGTCGGTGCCTACGGATCAACAACATCACCAACGTCTCACAGAATTGCATTTGTTGATATAAGCCTTGGCAGCGATGCCAGCGGCGACAGCTTCTCGAATTTTACGTCAGAGATTGATCCCGGTGAGGGCGACATGTCTGGCCAAAGCCATGTGTATTATCACCAAGCTGTGCATTTCACTGTGCCAGATAAGTGGCTATTCGGCGCGTACAAATATAGTTCGAGCGGTTACGGATTCGGCTATTCAGTCGGTACAGTCGGTGGAAGTTCTGGCGGCTCGCGCACATTTACGTCGCAGAGCAGCGGCACGATTCCCAGCAACAGCACTTACGGCACCGATCCCGAATCGTTTATGCCCGCAGGCCGAATGGAATATGACTCCACAAAAGACCGCGTATTTAAATTTGATGGCGAGTTTCTTATGTCATTGTCGGTCGGCAGCGATGGTGTGTTGAAAACGTCTGGGCTCACCCGAATACAAGATGCCCACGAAGACAGCTATGTTCGTCATGTGGTGAGCATCCCGAATTCGCCGCACGTCGTTTGTGTTTTCGCCGATCAAGACAACAGTAATCGTACGAGCTATCGCGTCGTTCGGTTCACAAAAGGCGCAGACGCAACCGCTGACAGCTTTACTTTATTAGGTAGCAACCAAGAGATCAGTTCTGCGGGCAATGCTTCAGCGGGATACACAAAACCCGTATACAGCCCCGACATCGATGCGTTTCTCATCAAAGAATATTTTTCGGGAAGCGCTCAACCGTTCATAGGATTTCGCGCAGCGCGAACGACGACGAATGTGAAAGACAGCGGCACTGACGGACGGTTTCTTGGCGTTGCAAAATCGTCGGTAAGCGACGGACAGTCGGTCGAGATTGCCGTGACCGGCAGCGTTGTCACAATGGCAAGCGGCGGTATGACAATCGGAGATACTTTCTTTGTTCAAGATGATGGAACCGTTGGCACATCAGATGCCGGATTTGGAACCGCTGGTATCGCTGTGTCTGCAACGCAGCTTTTAATGGAGTGATCAATGTCAAATTTTCTCGACCATCAAGGCAACGATAGCGGATTCACAAAAGAGCAATGGTGTGAGACGCTGCATGTTTGCATCAAAGAAGAAGCGCAGCGTCGGATATTAGATGTCGCTCCAGCTTGGCGACAGCGCAATGCGGCTGTCGATCTTCAAAGTGCTGACGAAAATGTCCGAGCGGCAGCGCAGTCTGTCATCGATGCCGTCAACGCTATCCGCGCAAAGTCGAACGAGATCGAGGCGAGTCTGACATCAAAAAGCGATGCAGATATTTTAGCCTTTGACGCAAGCGACGACGCTCACTGGACATGATGCGGCTACTCGTCGCGCTGTTGTTTCTAACAACGACAGCAAGCGCCTCAGAGTTTGAGATTTCGCCGCCGGGCCAAATGGCGACCATTGCCATGCCATGCTGGCAAGACAAGCAAGTCACAGTCGCTTTCAACAACGCGGATTTTGATGCTGTGGTGCAGGGGCTGCTTGTGAAAAAGACTGACCCAGCAAAACCGCTCGTCACTGTCTGGCTACATCACCTCACCGGGCGCGGCGCGGTCGTGATATCGCACCCGACTGGCGAAGAGTGCATCGCCTTGGTTCTCGATGAGGCGCAGTGAACACCACTGTCGGGCAAGCCGGTGAGTACCTGACTGCTGGACTGCTTATCGACCTGGGTCTGCAGGTGATGGTTTCGCCGACCGACGGCTGCGACTTGCTGGCATACGACGCCAGTAAATATTGGCGCGTCGAGGTCAAAACAAGTTCTCAAAAGGAAAAGCGAGGAAGCACGCACTATCGCTTTGGCGTGGCGCGCGGCTCGAAGGTCAAAAGATATCTGTCAAACGAAACCTGCGACATCGTCGCGATGTGCGCATTGCCGCTGCGGCGCACGATCTTTCGACACGTCGAACAAATTAAAGTTCTCAACGTGCGAGTGTCTGAGGACGAATATTGTGACGGCTGTGAGCTGAAAACCTGGAAGGCCGCAACGGCATGGATCTCATAAAAGATTATTGGGAACAAATCGTTTTCCTCGGTCTTCTGATCTGGAACATCAGCCGCTCGCAGTCTGCGATCAGCGAGCTGAAAAAAGACGTGGAGCAGCTGCAGGTCGATGCCCTGCGATATCACAAATGGACTCAGAAACAACAAGAAGAAATTACCCGACTGCGTAGCGAACTCGACGTAGAGCTGCGGCAGACGACAGCGATCTGGGACTTTGTAAACAACTTGCGCGACAGATTGAACGGTCACGGCAAGCACTGACTGAAAAACGGGTCTCTGAGAAGGCCGCACATGCGCGTTAGCGCATTGTTTTGATACGTCACAAGCAAACGACAGCAAAACGCACACACGGCGCTTAAAACGGCGTTAGCGTGCATTTACCAAATTTGAAGGCAAATTATGATCGATAATTGGGATCGTTACCCGAACTTCGGGCGCGAAGAGTTCGCATGCTCGCACACAGGCGAATGCGACATGGATGCAGAGTTCATGGACGCGCTGCAGGAGCTGCGGATCGCGTTCAACAAGCCAATAACTATCACGTCCGGCTATCGATGTCCGTCGCATCCGATAGAGGCGCGCAAAGCGAAACCCGGCTCGCACGCGTCAGGCTGTGCTGCGGATATCGCGGTCAGTCGCGGCGACGCCGTGCAGCTGTTGCGACTCGCTCTGCTCGATGGCCGCTTCACAGGTTTCGGCGTGCAGCAGAAATCTGGCGGCAGGTTCATACATCTCGACACATTAACCACAACCAACAGACCAATGATCTGGTCGTACTGAAAGGACAGACTATGGCACTTGTAAAAATTCTACTGCAGAGACTTCGCGAACCGTCGACGATGGCCGGGCTTGCGGGCCTGCTGGCAGCTGTCGGCATTTCGATTCCTGGGGAAATGTTGACGCAGATCACAGTCGTCGTCGGTGGCATTGCAGGCATTGCCTCGATGCTAATGAAAGAGAAAGGCGAGCAGTGAGTGTTTGGACGATTGTACTCGGATGCTCAGCGGTTGCCATCGCAGCCGCTGCCGCCTTCTTCCTGGCGCGGTCACATGCGAAAGCGAAGCGCGCCGAGGACGCCGCGCGCGCTCAAGATCGCATGTCTCGCGTTGCTTCTCGCGATCTGCCTAGCACCGCTCGGCGGCTGCGTGACTCCCGCTTTTAGTGCGGCATCCGCAGTCGCTGGCACGGCGTCGGCGTACTTCGACTGGAAGACATCAGAGGCATCAGAGCCTATCGTCGTAGCACCGGATATCGTGGACTACACGGCGGCGGTGCAAGACCGCGCAGCTGATGAATTGGAACGGCTCGGCAAGCCATGCCCGGCAGATACGGTGATCTCCGACTGCTCGGCGGTGGCGCGGTTCGTTATCGATTACGGACGCATGCGCGATCAGGTTCGAGCGGCGCGTGCAACGGAATAACGCGTTGCACGGTGCAACGCAGATATGCGTTTGCACTATTATTTTTGACACGGTAAGGTATGGTCAATGGGTAGTTAAGTTATTGTAGTATATGGTTTTAGCTTGTTTAGCGATGTAATGCTCACAGGCTCATAACCTGAAGGTCAGAGGTTCAAATCCTCTCCCCGCAACCAAACAATATCAATCACTTAGCCGCCCATTACGGGCGGCTTTTTTGCGTTGTGCAACGCGTATGCAACGCAAAACGTAATTGCGGTCAGGTAAATCGCAAAAAAACCTGACGGTCAGCTGTTGTCAATGTGACTGACAGTACGTATATATATATTGTCAGTAACACAAACGGAGAATCAAAATGGAAACCTACACAGAGACAATTCATCGCTTTCGCATCATGCGCCATGAAGAGCAGCCCGAAGAACACAAGGCGCGTTTGCGTATCATGGGCATCGACCCTGACGACAACTGGCAGCTTGTTTGGTCTTTTGCGGATAAACGCTCCGCGAACCGCGAGCTGAAAATCCTTCAGCAAGAGTCGGCATGGTTCCAAAAATTTAAAATCGTCGACGCTGGCGAAGAAACAACCATCGAACGCTCGGCGTTCTAATAGCGAAAGCGGAGCCGCTGCAACGGCTCCGCTTTCTTTTGTGTCACATAAATTTGGAGAATCAATATGACAAACTTCCTTACCACACTCATCGAGACATTGCTATTCGTAGCAACGCTCGCCGTCTTGCTCTTCATCGCTATTGCGTTAGGAGCTTGATCATGGACATCAAAGTAGGTAATGGCGGCAAGCCCAATGCGAAGCGTCAGGCACGCGGTCACAAGTGCTACTGGATTTCAACACGCGACAGCAAGGTCGCGAAGCTGTCGGGCAAAGGCGAGGTGCTGTGGTTTCATACGCTTGCCGAGGCGCAGGCTAAAGCCGACGAGCTGAACGCTGCCCAGCACACTGGCGGCGTCGTCACGCGCGCCGAAGCTGGCACCTTGCAGGCGACCGTCGACATCTACGTGAAGCAGATCGACGACCGCGTTACAGACGGCACTATGGTTCACAAATGCAGACAGAATTATACGAAGGCTGCAGCTGACTGGTGCAGCTGGCTCGGCGCGAACACGAAAGCGTGCGACATCACGCCTGACGATATCAAGGTCGCGCTGCAGTCGAGCGGCTTGTCGTACAAGACGCAGAAAGAAAAGCTTAACACGTTGCGCGACGTGCTTGAGGTTGCGCGCTCGCAGAAATGGACTGCCAACGATAACGCAGCGAAAGCCGTCAAGCTCATCAAAGCCACACGTAAGACCGAGCAAGAGGCTATCGACGGCAACATCGCGCGGTTCGACATGACGGCGATCCGCGAGCTGATCACGCAGGCGCATGACCTGGATCGCGGCAACGACGCATGGTCCGACGGCCTTGCGGTCAGCTTCGCATTCCAAACCGGCTTGCGCTTTGGCGAGCAGGCGGCGTTGCGTTGGTCGGCCATCGACTTCGAGAAGTCGCGGGTGCGTGTGTTCACCGCACAGCGTGCGACCGACTGCGGCAACGAGATTGGCCAGACAAAGACCGAGAAGTCGCGCCGTGTTGTCGGCTTGTCGCGTCAGCTGCTGCAAGAGCTGCGCGCGTGGAAGCTGCGCTCGCCGTTCAGCGGCGACAACGATCTTGTATTTCCGACGCGCGAGGGCAGCAGCCAGAGCTGCAGCGCAAACTGGCGCAAGCGCATATTGCATCCGCTGTGCGACGCAGTCGGCATCGCCCGGCTGCGTTGGCACGACGCGCGCCACTTCTACGCGTCGGTGCTGTTGGCGTCTATCGGTCGCGACTGGGGTCGGATCGCGGACCTCATGGGTCATACGTCCAGCGACTTCACGCGCAAGCAATACGGTCACTGGATCGACACAGACGAAGACGCTGATGTCGTCGGCGATGCACTTTGGAGTTAGGTGCATCAAAATACACTAATTAGATTCACCTATAGCAAGGCGGTCAGCGAAAGCTGGCCGCTTTTGTTTTTACGGCCTTCCGTAATCGCCGCGATCCAGCGCTGCCTGCGCCTCTGCTTTGGTTTTGTAATAGCCGCTCTCGCGGCTGTAGGGACCACACAGTCGGCAGCTGTAGCCAATATAGTGACCAGCTGAACTTATCATAAGCTGCGGCCCATAGTTCTCACAGTTCGCCTCGTCGCATTTAAGCGGTGCGCCTGTCGCTATCGTCTCGCCGGGCATTGTCATGGCTTTTCCAATTTGCTCGAAAACATTCGTCTAGGTGTAGCAGCTGACCGAGCGCGTTTATGACCCAGTCGTTCTGACTGACAGGCTTGCCGCACCAGAAACATGGCCGCGACGGCACCTGCGGCGGCGGCGATTTATTCCAGCGTCTCTTCGCCATGCTCTGCTTCGTGTATCGCGGCGGCGAGACCTGCATAGCCTGTCAGGTCATCGAAGTCGTCGCCGTTTGTCTTGCCGCCGCTGCACATGCGACTGATCTTTGCCAAGCAAAACATGACAGCAACGTCTTCCGGCTTAACCGGCACGCCGAGATAGCGCGACCAAAACACCGACGTGTTTAAAAAGTTGACACGCCAGTTCCCGTGATATTGATCGCGCTGTTCAATGATTGCAGCGGCGTCGCGCAACTTGTCAGCTGGTGAGGTCATCGATCACCGCTCTGGGTATGTAGTACCGACGACCGACTTTCACGTAATCGATCTCGTGACGCTTCACCATGCCGCGCAGTCGTATGTTCGCGGACTCCGACGCGCGCACGCGGTCGTCAGGACCGCGCACGCCGCCAAAGAGTATCGCCGCCGCTTCCGGCAACGTAAGCAATGCAGCCTGTTCAGACATCGAAGCCGCTTGAGCTGTTCGCGTCGTCGTTCTCGACAACCTGGATGTCGATGGAGAGATTGCCCGTGTCGCTGTACTGCCACGCAGCAATTTTGTACGTGCCGGGTTGCAGCGTTTGGTCGATCTGGAATTTGCCGTTTGACCACGGCGGTGCGCCTTTCTCCATGGGCAAGCCGTTTTGAAAACGGTCGGCATTTTTAAAAAGATTAGTGCGGGCAACGCTTGTGTATTTAGGCATTGTTCAGTTCCTTTTTGCGGTTTTGAAATGCTGCCGACAGCGCAGTGTGCGCGTCGGGTTCATCTGTTTTGAGACGGTCGAGCGTCTCGCTGTTGACCGTTGCCCAGCTTCGCAGCTCGGCGGTGTTGCGGATGCGACCGATGTTTGCCTTTGCGTCGTTGCTCCACGCGATCAGATCAAGACGCTCGTCGCTCTTGTCGAACGGTATGTCGTCGCTAACGACAGGGACCGGCGTCGGCTTTGCCTTTGGCGGTACAGCTGGCGCTGATGCAATCTCGGCGTCGTCATCTGGATCGCCGACAAGGCCGAGGATCGCAAGCAAGCCGTATCGACGTGCGTAGCTGATCGCGCTGCCGAGCTTCTGCATGTTGTCGGCACCGACTAAGGTGATGCCTTCGTCTTCCATAAAGCCGCCGCTTTCGTGCAACAGTCGTGTGACAAGACGGTCACCGCCGTTTGAAGACGGCATGACGAATTGCATCAGCACAAGACCATGACGAGCAAGTGTCGGCCTCACCGTATCGAGGCAGCTTTTCAACGTCGCGTAGTGGTTTTTAAAATGCGGGTTTTGCGCATCCATGAACGGGTCTTGCAGCTCGCTGATCGCGCCGACAACCGCCGCACTTATGTCAGGCTCGTAGCTCATTGCAGCCTGCCGAGCAACGCGCGCAACGTGTTGGCTGTGCGGATATGACCGTGTGCGATTTGCAGATCGCCGGACAAGGCAGCGCAGTCGTTGCCATATTCAATGCGCTTCGACTCGTGTTCGCACCAGTCGATCTCACGCTGCAGATAGCCTGCAACGATATTTTTTTCTTCCTTTGTCATTTAAAGATTCTCCGAGCTAGTTCTAGGTATTCCGGTGGCTTGTCTCGCCACATGAAATGGCTGAAGTCTGGCGACAAAAATGCAAACAAGTCGTCGAGGTCTTCCGCACGTTTCATCAGGTGTTCGCGCGAACGCGCGATCCGGCACATGCGCTCCAGGGCGCGCGCCATAGCGGCGTCGCCAAGCGCCTCACAAGTATCACTGTCAAAGACGCGATACCCTGCAGGCGTTGCGTAGACGAGCTTGACAGGTACATGCTGTTCTTGTCGGTGCAGCCATGCGCGGTACAGAGCTGTCTGCATCACATGTTCTGGACGCGGAGCTGTCGGCAGCGACGGCATACGGAAGCCCTGCTTTGTGTCGGCAACCGACGGCCAGCTTGTCTTCAGCTCGATGACGGCACCGGCTTCGAGATCGATCTGTCCGATGAAGTCCAGCTCAACGCCGTCGAACTGCATGCTGACCCAGCGTCCGTCAGTGATACGGTTCGCGCCTCTGGTTGCTTCCAAAGTGCCTGCCAGCAGGTTCCAGCACACAAGCTCAAAGAACGTGCCGGATACTTCGGGCGCGCCAGCGTCTTTCTCTTCTTTGCTTTGCTTGACCGTGTGGACGTGATCGCGGATCAGCGAATGCTTTTCGCGGTCGTTCTCAATGTGTGCAGGCGACTCGTGTTCGTCGAACTCTGCAAGTGCAGATCGGAGTGCATTCTGCCACGGCTCGCCGTGTACGGTGACGAGATTAACTGCCGTCTCTGCGGCGCGACCGCCAGCCATAGCAGCATTACCCGGCCACCGCATGTTGCGGGGCCGAGCTATGCACTTCTCAAAAAACTCTAAATCGTCTGGACGGCCACACGCGCTTGGGGAGTGTGCGTCAAAGTGATAACGTGCTGCCCAATTTGGTACAAAATCAAAAGTCATGTTACCGTGAGTACGGCAACACGACTTCTCTGTAAATTATTTTTTAACGCTATCCACGATATCCACAGGTTCGACCTTGCGCTCGCTTGCGCTGATTTTGACCGGCGAACGATATGGTTCGTCGTCTGCTGCATCGTGTTCTCCGCGTATCACGACACAGTCGCCCGGTCGAACGGTGACTTCAATCGCTGCCTTGTCGGTTTCACCGTACACGATGCTGTCGAGCGTGACGCCTAAGATGTCACAGATGTCGAGCAGCTGATCGATCTTTGGCATCACCTCGCCACGCTCGTATCGCCGGTATGCCTGACCAGAGCTGCCCAGACGCCTGCCCAGTTCATCAGCTGGCATGCCGTGAGCTTCCCGAGCTTTGCGCAGACGTTTGCCAAGTTGTTTATTTTTGGTCACGTAGTTTCTCCCTTTTGTGGCGCTTAACCGGCGCTGTGATCGGCAGCCAATGCGTGCTGTGATCACCGTTTTCGTCGATGTCCCACGACTTAGCGATGTTTGCGCGGTGCGTCATCGAAAAATTTTGCATTTTGTCGGCAAAAAACGCGACCATCTCGATCACGTAATATCCGAGCTTGCGAGTGCATAACAGCTGACCTTCAACGTCGTCGATCAAACCTTCTGTAATCAAAACGTCTACGCAATTGTCATTCGAGTTGCCAGTGATCGCCTCTAATTGCTTTCCTACAATGCCGAGAAAGCCGTCAACGTGATCGCGCGTCAAATCTCGATTGTTGATATGCGCACAGAATGCAAATTGGCAGATGCGTGGAAGACGACCGTCTGTCAGAAATTTTAGGTAAATGTCTTCATGCGTTTGGTACGAACATGGTGATCGCGCGAGCAATATCACCGCGAGCAGACCATAGTCTTGTCGATCTTTCTGCGGCAGATCGTTCACGTACTTTGTTAGCAGCCCGCTAGGCGCTATGTCTCCACGACTAAACCAGTCGCGACACGCCTCGATGAGCAAATCGTTCTCGAGCGGGTCAATCATCTCACGTTTTGGGAAGAGATTAATCACGTTGTTTCGTTCAGCGTTTTCCAAACGCTCTATCGATTTCATTTTTTAGTTCCCTGTGTTTGTTACTGACAGTAACAAATCATATGTGTGTGTGCGTCAAAATAGCAAACGATAAAATGCTGGCGTGTGCGTTTTTGTTGACGGCGTTACCTACAGTACGCTATGACGCATCTATATGAACTTTCGCGATTACATATTACAGACAGAGCGTACTCACGATCAGATCGCGCAACAGCTCGGCTGCAGCCGCGCGACTATCACGTCAATTGCAATCGGAAGGCGCAAGCCGTCGCTGTCGCTCTGCCGACGCATACTGATTGTCAGCGGCGGTCAGGTCACGGCTGATGAGCTGATCTCGGAGTTTGGCAGTGACTGAGTATGAACTGCATCTGCAGATTATCGATTTTCTGCAGGCGCGGTTGCCAGCTGGCTCGGTCATCCATCACAGCCCAAATGAAGGCAATCACCGTGTGCAGTATCGAATGAAACAGAAGCGCATGGGCGTGCGGGCTGGCTGGCCCGACTTAGAGATTTTTGTCAGCAAAACATGGTGGCGTCGTGACGTGTCATGGTCGCCGATCTTTATCGAAATCAAAACAAAAACAGGCCGTTTAAGCGGCAATCAAAAGCAAGTCCAACAGGAGTTAAAAGACGCTGGCTGTCACGTTGCGACGGTCAAGTCTGTCGAAGATGTCGAGGTGTTCATAGACACAATACTGGAGAATCAAAATGGACATGAAAGCGTTTGAAAGTGAGGTCGATGCGATGCGCGATCTCGAAACAAATTACCCTTACAAACTTGCCGACATGATCATGGCAGTGCGGAAATTAGAGGACGTCTCGCCTGCGGCGCTTTTATCGCAACGAAGGCAACGCGCGCTCGTCACATGGCGCTGGCGCATCATCTACCTTGCTTCGCACGATCTCGGCATGTCGCTGATGCAGATCGCTCGCTTGATGAATCGCGACCACACGTCAATTCATCACGCGCTGCAGACCTACGACGCAGATGCTGACATCGTCGAGCTGGATCGCCTGCGCTTTTTCTCAAAGTTATGTGCGAGAGACAGGCAATGCGCGTGATCATCGAAAGCCCATATCAGGGCGTCGACCTCGATCTTAACGTCGAGTATGCACGTCGGTGCCTACAAGACAGCTTAGATCGCGGCGAAGCGCCATTTGCGTCGCATTTGTTGTACACGCAGGTGCTGGACGACACCGTCAAAGAGCAGCGGCGGCTCGGCATGAGCCGCGCGCTGGCATGGTACGAGGCAGCAGACATGATCGCGGTCTACATGGATCGCGGCATATCTGCAGGCATGCGGTTCGGCATATCGTATGCCCGGCAGCTTGGCATGCCGAGAGAGAACAGGTGGCTCGACAAATGATCAATATCATTTCTTTAGGCGCGGGCGTGCAGTCTAGCGTTATGGCGCTAATGGCAGCGCGCGGTTTGCTTACGCCGATGCCTGATGCTGCTGTGTTTGCTGACACGCAATGGGAACCTAAAGGCGTATACACGCACCTTGACTGGCTCTGCCGCCAGCTACCGTTTCCGACGTACCGTGTAACGGAAGGCAATTTGCGCGCCGACGCGTTATCTTCTGGACGTTTTGCTTCAATGCCCTTTCATGTCCGCAACCCTGACGGCAGCAAGGGTTTCGCACGTCGTCAGTGTACGAGCGAATATAAATTGAAGCCTTTACGTCGGAAGATGCGCGAACTAGCTGGTCTCGCAAAAGGCGAGCGCAGCAAAGGGATCGCAGTTGTGTCGTGGATCGGAATTAGCACAGACGAGGCGATTCGGATGAAGCCGTCTTTCGATAAATGGTGCGAAAACCACTGGCCTCTGATCGATCGGCGAATGTCTCGCAGTGACTGTATGGCTTGGTTCGCTCGAAATTATCCCGGTCGCACGTTAGCGAAATCGTCATGCATTGGCTGCCCTTATCACAGCAACGAACAGTGGCGAGCCTTAAAGTCAACGGACGAATGGAACGACGCAGTTGAGTTTGATCGGTTGTCGCGCAGAAACGAGCGCATGCGCGGCGATTTGTTTCTACACAGCTCGCTGGTGCCACTTGATGAGGCAGATTTGGAGCATGAAAACCAACTCGATCTGTTTGGTGATGATTGCGAAGGTCTATGTGGCGTATGATCAGCTTTGACGCCTTTATTGTGCTGCAATGCATGTCAGTCGAGGACGACTGGCGTGCAGCAGCTGCAGCTCGCGGTGTGCTGGATATCGACGATAAAATCGATGAATTGATGCGCGCTGGGGCTGTGGATAAGTCTGTGGATAACTTTTCTGGCACAGTGTTTGCTATTACTAAGCTTATAGAAGATAAACTTAGTACACAGATAACTAAGTCTAACTGTGTTAATCAGTGTAATAAGATAAATAAACATAAAAATAATAATATTAATACTAAGTACACAGATAGCAGCACTAAGTTAATCAGTAGCACTGATAACACTGATTACTTAGATAAACTTAGTACACTGATAAATCGCAATACGAAGATGAGCAACCCGGCGTATCGCGCTGTGGTCGACGGCAACATGCCGAGCCGCGTGGATCGCGCGGCGTCGGTCTACGCCGAGCAACTGTCTGTCGTAGATCGACCAGCTTTTTGGAAACATTACGAAACATTGAGTAAAGATGAACGCACCGAGTTCAATCGACGCATTGCACGACATGCTTATCGAGGCAGCTGAAACCGAGCGGCGGTTGCCTGCAGCCCTGCCGAGGTATCGTGGCAGCTGGTGGCCGGAAGCTCTGCCAGAATGGTTAAGCTATGCCGATGAGACGACCGAGGTGAAACTAGGTGCGGCAACGTCGGAACAGGTGACCAGATACGACAACCTTGCCAAGCAAATGATAAATGTGCCGGTCGATGATCGGCGCTTGCTCTGGGCAGTCGCGCATGCCGGTGCGTTTAGATCGCGTGGGCCGTCCTGGGCAAAAGTCGGTCGATACATGCACTGTGATCGCCGCACCGCTAAACGACGATATGAAGAGGCATTAATTCATTTATGGTACGCGTGGAACTGACACCGACAGAGCTGCTCATGGGTCAAACGATTGGCACCATGCGGCAGGCTGCATTGCAACTATCACACGGCGTGCGTTATGGCGCGCATATCATGGGCGCGCGCGGCGAGATCGCCGTCGCCAAGGCGCTGAACATGTACTGGGACAGCAGCGTCAACAGCTTTAAATCGCGCGGCGATGTCGGCGACATCGAAGTGCGCACAACGACATATGTGCCACCGCAGAGCTGTTCATTGTATGTGACAGATCGCGACCATGATGATCGACGGTTCGTCTTGGTCAGCCAGATCGATGACGCAACGTATCAGCTAAACGGCTGGGCGAGCGGCAGCGATGTCAAAAAGCACGGCGTGTATGAGAGCAAAGCAGCGGGCAAGCCGCCTGCATACTGGCTGCGCTATGACCAGCTGCACGACATGGACCGCATGCCGGAATATGTGTCGAATTGGCAGCAAAACGCACTCGATCAAGCTCGCGCACTGCATGCTAAAGTCTTGAAAAAGCGCAACATGTAGTAGTTATCCCAAGGTTTCTTACAAGGGGATGTATCCAATGAACCGAAAAACAGGTATAATTTCTTAACGTTGGACAGGTTCCCTTTCGACGTTTCCCGAAGTGTGATTCTCCACTTGCGAGCAGCCCGGTTTTCCCTTTGGCCGGGCTGCTTCTTTTTTGGAACATGAAGAAAAAAGTCGCCATCACAAAAGCAGTTATGCGTCGCATCTGTGACGAACTCGCTGTCGGTAAATCACTGCGCTCGATCTGCGACAACGACGACACGTTGCCTGACTGGTCGCCTGTGTTGCGCAAGATACAACGCGACGACGACATGTATGACATGTACAGCAAGGCGCGCGCAGTCGGCGCTGAGTTTCTGATGGATGAAATGTTCGATCTGGCGCGCAAGCCGCTCGATGACGTTGAGCGTCATCTTGCGAACGCTGAAGTGCAGCGCCGCCGTGTGCATATCGACACGCTGAAATGGGTCTTCGCGCGCATGCGGCCATGGGATGTCAGGCACCGCAAAGAAGACGTGCCAGAGGACAACAGCGGCGTGATCAAGCTGCAATGGGGCGGCGGACAAGATCACAGCAATGTCGAGAAACCATCAGCAGATATCATTAAGCTTGTGAAAGGTGACGGCGATGCCAGCAAGTAAGTACGGCGCGAAGAAGACGAAGAAGACAAAGAAGGCAGCGGCAAAGCCGAAGAAGATGCGCAAGGTGAGGCGCAGCTACTGATGGCACAAAGACCTGGCCTCTACGCCAACATCCATGCCAAACGAAAGCGCGTAGCTGCAAGCAAAGGCAAGCTGCGCATGCGGCGCAAAGGCGAGAAAGGCGCGCCGACTGACGCGCAGTTTAAGGCAGCTGCGAAGACGGCAAAGCGCAACAAGAAACGCGGCAAAGGATTGCTGCGTGGCTAAAGCCATACGCCGCACAACAGGCAAAGGCGGCAACTATCGCAAAACGTCGGGCATGACAAAGAAAGGCGTCGCCGCGTATCGCAGGGCTAACCCTGGGAGCAAGCTGCAGACAGCTGTCACCGGCAAGGTGAAGAAAGGCAGCGCCGCTGCGAAGCGACGCAAGAGCTACTGCGCACGATCTGCAGGGCAGCTGAAGCGCAGCTCGGCAAAGACACGCAACGATCCGAACAGTCGCATCAGGCAAGCACGCAGACGCTGGAAGTGCTGATGAAGCGCAATTACCGCAAAGAATACGACACGTATCATAGCAAGCCAGCACAGCGTAAACGACGCAGCAGCAGGAACAAGGCGCGACGCAAGATGGCTGGCGCGGGTGCAAAGCTGCTGGGCCTCGATGTCGATCACCGTGACGGCAATCCGCTTAATAACAAGCGCAGCAACCTGCGCGCAGTAAGCAAGGCGAAGAACAGGTCAAGACGATGAGACGCGTTGAGGCAGCACAGCTTGCCAAGCCGATCTGGCGGCAGCGGCGCAAGCCGTCAGGTAAGGTTTATACGCGGAAAGGAAAGTGCGGCTGTGGTGGTGGTGCGTGTGTGTGCAACACACGGCACGACGTCAGCGCCACGCGCGAGCTGGACTGAATATGCGACGCAGTCGCAACTAACAAGGCATACCCCGGCGTTCGTTTTGTTTTGCGTTGCACGTCCGTTGCACAACACGACGCAGCCCTTGCTAGCCAAGGGGTGACCGTCAGGTTGCGCACCTGATTGCCCGGCGCGGCGGTGTTGTTTTCTCGTTTTGCCGGACCCCCGTATACCCCGAAACGCGGGGCGCGGCTGTAGTAGCGTATATGTTCAATTAATGGAGCCAAACACACACATGTACACGCCGCTCTTCTCTGCATGGTGCCGCACGTCGCCAGACGGCGACACGGTCCTCATGCTTTCGGTAGAAGGCTTTGAAGACGTGCTAGAGGCGCGCATATGGCTTGCTGAGTTCGTAGGCCCGCACCTCGCTGACGAGCTGCAGGAGACGCTTCATTGAGCCGTAAGGCAGGTAAGGCCGACAGCGTAATCGAGATACCGTACACGCCGCGTCCGCTGCAGCAGCTGCTGCATGAACAGGTCAGCCAGCACCGTTGGTCGGTGCTTGTGTGCCATCGCAGATTCGGCAAAACGGTGTTAGCGATAAATCATTTGTTGCGTGACGCGATATTGTGTCCGCGACCGAATGCGCGGTTTTTCTACGTCGCTCCGACAAGAGTACAGGCGAAAGCTGTCGCATGGGACTACGCTAAAGAATTTGCACGCAAGATACCCGGCGTAAGGTTTAACGAAACGGAGCTGCGCTGCGATCTGCCGAACGGCGCAAGGCTGCAGCTGGTCGGCGGTGAGGAACCAGATCGACTTCGCGGAATATACGCGGACGGTATCGTCGTCGATGAAGTCGCGACCATGCCGGAACGTGTGTTTCCAGAAATCCTGCGTCCAGCTCTAGCGGATCGCAACACAGCTGAATGCCCGACGTATTGTATTTTTATCGGTACGCCTGCAGGCCACAACGCTTTTTATGATTACTGGGAGCTAGCCGGTCACGAAGACGGCTGGTATCGCTCGATGCTTAAGGCAAGCGATACGAAAATTTTACCGCAGGAAGAGCTGGACGCGGCTGCGGCCTCGATGACCGCAGAGCAGTACGACCAGGAATTTGAGTGTAGCTTCATCGCTGCAGTACCCGGTTCTATTTTTGGCAAGGAACTGCAGGCAATCGAAGAAGAAGGCCAGATCACAAAGGTGCCATACGATCCAGCGCACCGCGTCGATACGTTTTTCGATCTGGGTATAGGCGACGCCACAGCGATCTGGTTTATCCAGAAAATCGGTCGCGCGATCCACGTCATCGATTACGAGGAAGAGCGCAACGAAGGCTTGCCGTTCTATGCTCGGCTGCTCGACGACAAAGGTTACCTGTACGGAACGCATCATGCGCCGCATGACATTGAAGTGCGCGAAATGTCGACCGGCAGATCGCGCCGCGAGGCGGCATACGACCTTGGTATAAATTTTCGTGTGTTGCCGAAGCTCCCGTTAGAGGACGGCATACACGCCGCAAAAATGCTGATACCGCGCTGCTGGTTTGACGCAGACAACTGCCACGACGGCTTGGAAGCTCTGCGTTATTACCACCGCAAATACGACGAAAAGAATCGCACGTTTCGCACTAGCGTTGTCCACGACTGGGCTTCGCATGGTGCCGACGCGTTTCGTTATGCTGCGATAGGCATACGCGATTTCGATCCGAGTTCGACGCCGCCGCAGATCATGGCAGCGGCGAAGTACAATCCACTGCAAAGCCAAGCACAGGCAGTTCTGTAATGTCTTTTTTAATGCCGAAAATACCGTCGCCGCCACCGCTGCCGCCGATACCGCCGCCACCACCAGCGCCGCCGATCAAGCCTGTGGAAGCTGCCGAGGAAGATCGCGAGATCGAGCGCCAGCGTCGAAAGCGCGGCATTAGCAGCACGATCTTGACAGGCCCGCGCGGTCTAACAACCGAAGAAGCTGTCAGTCCGACAACGCCGAACCTGTTGGCAGGAGATTAACATGGGCAATCCGTTCAGCGCGCCGAGTCCGGCACCAGCGCCGCCACCGCCGCCGCCAGTGCCGCCGAAACCGGTTGTGCAGCCGCGTGCGGCGATCCGCGAGTCCGACACTGACAAGCCAAAGGTAAAGACGCGTCGCCGTGCGGGTGCAGGCGGTGGCGGTGCATCGCTTACCGGCACGATCTTGACCGGCGGCTATGGCAGCGCCGATAGCGTCACGCCTGGTCGTAAAAGTCTTTTAGGTGACTAATGGCTGAAGCTGATCCACGCGCTGTCATATTGCTGCGACGCCTGTCGAAGCTAGAACAGCAACGCTCGACCTGGGAGTCTCACTGGCAGGAGCTGGCCGACTATATGCGGCCACGCAAGGCNGACATTGTCATCACGTCNGAGACGCCGGGCAGAAAACGNACNGAACAGATATTTGACGGCACNGCAGTNCGTGCCGCTGAAATGTTGTCTGCGAGCTTGCATGGCATGCTGACCAATATGTCGACCAGTTGGTTTAGTCTTCGCTATCGCGATCCGCAGCTGCAACTAGACGACGAGGCGCGTGAATGGCTTTTGTCTGCCGAGGACGCAATGTACACGGCCTTTCATAGGTCGAATTTTCAAGAGCAAATCCAAGAGCTATACGACGACCTCGTCGTGTTTGGCACAGCGACCATGATGATCGAGCCGGACGATATAAATAATTATCGTTTCTCGACGCGTCATATTGCAGAGATTTATGTCGCCGAAAATGCGCAAGGCCGCATCGATACGGTCTATCGCAAGTTTAAAATGACCGCACGCGCGGCGATTGATCAGTTCGGTGAAGCGGAAGTCAGCGACCGTATACGGCATACCGAGCAGCGCGATCCGTATGAAATGGTTGACATTGTTCATGTCGTGCAGCCGCGCAGCGACCGCGATCCGGCAAAGATTAACAAGCTGAACAAAGCTTTCAGCAGCTTTTATTTAGATCGCGAAGACAATCAGGTTTTGTCGGAAAGCGGTTATGACGAGTTTCCGTATGTCTGCCCGCGATGGCTCAAGTCGTCGACCGAGCTAGGCTATGGTCGCAGCTGCGGCATGACGGCGCTCGCCGATACGAAAGTTCTAAACCGCATGTCCGAAGTAAATCTGCGGGCTGCGCAAAAAATGACCGATCCACCGCTGATGGTGCCGGACGACGGTTTCATGTTGCCGATCCGCGTTGTACCCGGCGGTCTTAATTTTTACCGATCCGGTACGCGTGATCGTCTTGAGCCTCTGAACATTGGCAGCAATACGCCGGTCGCGCTGAACATGGAAGAGCAGCGCCGACAGGCAGTGCGCAGCGCGTTCTATGTCGATCACCTGCAGCTCAACCAAGGGCCGAACATGACGGCGACCGAGGTGCTGCAGCGCACCGAGCAGTCGATGCGTATGCTCGGCCCGGTACTCGGTCGTCTGCAGAGTGAGTTGCTGCAACCGATGATCTCGCGCTGCTGGTCAATCATGTCGCGTCAAGAGGCGTTCCCGCAGCCGCCAGAGTTCCTGCAAGGCACAGGCGACATCGAGATCGAGTACGTTTCACCGCTGGCGCGCGCACAGCGCAAAGGCGACGCGCAGTCGCTGGTTCAGCTTATGGAGTTCATGCAGCCGCTGATGGCGATTGATCCTGGCATTGCCGATTACCTCGATATGGACGGCATGGCGCAGCATCTAATCAAAACGCTGTCGATCCCGGCGACGATTGTGCGTGGCGAGCAAGAGGTATTGGGCAAGCGTGACGAGCGTGCCGCGCAACAGGCACAGCAGGCCGAGATGCAGGAAGCGATGCAGATCGCGCAAGCGGCTGGTAAGGCAGCGCCGATGGTTAAGGCCGTCGACGACGCAACCATGAACCAGCTGCCCGCTGACGTGCCGCCAGAGGCAATTGAAGCCGCATGACGCCGCAAGAATTAAGGCAGACATACAAGACGCTGTTTAACACCGACGATGGTCAGATCGTCTTGGAAGACCTACGCACGCGCTTCCACGGAGATCAGCCGACGTTCAGTTCGGATGCCTTGGAGATGGCATATCTCGAAGGCCAGCGCAGCGTCATTTTGATTATCAAGAACATGATAAAAGACCTCGATCACAACATAATGGAGACGATTAACGATGAGTGAAATGCTCGCTGGTGAGCAGGTAGCGGAGGTCGCCGATACGGCGGTAGCCACGTCTGACGAAGCGGCAGTCGCAGCTGATTGGAAAGCTGCGCTCCCTGATGATCTAAGAGAACATCCAAGCATTGCAGGCATGCAGGACGTGGCTTCGCTTGCGAAGTCTATGGTGCATGCGCAGTCCATGGTCGGTGCCGACAAGATCGCGGTGCCGGGCAAATGGGCAGACGAAGACGACTGGAGCCAGGTATACGACAAGCTCGGTCGACCGGCGTCAGCTGAAGAGTACGGTCTAAAGTTCGAGGTGCCGGACGGCGAGGCTGATCCCGCACTGACCGGCTGGTTCGCAGAGACGGCGCATAAGATCGGATTGAACACAAAGCAGGCGCAGCAGCTCGCCGACTCTTACATCGAGCTGACCGGCGGCATGGGTCAGCCGGAAGTTGACTTGGAAGCCGCGAAGGCCCAGGCGACTGCTGAATTGCGGCAAGAATATGGCGCAGCGTTCGACGACCGTCTCGGCAAAGGTAACAATTTTCTCGGCGAGTTCGGTGCGGACGGCCTGATGGAATTGCGGCTAAATGATGGCACGCCTTTAATGAATCATCCGGCCTTCATTCGCACCGTGGTAAACGCCGCGCAGTTCATTCACGAAAGCGTCAGCGAGGACAAGCTGATCGGCGACAAGGACAGCAATGTCGTGACGCCGGGCGAGGCGCAGAAGCAGCTCGAAGAAGTCATGCGACCAGATAGTCCTTACTGGGATGCGCGACATCCGCAGCACGACGTTTACGTGCAGCGCGCGCTCTCGATACAAGAGATGATTCATCCAGACCTGGATGATGAATAGCGACTGAACGGATCAGGCCGACAAGCGAAAGCCCGGCCTGCAAAGCAAAGTCGTTGACGACAAAGCCGTGGATAACCGAGAGGCCCACGCACATGGCCCGTGAGAACGGATAACCGCTGATCTTTAACATCAAACGATGGAGGCAGATTTGTCTACGCAAATCACCACAGCCTTTAGTCAGCAGTTTTCGACGAACGTCATGCTGCTGTCTCAACAAAAAGGCAGCTTGCTTCGTCGTGCGGTCAGCGAAGAATCAATCGTTGGAGAAAAAGCTTTCTTCGATCAAATTGGTTCGGCGACTGCACAGAAGCGCACGACACGACACGGTGATACACCGTTAGCTTTAGCGGCTTGATGCGGCGACGCATCTCGAAAACCGGGTGAACTCAAAGGAAGTCTGGCAACAGATAATTTTGAGCCAAGCCGACGAAAGTCGGAAGGTGCAACGACCATCGAGAAATCGAGTAGAGCCAAGCGGCTCGAAGCGCCCGGCGTCTTAATAGACGGTGACATGGTCTGATCTGCATGGCGACATGCAGCAGCGAAAGCGGTGCAAGACTAGCGATCTTGCGCGAACAACATGTAAGTGAAACGCCGCACTCGCGGCGCATGGTCACAATGGATCACTACGAGTACGCGGACCTTATCGATGATCCCGATAAAATCCAAATGCTCATCGATCCAACGTCCACGTATGCAAACGCAGCTGCGTTCGCTATCGGGCGTGCCATGGACGACGCCATCATCGATGCCGCACTTGGTTCGGCCTCGACTGGCAAAGCAGGCAGCACCTCTACGGCGTTGCCAGCAGGTCAGAAAGTTGCTGTCGGTTCCCCGGCGGCTGGTTTGACCATCGCTAAATTGGTCGAAGCGAAAAAGATTCTCGACCAGAACTCGGTTGATCCCAGTATCAAGCGATACATTGCGGTTCATCCAGAGCAGATCGAAGACCTGCTCAACTCGACGACTGTCACTTCTAGCGATTTCAATACCGTGAAAGCGTTAGTCCAAGGTGACATCAACACGTTTCTCGGATTCGAGTTCATTACCTCGACACGTTTGAACGTCGACAGTTCAAGCCACCGCAAGGTGTTTGCTTGGGCCGAGGACGGTCTCAAATTGGCCGTCGGTAAAGACCTCAAAACTGAGATTGGACCCAGAGCAGACAAGAGCTACAGCACGCAAGTTTATGTGTGTGCTTCCTTCGGAGCGACCCGTAAATTCCATGCGGCCTAGTGCGGCGACGCATTAGTGCAAACTCGGTGAATTCAGAGGAACTCTCGCGAGAGACAATTCTGAGCCAAGCCGCGAAAGCGGAAGGTGCAACGATCATCTAGTAATAGAGTAGGCATCAAGTGATGCCGAAGCGCCGAGCGTCTCACAGAGACGGTGATATGATCTGAACTGCACGGTGACGTGCAGCAGCGAAAGCGATCTTGGTCTAACGAACCAAGGTGAACACGAAATGATGGAAGAAGACAAAGTAGTTCAAATTCTGTGCAGCGAGTAAGGAGGTAGATCATGGCTAATGTAAACCAGACTCTGGTCACGAACTTCCTTGCCGATCCGCATGCGATGAACCCGGTTCATCAGCTTGGCGGTCGGATGCGTGTCGCAAGCGGCACCATTGCTCTCGCGGCAGGAGATTTGTCTGCAAGCGACACGGTCATGCTGTGTCCGCTGCCGACGAACGCGTCGGTCGTCTCGATCAAGTTGTTTAACGACGACTTGGACAGCGGTACGACCAATACGTGCGATGTCGGTCTCTACTCTGCCGATGGCGAGGTTACCGCAATCGACGACGACGCTTATGCGTCGGCCATCACAGACCTTCGGGCTGCTGTGACGACCGGCACTGAGGTCGCCTTCGAGGCGCGTAACATCAATGCCATGGGTCAGAAGGTCTGGGAAGACGCTGGTCAGTCCAGCGATCCCGGCGGTCACTATCTGCTCGGACTTACGTTCGACGCAGCCGGTGACACAGCGGGCGATCTGTCGTTCGTGGTCACTTACGTGGTCGACTAAGGAAATCACCGGGGAGCTGGCGATTGCGGCTCCCCGCATTTCTTGATGCGCGAGTTAGTTAAGTATGCCTTGACCGAGGCAGAAGCGGCGACGATCCGCACGGTCACAATGATGCAATTCGATCATCCGTTGGTCGAACGCATGGTCGACATAATGAAGTTGTACGCACCGGACGCGGCGGTCACGCCAAAGTCGTATGTGCGTGTAGAGAGCAAAGCAGACGGTCACGACTGGCACTGCGACACCGGCAACATGGGTCACATGAAGTGGTGCGCGTACAGCGGCAGCGTTTTGCTAACGAATGATTTTGTCGGCGGCGACTTCGAGTTTGACGACGGCACGAAGCACCGACATTACCTCGATCTGCTGATGTTTAGCAGCGACGAAAAACACCGCGTGCTGCCACACGGCGGCGGTGATCGCATGGCACTGTTATTATTTTTGGGACGCGAAAATGGCGAGTGAAGTCGACATTATCAATTCCGCGCTGAACATGATCGGCGCAAGCAACATCATCAGCCGCAGCGAAGACAGCAAGTCTGCGCGTGTGACGAACCAGCGTTTCGATTACGTTCGTGACGCGGTGTTGCGTGCGCATCCATGGAACTGTGCCGTCACACGTCGGTCCCTGGCACCAGACAGCGAGACGCCTGCATTCGATTGGAGTTATCAGTTTACGTTACCGACTGATCCGTACTGCCTGCGCGTACTTCGCCTCGATTACCTCGATGTCGAGTTCCGCGTCGAAGGCCGAAAGATCGTGACCGACGAATCTACGATCAATCTGATTTATGTCGCGCGTGTTACAGACACAAACGAATGGGATCAGCTGCTCATCGAAACGATAGCTGCACGTCTCGCAGCTGACGTCAGCTTCACCTTGTCGCAGTCAACATCGCTCACGCAGAACATGTTTGCGCTTTATGAATCGAAACTAAAAGAAGCGCGCTTCGTCGATGCAACTGAAGGCACGCCGGGTGCGGTGCTAGGCGTCGCAGCCAGCGGCGCGCTGCAGGCCGACTACTTTACGGATGCGCGTCTCTAATGGCGAAAGCGACTTTCGCATTTTCTAACTTTACAGCTGGCCGTCTGTCGAAACGTCTCGGCGGTCGCACTGACTTGTCGAAGTACTATAACGGCTGCTCTGAGTTAGAGAACTTTATCGTGCATGCGCACGGCGGCGTATCACGCCGTCCTGGCACGCGCTTTATCGCTGAAGTGAAAAGCAGCTCTGCAAGCACTCGCTTGATCAAATTTCAGTTTAATGTCGAGCAAGCTTACGTACTCGAATTCGGCAATAATTATTTTCGTGTATTCAAAGACGGCGGTCAGATCACGACCGGCTCGCCCGCAGCTCCGGTCGAAGTCACGACGACCTACACCACAGCGCAGCTGTTCGATCTCAAGTTCGCGCAGAGTGCCGACGTGATGTACGTCGTCCATCAAGATCATCCAGTGCGCAAGATCAGTCGCACCAGCGACACCGCGTGGACGATTGCAGATGTCGAATTTAAACGCGGCCCGTTCATGGACACGAATTCGACAACGACGACATTGACGGCAGATGCGCGCACGGGTTCATCGATCACCATAACAGCGAGCGCCGTTGCCGGCATAAATAACGACACGGGTTTTCAGTCAACCGATGTCGGTCGATACCTCAAGCTGCATCACGGCTATGCGGAAATCACAGCAGTCGGCAGTACGACAAGCGTTACAGCGACGGCGTTGGAGAACGACGACTTTGTTGCAGAGCTGGAACCGTCGTACACGTCGAACACGATCAGCTTTAAAGAAGGCGATCCAGACGCGACTGGCCTTGAACACAACGACCGCATTCTCGACAGCGACAAGCAGTTTCTGAAACAAGGTTTCAAAGACGGCATGGAGATCACGATCAGCGGTACAACGTCGAACAATAAAGACGTGCTGATCGTTAAGGTTACGGAAGACACGCTGGTCATATCGCCGTCTGATGATCTTGCTGACGAGGCAGCAGATACCGGCCACACGCTGGCAGGCAAGTTGGTCGCCGATGATAAATTTGCGCTCGGCGCATTTAGCACGACGACAGGCTTCCCAAGCTGCGTCGCCTTTTACGAAGAGCGTTTAACCTTTGCCGCGACGACGGCGCAGCCGCAGACGTTGTTCTTCTCGGTCGGCGGCAGCTTCGAGGACTTCGCCAGCGGCGACAAAGACGACAGCGCGCTGACATACACAATCGGGTCGAACGAGATCAATGTGATTCGCTACCTGTCGTCATCAAGGTCGTTGCTTGTTGGCACGCAGGCGTCGGAATTCGCGGTTCGTGCTTCCGGCACTGACGAGCCGATCACACCGACGAACGCGCAAATCAAGCAGCAGTCGGCGCACGGCAGCTCCGATGTCGAGCCGGTCAAAGTCGGCCACACGGTTCTGTTTGTGCAACGCGCTGGCCGCAAGGTCCGCGAGCTGACGTACAACTTCAATAGCGACACATACATTGCGCCGGACATGTCGATACTTGCCGAGGACATTACCGAGACCGGCATTGTCGACATGACGTATCAGCAGGAGCCGGACAGCGTTGTCTGGTGCGCGCTGACAGACGGCAGCATGGCGTGCATGACATATCAACGCGAAGAGAAAGTCGTCGGCTGGCACAAGCACAAGATCGGCGGTATCAGCGGTAACTGCACGGTGACCGTGACGGACTTTGCAAACATTGCAGTCGGTACGAAATTGGTTTTGACAAAGTCAGACGGCACGACCGTTACATTTACCAGCGAAGCGGCTGGATCATCCGCGCCGAGCAGCTCGCTCGGATTTAGACCGAACACGAACAACGATACGACTGCCGATAACATACAGGCAGCGATCAACGCGCACGCAGATTTCACGGTGGCAAACCCTGCGGCAAACACTTTAACGATTTACGAGACGACGCGTGCAGGTGCCGGGTTTCTGTCGATCACGTCGACCGACGAAACAAGGCTTGCGGTAACAGATCAAAGTCACGCGCTGGTCGAGAGCGTTGTGTCGATACCGTCTGCGACAGAAGACGAAGTCTATATGATCGTGCAGCGGACGATAAACGGCGCGACGAAACGCTATGTCGAATATCTGAAGAATTTCGATTTCGGCACCGACGTGTCAGACGCGTTCTTCACCGACTGCGGACTGTCTTACAGCGGCTCCGCTGCGACGACGTTGTCTGGTCTATCGCACCTCGAAGGTGAGCCAGTCGTTATCCTAGAAGAAGGCTCGACGCATCCAGATCGACAGGTGAGCAGCGGCGCAATTACGCTGTCACGCGCGACGACGAAAGCGCATGTCGGTCTGAAAAACGAAAGCACGTTAACGACGATGCGCCTGGAAGCAGGCAGCACAGACGGCACAGCTCAAGGCAAGATCAAGCGCATCGATGAGGTCACAGTGCGTTTCTTTCGCACGGTGAACGCGCAGGTCGGCGGCGATACATCTACGCTCGACCGCATACCGTTTCGCTCTGGTGCCGACGCTATGGATGTCGCGATACCGCTGTTCGACGGCGACAAAGAAATCGAGTTCCCGAGCGGGTTCGACCAAGACAGCTTCGTCGTCGTGCGGCAGGACTTGCCGCTGCCGATGACGGTCATCGCCGCTTTCGCAAGAGTGCAGACATTTGATTAAGATCATCGACTTTGTTGCCGGTCACGCCGAAGACCTGATCGAGCAAGGCCGTCGTGATTTTGGTTCGCTCGCTGATGCAGACACGACAATGAAACCGTACTTCGAGACCATCGCTGCGCAGCCGGGCATGGCGTACTCGATGATCGACGATGGACACCTCGTCTCTTCAGCAGGCATTTACAAAGTCTGGGACGGCGTCGGCGAGGCGTGGCTGCTGCCGAGCAGTCGCATGCTGGCGTCGCCGCGCAGAACGATAAAAGCCGTTCGGTCTTTTCTCGATGACATAACCGAGCGCGAAGGCTTTCGACGTGTGCAGGCAACCACGCATGCAGACTTCACGCGCGGTCGTAGGTTTCTCGAATGGCTCGGTTTTCAAAACGAAGGCGTGCTGCGCGGCTACGGACCTGACGGCAGCGATCATATTATCTACGCGAGGGTAAGCTAATGGCATTGGCATCTATGGGTTCCGGCATGGCTGGGAGCATGGGCGGTCTCGGCGGTGCGGGATTCGGAATGAGCATGGGTACAGCACTCGGCGGCGCGGGCATCGCCTTGCAAGGCTTCGGGATGATGTATCAGAAGCGTGCTGCAAAAGCCGCAGCCGCTGCGCAGCAGCGCGTCGCTGAGTACAATGCGAAAATAGCCGAGCGGAATGCGAAAGCTGCAGAGATACGCGCGGACTTTTCTAAGCTGGTCAGCGAGATCGACATCGTCGACTTAGCCGATGACTTTGAGCGGCTCAACGCTGCAGTCGGCGCTCGCTACCGAGCTGCAGGTTTCCGGTCTGATACCGGCACGCCGCGTGACATACAGATCGCTAATGCGAAGGAGTTCGACGAAGAAGTCCAAGTGCGTCGTATAAATGCAGATGCGCAGGCATTGGCGCTGCGAGAGCAAGGCGTCAACGAAAGATTGCGCGCAAATCTATTCCGCAACCAGGGTCAGCTTGCAATTCAGACCGGCGCGATCCGCGCACAGACGGCGACGATACAAGGTCTGCAAGGCATGACTAGGTCGGCATTCATGCTGGCGAGCGCCTAATGAAGATACCTTTATATCGAAGGCAGACGCAGATGACGCGCGACAGCGGTGCGCGACCGCTGTCTGCCTTTGCATCGCCAAGCGACTATGCCGCGCCAGCAAATGCAGCATTTCAGCTAGGCAGTGCAATCGGCGCTGGCGGTCGCATGACCGCCGACATTGGCGTCACTGAGGTGAAGCAAGAAAACGCGACGCTGCTGGCAAGCGAAGAACGCAAGCTCGATGATTTTATATTCGAGGTGCAAACCGATGCGGTGACTGGCGCTATCGGTCAGTCGAAAATGGTGCCTAATCCTGCCGAGCCTGCAGGTCGCAGGTCCACGACCTGGGAACATGATGCTGGGTCCGCGCGAGACGCAGCAGCAGCATCTGCAAAGGTATCGCGCTGCGATAGAGCGTCGTGCCGCAGCGCAAGCTGCGCGTATTAAAGATCGTGACGTTGCGCGTCGTTTCAGAACAGCGGCGTCGCAGAAGCTGCGTAGCGTGTTGCCGGGTATTCAGACGCAGCTGCGCACACGCTATCTCGATGACCATCGCGCGGAATTAGATACTCAGCTCGTGACGCGACGGCGTTCGTTACAACGTCAGACGTTCGGCGGCACGATGTTCAATACGATGGTCAATGACACAGAGCTGCTTATTCGCACACGCGGCATCGAGGCCAACGAAACGCAGCAGAACATCGAGAAAAAAGTAAGGCAATTCCGTAGCGACGTGGTTGAAGATTACGTCATGAGCCAAGCGTTAATTTATTCTGAAATGAAAACGCCGGACTCGGCCAAGCAGCTACAGCGTGAAGTCGCGAATTACGCGTCGGCAACATCGCCATATCGCGATCTGCTGCCTGATGTAGCGGAAAGACTGCAAAAGAAATTGTCCGAGCAATATCGAATTGATTCAAATCGTCTTGTTGCCGACGAAGAGAGGCAAGAAAAGAAAGATAAGAAAGCCATAGAGGATAACAGCAAAGATGAAGTGCGGCGCATTCAGAATGTTATACAGCAAGCGCGCTCAAAAGCAGAAGCGCCAGCAATTACCGCCACGCAGATACGCAACAATCCGCTAATTCTGCCAGACAAGAAACAGCAGCTTATAAACGAGCTGACTGGCGACGATGGCATTTACAATCCAGATGCGCGATTCGAGTACAAGAAGCTTATACGTGACGCAATCACAGAAGACGATCTATTGGATGTCGAACGTCTGATCGAAGCAGATCACGATAATAACATCATAGGCAACAGGCTGAAGCTTGAGCTAGACGACGACATTGAAAAGCGGAAAACCAAGACGCCGGAATACGAAGAACAGGAACGCTATAGAAAAGTCGTCAAGGGCTCGCTCGGCATATCTTTGTTCGGCGAAAACTTTTCCATGCCATTTTCAACTGATGCGAAAACAGTTAAGCGCCAACTGCAATTAGATAAATATGAAATGCTTTTAGAAGACGGCATGCGGCCTGCAGAAGCTGCGTTTACGGTCATTGCCGAGGCTCTGCAGGAGAATAAAGAAGAAGCGCGAAGCATAGCGAATACTCTGCCGAATAGCATAACGGCTTTTCTGCGCGAAAAAGGCTCGAAACATAAAATGAATTTGGACGACGTTGCGACCATGCGTGCAAATTGGGCGCAACTTTTTAAAGGAGAATTGCCGTCGAGTGTTTCGCTCACCGCTACGCAAGATGAGTTAGCACGACAGGTCGCTTTGCCGAAAAAAGACCCTGCACGGATCACACGCGATCAACGTCTGAAAGCGCGCGAGCTGTATGCGATTGAAAGTAGAATTAACGCCATAGAAAGCCTGCTAACGGAAGTCGATGCTAACAACAACAATGAAGACCCGAACAATGAAGGCGGCGGCGAAGAAGGTGCAGGCTTTTTGCAAAGACTACAAGAACTAGTCAGTCCGCAGAATAGGGCTCCCGGCACAAGTGCAAATCGATCCGGCAGGAGTCCAGGCCGATGATGATAACTAAAGATCAAGTCAATTATCTCGACAATGTCGCCGGTCGTACTGACAAAGAAGCGTTTATGCAGTCAGAGACGGCGCAGATGTATAAGGACATGGGCGCTGACTTGGAAGCGGTATATGAGCTGGATTTGCCGCCGCCGGAAGAAGACGGTCTTGGCGAAGAGGTCATGGAAATCGATCTTGTCAATCCAGAGCATGAGCAGGGCAAGGTTTTTAACTTCGCCAGCCAGACGCTGCATGATCATCATTGGGGCGTTGGCCAATACAAGCAGGAAGGCGACGCAAGCCTAGAGCGCATGCGTTCAACAAACCCGCGCGCATACGCGTCTCGCATGCAAAGTCGTCAACGCGCAGAGGGACGCAGTCCGCAAGAGATTAGCGAGTTCGGCGTCGAGTATGGCGGCAATCTTAATTGGAATCTCGGCAGCGGTTTAATTAACTGGGCAAAGGTCGATGACCTGCCGCCAGACGTTGCTATTGCGCAAGCCGGTCTGCTGGAAATGTACGAGCGTCTTCCGAACTGGACATGGTCTGGCACCGGCAGGATGCTGAAAGGTTTCGCGACTGATCCGTTTACATATGCAGGCGGTATCGGCGGTTTCAGAGTTGTGCAGCAGTTGATACGTGGCGGCGGTATAGCAGCTGCTCGGTCGCGTCTGATGCAGTCAGCTGCCAAGGCGCTCGGCTACACAATTATCGGCAGCGAGGGTGCAGCTTACGGCGTTCTCGATGATTTGATGAAGCAGCGGCTGAAGCATAATCCAGAAGACGGCGAGTTTGTGCCTAACTACCAGCAAGCTATGATCGCTGGCGGTTTCGGCGCAGCGTTTACTGCAGGCGGCACAGCAGCCATACAAGCCGCGCCGGGTATGTACCGTGCAGGTCGCGACGCGTTCAATCGCATGGCAGGCGATGGCACGACGTTGCGCAGCGGCATAGGTCCGCTTGACACGCGACCAGAAGCACAGATGGCTGCGCAGCCCGACGCCATGGGTTTCCGCAGCGGGTTAATAAATATGCTCGATGCACTGCCGGAATCTGCAACTGGTGAGCAAATGCTTGCCACGTTGAGCGATCCGCAACGGCTCGCTGAGTTCGGCGCGAAAGCCGAAGAGATTAGTCTGACAGGCTTAGATAAGTTTCTGCGCGAGGCAGAAGGCCCGGTAACGAAATCAGACATCGCTGCGCATCTGGAAGCAAACCGCGTGGAGCTTGGTGAAGCGCGCAACACTGGTGCCGAAGGCGGCGGTTACTTAGCCTCTGACATGGACAGCGTAACCTATGAACCAGCTGACGATATGGATTCGCTTGTAAGTGACAACGCAAGCCCGGCGTTTCATTTCGACTCGCTTGTCGTGCAAGGTTATACAGCTAATGACGAATATGGCGTTGATACAGTCAACGTATTTGTAAACGAGCGTTTTCCAATTGAAGACGGCAGAATGATTCAGTCTTTAATTGACGACATCCGCATAACCGTAGACAGCGAACGCGATTTGATGGTGTTCCCCGGCGATGATGACTTCAGCGCAGAGGTTGCGAAGCGTTTGACCGGCGAAGAAGGTGCGAATTATGTTCGTCCAGAAATCACCGAGGGCATCGAGGCGCTTGAAGCGCAGCTTGAAAAGCTAAGACGTGTTGATATTAACGGCAAGCCGTCCGACGACTTTAATAGTCCGAGTAGTGCAGACGAACGCAACTACACTAATATTCTTATAGATTTAGACGAGGCAACCAACGGCATTGCTTTCCAAGCCATGGAGCGTCGTAAAGTATATGATCTCTTCGACAGCGACAACGGATACCGTATTGGCAGCACATACGACGAAGACGAAGCGCAGCACATTGCAACGCAGTATATTGAAGGTCTCGACGCGCCGGAAGGCGACGGTGCCGGTCAATGGTCAGGCATCACGTTTCCGACGAACGACGGCAGCAGGCCAGAAAACTATAAAGAAGTTCGTCTGCTAATGCCGGAAGACGACAAGCGTTTTCCGCGAGTCGACGACGTAAATCAGCATTTTGAGCAGAACACGTTTGCGCATTATCGCAGCACAGATCGTCAGGTCGTGTTCGATCAGCCGGACCAGCCGGACATGTTCGGCGGCGCTGATCCGAAAGACGTGATGTTCGTCGAAGAGATACAAAGCGATCTGATGCAGGCAGGCGGCAGACGTGGTTATCAGACCGAAGAAGTCATGGACACATGGAAAGCTGAAGGAACAGAAATAACCGAACGCATGAAAGACAAATTACGTGCTTTCGGTTATGGCGACGAAATGACTAAAGAAGCTGACATAGCAATAATGACAAACCTGTCTGGCTTGTACGAAGGCTTTAGCCGAATGATGAAAGGCAAAGACCGCGTCGAGGCGATGCAGGAATTTATAGACAGTAAGTATATTAATGAAATGGAAGGCATGAAGCTAAATCCTGACACAGGTGTGCGGGAATATGACCCAGATATCGATAAGCCATACAACGCAGCCGAAGGCATTATCATGGAGGCTGTAAATTCTTTGCCTAATAAAAAGATCAAAGACGAACAGCTGTATGATGCCTTCAATCAATTTGTTGCGGCGCTTCAGAGTTTGCGCTTCGGCGGCAACGAAGTCAGCGGCGCTGTTCGTGATCTGTCACCGAAACGCTATGGCAGCAAATTAGTTACGCCAACGGAATATGATCGCGGCCTTGAGTTCTTAGACAAGCTTACATCGAAAGACCTGCGCGATTTTTATAAAGCGCGTGACAAGGCAATCATTGCGAAAAGCGGTGTGCCGGATATACCGCTCAAAAAAGACTGGGTCGAACTTACAATGAAGCGCGCGATTTACGACGCTCTCGAAGAAGGCAAGACGATGATCGCGTTCCCGAACCACGCGGAAACAGTCGGCGCTATCGAGTACGGCGGCAGACATCCCGCGACCGGCGCTATTGCACGGCTGTATGAAAAAGAAGTGCCGAAGCTGCTGCAGAAGCTCGCCAAGCAAACAGGCGGCGAGGTCAGGACAGGCGCGCTTGCTAATTCGCCGAAGGCAACGCCAGGCACAAACGACAACTATCCAGATCAAGGCAGCGTGATCATACTCGACTTGTCAGGCTTCAGTAAGAAAGTGAACGATTTCGTCAGCCAAAAAGTGCGACGCGAAGGCTTTGCGATTCCCGCTGTCGCAGGCGGCGCAACTGCGCTCACAGCAGCGCAGCAGATGCAGCAACAAGAGCAGCCGCAGCAGTAACTTAAACCCAGACGAGTTTTAACGGTTCGCCTAATTCGTCCGAAATTGCCTGACTGGTTAAACGCATTGCAACACGTTCGATTTCGCTGTCCGGCTTTTTGAGCATCAATTCAGTTGGAACGCGTCCGACTTTTTCGCAGTGCGCGGCAAAATTCCGCGTGTAGGTATCGATCAAGCGAGCAAGCTCTATTGCGATCTCGTTGTCTGGCGATTCGTCAGCGAGCGCGGCGTCAATTTGATCTAACGTAATTGTTTTTAAATCCATGCGTCAATATCGGCGCAAATAAGCGCGACATCAAGTCTGTCAGCATCACTATAGAGGCGCGTAAATGTTAAACGCAAAAGGCGCAGAGTTGCACGGCACTCTGCAAGAAGACCTGCTCGACTTACCGTATGAGCCGACATCCATGGAAGGCGATGTCGATCAGCAGGACGCTGAGTATCAGGTCGCCGGTAATGCGATATTACGCAGCATGGGGTTAGGCGCTGCCCGTGTACTAAGTGGCGATGTTAAAGGCACGCAGTCAAAAATATACAAACGCCTAAAAGAATTGCAGGAAGCGCAGGAGCGCGCTGCCGAGCTGCGCACAGGCGAGCAGCAGGATTTGTCCGGCGTGGAAGCCGAGCCGGTCATGGACTTCGTCGATCCGCAAGACGCTCTCGCAGACGCGCCAGCGTCGACAGCAGCGCCGCAGCCTGCGCCGCAGCCGACAACGCAGCCGGGCGCTGCAATCGTCGAGGAAGCATCCGACGATATCGATATTCTAGATCGTCCCGGTAGCTTGGTCAGCGAGCAGCAAGACGAATACGCGCATTACCAGTCGCTCGGCGATGAAGCGCTGGATCGTATCATGGAAGGCCGGATGCAGCAGCCGGATATTAAAGACGGCATACTTGGCGGCATACGCGTCACAGGCACGCAGCCTGGCATGGAAGTAAAGATTCCAGACGAAGGCAGTGTGCGTGGATTGATCGGCTCGATTGCAAAAGAGCTGACAGTCAATCCAGCTAATGCACGGCAGATATCGCTTGATGAGACGCAAGAGCTTGCCGATCTAATTGGCTCAAACCCGAAGCGCCTGCATGAAATGCTAAAGCGCGGTTTCAACATTGATCCGAACAATCCCGGCGCGCTGGCGGCACATGTATCTGCTGCGAAGAATTTGTTTTTCACCGAGGCAAAGAAGCTCGATGAGCTGGCAGACGCAGCTGCTGCGCCGAATGCAACACTGCCGCAAAAGCTCGCTTGGAAACAGCAAGCCGACTTAGTCGCAAATCTGCAAGCTATGTATAAGGGCGCGCAAACTGATATTGCGCGCGCACTGAATGCGATGAAATTGCCTGCTCGAAATACGACAGGCATGAGTCCAGAGGACGCTGCGGCTTTTGCCGGTCGTGATTATCAAAAGCTTGCGGACGATATCGGTGGCGTCGATGCGCTCGATGAAGCGATACAGTCGTACCGAAAAGCGCCGGACCTTATGGATCGCCTCGAAGTTATTAAAGGCGGCGGCAGAACGCGCAAGGTTTTCAACGCGTGGCATGAGGTCTGGATTAACGGCATTCTGTCTGGCCCGTGGTCGCATGTAAAAAACATGGCTGGCGGTTTTGCTGCAATCTGGAACGACAACGCAGAAACGGCAGCAGTTGCCGCAGTGCAAGGCGTCACGCGTGGCGTGTTTGGCATGAAAGGCGGCGTTCGCGATGTCACGTTCGGCGACTTGCAGGCGAAAATGTTCGGTCAGTTCATGTCAACGCAAGAAGCACTGTCAGCTGCGGCTAAAGGTTTCAAAACGCGCGAGGAGCTGTTCGGGTCATCGAAGATAGAAAGTCGGATTACGGGAACCGGCGGCAATCGTGCAACCGCGACGCGCTACGATGCTTTTTCAGCTGAAGGATTTGGCGCGCGTGGTCAAGTTATGGGTGCCGCTGTAGATGCGTTAGGCAATGTGCTGACGCTCGGTCGCGCGCCGACGCGAGCGCTGGTCGCGGAAGACGCATTCATCAAAGTCGTCGCGTACCGTGGCGCGCTGTACGAACTGGCATATCGCGACGCGCGATTGTCCGGCAAGCAAGGCGATGCGTTTGCCGAACATGTCGCCGACTTTGTGTTCGATCCGCCGGGCAGGGCTACAGAAGAAGCGCAAGAGCTGGCGCGGCGCACGACGCTGCAGCAGGAGCTTGACGGTAAGACAAAGCAAATTCATCAAGCTTTGTCTGGACCGATTGCACGTTGGATCGTGCCGTTCTTCAAGACGCCTATGAATGCACTGTTGTACGTCCGCGACCGCTCACCGATAGCCCCTTTTACTAAGCCGTACAAAGAAGCGATTGCGCAAGGCGGCGCTACTGCTGCAAAGGCAAAAATGCGATGGCAGCTCGGAACGGCTGTTTTCACGATGATTGCATTCCTTAGTGATGAAGACATGATCACCGGCAATATCAGCGCCGATCCGCGAGTGCGCGCTGCGTATGAGCGTCGGGGCATCAAGCCGTATTCGATACGCATACCCGGCACAGACACATGGATACCGTACAACACGGCAGAGCCGATCAGCACCATTATCGGTTTGGCGGCAGACGTAAACGAAACAATAAAGTCTGGACTCGACACAGACGATAGAACGGCACTCGAATCAATTTTTGGCGCGATTGGAATTATTGGTCATAACCTCGCGAACAAGTCGTTCATGGTCGGCGTCAGTAAATTTATGGACGCCGTGCAAGACCCGCAGAGGAAGCTCAATGCTTTCCTGATGAATTACGCAACGTCTGCTCTAATGCCCGGCAGTTCATTGCTCAACGAACTATCACGTCTGCAAGACGACACACAGCGATATCGCCGCAAAACCGGCATAGGGCTGATGCAGAAAATCGGCACAGGCATGCAGGCAAAGCTGCCGTTCGCGCAGAATGGCCTTCTGCCAGCGCGTGATGCATGGGGCCGCATTCGCAGCCGCAGCCGTTTTGGCACTTATGATCCGAACCCGGTCGACGAAGAGATCGCACGGTTACGCTTGGCTTATGCGCCATACCCAGAAAATGAAAGCGCCGACATCGTCTATACCGACGAACAGCTCGATCTGTTCCGCAAAGAGACCGGCGAGATGGCGTTTAAGCAAATACAGAAGTTTATGAAGACAGACGGTTTCAAGCGTCTGCAAAAAGCAAGCAAGGCAGGCAACGTCGATGCGACCGACGAGCTGCGACTTGCAATCCGAAAGATACGACAAGGCGCGATCAAGCATGGCCGGGCGATGGTGCGTAAACATCCAAAGTTTGGCCCAGAGCTATCTGAAGTCGACGAGGCGAATCGCGAGTTTTACCTAGAGAAGCAGCGGCAATTTGAGAAAGACACAGGACAATGACGGTATCGACGACATCTATTAAAAATAGCTACAGCGCCAATGGCAGCACGACCGCGTTTTCCTATACGTTTAAGGTCTTCGCCAGCTCTGAAATAAAGGTCATCGTGCGCACCGACAGCACTGGCTCGGAAAGTGTGCGCGCCGAGGGCAGCGGCTCGACGAACTACGCGGTGAGCGGCGTCGGTGATGCTTCTGGCGGCACCGTGACGTTCGTCACAGCGCCAGCGAGCGGCGAGACGGTCGTGATATTGCGTGACACCGCACTGACGCAGGCGACAGATTATCAGCCAGCTGATCCGTTTCCGGCAGAGTCGCACGAAGACGCGCTCGATAAGCTGACGCACATTGTTCAAGAGGTCCAAGAGGAAGTTGATCGCTCGTTCAAGGTCTCGCGCACGAACAGCATCACGACGACAGAGTTTACGGAAGGCTCAAGCGACCGCGCAAATAAATTGCTGTCGTTCGATGCCAGTGGTGATCTCAGCGTTGCGCAGGAGTTAGGCATCTATCGTGGCGACTGGGCAGCGTCGACGAGCTACGACGTGCGCGATCTCGTCAAAGACACCAGCACGAATAATATTTTCATAGCTACGACCGCGCATACGTCGTCTGGCTCGCAGCCGCTGACGACCAATGCCGACAGCGCGAAATGGTCTCTGATCGTAGACGCTGCCAGCGCAACGTCTTCGCAAACCGCCGCCGCCGCCAGCGCTACGGCAGCCGCTTCGTCTGCGACTGCAGCCGCGACGAGCGAGTCCAATGCGTCGTCAAGTGCGTCGAGTGCATCGACATCTGCCGGAACGGCGACGACCAAGGCATCTGAGGCGTCGACGAGTGCTGCTAGTGCGGCAGCGAGTTTCGACGATTTCGATGATCGTTACCTTGGGGCAAAGAGTTCGGAACCAAGCGCAGACAATGACGGTGATTCGCTCGCCACTGGTGCGCTCTTTTTTGATAGCACCGCCAACGCGATGAAGGTTTACACCGGCTCGGCGTGGGAAGCGGCGTTCGTCGGCGGCTCTGGGTTTCTCGCTGCAAGCAATAATCTGTCTGATGTCAGCGCCGCTGCAACCGCTAGGACAAACTTGGGCCTCGGCAGCATTGCCACGCAAGCGGCGAATAGTGTCGCGATAACCGGCGGCTCCGTTACCGGCATCACTGATCTAACCGTTGCCGACGGCGGCACGGGTGCAAGCAGTTTTACCGCGAACGGCGTCATCGTCGGCAACGGCACGTCGGCGCTGCAAGTCACGGCGACTGGATCGTCTGGTCAAATCCTGACATCAAATGGTTCTGGCAGCGCGCCGACTTTTCAGAACGCTGCGGCAGCTTCGGGCGTTGTCACTGCAACGGCCAGCGGCTCGATCACCGCCGGGAAAACCGTGATTCTAAACTCTAACGGCACCGTCAGTGAAATCTCAGCAACGTCTGTTTCGCATGCAGTCTCTGCGTCTTCATATACCCAGTCAGGCGAGACGACCGCCGAAGCAAATCAACTCACCTATGATACAGCGTCTGACGTTTTCATATTCGCTGGCAAAAACAATATCTCTGGAAATGACGGACGAACTTATGCCCTGGCTATGAACAGTTCGCTCGTTATCTCTCAAGCCGCAGCGCCAGTGTCACTGAGCAGTATGGAGCAAGGCGTTTGGAGCGTGCGGTATTGTCCGACAATCGCGCGAACGATTGTTCATGGTAGTGGTAGTTCCCAGGTTAAAGTGAACACGGTGAACGTTGCATCCGGTGTGATGAAGGTCTCGCCTGTTTTAACGTGGTCAACTTCGAACAAGCCATACGGAACGACAATCTGCTTTGATGCTGACGAGCTTGTCGGTGCCTACGGATCAACAACATCACCAACGTCTCACAGAATTGCATTTGTTGATATAAGCCTTGGCAGCGATGCCAGCGGCGACAGCTTCTCGAATTTTACGTCAGAGATTGATCCCGGTGAGGGCGACATGTCTGGCCAAAGCCATGTGTATTATCACCAAGCTGTGCATTTCACTGTGCCAGATAAGTGGCTATTCGGCGCGTACAAATATAGTTCGAGCGGTTACGGATTCGGCTATTCAGTCGGTACAGTCGGTGGAAGTTCTGGCGGCTCGCGCACATTTACGTCGCAGAGCAGCGGCACGATTCCCAGCAACAGCACTTACGGCACCGATCCCGAATCGTTTATGCCCGCAGGCCGAATGGAATATGACTCCACAAAAGACCGCGTATTTAAATTTGATGGCGAGTTTCTTATGTCATTGTCGGTCGGCAGCGATGGTGTGTTGAAAACGTCTGGGCTCACCCGAATACAAGATGCCCACGAAGACAGCTATGTTCGTCATGTGGTGAGCATCCCGAATTCGCCGCACGTCGTTTGTGTTTTCGCCGATCAAGACAACAGTAATCGTACGAGCTATCGCGTCGTTCGGTTCACAAAAGGCGCAGACGCAACCGCTGACAGCTTTACTTTATTAGGTAGCAACCAAGAGATCAGTTCTGCGGGCAATGCTTCAGCGGGATACACAAAACCCGTATACAGCCCCGACATCGATGCGTTTCTCATCAAAGAATATTTTTCGGGAAGCGCTCAACCGTTCATAGGATTTCGCGCAGCGCGAACGACGACGAATGTGAAAGACAGCGGCACTGACGGACGGTTTCTTGGCGTTGCAAAATCGTCGGTAAGCGACGGACAGTCGGTCGAGATTGCCGTGACCGGCAGCGTTGTCACAATGGCAAGCGGCGGTATGACAATCGGAGATACTTTCTTTGTTCAAGATGATGGAACCGTTGGCACATCAGATGCCGGATTTGGAACCGCTGGTATCGCTGTGTCTGCAACGCAGCTTTTAATGGAGTGATCAATGTCAAATTTTCTCGACCATCAAGGCAACGATAGCGGATTCACAAAAGAGCAATGGTGTGAGACGCTGCATGTTTGCATCAAAGAAGAAGCGCAGCGTCGGATATTAGATGTCGCTCCAGCTTGGCGACAGCGCAATGCGGCTGTCGATCTTCAAAGTGCTGACGAAAATGTCCGAGCGGCAGCGCAGTCTGTCATCGATGCCGTCAACGCTATCCGCGCAAAGTCGAACGAGATCGAGGCGAGTCTGACATCAAAAAGCGATGCAGATATTTTAGCCTTTGACGCAAGCGACGACGCTCACTGGACATGATGCGGCTACTCGTCGCGCTGTTGTTTCTAACAACGACAGCAAGCGCCTCAGAGTTTGAGATTTCGCCGCCGGGCCAAATGGCGACCATTGCCATGCCATGCTGGCAAGACAAGCAAGTCACAGTCGCTTTCAACAACGCGGATTTTGATGCTGTGGTGCAGGGGCTGCTTGTGAAAAAGACTGACCCAGCAAAACCGCTCGTCACTGTCTGGCTACATCACCTCACCGGGCGCGGCGCGGTCGTGATATCGCACCCGACTGGCGAAGAGTGCATCGCCTTGGTTCTCGATGAGGCGCAGTGAACACCACTGTCGGGCAAGCCGGTGAGTACCTGACTGCTGGACTGCTTATCGACCTGGGTCTGCAGGTGATGGTTTCGCCGACCGACGGCTGCGACTTGCTGGCATACGACGCCAGTAAATATTGGCGCGTCGAGGTCAAAACAAGTTCTCAAAAGGAAAAGCGAGGAAGCACGCACTATCGCTTTGGCGTGGCGCGCGGCTCGAAGGTCAAAAGATATCTGTCAAACGAAACCTGCGACATCGTCGCGATGTGCGCATTGCCGCTGCGGCGCACGATCTTTCGACACGTCGAACAAATTAAAGTTCTCAACGTGCGAGTGTCTGAGGACGAATATTGTGACGGCTGTGAGCTGAAAACCTGGAAGGCCGCAACGGCATGGATCTCATAAAAGATTATTGGGAACAAATCGTTTTCCTCGGTCTTCTGATCTGGAACATCAGCCGCTCGCAGTCTGCGATCAGCGAGCTGAAAAAAGACGTGGAGCAGCTGCAGGTCGATGCCCTGCGATATCACAAATGGACTCAGAAACAACAAGAAGAAATTACCCGACTGCGTAGCGAACTCGACGTAGAGCTGCGGCAGACGACAGCGATCTGGGACTTTGTAAACAACTTGCGCGACAGATTGAACGGTCACGGCAAGCACTGACTGAAAAACGGGTCTCTGAGAAGGCCGCACATGCGCGTTAGCGCATTGTTTTGATACGTCACAAGCAAACGACAGCAAAACGCACACACGGCGCTTAAAACGGCGTTAGCGTGCATTTACCAAATTTGAAGGCAAATTATGATCGATAATTGGGATCGTTACCCGAACTTCGGGCGCGAAGAGTTCGCATGCTCGCACACAGGCGAATGCGACATGGATGCAGAGTTCATGGACGCGCTGCAGGAGCTGCGGATCGCGTTCNNCAAGCCNATNACTATCACGTCNGGCTATCGATGTCCGTCGCATCCGATAGAGGCGCGCAAAGCGAAACCCGGCTCGCACGCGTCAGGCTGTGCTGCGGATATCGCGGTCAGTCGCGGCGACGCCGTGCAGCTGTTGCGACTCGCTCTGCTCGATGGCCGCTTCACAGGTTTCGGCGTGCAGCAGAAATCTGGCGGCAGGTTCATACATCTCGACACATTAACCACAACCAACAGACCAATGATCTGGTCGTACTGAAAGGACAGACTATGGCACTTGTAAAAATTCTACTGCAGAGACTTCGCGAACCGTCGACGATGGCCGGGCTTGCGGGCCTGCTGGCAGCTGTCGGCATTTCGATTCCTGGGGAAATGTTGACGCAGATCACAGTCGTCGTCGGTGGCATTGCAGGCATTGCCTCGATGCTAATGAAAGAGAAAGGCGAGCAGTGAGTGTTTGGACGATTGTACTCGGATGCTCAGCGGTTGCCATCGCAGCCGCTGCCGCCTTCTTCCTGGCGCGGTCACATGCGAAAGCGAAGCGCGCCGAGGACGCCGCGCGCGCTCAAGATCGCATGTCTCGCGTTGCTTCTCGCGATCTGCCTAGCACCGCTCGGCGGCTGCGTGACTCCCGCTTTTAGTGCGGCATCCGCAGTCGCTGGCACGGCGTCGGCGTACTTCGACTGGAAGACATCAGAGGCATCAGAGCCTATCGTCGTAGCACCGGATATCGTGGACTACACGGCGGCGGTGCAAGACCGCGCAGCTGATGAATTGGAACGGCTCGGCAAGCCATGCCCGGCAGATACGGTGATCTCCGACTGCTCGGCGGTGGCGCGGTTCGTTATCGATTACGGACGCATGCGCGATCAGGTTCGAGCGGCGCGTGCAACGGAATAACGCGTTGCACGGTGCAACGCAGATATGCGTTTGCACTATTATTTTTGACACGGTAAGGTATGGTCAATGGGTAGTTAAGTTATTGTAGTATATGGTTTTAGCTTGTTTAGCGATGTAATGCTCACAGGCTCATAACCTGAAGGTCAGAGGTTCAAATCCTCTCCCCGCAACCAAACAATATCAATCACTTAGCCGCCCATTACGGGCGGCTTTTTTGCGTTGTGCAACGCGTATGCAACGCAAAACGTAATTGCGGTCAGGTAAATCGCAAAAAAACCTGACGGTCAGCTGTTGTCAATGTGACTGACAGTACGTATATATATATTGTCAGTAACACAAACGGAGAATCAAAATGGAAACCTACACAGAGACAATTCATCGCTTTCGCATCATGCGCCATGAAGAGCAGCCCGAAGAACACAAGGCGCGTTTGCGTATCATGGGCATCGACCCTGACGACAACTGGCAGCTTGTTTGGTCTTTTGCGGATAAACGCTCCGCGAACCGCGAGCTGAAAATCCTTCAGCAAGAGTCGGCATGGTTCCAAAAATTTAAAATCGTCGACGCTGGCGAAGAAACAACCATCGAACGCTCGGCGTTCTAATAGCGAAAGCGGAGCCGCTGCAACGGCTCCGCTTTCTTTTGTGTCACATAAATTTGGAGAATCAATATGACAAACTTCCTTACCACACTCATCGAGACATTGCTATTCGTAGCAACGCTCGCCGTCTTGCTCTTCATCGCTATTGCGTTAGGAGCTTGATCATGGACATCAAAGTAGGTAATGGCGGCAAGCCCAATGCGAAGCGTCAGGCACGCGGTCACAAGTGCTACTGGATTTCAACACGCGACAGCAAGGTCGCGAAGCTGTCGGGCAAAGGCGAGGTGCTGTGGTTTCATACGCTTGCCGAGGCGCAGGCTAAAGCCGACGAGCTGAACGCTGCCCAGCACACTGGCGGCGTCGTCACGCGCGCCGAAGCTGGCACCTTGCAGGCGACCGTCGACATCTACGTGAAGCAGATCGACGACCGCGTTACAGACGGCACTATGGTTCACAAATGCAGACAGAATTATACGAAGGCTGCAGCTGACTGGTGCAGCTGGCTCGGCGCGAACACGAAAGCGTGCGACATCACGCCTGACGATATCAAGGTCGCGCTGCAGTCGAGCGGCTTGTCGTACAAGACGCAGAAAGAAAAGCTTAACACGTTGCGCGACGTGCTTGAGGTTGCGCGCTCGCAGAAATGGACTGCCAACGATAACGCAGCGAAAGCCGTCAAGCTCATCAAAGCCACACGTAAGACCGAGCAAGAGGCTATCGACGGCAACATCGCGCGGTTCGACATGACGGCGATCCGCGAGCTGATCACGCAGGCGCATGACCTGGATCGCGGCAACGACGCATGGTCCGACGGCCTTGCGGTCAGCTTCGCATTCCAAACCGGCTTGCGCTTTGGCGAGCAGGCGGCGTTGCGTTGGTCGGCCATCGACTTCGAGAAGTCGCGGGTGCGTGTGTTCACCGCACAGCGTGCGACCGACTGCGGCAACGAGATTGGCCAGACAAAGACCGAGAAGTCGCGCCGTGTTGTCGGCTTGTCGCGTCAGCTGCTGCAAGAGCTGCGCGCGTGGAAGCTGCGCTCGCCGTTCAGCGGCGACAACGATCTTGTATTTCCGACGCGCGAGGGCAGCAGCCAGAGCTGCAGCGCAAACTGGCGCAAGCGCATATTGCATCCGCTGTGCGACGCAGTCGGCATCGCCCGGCTGCGTTGGCACGACGCGCGCCACTTCTACGCGTCGGTGCTGTTGGCGTCTATCGGTCGCGACTGGGGTCGGATCGCGGACCTCATGGGTCATACGTCCAGCGACTTCACGCGCAAGCAATACGGTCACTGGATCGACACAGACGAAGACGCTGATGTCGTCGGCGATGCACTTTGGAGTTAGGTGCATCAAAATACACTAATTAGATTCACCTATAGCAAGGCGGTCAGCGAAAGCTGGCCGCTTTTGTTTTTACGGCCTTCCGTAATCGCCGCGATCCAGCGCTGCCTGCGCCTCTGCTTTGGTTTTGTAATAGCCGCTCTCGCGGCTGTAGGGACCACACAGTCGGCAGCTGTAGCCAATATAGTGACCAGCTGAACTTATCATAAGCTGCGGCCCATAGTTCTCACAGTTCGCCTCGTCGCATTTAAGCGGTGCGCCTGTCGCTATCGTCTCGCCGGGCATTGTCATGGCTTTTCCAATTTGCTCGAAAACATTCGTCTAGGTGTAGCAGCTGACCGAGCGCGTTTATGACCCAGTCGTTCTGACTGACAGGCTTGCCGCACCAGAAACATGGCCGCGACGGCACCTGCGGCGGCGGCGATTTATTCCAGCGTCTCTTCGCCATGCTCTGCTTCGTGTATCGCGGCGGCGAGACCTGCATAGCCTGTCAGGTCATCGAAGTCGTCGCCGTTTGTCTTGCCGCCGCTGCACATGCGACTGATCTTTGCCAAGCAAAACATGACAGCAACGTCTTCCGGCTTAACCGGCACGCCGAGATAGCGCGACCAAAACACCGACGTGTTTAAAAAGTTGACACGCCAGTTCCCGTGATATTGATCGCGCTGTTCAATGATTGCAGCGGCGTCGCGCAACTTGTCAGCTGGTGAGGTCATCGATCACCGCTCTGGGTATGTAGTACCGACGACCGACTTTCACGTAATCGATCTCGTGACGCTTCACCATGCCGCGCAGTCGTATGTTCGCGGACTCCGACGCGCGCACGCGGTCGTCAGGACCGCGCACGCCGCCAAAGAGTATCGCCGCCGCTTCCGGCAACGTAAGCAATGCAGCCTGTTCAGACATCGAAGCCGCTTGAGCTGTTCGCGTCGTCGTTCTCGACAACCTGGATGTCGATGGAGAGATTGCCCGTGTCGCTGTACTGCCACGCAGCAATTTTGTACGTGCCGGGTTGCAGCGTTTGGTCGATCTGGAATTTGCCGTTTGACCACGGCGGTGCGCCTTTCTCCATGGGCAAGCCGTTTTGAAAACGGTCGGCATTTTTAAAAAGATTAGTGCGGGCAACGCTTGTGTATTTAGGCATTGTTCAGTTCCTTTTTGCGGTTTTGAAATGCTGCCGACAGCGCAGTGTGCGCGTCGGGTTCATCTGTTTTGAGACGGTCGAGCGTCTCGCTGTTGACCGTTGCCCAGCTTCGCAGCTCGGCGGTGTTGCGGATGCGACCGATGTTTGCCTTTGCGTCGTTGCTCCACGCGATCAGATCAAGACGCTCGTCGCTCTTGTCGAACGGTATGTCGTCGCTAACGACAGGGACCGGCGTCGGCTTTGCCTTTGGCGGTACAGCTGGCGCTGATGCAATCTCGGCGTCGTCATCTGGATCGCCGACAAGGCCGAGGATCGCAAGCAAGCCGTATCGACGTGCGTAGCTGATCGCGCTGCCGAGCTTCTGCATGTTGTCGGCACCGACTAAGGTGATGCCTTCGTCTTCCATAAAGCCGCCGCTTTCGTGCAACAGTCGTGTGACAAGACGGTCACCGCCGTTTGAAGACGGCATGACGAATTGCATCAGCACAAGACCATGACGAGCAAGTGTCGGCCTCACCGTATCGAGGCAGCTTTTCAACGTCGCGTAGTGGTTTTTAAAATGCGGGTTTTGCGCATCCATGAACGGGTCTTGCAGCTCGCTGATCGCGCCGACAACCGCCGCACTTATGTCAGGCTCGTAGCTCATTGCAGCCTGCCGAGCAACGCGCGCAACGTGTTGGCTGTGCGGATATGACCGTGTGCGATTTGCAGATCGCCGGACAAGGCAGCGCAGTCGTTGCCATATTCAATGCGCTTCGACTCGTGTTCGCACCAGTCGATCTCACGCTGCAGATAGCCTGCAACGATATTTTTTTCTTCCTTTGTCATTTAAAGATTCTCCGAGCTAGTTCTAGGTATTCCGGTGGCTTGTCTCGCCACATGAAATGGCTGAAGTCTGGCGACAAAAATGCAAACAAGTCGTCGAGGTCTTCCGCACGTTTCATCAGGTGTTCGCGCGAACGCGCGATCCGGCACATGCGCTCCAGGGCGCGCGCCATAGCGGCGTCGCCAAGCGCCTCACAAGTATCACTGTCAAAGACGCGATACCCTGCAGGCGTTGCGTAGACGAGCTTGACAGGTACATGCTGTTCTTGTCGGTGCAGCCATGCGCGGTACAGAGCTGTCTGCATCACATGTTCTGGACGCGGAGCTGTCGGCAGCGACGGCATACGGAAGCCCTGCTTTGTGTCGGCAACCGACGGCCAGCTTGTCTTCAGCTCGATGACGGCACCGGCTTCGAGATCGATCTGTCCGATGAAGTCCAGCTCAACGCCGTCGAACTGCATGCTGACCCAGCGTCCGTCAGTGATACGGTTCGCGCCTCTGGTTGCTTCCAAAGTGCCTGCCAGCAGGTTCCAGCACACAAGCTCAAAGAACGTGCCGGATACTTCGGGCGCGCCAGCGTCTTTCTCTTCTTTGCTTTGCTTGACCGTGTGGACGTGATCGCGGATCAGCGAATGCTTTTCGCGGTCGTTCTCAATGTGTGCAGGCGACTCGTGTTCGTCGAACTCTGCAAGTGCAGATCGGAGTGCATTCTGCCACGGCTCGCCGTGTACGGTGACGAGATTAACTGCCGTCTCTGCGGCGCGACCGCCAGCCATAGCAGCATTACCCGGCCACCGCATGTTGCGGGGCCGAGCTATGCACTTCTCAAAAAACTCTAAATCGTCTGGACGGCCACACGCGCTTGGGGAGTGTGCGTCAAAGTGATAACGTGCTGCCCAATTTGGTACAAAATCAAAAGTCATGTTACCGTGAGTACGGCAACACGACTTCTCTGTAAATTATTTTTTAACGCTATCCACGATATCCACAGGTTCGACCTTGCGCTCGCTTGCGCTGATTTTGACCGGCGAACGATATGGTTCGTCGTCTGCTGCATCGTGTTCTCCGCGTATCACGACACAGTCGCCCGGTCGAACGGTGACTTCAATCGCTGCCTTGTCGGTTTCACCGTACACGATGCTGTCGAGCGTGACGCCTAAGATGTCACAGATGTCGAGCAGCTGATCGATCTTTGGCATCACCTCGCCACGCTCGTATCGCCGGTATGCCTGACCAGAGCTGCCCAGACGCCTGCCCAGTTCATCAGCTGGCATGCCGTGAGCTTCCCGAGCTTTGCGCAGACGTTTGCCAAGTTGTTTATTTTTGGTCACGTAGTTTCTCCCTTTTGTGGCGCTTAACCGGCGCTGTGATCGGCAGCCAATGCGTGCTGTGATCACCGTTTTCGTCGATGTCCCACGACTTTGCGATGTTTGCGCGGTGCGTCATCGAAAAATTTTGCATTTTGTCGGCAAAAAACGCGACCATCTCGATCACGTAATATCCGAGCTTGCGAGTGCATAACAGCTGACCTTCAACGTCGTCGATCAAACCTTCTGTAATCAAAACGTCTACGCAATTGTCATTCGAGTTGCCAGTGATCGCCTCTAATTGCTTTCCTACAATGCCGAGAAAGCCGTCAACGTGATCGCGCGTCAAATCTCGATTGTTGATATGCGCACAGAATGCAAATTGGCAGATGCGTGGAAGACGACCGTCTGTCAGAAATTTTAGGTAAATGTCTTCATGCGTTTGGTACGAACATGGTGATCGCGCGAGCAATATCACCGCGAGCAGACCATAGTCTTGTCGATCTTTCTGCGGCAGATCGTTCACGTACTTTGTTAGCAGCCCGCTAGGCGCTATGTCTCCACGACTAAACCAGTCGCGACACGCCTCGATGAGCAAATCGTTCTCGAGCGGGTCAATCATCTCACGTTTTGGGAAGAGATTAATCACGTTGTTTCGTTCAGCGTTTTCCAAACGCTCTATCGATTTCATTTTTTAGTTCCCTGTGTTTGTTACTGACAGTAACAAATCATATGTGTGTGTGCGTCAAAATAGCAAACGATAAAATGCTGGCGTGTGCGTTTTTGTTGACGGCGTTACCTACAGTACGCTATGACGCATCTATATGAACTTTCGCGATTACATATTACAGACAGAGCGTACTCACGATCAGATCGCGCAACAGCTCGGCTGCAGCCGCGCGACTATCACGTCAATTGCAATCGGAAGGCGCAAGCCGTCGCTGTCGCTCTGCCGACGCATACTGATTGTCAGCGGCGGTCAGGTCACGGCTGATGAGCTGATCTCGGAGTTTGGCAGTGACTGAGTATGAACTGCATCTGCAGATTATCGATTTTCTGCAGGCGCGGTTGCCAGCTGGCTCGGTCATCCATCACAGCCCAAATGAAGGCAATCACCGTGTGCAGTATCGAATGAAACAGAAGCGCATGGGCGTGCGGGCTGGCTGGCCCGACTTAGAGATTTTTGTCAGCAAAACATGGTGGCGTCGTGACGTGTCATGGTCGCCGATCTTTATCGAAATCAAAACAAAAACAGGCCGTTTAAGCGGCAATCAAAAGCAAGTCCAACAGGAGTTAAAAGACGCTGGCTGTCACGTTGCGACGGTCAAGTCTGTCGAAGATGTCGAGGTGTTCATAGACACAATACTGGAGAATCAAAATGGACATGAAAGCGTTTGAAAGTGAGGTCGATGCGATGCGCGATCTCGAAACAAATTACCCTTACAAACTTGCCGACATGATCATGGCAGTGCGGAAATTAGAGGACGTCTCGCCTGCGGCGCTTTTATCGCAACGAAGGCAACGCGCGCTCGTCACATGGCGCTGGCGCATCATCTACCTTGCTTCGCACGATCTCGGCATGTCGCTGATGCAGATCGCTCGCTTGATGAATCGCGACCACACGTCAATTCATCACGCGCTGCAGACCTACGACGCAGATGCTGACATCGTCGAGCTGGATCGCCTGCGCTTTTTCTCAAAGTTATGTGCGAGAGACAGGCAATGCGCGTGATCATCGAAAGCCCATATCAGGGCGTCGACCTCGATCTTAACGTCGAGTATGCACGTCGGTGCCTACAAGACAGCTTAGATCGCGGCGAAGCGCCATTTGCGTCGCATTTGTTGTACACGCAGGTGCTGGACGACACCGTCAAAGAGCAGCGGCGGCTCGGCATGAGCCGCGCGCTGGCATGGTACGAGGCAGCAGACATGATCGCGGTCTACATGGATCGCGGCATATCTGCAGGCATGCGGTTCGGCATATCGTATGCCCGGCAGCTTGGCATGCCGAGAGAGAACAGGTGGCTCGACAAATGATCAATATCATTTCTTTAGGCGCGGGCGTGCAGTCTAGCGTTATGGCGCTAATGGCAGCGCGCGGTTTGCTTACGCCGATGCCTGATGCTGCTGTGTTTGCTGACACGCAATGGGAACCTAAAGGCGTATACACGCACCTTGACTGGCTCTGCCGCCAGCTACCGTTTCCGACGTACCGTGTAACGGAAGGCAATTTGCGCGCCGACGCGTTATCTTCTGGACGTTTTGCTTCAATGCCCTTTCATGTCCGCAACCCTGACGGCAGCAAGGGTTTCGCACGTCGTCAGTGTACGAGCGAATATAAATTGAAGCCTTTACGTCGGAAGATGCGCGAACTAGCTGGTCTCGCAAAAGGCGAGCGCAGCAAAGGGATCGCAGTTGTGTCGTGGATCGGAATTAGCACAGACGAGGCGATTCGGATGAAGCCGTCTTTCGATAAATGGTGCGAAAACCACTGGCCTCTGATCGATCGGCGAATGTCTCGCAGTGACTGTATGGCTTGGTTCGCTCGAAATTATCCCGGTCGCACGTTAGCGAAATCGTCATGCATTGGCTGCCCTTATCACAGCAACGAACAGTGGCGAGCCTTAAAGTCAACGGACGAATGGAACGACGCAGTTGAGTTTGATCGGTTGTCGCGCAGAAACGAGCGCATGCGCGGCGATTTGTTTCTACACAGCTCGCTGGTGCCACTTGATGAGGCAGATTTGGAGCATGAAAACCAACTCGATCTGTTTGGTGATGATTGCGAAGGTCTATGTGGCGTATGATCAGCTTTGACGCCTTTATTGTGCTGCAATGCATGTCAGTCGAGGACGACTGGCGTGCAGCAGCTGCAGCTCGCGGTGTGCTGGATATCGACGATAAAATCGATGAATTGATGCGCGCTGGGGCTGTGGATAAGTCTGTGGATAACTTTTCTGGCACAGTGTTTGCTATTACTAAGCTTATAGAAGATAAACTTAGTACACAGATAACTAAGTCTAACTGTGTTAATCAGTGTAATAAGATAAATAAACATAAAAATAATAATATTAATACTAAGTACACAGATAGCAGCACTAAGTTAATCAGTAGCACTGATAACACTGATTACTTAGATAAACTTAGTACACTGATAAATCGCAATACGAAGATGAGCAACCCGGCGTATCGCGCTGTGGTCGACGGCAACATGCCGAGCCGCGTGGATCGCGCGGCGTCGGTCTACGCCGAGCAACTGTCTGTCGTAGATCGACCAGCTTTTTGGAAACATTACGAAACATTGAGTAAAGATGAACGCACCGAGTTCAATCGACGCATTGCACGACATGCTTATCGAGGCAGCTGAAACCGAGCGGCGGTTGCCTGCAGCCCTGCCGAGGTATCGTGGCAGCTGGTGGCCGGAAGCTCTGCCAGAATGGTTAAGCTATGCCGATGAGACGACCGAGGTGAAACTAGGTGCGGCAACGTCGGAACAGGTGACCAGATACGACAACCTTGCCAAGCAAATGATAAATGTGCCGGTCGATGATCGGCGCTTGCTCTGGGCAGTCGCGCATGCCGGTGCGTTTAGATCGCGTGGGCCGTCCTGGGCAAANGTNGNNCGNTACATGCACTGNGANCGNCGCACCGCTAAACGACGATATGAAGAGGCNTTNATNCATNTATGGTACGCGTGGANCTNACNCCGACAGAGCTGCTCATGGGTCAAACGATTGGCACCATGCGGCAGGCTGCNTTGCAACTATCACACGGCGTGCGTTATGGCGCGCATATCATGGGCGCGCGCGGCGAGATCGCCGTCGCCAAGGCGCTGAACATGTACTGGGACAGCAGCGTCAACAGCTTTAAATCGCGCGGCGATGTCGGCGACATCGAAGTGCGCACAACGACATATGTGCCACCGCAGAGCTGTTCATTGTATGTGACAGATCGCGACCATGATGATCGACGGTTCGTCTTGGTCAGCCAGATCGATGACGCAACGTATCAGCTAAACGGCTGGGCGAGCGGCAGCGATGTCAAAAAGCACGGCGTGTATGAGAGCAAAGCAGCGGGCAAGCCGCCTGCATACTGGCTGCGCTATGACCAGCTGCACGACATGGACCGCATGCCGGAATATGTGTCGAATTGGCAGCAAAACGCACTCGATCAAGCTCGCGCACTGCATGCTAAAGTCTTGAAAAAGCGCAACATGTAGTAGTTATCCCAAGGTTTCTTACAAGGGGATGTATCCAATGAACCGAAAAACAGGTATAATTTCTTAACGTTGGACAGGTTCCCTTTCGACGTTTCCCGAAGTGTGATTCTCCACTTGCGAGCAGCCCGGTTTTCCCTTTGGCCGGGCTGCTTCTTTTTTGGAACATGAAGAAAAAAGTCGCCATCACAAAAGCAGTTATGCGTCGCATCTGTGACGAACTCGCTGTCGGTAAATCACTGCGCTCGATCTGCGACAACGACGACACGTTGCCTGACTGGTCGCCTGTGTTGCGCAAGATACAACGCGACGACGACATGTATGACATGTACAGCAAGGCGCGCGCAGTCGGCGCTGAGTTTCTGATGGATGAAATGTTCGATCTGGCGCGCAAGCCGCTCGATGACGTTGAGCGTCATCTTGCGAACGCTGAAGTGCAGCGCCGCCGTGTGCATATCGACACGCTGAAATGGGTCTTCGCGCGCATGCGGCCATGGGATGTCAGGCACCGCAAAGA
>FUFK010065909.1_pt1 | contig 52275 bp, 53 predicted proteins | sample 1021851 | NCBI WGS metagenome assembly FUFK01 (sample SAMEA51879418, study PRJEB19060) | metagenome | reverse complement strand
CACCATTCGTGCAGGTCGGAACTTACCCGACAAGGAATTTCGCTACCTTAGGACCGTTATAGTTACGGCCGCCGTTTACCGGGGCTTCATTTCAAAGCTTCATCCGCCGAAGCAGATTGACATCTCCATTTAACCTTCCGGCACCGGGCAGGTGTCAGTCCCTATATTTCGTCTTATGACTTAGCAGAGACCTGTGTTTTTGCTAAACAGTCGCTCGCGCCTTTTCACTGCGGCCTTTCAAAGAAAGGCACCCCTTCTCCCGAAGTTACGGGGCCAATTTGCCTAGTTCCTTAACCTAGAATCACTCAAGCACCTTAGGATACTCTCCTCACCCACGTGTGTCCGTTTACAGTACGGTCAGCTTATATTCTAACATAGAGGTTTTTCTTGGAAGCATAATTAGGATCAGTTTGTGGGCTAGGCCCTCCTATTCGTATTTCAGAATTGTTTCAACGGATTTACCAATTGAAACTTCCTACGTACTTAAACCAGGACAATCAAAACCTGGCTGATCTTTCATTTCTCCGTTACCCCATAGTTCAAACAAATATATACTGGTACGGGAATATTAAGCCCGTTTTCCATCGCCTACGCCTTTCGGCCTCGGCTTAGGGTCCGACTAACCCTGAGCAGATTTGCTTTACTCAGGAAACCTTGGGTTTTCGGTGACACAGAATTTCACTGTGTTTATCGCTACTCATGCCAGCATACTCACTTCTATNTCCTCCAGCTGTTCTCACGAATCAACCTTCAGCGGTTAATAGAACGCTCGTCTACCATTTATTACTAAATCCAAATCTTCGGTACTATACTTTTCAGTCCCGGTTATTATCGGCGCCAAACCCCTTGACTAGTGAGCTATTACGCTTTCTTTAAAGGATTGCTGCTTCTAAGCCAACCTCCTAGCTGTCTGGGCGATTTGACATCCTTAAATCACTTAGTATAGATTTTGGGACCTTAGATGTTGGTCTGGGTTGTTTCCCTCTCGGCTAAGAAGCTTATCCCCCCTAGCCTCACTGCTAAAGATCATGTATCCGGTATTCGGAGTTTAGTTGGGTTTGGTAAGCTTGTAGGCCCCCTAGTCCATCCAGTGCTCTACCCCCGGTACACTACTTTAACGCTGTCCCTAAAGACATTTCGACGAGAACCAGATATCTCCGAGTTTGATTAGCCTTTCACTCCGATCCACAGCTCATCCCCTAAATTTTCAACTTTAGTGGGTTCGGTCCTCCATTTAATGTTACTTAAATTTCAACCTGGCCATGGATAGATCACCCGGTTTCGGGTCTAGCGCATGATACTAATTCGCCCTATTCAGACTNGGTTTCCCTTCGGCTCCGTATTTAACAATACTTAACCTAGCAGCATACGACTAACTCGCTGGCTCATTATGCAAAAGGCACGCCATCGTTCAGCAAGCTGAACTCTGACCGCTTGTAAACACACAGTTTCAGGTTCTATTTCACTATCCTCTCGGATTACTTTTCACCTTTCCCTCACGGTACTAGTTCACTATCGGTTACATGGGAGTATTTAGCCTTACCAAGTGGTCTTGGTAGATTCAAACAGAATTTCACGTGTTCCGTCCTACTCGGGAATTATTAAGACAAGATAAAATGTTTTCACATACAGGACTATCACCTTCTATGGTTAATCTTTCCAAATTATTTTGTTAACATTTTATTTTTTGACTTGTCAATCCAACTGCAATTGGATTAATAATAACCCCACAACCCTAATACTGCAAAATTTGCAGACTTGACACAGCATTAGTTTGGGCTCTTCCCTTTTCGTTCGCCACTACTAGGGGAATCACTTTTGTTTTCTATTCCTAAGGTTACTTAGATGTATCAGTTCACCTCGTTAGCTCTTTTCATCCTATATATTCAGATGAAAGTGTTTTGATATAACTCAAAACGGGTTGCCCCATTCGGAAATCTCCGGATTAGCAGTTGTGTGCACCTACCCGAAGCTTATCGCAGCTTACCACGTCCTTCATCGCCTCCATGTACCAAGGCATCCTCCGTGTGCTCTTAGTAGCTTTTACAAGTTTATATGACTTGAGTGTTTTAATGATTATCAACATCACTTAAATAAGATTTAAGTGATATAAATTGAAGGTATCACAATTACATTGTGATACTTTCCGCGTTAATTTCCAAATTGTCAAATATCTAAAATTTAAATTCTTGTGGAGCTGACAGGGATCGAACCTGCGACCTATTCCGTGCAAGGGAATTGCTCTCCCAGCTGAGCTACAGCCCCAATTAAATGGTGGGCCTACGTGGACTCGAACCACGGACCTCATCCTTATCAGAGATGCGCTCTAACCAGCTGAGCTATAAGCCCCATGTATAAACTCTAAAAAAGCTATGTAGAACCTTATCATTTAAACCTGTTCGACCGTATCTTACTTTATAGTATTATAAAGCAGATTACTCCCTGAAAGGAGGTGATCCAGCCGCACCTTCCGGTACGGCTACCTTGTTACGACTTAGTCCCAGTTACCTGCCTTACCTTAAACAGCTCCCTCCTTGCGGTTAGGATACCATCTTCGGGTACTGCAGACTTCCATGACTTGACGGGCGGTGTGTACAAGACCCGGGAACGTATTCACCGTAGTGTGCTGACCTACGATTACTAGCGATTCCTGCTTCATGAAGTCGAATTTCAGACTTCAATCTGAACTGGGGATAGTTTTAAAGATTGGCTCCTCCTCGCGGGATTGCGACTTTTTGTACTATCCATTGTAACACGTGTGTAGCCCTGGGTATAAGGGACATACTGACTTGACATCATCCCCACCTTCCTCCCGGTTATTCCGGGCAGTCTATCTAGAGTCCCCACCATTATGTGCTGGCAACTAAATATAGGGGTTGCGCTCGTTGCAGGACTTAACCTAACATCTCACGACACGAGCTGACGACAGCCATGCACCACCTGTGATAGTGTTTAAGAGCAAGCTCTTAAAGGGATTTCTTTTCAGAAAACTTTCACTAACATGTCAAACCCAGGTAAGGTTCTTCGCGTATCATCGAATTAAACCACATGTTCCACCGCTTGTGCGGGTCCCCGTCAATTCCTTTGAGTTTCAATCTTGCGATCGTAGTCCCCAGGCGGAGTATTTATCGCGTTAGCTACGGCACTGAAAGGGTCGAATCCCCCAGCACCAAATACTCATCGTTTACGGCGTGGACTACCAGGGTATCTAATCCTGTTCGCTCCCCACGCTTTCGTACCTCAGCGTCAGTTTTGAGCCAGAAGGCTGCCTTCGCATTTGACTTTCCTCATGATATCTACGCATGTCACCGCTCCACCATGAATTCTGCGTTCCTCTCTCAAACTCTATTTTAACAGTTTTGGATGCATTTTCTTAGTTAAGCTAAGATATTTAACATACAACTTATTAAAACGCCTACGTACCCTTTACGCCCAGTAAATCCGGACAACGCTAGCACCCCTCGTATTACCGCGGCTGCTGGCACGAAGTTAGCCGGTGCTTTCTTGTATGGTACCGTCATTAACGAATGGTATTAACATTCGAAAGATCTCTTCCCATACGACAGAACTTTACATTCCTAAAAACTTCATCGTTCACGCGGCGTTGCTGCATCAGGCTTTCGCCCATTGTGCAAAATTCCTTACTGCTGCCTCCCGTAGGAGTCTGGACCGTATCTCAATTCCAGTGTGGCTGATCATCCTCTCAGACCAGCTACCGATCTTGGTCTTGGTAGGCTTTTACCCTACCAACTAACTAATCGGACGCAAACCTATCTCAAAGTGTAAGCCGAAGCCTACTTTAACAACTGTGCTCCGAAGAGCCCGCTGCATTATTTGGTATTAGCACTGGTTTCCCAATGTTGTCCCAATCTCTGAGGCAAGTTNTTTACGCGTTACTCACCCGTTCGCCAGTTTACTTATTATCCGAAGATAATGTTCTCCTTGACTTGCATGTATCAAGCACGCCGCCAGCGTTCGTCCTGAGCCAGGATCAAACTCTCAATTGTATATTTTAAGTTTGTTTGGTGCTAATGCACCAAGTTGTCTAACTGCAGGATTAAAAGACAAAGGTTCTACATAGTAAATTTTCAAATAACTAAAAATAAAAGTGTTTCACGTTTTTTCGACGCAAAAGCCTGGTAAATTATAATGGTTTTTAAGAATTACCAACTAAAAAAATAAAAAAAGAATTTTTTAATTTTTTAGAGTAAAANTCCGGCAATTGTNGCAGTTAACCATGAAGCGATTGCTCCTCCAAACATTGCCTTAGTAACAAGCTTTGCTAAATCTTTTTTTCTTTCGGGAGCCATAGCACCAATTCCGCCTAATTGTATGCCAATTGATGCAAAATTAGAAAAACCACAAAGAGCATATGTAGAAATAATTGCACTTCTCTCTGAAATCATTCCATCTCTAATTAAATTTTGAAGATCTCCGTATGCAACTAACTCTGTTAACACAATCTTTTTTCCCATTAACATCCCCACAAGTTGAGCCTCATTCCATGGAACGCCCATAGTCCAAGCTAGTGGTCTAAAAATAACTCCGAAAATCTCCTCCATAGATGTACCACCAAATGAAAGAAAATAATTAACCATCGCAACAAAAGAAATAAATGCAATTAACATAGCAGCAATATTAGCTGCTAATTTCAATCCATCAGTTGCTCCATTACTTAAAGCTTCCATTGCATTAATATTTGTTTGTTCAATATTAACATTTACATCGCCCATGGTTTGAGATTCTTCAGTCTCAGGATAAATTATTTTTGCAACAACTAAAGCTGCTGGAGCAGACATAACAGAAGCTGCAAGTAAATGACCAGCAATTCCTTGTATATTAGTTAACCATGAAACATATATTGCCAAAACTCCTCCAGATACCGTAGCAAATCCTCCAGTCATGACTGCCATCAATTCTGACTTAGTCATTTTACTAACAAATGGTCTTACCATTAATGGTGACTCAGTCTGTCCTAGAAAAATATTACCAGCTACGCTTAAAGTTTCAGATCCACTAGTACCTAAAGTTAGTTGCATTCTTCTGGCAATGAATTTGATAATTGTCTGAAGAATCCCAAAATGATAAAGTACTGCAACCAAACTGGAAAAAAATATGATAGTTGGTAAAGTAGAAAATGCAAAATTAATTAAACCTGGATGAAAACCTACTCCATCAATGTATGACTTAAAGAGAAAATCTGAACCCGAAGAGGAAAAACCTATCAATATATTAATTGATTGATCTAGAAATGAAAAGATTGGTGCTCCAAAAGGAGTTTTTAAAATAAATAATGCAAAAATTAGTTGAAATATCAGCCCGTACAATACTGTTTTTATATTAATGGCTGATCTGTTTTCAGATAGAAGAAACGCTATTGAAAGTAGAGTAAATAAACCTAGAATACCCAGAAAACTACCCATAATAAATTACAGATTTGGTTGAGCTCCCTGGAGTTCAGAAGTCTTTTGATTTTTTTCTTTAATTTTTGAATGTTCTTTTAACATATCTATTATCTTCTGGTCTAATAAATCATCTGATAATTTATTTTTATTTGATTCTTTTTTGTAAAACCTTTCAATCTCTGCTTTTTGGCTCTCATTTTTATTTAAAGCATCTTGAATGAAGTCTTCAACTTCGGACGAGGACACTGATAATTCTTTCTCCGAAATAATAGATTTTCTTAACAAAAACCATCTCAAGTTATTTTCTGCAAACTGCTGATATTGCTCTCTTATTTGAACTTCGTCAGCACTTTGATTATTTTGATTTTGCTTTACTTCATTTATAATGTTATTTAAATAGTTGTCAAGCATAGAAGTTGGAAGAACCGGATTGACAAGCTTTACAAATTGATCAATTAATGATGAATGAAACATTTCGTCAGATTTTCTTTTATACTCATTATCAATACTTTCATGAACNTTCTTCTTCCATTCATCAACGCTCTTACAATTTGGATCCATTTGCTTAACAAATTCATCATCTAATTTAGGAGGTACTCTTCTTTGGATGGTTTCAATGGTGAATTCNTANTTTTTTTCACCCTCACCCATATCAATTGTAAGCTTAACTTTATCACCTGCATTCTTTGAAGTAAAAGATGCAGCTTTATCTTCAATTATTGGATCTTGACCAATCGCTAAATACTTTTTTTCTTTTTTGCCAATAATAGGTAAACCTGATTCGTCAAGCTCTTGCCTATCAACAATTAAAAAATCGCCATGCATAGAACCTTTTTCAATTTGTTCTGCTTTAGCCTGTGAGTTAAGAATATTTTCAATCGTTTTGTCTACTTCTTCTTGATTAGAAATGAAATTAATCTTTTCAACGGTAACCATATTCTTTTTAAACTTTGGAAGTTTTAAAGAAGGTTCAATTTCAAATTCAGATTTAAAAGAAAGATCATTTTCATATGAAAAATCTATATCTTTTAATTGTGCTTGATTAATTGGAGTTAGTTCTTCTTTTTGAAGAGCCATAATGTAATATTTTTCACAAAAATCTTGAACGAAACCCATTTCAACAGAATTAATGTATTGAGACATTAAAATATTTTCTGGCACTTTGCCTTTTCGAAAACCAGGTAACTTAATTTCTTTAGCAACTTTTTTTTTAGCTATATTAAAATCTGATTTGATATCTTCCCATTTGGCACTAATAGCTAATTCATAGGTGAAATCATTAATTTGTTTTGACTTAACTTTGAGATTCATTGTTTCAGCCTGTAGGTGCAACCTTCAATTGTTCGCATAAAAGTTTCTAATTGATTGTGCGTACAGATCAAGTCTTCTATAGGCTCATAAGAATCAGAAGGATAAGAATCTTCGTCATATTCTCTTAAGAAATTTGATTCGAATTTTATGACCATGTCGTCAAGAACTTGCTTGTGAAGATTTTTGCTTCTTAAGAAGTTTAATTGAAGATTAATTTTTCCATTTGATGATAATCTAAAAAGTGGAAGTAACCCATGATCAGAATTACAACGAAAAGTCATCGTACCAAAATCCTCTCCATTTCCCCAACTAACTTCATCTGAAATTTTTTCGGAAAAATCTACTAGTTCAATACAATGCATAGCTACATCGCTTTCGCATGATTGATTTAAGTGATCGATAAACGTTTTTTTTGACCATTTAGACATACTTTATACCTCCTAAAAACAATTTAAAATAGTATGATTTTGACCAAGAATTTACAATTTTAATAAGAAAATTAAAAACTAAATCTTACGTTTTTGAAATTAATTTCTTAATGGTTTACCTGTTTTGAGGAAGTGGGCTATTCTTTGCTGAGTTTTTTCTTCTCCAGCTAAAGACATAAAGGCTTCTCTTTCAATATCTAAAACATACTGCTCATCTACTTTCGACATTAATCCACCTTTATCTCCACCACTTAGAACAAAAGCTGTTTTAGAAGCTACAAGTTCATCGTGATCAGAAATTTTTCCTTGTGCTTTCATTGCTTTAAGACCAACTGATGCCATTGTTCTCAAAGTCATTCCAGGCAAAGATAAATCTTCTCTGTATTTTGGAGGTTTGTATCCAGCTTCTGAAAGTTCAAGAACTTTATGTTTAGCAGTTGCAAGTAAATGCTCTGAATTCATGCATATAGTATCTGATTTTCGTAACCATCCTTTTTTAAGGGCATCTGTTGCACTTCTAGATACAGTGAGCGGATTTACCAACCCAATAGCCTGTCTACCAATATTCATATTAAAATTTTTGGCATCATTATTTTCTAATAGATTAAGTATGACTCTTAAATGACCACCTGCACCAGGTATTAAGCCTTGAATGGCTTCCACTAATCCGGCATAAAGTTCACCAGCTGCGACTGTATGAGTAGAACATGCATAAAATTCAAAACCACCGCCCAATGCCAAATTAAATGGACAGGAAACTACTGGATATTTAGAATGTCTGATTCTTTGAGTGACATCTTGCATCTCTTTGACACCAGCATCCATTACTTGTAGATTGCCAGAGTCAATAGCCATTTTAAAATCATTAACATTAGCTCCAGCACTCCAATTTTTTCCTTGGTGACCAATAACAAGACCTTTGTATTTTCCAGAATCGAGTAAATCTAAAGCATCCTTCACAATACCAACCATAGATCTATCGATAGGATTGAAAGCTGGAACAAATATAGAATGAAATTCAACATTTAGTACTCCATCTCCTAAATCATGTATGCTAGCACTCCAATCTCTTTTGAGCATTGTCTTGGAATTCTTGTATAAATTTAAGTTTAGTGTTTTATCGTTATCTTTATGAGTCAATGCCTTTTTCTTTACAGGGCAATAATAAGTAAGTTTTCCATCGATAATTTCATAAAATGACTTTCTTCCAGAAGCTAACATCTCTTCGACCCATGATGGGACTTTTCTATTTTCTTCCTTCATTTTGTTAACAGATTTTTCAACTCCAATAGCGTCCCATGCATCAAAAATTCCTATATCTCTTGCAAATCCCCACTTCATAGCATTATCAATTTCAATAATACTATCCGCAATTTCAGGAATTAATTCAGCAGAATAAGTAAACATGGGTGCATTAATATCCCACAAAAACTTTGCTCCAACATCATCCAAATATGTTATTGCAGCAAGTCTTTTCTTTAAATCTTTTATCGGCTTTCCAACTCTAATGGTATCAAAAAATCTCTTTTTAGTTGGTGAATACTCCATTGTATCAAAATCGAGAGATAAAATTTCTTTACCTTCTTTTTTATACCATCCTGCACCAGATTTTTGACCCAATCTTCCATCCTCAACAAGTTTAACTAAGAGCTCTGGTGCTTTAAATTTTTGTCTCTCGTCTTCACTTTCTGTTGTAACTCTTTCAAACATATTATTCATTACATTGAGGGCAGTGTCTAGGCCAACAACATCTTGGGTTCTAAAATATGCACTTTTTGCATTTCCAATTAAAGTGCCAGCTAGAGAGTCAACATCTTCAACAGTCAGACCATAATCCATTGCTTTTTGAAAGGTTAATGGCCCACTCGCATTAATTAATCTGTTTCCAATAAAGCCAGGTGTATCTTTTGCATGTACAACGCCCTTACCTAACGTAACTTCCCCAAATTCAGAAACTACATTATAAACATCATCAGATGTTTTAGGACCCTTAACCAATTCAAGCAATCTCAAGTATCTTGGAGGATTGAAAAAATGTGATATCAAAAATCTAGATTGCACCTCATCAGGTAAAACTTCGACTAAATTGGCTAATGGAATTCCAGAGGTATTGGAAGCTAAAATTGCATTTTCTTTAAGATGAGGTAATAAATTTTTATATACTGTATGCTTGATTTCAATCTTTTCGGCAACAGCTTCAATTATTAAATCACAATCCTTTAATTTTTCTAAATCATTTTCATAGGTACACGGGGTAATTAATGAAGTATTTTTGCTTGAAAAAAGTGGTGCAGGTTTTAGCTTTGTTAACCCTTCAATACCTTTTTTTGCAAGATCATTATTAACATCAAACAATAATGACGGAATGCCAGCATTGGCAATGTGTCCTGCTATCTGTGCTCCCATTACTCCAGCACCTAAAACAGCACATTTTTTGATTTCAATACTCATTCTATCCCCTTTTTATAATTGTAGTAATACCTTGTCCAGTTCCAACGCACATTGTGGCAAGACCTGTATTTTTGTCATTTTGTTCAAGAACATTTAAAAGTGTAGTAATTATTCTTGTACCAGAAATTCCCAATGGATGTCCAAGTGCAACTGCTCCACCATTAAGATTTACTTTATCTGGATTCCAATTTGCTTTTTTTATACAATATAAAGCTTGAGCAGCAAAAGCTTCGTTTAATTCAAGTGCATCAATATCATCAATTGATAAACCAGTTTTTTCTAGAGCTTTTTTGGTAGCTGGAACTGGTCCAGAACCAAACATCTTCCAATTAACACCAGCAACAGCTCTACCTTCAATGAATGCTCTAATTTTTAAACCATGTTTATTGGCAAAATTTTCGCTTGTAATTAACATTGCTGATGCTCCAATTGAAAATGGACTGGAAGTAGCGGCAGTAACAGTCCCGTCAGCTCTAAAGGCAGGATTTAAAGATTTTATTTTTTCTTTATCTGGATTACGTGGACCACTATCTTGATCAATAATAGTTCCGTCTTCTAATGTAANAGGAANTATCTCATTATCAAATTTTCCTGCTTCCCTTGCAGCTACAGCTTTTTCATGTGATGAAAATGAAAACTCTTCTTGTTCTTCTCTAGAAATGTTTAGCTCATCAGCAAGTAATTCTGCACCTTCTCCCATAGATATGTAATAATCTTGTTCTGCCAATTTAACATTAAAGTCTGGGGCAAATCCTCCTTGCGGAATTGTAAACATATCTTCAACTCCACCAGCAATACCAACCTCAATATCACCCGCTTCAATTGCTGAGCTAATCATATGTAAAGAAGTCATTGCTGAACCACAATATCTATTTATTACATTTGCAGCTGCAGTTTCAGGTATTCCAGCAAGAATAGAAGCTCCTCGCGCAACTAACATCCCAGTTGGACCTTCAGGAAAAGCACATCCAAGCGACACATCTTCAATTAAATTAACATCTAATTTTTCATTTCTTTCTAAGAGGCCCTTGATCACTTGGCCAGCAATTTCATCTGACCTCATACCGATCATAGGACTACCCTTCGTGCCAATTGGAGATCTGACTCCGTCGATTATTACAGCCTTATTACTCATGTATCCTCCTATTAAAAGCTTTGTACTGGATAGCCTCCAGCTTCAACAACTTTTTCACCAATTATTTTTTTTAATCCAATGGTATCCGTTGATAAACTCAATCTTTTACTCAACTTTGCAAATTTAGATTCTAACTCTTTTGGTATTTCGCCATCATAAATACTATTTAAAATCTTATTTGCATATTCCATTACTCTAATACCTTGTTCTGCAGTATAAACTTTAGCACAAAGCTCAGGAACAACTTGATTTTTCTGAACATATAAGTCTTTGTTCTGAATCACTCTCGATAAAGTTGAATCACCGACATAAGCATAAATGAGAATGTTAGCAAGATTTTCAATGATTACTTGTTCTGTACCAATATCTTGACCATGCTTACTTAAAGATTCATTTAGACAAATAGCATAGACAGCTTTTGCAGCTTCGACACACTCTACTTCGGTTTTTAAATCACCTTCGTAACCACTATCTAATCCATTGTTGCAATATACATCAACTTTTTCTAAGTATTCTTTGAAACCAATCTCACCACTTAATGCTTTGGTTATCATTGCTCTTCCACAAAGCATTCGATTGATTTCGTTTGTTCCTTCCCAAATTTTATTTATTCTATTATCTCTGTAAGCTTGAGCCATAGGATACTCTTCAATAAAGCCGTAACCACCGTAAATTTGAAAACAATGATCAATTAATTCCTCTGCAGCCTCGCTTCCATAAACCTTGACAATTGAATTCTCAGCAATGTATTGTTCTGTAGTATTACCTTGTTTGACATAATATTCAGGATCATTTTTGTCTAACTCATTAATTGCCTCGGTTTGTTTACCGATAACTGAATAACAAGTACTATCTAATGTATATGTCAAGATNGCTGATGTTGCNAATTTATCCTGAATAGATCCAAAATCTGAAATCGATTGCCCAAAAGCCTTTCTACTCTTAGCATATTCTACAGCATGCTGCATTCCAAGCATCATTCCACCAATAGCTGAAGCACCGAGTTTAAAACGACCAATGTTTAATCCACAAAAAGCTGGACCTGCACCATCTCCAACATTACCCAGTAAATTTTCTACAGGTACTTTACAATCTGTAAAATATAAAGGTACAGTTGAAGAACCTTCCATTCCCATCTTTTTTTCTTCTTTTCCGATGTCAAACCCTGGAGTCCCTTTCTCAACAACAATTGAAGAAAATTTTCCATCTATTTTCAATGCAACAATGAAAGTATCTGCCCATGCACCATTTGAGATAAAGATTTTTTGCCCATTTACAATATAGTGTTTTCCATCATCTGATAGGACACCAGTAGTCTTTGAGTTTGTAGCATCTGATCCTGCTTCTGGTTCAGTCAAACCAAATGCAGCAATTTTTTCACCAGAACAAATGCCTGGAAGCCATTTTTTCTTTTGTTCATCATTACCATACCAAATAATTCCTAATGAACCAATTGAAGTTTGAACATTCCAAACGGTACAAAATGATGGGCTTCCACAAAATGAAATTCCTTCAGCTAAAATACACATTCCAGTTTTAGTCATTTCTGATCCCCCATACTTTTCTGGAACATCAATTCCTAAAAACCCTAATTCACCCATTTGCTCAACAAGCTTTCTAATTAATTTTTCATCTTTTTTATTTAATTCATTTTGAGATAAAGGCAACAATTCATTAGTTGCAAAATCTTTCATTGCTTCATAAATCATTTTTTCCTCTTCAGAAAATAATTCTTTACAAAAAACTTTTTCTGACCCGACAACATTTGTTAAAAACTTACCACCAGTTTTTATTTTACTAAAATCCATTAATGTATGGCCATTAACGCCATTACCATTTTTTACAACACCATTCTTTTTTGAATTGCTTTGTGGTTTTTCCTTTTCTACGCCTTCGTGCTTATTAAGCATTTTTTTCTCCTTTTTTCAATGTATACGCATTAAGTATATAACTTGACACTTCATCAATATATTTTTCGGCATCGACATATTTGGAATTAAAAATATTAAACCAGAATATCCCCTCAAAATTAAGTATTAAAGATAGTGCAGAAGTCTTAGAGTTTTCTAATCTTAAATTTGAAAACTCCTTATTTTTAATACCCCTTAAAATAATTAATTCTACTAATTTTTGAAAGCGGTTATAGACTTTTTGCATACTTTTTTTAAAATCTTCATCATGTCTTGCAATCGCCCACAATGTTGGTAAGCAATTAAAAAAGCTACCATCTATTTTAAGTTGCTTTGCAAGCAGTTTAAAAAGTTTTTTGATTGCATTTGCGCTCGACTTTTCTTTTGCTGCAGGAGCTAATAATTCCTGGGTTTGAGATTCCCACATATCGATAACAGCTAAATAAACATCTTTTTTGCTAGAAAAATAATGATAAATTGCTCCTTTGCTCATCTTTGACTCATCTACAATATCATCCATTGTACTACTGTAATAACCTTTTGAAGTCAAAACTTTTACAGCAGCCATTAAAATATTACTTCTTTTATCTGTTTGAGAATCTTTATCCATAAACCGACTAGTCGGTCTAAGATATAAAAAACATTGATATATATCAACAATTCCTTTGCTATTAAAAAAAATTTTTATGTAGCTTTAAGGGCATGTCTAATACAAAAAATCCGATAATAGCTCCATCAGTATTAGGTGCTGATTTTTCAAATCTCCAAAAAGAAATTAAATTTTGTAATGATTCAGAGGCTAAGTGGCTTCATTTAGATATTATGGATCAACAGTTTGTTCCAAACCTATCTTTTGGTCCAGGACTTGTAAAATCATTAAGACAACATTCCAAGCTATTTTTTGATGTACATTTAATGGTAAGCAATCCTTTTGATATGCTTNTACCGTTTNTAGATGCAGGAGCTAATGGTATTTCTTTTCATATTGAAGCAACTGAATCACGCTTTACATTTCCGCCTAAAATTTTAATTAATACTATTAAAAAAAATGGTTTGAAGTGCGGGATAGCTATAAAACCTAAAACACCATTTTCAATTTTAAAAAAATATTTAGAATTTATTGATTATGTAGTTGTTATGTCTGTAGAGCCAGGGTTTGGTGGCCAAACCTTTATTCCCTCAACTTTTCAAAAAATTTCTGAAATCAATGAATATCTTATAGAGCAAAAAATTAGAGATAAAGTTATGATTCAAGTTGATGGAGGGATTAAACTAGATAATTTTAAAGATGTATTAACTGCAGGAGGAGATATTCTTGTAGCTGGATCAGAAGTTTTTCAATCTGAAAATCCTGTTCAAACAATTAATATAATGCATTCAAAATGAGTAATAATCGTATTACAGATTTCAAAAATTTAAATGATAATCAAAAAGATTTATTAACCGTAAATATTATCAAAGGGCTCGTAATGGATGGAGTCAGAAATGCTAATTCTGGACACCCAGGTGGTCCTATGTCTTTAGCAGATTTTACCTATATTTTGTATTCTGAGTTTTTAACCATTGATCCCAAGAATCCTGATTGGGAGAATAGAGATAGAGTAGTATTATCTGTTGGTCATACATGTATGCTCATTTATTCTATTTTATACTTATGTGGTATCCTGAAAATGGATGACCTCAAAAATTTTAGAAAATTAGGGAGCTTGACGCCTGGTCATCCTGAAATAGAGACTCCTGGTATAGATGCAAGTACTGGACCACTTGGACAAGGAGTTGGAATGGGAATTGGAATGGCTTTAGCAGAAAAAGCATCATCTAATTCATCAATTAAAAGATTTACATATATTTTGGCGGGTGATGGAGACTTGCAAGAACCAATAGCACTTGGCGCTAGTACTCTTGCTGGTCATTGGAAGTTATCAAATCTCATAATGTTTTATGATAAAAATGATATTCAAATTGCTGGGAATACTTCTAGAGTCGATTCAACAGACTATGCAATGCTTTACGANGCTATGGGATGGCATGTTCAAGAAATTGATGGCCATAACCACGAAGAAATAAGAAAAGCTTTAAGAAATGCACAATCAAACGATAAACCAAGTATAATTATTGGAAAAACCGTGATTGCAAAAGGTAGTTATAGTTTAGAAAATAGCCCTAAATCCCACGGTTCTCCATTTAGCGAAGATGAAATAAAACTCACCAAAGAAAAACTTGAAATTCCTCAAGATTCATTCTACTGTAATGAAGATATTATTAATCATTTTCAAAGAAATTTTGGTCTATTAAATGAAAAAGTAGCTGAAATTGATAAAGAATTCAAAAAAAATTATTATGATGAAGACCAAATGTTTGATTCATTGAAAGTACCAGATTTTGGAAATGATTTGATGGCCACAAGGCAAGCATTTGGAAAATCTTTAGATGAATTCGCCAAAAAATTTCCGCACATCATTGGTGGTTCTGCTGATTTAGATGGATCAAACTGCACATCAAATTTTGCGAAGATATATCATGATTTTTCGTTATCTAACCCAAAAGGTAGAAATATTGCATTTGGTGTAAGAGAATTTCCTATGGGTGCTATAATGAATGGAATTGCTCTATATGGATGCCACTTTCCATTTGGCGGAACATTTTTAGTTTTTAGTGACTATGTCAGATCGGCAATAAGACTATCTGCAATTCAAAAACTTCATGTCATGTATGAATTTACTCACGATTCAATTTTTGTAGGTGAAGATGGCCCTACCCATCAGCCGGTTGAACACACAATGTCTCTAAGAAATATTCCTAACCTTCTTGTATTTAGACCTGCAGATGCGTTAGAAACTTTTCATTGTTTTAAAACAATTATGAAAAATAAAAAAAATCCTAGCGCAATTCTTCTTACCAGACAAAAATTACCAAATCTCAATATTAGTGAAGATAAAATTGAAGAGGGTGTAAATAAAGGAGCATATATTTTACATGAAGAAGATAATCCAGATGCAATTCTATTTACTTCTGGATCTGAAGCCAATTTAGCGGTTGAAATATGCAGCTCGATTAATAAAAGAATTCAAATTATTAATTTACCTTGTTGGGAATTATTTGAAAAACAAAATAAAGAATATATCTCTTTAATATTGAATGAAAACTGTAAAAAAAGAATATCCCTAGAAGCTGGTATAACTGCTGGTTGGCAAAGATTTACTGGCATTGATGGTCTTAATATTGGTATCAATGAATTTGGGGAATCTGCTCCTGGAAAAGATGTAGCAAAACATTTAGGATTCGTCAAAGAAAAAATCACTACACTCATTGAGGATTATCTTGATGAATAAAGAAATTGTACTTGCTACAGATCATGCTGGTTTTGAATTAAAAGAACATGTAAAAACGTTTCTCATTGCAAAAGGTTATGATGTAAAAGATTTTGGTGCATTTGAATATGATGGGCTTGATGATTATCCTGACTTTATTTTGCCTGCAGCAAAATATATTTCAAAACATAAATTGATAGGAATAATTTTTGGTGGATCTGGACAAGGAGAAGCCATAGCTGCAAATAGAATTAAAGGAATTAGAGCAGCAGTATATTATAATGGTCCAATCGAAATTATTGAACTATCTCGCTTACATAATAACGCAAATATACTATCTATTGGAGCAAGATTTGTAAATAATCAAGAAGTTGAAAAAGTAATCGATCTTTGGCTATCAACTGATTTTGAAGAAGGTAGGCATGAAAAAAGGGTCAATAAACTAGACTCTTAGATCTGCAACAATAAGAAATAGAAGTAGTGGAAAATAGTAGATAGAAGTCTTGAAGATTAATCGAGCATTTTCCTTATTTTGCTCAAGTATAAAAGGCAAACATAAAAGCATATAAATGTTACTAAGAATATATGCGCCAACAAAATATACTCTTCCTGAAACCCCTAAAAAAAATGGTAGTGTGGAAATTGGAATTAAGATCAGTGCATGTAAGAAAATATGAAGTACTGTTCTTTTTATCCCATTATTAATCACAGGTAACATTTGTAGTCCTGCACTTTTATAATCTTCTTTATACATATAAGCAATTGAATAAAAATGTGGATGTTGCCAAAAAAATAAAATTAAAAAAACTGCTATTCCACCCCACTCAATAGAATTTGTTGCAGCAGTCCACCCTCCAAGCGGTGGTATTGCACCAGGTATCGCTCCAACTGATGTATTTAGCCAAGATTTTCTTTTTAAAGGAGTGTAAAAGAATAAATATAAAATAATTGTTGAAAAAGATAGAACGCATGTCAAAATATTTACTTTGAAATAAAGAATTGATAAGCCTATAATAATAAAAGTAATGCCTAATAATTTTGCAAAATTCAACGATATTTTTTCTGTTGGAAGTACTCTATTTTTTGTTCTTTTCATCAGCTTGTCTGATTCAGATTCTATTACATTATTCATGACGGAAGAACCTGTTGAGGAAAACAATGTTCCTATAACTGTAAATAAAAGCAAAGTATTATCAATTTTACCTTGCGAGCCAAGATAAAAACCTATTATTGTTGTTGTGAGTACTAGAAAACCAATTCTTACTTTGGTTAGCTCAATAAGATTCTTAAACATACTATCCTTGATTAAGCAAGGTTACGATATCGCTTTGTAATTCAAATATATTAGATTCAATTGTACCTTCGTAATATTTTCTAATATTTAATTGCTTATCAACTAATACTAATCGCGTTGAGTGTCCAGCAGGTAATAAAGCTGCTGATAGGAAAAATCCTTTTTCAGAGAGTTCAATTATATCTATTATGTTACCTCTTAAGAAATACCAATTATTTTTATTACTATAATTGGAGGAATACTCGTTAAGCACTTCTAATGTATCATAATCCGGATCTGTTGTAATAGATAAGAACTGAATGTCATTTGAGGAAGCAAATCTTTCCTGAAGTACAGACATGTTTTCGGACATTATAGGACATGCGCCTTCACATTGAGTAAAAATGAAACTTACGATTGATATTTTATTATCTAAATGCTTTTCAGTTATAACAGAGCCGTCAAAATTTGTTAATGAAAATGATGGAACCTGTCCAATGATACCAATATTATCAATTCTAGATTTGGTGGCCTTATCTATGACAAAGAAACCAAAAAATCCAAGCATAAATATAAATAAGAATGCTAAAACAAGTTTTTTATTAAGACTGCTCATATTGCAGAGTATTATACAATATAATTATTATTCCTACAAGCCAAGATGAACCCCAAGTGTGAAAAAGTCTAGTGAGTTGTGGAAGCTCAAAAAAAATCATTAATTCTCCTAAAAAAATTTGAAATAATATCATACCAAAAATGAAATATACTAGCTGCTTTGAAAGACCTAAAAAATCATTTTTAAATAAATAACATAAATACATACTCAAAAACAAAAGTGAGAATCCTAGTATTGAATGTAAATACTTGTAAGAATTTAAAGCATTTAAGAGTTCTCCTTTTGAAAAAAGTGGATTATCAATAGCAATTAATTCAATATTAGTTCTAATTCCTGTTCCAAGTAGAATCTCAACAACAATAAGACTCCATAGTGCAATTAATGAAATAGATATCTTCTTTGATAATAAAATATTCGAAAGCTTAATGGGGTTAAGAAGCTTGTATGACTCAATAGTTCCATAACTTAATACTGAAACCAAAAATAAAGCCAATATCATATGTAAACTCACTATGAAAGGATTTAATACTGACGATACTACAATTGCACCAAGTCCTCCATTTGCACCTACAAGAAATAATGATAATAAAGCAGAATATAAAATTTTAGAATTGTTTCTAAAATATAGTACTGCAATAAATGTCATTATAATAATCGAAAAGCCGACAATAACTCCCAACATTCGATTACCATATTCTATCCATGCAAGTACAATATTAAAAGCAGTGGGGTCAATATGAATAGGAATTTGATCTATATTTGTTGGTGGTATCCATCTTCCAAAACACTTAGGCCAATCTGGGCATCCTAAACCAGAACCAGATACTCGAACAAGCCCTCCAACAAAAATTAAAAGGTAAGAAAGAATAGTGGAGATTAGCGCAGATTTAAAAAAAAGCCTATTTGCCATTTAATGATGATCCTTATCCTCATCATGTTCACCAGAATGTTCATCGACTGGGTGGCCGTGTGTATCTGTCAGAGGTAAAGTATCATAAAATGCTGCTCTTTTATTTATTGGATCTTTTGTTTCAGGATTTAAACCTAGATCACCCCTAAAAGCAGTATCTAACATAGTGATAGTTACAAAAATACCAAAAAACATTAANGACATTAAAAACATAATGAGATTTTTTTTATCGTCCCATAAAAGGTGCATAAAAAAGAAGGCAACTAGACTAGCTTTAACAGTTGCAACAAACATAGCTAAAACAATATTGAATGATCCTAAATCAATGTAAGAAACCCAAACAGTTACTCCAGATAAAAATAATAACGATGCAGCAATGATTAAGTAAGTTCTTAGTGGCGTTATATGATGTTCTGACATATCCTGTTATCCTATTAAGTAAAAAAGTGGAAATAAATAAATCCAAATTAAGTCAACTAAATGCCAAAAAATTCCAATCATTTCCATTGGGGTGTAGTATTCTGAAGTCAAATTACCTTTCTGAGTACTATAGATTAGCCATGCAATTAAACCCATCCCAATTGCAACATGCAAACCATGTAAACCCGTCATAATAAAATAAATACTAAAGAAAATATGAGGATTATTTAAATGAACTGCATCAGGACCCATATATGAATAAAATTCTCCTGGTAACTGCCCTACTTCAAACTTATGAGAATATTCTAAATATTTAATGCCTAAGAAAACTAATGCAAATATAAAGGTTGCAACTAACATTAAAACAGAAAGCCTTTTATTATTTTTTTGAATAGCCCATATTGCTAAAGCCATCGTAAGGGAGCTCGTAATTAATACAATAGTATTCATTAGTCCTTTATTAACATCCAACAATAGATGAGCATCTATGAACATAGTAGGATACCAAGATCTATAAACAATATATGCAACAAAGAGTCCTGCAAAAGTCAAAACTTCTGTTAAAATAAATGCCCACATGGCAAATTTTGACGTTTCATATTGTTGATTTACATCATGAAAATAATGTTTTAAATGGCTTGGTGCGTCTGGATTATGATGTGCCATTATTTTTTATATGTTTTCTGAACAATTACCTTGTCATAATCATATGGTCCATGCTGCAATACTGGTTCTTCTTCAAAATTATGAGGATGAGGTGGTGATGAAGTGTGTGTCCACTCTAATGTCATACCCCCCCAAGGATTTGAACCTGGATCAACTTTATTTCTTTTAATAAATGACCAAAATAAATTCATTACAGCTATAAAGATTGAAATTCCTAATATACCAGACCAAAATGTAGAATAACTATGTAATTCAACAAACTGTTCATCATAAGTAGCATATCTTCTTGGCATTCCTCTCAAACCAAGCAAAAATTGTGGGAAAAATGTTCCGTTAAATCCTATAAAAACACCCAGAGCAGCAATGTTAGCTACAGTCTGATTATACATTACGCCAAAAGATTTTGGCCACCAATGATGTAGTCCACCCAAGAAAGCAACAATTGTTCCTCCCTGCATAACATAGTGAAAATGAGCAACAACGAAGTAAGTGTCATGCAAATGAATATCTAATGCAACTGCACCTAAAAATATTCCAGTTAACCCACCAATAGTAAATAAAAACAAGAAAGCTAGGGCATAGAACATTGGAGGTGTAAAAGATACCTGCCCTTTGTACATTGTTAAAATCCAACTAAAGATTTTTACACCAGTTGGAATTCCAACAAAATATGTAATAAAGGAAAAAACAATCTGTGAAAAAACAGATTGCCCTGAAGTAAACATATGATGACCCCAAACTAAAAACCCAATGAACGCGATTGATAAAGTTGAATAAGCTATGAATTTATATCCCCAAATTTTCTTTCGTGAATGAACCGGTATGATTTCACTAATAATACCAAAAGCTGGAAGAATCATAATATATACTGCAGGGTGCGAATAGAACCAAAAGAAGTGCTGATATAAAACTGGATCACCACCTAAAGCAGGATCAAAAATACCAATACCTAGAAATCTTTCAAGCATTAACAGAACCATAGTAATTGCTAATACAGGTGTAGCAGTAATTTGAACTAATGATGTACCATATAATGCCCACACAAATAAGGGTAATTTATACCATGTAAGGCCTGGAATTCTCATTTTATGAACAGTAGCAATAAAATTCAAACCAGTTAAAATGGATGAAAACCCTATAATAAATATACCCAAGGTCATTGGAACTACATTGGATGAACTTTGAGTGGAGTATGGAGTATAAAAAGTCCAACCAGTATCAACACCACCATTAATTATAGTGTATAAAGCAAATAATGCTCCAAAAGAATAAATATAAAAACTTGCTAAATTAAGTCTTGGAAAGGCAACATCTTTAGCACCAACCATAAGAGGAAGTAAAATATTTCCAAGAGCACCTGGTATGGCAGGAATAATAAAAAGAAATATCATTATTGCTCCATGAAGAGTATATGCATTATTATATATCTCATTTGAGATAATATCATTGCCAGGAGCTGCTAATTCAAATCGCATAACTAAAGCTAATAATCCGCCTAAAAAGAAAAATAGAATACCGCTAACTAAATACATCAGACCAATTCTTTTATGATCTAATGTCAAAAGCCAAGACATAATTCCCTTTGGATGATTTAAATAATTCTGTTTCATATTTTCGCTCATAAATTCCTCTTAATTTACAATTAAATTTGAGAATCCTCGTTTAATGTTTTCAAAAATGCAATCAATGCATCAAGTTCTCTATCACTTAATAAACCTTGATACGTTGGCATAACTCCTTGATATCCAGCTACAATCTGAGTCATTGGTTCTAAAATAGAACTTCTAATGTAATTATCATCAATTACTGTAGAAGATCCATCATCAAAAACTCTTTCTTGGCCCCACATTTGACTTGTTTGTAAATAGGATGGTCCTACCAAAGCAGATCCATCTAATGTATGACAAGTATTACAAGCTTTTTTGGTGTAAAGCTTTGCTCCCAACTCATCCAAAGGAAGATCATCATCTTCTGANCCAAGTTCACTAGCCCATTCTTCATATTGTGCAGGTTGCATAACTATGACCTTCGCTCCCATTTGAGAGTGTCCCGTTCCACAATATTCTGTACAAAATATATCGTATACCCCTTCCTTTGTCGCATCAAACCACATGATATTATATCTGTTAGGTAGACAATCCATTTTGCTTCTCATAACAGGGATAAAGAAACTATGTAAAACATCTTTAGATGATAAAACTAACTTGACAGGCCTATTTGATGGAACTACCAGCTCATTAAGTGTAGTACCACCATCAGGATAATCAAAAGTCCAGAACCAACTTTGTCCTGTGACTTTAATCTCTATTGCATCATCTGGAACAATTACCATTTTTAAATAAGAACGAATACCCCATACAAAAGTAATAGATACTAAAATTAAAGGTATGATAAAGAACATAGATTCAAGTAAGTTGCTATGATCTTTACTGCTTGTCAACTTAAGTTCTTCGCCTTTTCGATGGCGATATTTGATGGATAAATAAACCATACCAAATACAACTATGAAAAAGAGTACTACTGATGAATAAAAAATGAAAAAATATAGACTATCAATATCACTTGCATAAGTTGATACTTGCTTTGGGAAGAAAAACTCTGTCAATCTATCTAACATTCAAACTGTCCTTATCAAATAAGTTTTTATCTTTTTTCCAATAACTTACTAGCATAATGCATAGAAAAAGGATAGTAAATATACCTCCTAAACGCATAATATTGGTAGCAAAAATTGTATAAGTATTTTTGTATGGATCATAGTGATAACAATACAAAATAATCTTATCAAGAGTACTACCAATTTTCCCCTCTGATGCTTCTAAAATTCCCAATTTCAAATCTTTTACTGGATACTCTATTCCATATAAATATCGGGAAATTTTTCCTTCAGAACTAAGTAATGTTATGGCAGCTGGATGCATATATTCATCTCTCTGCGCATCGTAATAATATATATAACCAATGCTATCTGCAACTTTTTTTATATTTTCTTCAGTACCAGTTAGAAAGTGCCAATCATCTTTAATATTTTCTAATCCAAATCCTTTGATATAATTTTTCTTTTTTTGATTTGCAAAGAGAGTTTTTTCATTTGGGTTAATATCAATAGTTATTACTTGGAATTCATCTCCAGCATTTAAAGTTAAATTTTTTAAAGATTCTGAAAGACCATTAAGTACTAAAGTACATAACATCGGACATTCAAAATAATTCAATGTTAATACTGTAGGAATTTCTTTATTAAAAAAAGTTGATAGTTTCACTTCATTGCCACTCTCATCAATGAACTTTGTGTCAAGTGGTATGAAGTCACCAAGATTTTCAACAACGTCTATTTGCTGTTCACTTGGAAATTCTTTTTTTAGGGTTTGGGCATGCGCAAAACTTATAAGTAAAAGTAAAATAGAAATACAAATACTATTTCTTTTCATTCAGAAGAATTTCCTTAGATCTTTCAATGGGAATTTGGTAAACGTCATCGTCGCCATCTTTTGATTTGTAACTGTTAAGATTCTCTTGCTCAAATTTTTTGAGTTCCTCCAAATTAGTCGAACGCTTACTTAACTTAAATTCGTATGTCGTTTCATCTAATACGCGAATGTAATATTCGTACAGAAGGTATATAGTACCCAAAACTGTAACGATAAATAGGGCTCCTCCAATTAGCACTGGTTTTACTGGAATATCTTTTTTTTCGTATCCTGAATTTTGATCCATAATTAGTGATTCCTATGATTGATTGAATGAATAAGTTCTGTATCATTTAAAGGTACAAGATTTGACCTTGAGGTTATATACTTAAATCCACCAATGAAAATTAGTGCAAAACTAAGCATTGTAATCAGATCATAAATACCAAAGTAAAAATCTTGCTTGTGAACTGTAGGCATTATTATAAAATTAATATCAATGTAGTGCATAAATAGAACCCAAATGGTCATAATCTGTAGCAATCTAATATTTCTTTTTGAGCCTCTAAAAATTAGAATGAAGAATGGTATGAAAAATTTACCAACAATTAATAAAACACTTATAGTTTTCCAAGAACCAACCCATCTATGCAGATACCATATAGTTTCTTCCGGAATATTACTATACCATATGAAGTAAAATTGCGCTCCAGCTATGTAACAGTAAAATACTGTAAAAGCAAATAAGTACTTTCCTAAGTCATGAAAATGCTCAATAGACACTATACCTCTCAAATATCCCTGATCTTGAAGTCTAATTATTGTAAATGTTAAGAAAGCTAAAAATGCTAAAAAAGCTCCTGCAAATGTGTAGACACCATACATTGTAGAATACCAATGCGGATCAAGACTCATTTGCCAATCTAATCCTGCAAATGTTAAACTTATAAAGAAAAAAACACCCATAGGGCTCATACAAAAATATCTTAATCTCTTTAAAATTTTTATGTCTCCACTTTTATCATGTTTCATAGAATTAAAGTATATAAATAGTGCTATAATGTTCCATAAAGCAAAATATAAGAATGCTCTAAAAATAAATGAGTCTTCGTTTAAATATGCCAATTTATGTTGAATTAAATAATCAGCCTCAAAATCATGTGTTTTCCAATAATAGTGATTTGGAAGCCATTTAAATAATTTTTCCATACCAAAAATAATTGGAAGAAATGGTAGAGTAAATAATGGTATTAACATAATTGTATTTTCCATTATTCTTCTAATAGAAACGCTCCAAGTGGCAGAAAATGCATAATGTACCATAACAAAAAACATTCCACCAAGAATGATACTCAGCCAATAAAAATAAGAAGTCAGGTAAGAGAAATAGAATACTTTATCTGATGATCCAAAAAACCAAGTTAAAAGTAAAGCAATATAACCAACCGCTATTAAAATCAAATTATTTGATTTTTTTGAAACATAAGAATAAGTCTTTGGATCTAGATTCATCATTAGTTATCGCTTACTTTGTTCTGTTCTTCTTCCGGTAAGTCTTCAAAAGAAGCATTTTGACTTCGTTGAAGTGCCCTAACATAATGAACAATAGACCAAACGTCTTCAGTATTTATCTGATAGCCGTAGGCTGGCATGCTCCTCAAACCGTAAACAATCGTGTTGTACATTTCTCCATCAGCTTGCTCTCTAATTCGCTGATCATGTAAATTTGCTGGAATTACTGGGTACTCGTATTGCGTAACAATACCCTTTCCATTTCCTACCTGAGAGTGACAAACACTACAATAAATATTATACCTTTCCTGCCCTCTATTTAAAACATCAATTGATAATTCTAGTGGGTTTGACATTATATAAGAACCATCATCATTTTTACCGCTAATGAATGAATGATTTTCAGCAATCATTCCTCTCGCTATGGTTCCTTCAACAGGTTTTCTCATAGTTGATCCATCGGAGAAAAAATTACTTTCTTCTAAAGAACGATATTTTTGTTGATTATCCATATTTGGATTTAAATGAATTGGAGTACTTTCAAACTTTGAACCTCTAAAACATCCAGTCAAAAAAAGTAAACAAATTAAGATAATATTAACTCTCATCAGTCAATACCTCAATTTCAGTTCCACCGATATTTTTTAAAAAATCGATTACATTATTTTCATTGTACTTTGGATCATCAACTTCAATACTTACATAAAATGCATCACTACTGACATCAGAAAACTTTTCAGAGTAAAAAACAGGATGATGAAATCTTGGAATACGATTAAAAAACATCATTCCAAACACTGCGCCAAATGCACTAAATAAAACCATTAACTCAAATGTTATAATAGCATATGCAGGATATGCAAAATATGGCTTTCCACTAATGTTCATTGGATATTCAATAGAGTGGATCCAAGTTTGTAAACCAAATCCAAATAATGCTCCAGTTAAACCCATTACTCCAATTACATAACCAAGTTTTGAGCGTTTTAACCCCATGGCTTCATCCATTCCATGGATTGGAAATGGTGAATGACAATCAAACTTAGTAAATCCTTCATTTCTTACTTGTTCTGCAGCATGGACCAACGACTGAGGATTGTCAAATTTTGCTATCACACCATACTTACTCATGACTATCTCCATGATGTGGATCAGATTCAGGTAAAACTAATTTTGCTTCTGCAATTGAAACCATTGGTAAAAATCTTAAGAATAATAAAAATCCAGTAAAGAATAATCCGAATGTTCCTAAGTAAATAGCAACATCCCACATTGTTGGATTATACATTGCCCACGCTCCAGGCATAAAATCTCTGTGAAGAGTAATAACAACAATAACGAATCTTTCAAACCACATTCCAATATTTACGAGAATAGATGTTATAAAGAGGAAAGGTATATGTCTTCTATATTTTTCAAACCAAAAGAATTGAGGCACTACCACATTACAAAATATCATTGCCCAATAACCCCACCAGTAAGGTCCCAAAGCTCTATTGACAAATGCAAATGATTCGTATGGATTTCCACTATACCATGCAACAAAAAACTCCATGGAGTATGCATATCCAACCATGCAGCCAGTTAATAACATAATTTGAGCCATCTTATCTAGGTGTTCTACAGTTATAATATGCCCTAAGTTATAAACTTTTCTTGCAATAATTGAAAGGGTCATAACCATCCCAAAGCCAGAATAAATTGCTCCGGCAACAAAGTAAGGTGGAAAAATTGTTGTATGCCAACCTGGAATTACACTAGTAGCAAAATCAGAACTAACAACACTGTGAACAGACAAAACAAGAGGAGTTGAAATACCTGCAAGTACTAGATAAGCAAGTTCATAATGCTGCCATTGACGGTTACCACCTCTCCAACCAAGGGCAAAAAAACCATAAACCTTCTTTTTTAACCCTTTTGCTCTATCTCTTAATGTTGCTAAATCTGGTATCAAACCAGTATACCAAAAAAGTAATGAAACAGTAAAATAAGTAAAAACAGCAAAGAAGTCCCAAATCAAAGGACTACGCATATTTGGCCACATCCCCATTTGATTTGGAAGTGGTAAGAACCAATAAGCAACCCAAATTCTACCAACATGAATTCCAGGAAAAACTAATGCACAAATAACAGCAAATAAAGTCATAGTTTCTGCAAACCTGTTGATAGCATTTCTCCAATTCTGTCGGAATAAATGTAAAATTGCTGATATCAATGTACCGGCATGACCAATACCAACCCACCAAACAAAGTTAATAATAGCCCACCCCCAGAAAACAGGATTGTTAATACCCCATATTCCAGTTCCTTCCCAAATGAGAAATCCAACACTTCCAACGAAGATGGATAAAAGAGAAAGAGATAATCCAAATAACAACCACCATTGAATTGGTGTCCTTTTTTGTTCAGGAACACCTGCGATATCATTAGTTATCGATGTAAAATCCTGATTACCAGGAAGAAGTTTTTCTGCTCTAATCAAGGCTTTTGATTTGACTGACATCTACTAATAACTCCCATTTTGAGATTTTGAAACAAGCATTGGGTTTTGATTTCTAATCTTTGCTAAATAAGTTGTTCGTGGAGCAGTACCTAAGTGTGCAAGTAATGCATAATCACGATTTCTTCTTTTCGCTTTGCTTACCTCACTATTTGGATCATTTATATCTCCAAACTTTATTGCATCTGCAGGACATGATTGTTGACATGCAACTTGGAAGTCTCCATCTCTAATTTCTCTTCCTTCGTTTTCTGCAGTAATTCTTGCTGCGCTTATTCTTTGATAACAATATGTGCATTTCTCCATTACACCTCTAAATCTGATAGAAACATCTGGATTCATTGCCATTTGAACAACCTCAGGTAAATCTTTTGTATAATTGTAAAAGTTAAATTTTCTTACTTTGTAAGGGCAATTATTTGCACAGTACCTAGTTCCAAGACATCTATTATATGTCATTTGATTTACACCATCTGAGGAGTGTGTTGTAGCTGCTACTGGACACACAGATTCACAAGGAGCGAGTTCGCAATGAACACATGCCACAGATTGGGTAGAAACTTCAGGATTATCAGGATCTCCTGCAAAGTAATTATCTATTCTAATCCAATGCATTTCTCTTCCATTCATAACCTGCTGCTTACCAACAACTGGTATATTATTTTCACTTTGACATGCAATTGAACAAGCATTACAAGAAGTACAACTGGTCAAGTCTATGGACATTCCCCATTGTGGTCCTTTTGTATAATCCCAATCAGGATTATACATAGAATGATCAGCCCAGCTTCTTTTTTTATCTGGTTTATGTTGTTCAACCTTTTTTTGAACCCAGTCCGGATTATCTTTATAATAATCTAATGTTGATTGTTTAACTAATTCTGGGATTCTTGATTGTGCTTCTTTATTAGCTAAATCATCAAAACCTGGTGCAGCATATTTATCGTCCTCTAATCCATGATGATCTTGCGTTGAGGCTAGTGGATATGTTTCATTTAAAACATTAATGGAACCATTTAACACAAATGATGGATGAGTTGAATCCCTTAAAGGATAAACATTAAAACCAACTTCATTTCCGATTCTACCACTAAACTTTCTTCCATAACCCAGTTCAAGAGTAATTGATTTTTGATTTTGACCTGGTGTAATAAAGGCAGGAATTTTAATAGAATTATTTCCTACATTAATTTCTAACATTTGACCATTTTTAATATTTAATTTTTTAGCAACTTTCATACTGATTAATGCTGCATTATCCCAGGTTAAACTCGTGACAGGTTTTGGAATTTCTTGTAACCAACCGTTGTTAGCATACCTGCCATCATAAACTGATGAAGAAGGTGTGAAAACAATTTCAAACATATCATTATCTAAACTATAATCGTTTAATATTGCTGTAGATACNTTTGAAATNGGCTTAACATTAACTTTCTTTAAAATTGGTTTTTTGTAAAGTCCATCATGCAAAGCTTTTTCCCATTCTCTTTCAAAATTTCCACTTTTAATGATAGTTGATTTCCATACATTTTTTACAGTATCATATGCGCTTTGTTCTGCAGAATAAACTATTGGAGAAAGTACCTGGATGACACTTCTTGAATCAAATAATGGCATGATTTGAGGTTGAACTATGCTAACATAACCATCATAAGTCATAGCATCTCCCCAACATTCAAAATAATGGTTCATAGCAATATTCCATGAACAAAGTTTAGAAGTTTCATCAATAATATTTGTCAAATGCACAGTATTTTTAACTTTCTTCAAAGACTCAGCAAAACCAAAATCTGAAGGTGAGTCATAAACTGGATTAGCTCCTAAGATGACTAAATTATCAATTTTACCATTTTCCATATCTTTGCATAGCGACTTTAGATTCTTCAAAGAAGAAATTTGAGACATGTTGAGAGGGTAATAATCAATAGGAGCCTTTAAGCTATAATTGATTAAAGAAATGAGCTGATGAAACTCTTTTGATAAAGAAGTTCCTCCAATGATGATTGATTCTCCTCTACGATCGAAAAGATCCTTTGCAGCAGCTTTAATCCATAAATTGTTTGCACTCTTTACTTTTTTAGCATCAATCTTTAGTCCTAATAATTTAAGCTCATATGCTAACTCAGCTAATAATTTTTCCATCTCATGCTGAGGAACATTAAGCCTATGATCTGCGCTAGTACCTGTAGAAGAAATAGAGCTTTCAGCAACATATAGTCTGTTCATGGTACTTTCTTCATCTACAATGTCTCTGTTTTGTGCAAACTTTCTTGTATGGTAGATATTGTTATCATCAACACCTAAAAAGTCTGAACCTAGTGATACGATTATTTGAGCATTTTCTAATCTATAAAGTGGTTGTAATTTTTTTGAAAATGCTAATTCAATACCATCATATACATTTTCATTATTGACCGGTTCATAAACTATCCAATCTGCATTTGGTAAATTCTTTTTAAAATCATTTTGAATAGACTTTATTGTAGGAGATGATGACTCTTGCATTAAAACTGCTAAACCTTTTCCGTTAGATTCATTAATACTTTTAGCAAATTTTAAATATTCATTCCAATCAACTTTTTTACCTTGAAATTTTACTCCTCTTGCTCTGTCAGGATCATACATTTCAAGAGTACTAGCCTGAGAAAATGAATTTGATTTTCCTAAAGTGGTAGGATGTTTTTCGTTACCCTCAATTTTCATTGGCCTGTGATCATGGTTTTCAATTACAACACCCAATGCATTATTTTTAAATGGTATAGTGCTAGCATAGTAATTTGGAATTCCAGGAATNGTACCAATTTCTGCTTCAACATAAGGAATTATTTTTTGTACAGGTTTTTTACACCCCTCTAAACCAGCTAATGCAACTGACGCCGCAATCAACGATAAAAAGTTTCTTCTAGATAATCCATTATCAATGTTATGCTCAGATTGCTTCAGAAATCTTTTGTAATCTTCTTCTGACGAAATATCTTTTAGACTCTTCCAATAACCAAATTCTTGATTATTAGTGTCCTCAAGAACATGGGAATTTGTTTTTACAAATTCTTTACTTTTTTTATTTATCTGTGACATTTTTGACAATCTCCAACAGGTCTTTCCTCACCATGTTCTGCTACCCATGATGAAACAAATTGATCATAATCTGCAGGTGGAGTCCAATACATATTGGTTACTTCACTTACAGGTCTTACTTCTGGTGCATCAGATCTATGACAATCTAAACACCAATCCATACTTAAGGGTTGAACTTGATAAACAACTTCCATTTCAGCAATATTTCCATGGCAAGAAATACAAGCCACTCCAGAATTAACATGTACACTATGATTAAAATATGCATATTCTGGAAGCATGTGTACCTTAACCCATTCAATTGGTTTTCCAGTTTCCCAACTTTCTCTAACTAATTTTAATTTTTCACTGTCTGTTTTAACATAAGTATGACAACCCATACACGTTTCAGTTGGTGGTATTACAGCTGAATAACCTTGTTCAACACCAACGTGACAATAGCGACAATCTATACCCATATCTCCAGCATGCAATTTATGGCTATAAGGAACTGGCTGAGTCGGGGCATAACCAACATCTGTATAATAGGGAGAACCATAATACCAAATGAAAGAGGACAATGAAAAGACTAGCAGAAAAACTGCAATCAGGAAAATTCCTGGAAAATTATTTGTCCATCTTGGGAATATTTGCATTTTATCTCTTATAAAAAACTTTAATAATTTTACAAAATTATGATTAAACATTACGTCTATAATGGTCTCCAGTCAAGAGATAAAACTTAAGTATTAACTTTTTTTAATTAATTATGATAAATTCAAATTCATGAACGAATCATATAAAGTAATTTCTTCATCAATTCTTTACTGGTTTTCACAAAAAAAATGGTTTGTATACAGCGTGCTTGTTTCAATATTTCTTTTAAATTTAACTACTCCTGTTGGACTGACTGTGCCAGCATATCATAGCTTAATTATACTATTGCTAGTATTTATGCTTGTAACATTTGAACCTATTCCCTTTCCAGCCATTGCACTGCTAACATTAGTTTTACAAGTTGTTCTGGGAGTTGCTCCTCCAAACGTAGTAGCCTCCTCGTTTATGAATGATGCAGTACTATTTGTAATGGGATCACTAATGTTTGCGATTGCAATTGTCCATCAAGGACTTGATATACGATTAGCAAAATTAATAATAAAAATTTTTGGAAAAAGTAAAAGATTATTTTTAGCAGGTCTTATGACAATTTCTGCTATCTTATCATCTTTTTTAGGTGAGCATACTGTAATTGCAATTATGCTTCCTATTGGATTATCAGTTATAAAAAATATAGACACTCAACAATNAGANGGTAAAAATGCTGTGTTGCTCACTTTATTTTCGATTGCTTATGGTACAATAATTGGATCAATCGGTACTCCATCAGGTGGTGCAAGAAACGTAATTATGATTAACTATCTTCAAGAATTTAGTAATGTTAGCATAGATTATTGGAAGTGGATGAAACACGCCTATCCAATTCTAATGATTCAATTAATTGTAGCATATTTTGTTCTTCAATTTACTTTTCCATCTTCATTAAACAATATTAAAATGCGAGGATTCAAGAAAAATGTTGGCAAAACTGATGTAAAAAAAGATATCAATCATCTTTTTTCATGTTTAATAATTATTGGAATTATTTTCAGCTGGTTTACTTTCAATGACATTTATGGATTGGGAATTATTGCTCTTGCTGGAGCATTAATATTTATGATTTTTGGAATGATTTCATGGGAAGAAATAAACAAAAATACAAATTGGGGAGTTATTTTACTTTTTGCAGCCACAATTTCTTTAGGTTTTCAAATTAATGAAACTGGCGCTTCATCATGGCTAGTTTTAAAGTTTAATGAACTATTAGCTACTTTACCTTCAAATTCAATGAATGTAAGTTGGTCAATAATGGCAGTTTTATCTGGTTTAACTGCTAACTTTTTCACAAGCTCAGCCACCGTATCATTAATTGGCCCTATGGCTATAGAACTTCATCCAACCGATATTTCTTTTGCTCTTTCTTCAGCTATAGCGTCTGGATTTTCGTTCCTAACTGTGATATCATCGCCAACAGCAATGATTTTATATTCAACTGGTTTAGTTTCAACTAAGATGTTTTTTAGAGTTGGGATATTGATGTTTTGTATATCGATTATTATTTTATATTTAATGTCACAATTTTATTGGGTAACACTATGAAAATTTTAATTGCGATTGGTGGTAGAGAATATTCAAAACCTACTTTAGATCTTGGAATGAAAATTGCTAATTCATTTAAATCATCAACAACAATAGCATACGTTGGTAAGAAAATAAGTCAATTTTCAGAAAAAGATGTAAGCGTAGTACATCAAAATTTAGATGAAAGGGAATTGTACAGACCTGGAATTAGAACACTTGAATGGGCTTATGATTTCTTGATATCAAAAGAATACATTCAGGAAAAAGTTGCAAATAAGTTTGACGATTATCTCCTTGTTGACGAAGAAAATTCGAGAATGAAAGTCTTATTAAAAGGACAACAATCAGATAAAATTGATTTAATTATGCGTACCGGTGAAATCATAGAACAACTTAAAAATGAAGTAGAAAATAATAATCATGATATAACTATAATTGGAGGTGGAGGTAATACTGGTATTCATCAAAAATTGATTCAATTTATTGATAGTTCTGTTTTTGTTGTAAAAAATTACTCAGTGAATAAAAAATATAAAATACTTCTACCAGTAAATGATTCAAAAGGTTCAGATATGGCAATTGAAACTGCTATAAATTTCGCAAAATCTTATAAACTGAATGTGGAAATAGTCTCGGTACCAGAAGGAAATAAAACTATTGATGACGTAGGAAAGATTCTTCAAAAAACGAAAGATAAATTTTCAAAAAATAAAATTAAAACTTCAACAAAATTAATTGATGGAACACCAGTAAATTCAATAGTTAATTACGCAAAAGATAATAGTATTATTATTCTCGGGGTATCTCCAAAAAACCCAATAATGAAATACTTTTTTGGAAGTAAACCTATAAGTATTGCTCAGAAATGTAATTGTCCTGTTCTTATTACAAAGTAAGTACTTCAACCACTCTATCATAGTCGGGCTCATGTCCTGTTTGATCAACAAGTTGTGAGTAGATAATCTTATGATCTGAATCTGCAACAAGAACTGACCTTGCTAATAAACCTTGAAATTTCCCATTGGTGTGAAGAACACCATATTCGTTGGCAAAATCCTCATTTCTCATATCCGATAAAAAAATTACATCATTGATATTATGATTTAGACAAAACTGTTTATGACTAAATCCTAAATCTCTAGAAATACATAAAATAACTGTATTTTCAAACTGGCTTGCTAAAGCATTAAATTTTACTGCTGCAGCTGAACAGACTGGAGTACTCATGCTTGGAAAAATATTTAAAACTAATCTTTTCCCTTTAAACTGTTCCAAACCAACATTCTGTAAATCACCATCTGCCAATAAAAAATCTGGTAATTGACTTCCAACAGAAGGTAAATCTCCATTTAGTGTTACTTCAAATTCACCTAATTTTACTTTTGCCATATTTTTCCCTATTTATGTTTATTATATCAATTAAATTGGAATTAAATTTATGAATTAAAAATTGATTAAAAGGAGTTTTTTATGAATGATGCAAAAAAATTTAGTCTTCCCCCACTACCTTTTGGTGAAAATGAATTATCTCCAGTCATATCATCTGATACCATTCAACTTCACTATGGTAAACATCATCTAGCATATTTTAATATGCTAAATACTTTAGCTGAAGGAACTAAATATAATGATATGAGCCTTGAAGATGTAGTTGTAGAAAGCTTTAAAAATAAAGATCAGAAAATTTTTAATAATGCTGGTCAAGCTTGGAATCATATTCTTTATTGGGATCAAATGAAACCAGGAGGTGAAAGTGCTCCAAGTGGAAAACTTCATGCAATGATTGAAGAATCATTTGGAGATTTTGATTCTTTTAAAGATCAATTTGTTCAACAATCAATTGGAGTTTTTGGAAGTGGTTGGTGCTGGTTAGTCCAAAATGAATCATCGCTAGAAATCTTAGGAACACCAAACGGTGAAAATCCCTTAGCACATGGAAAACATGCTCTTATGGGAATAGATGTTTGGGAGCATGCCTATTATTTAGATTATAAAAATGTTCGACCAGATTATGTTAAAGCAATTTTAGACAACTCTATTAATTGGAGCTTTGTTTCTAATCAATTAAAATAAAAAAAAGGCGAATATTGCATTCGCCTTTTTTTATAATTCAATTAAACTTCTTTAGCCAGTTGGAGGACATGGAGGCGTTTGAGTATTTGCTACTGCACTTACAACTAAGCTTAATTCAGAGTTTTCTGCACTAAATGTAAAAGGCACTGCATCTGCNTAAAACGCTTGAATGCTTCCACTATGTGTTCCCCANACTGCCTGATTACAAGCAGGATTAGGATTAGCTGGATCTAACCATGATACCGACAATAATTTATAGGTATCAAAATCCAAATCTTCAAATACTAAAGAAATTTGACCATTCTGCACCTGAGCACTTTGCAGTACAACAGATTTATATGGTGCACCTGAAGGAGGCCAAGTTTTATCTAAAGAACAAAATACTGTTCCTTCTGAAGGCCATGAATCAGGATTTGTTAAATTAATTGATATATTCAATGTTCCTGAAGTCGCTGGATCACTTGAGTCATCCTCGCAAGAAACCAAAAANAACATTGAAAATACAATTGTNAATAATGATAGTTTTTTAATGATATTCATTTTTTNCCCNTTAATGTTTGAANGATTATAGCAATGAAAAAAATATAGGTCAAGAAAATNTATTGAGATTATGTCTCAAAANCTAAAANGTGCTTTCATACATNAGGCTAATGGTTCNTCCTGGCATTGGAAAATCTTGTATTAATTCATATTGTTTATCGAACAAGTTTGATATCTTAAGAGATACTTTGTGGTTATTATTTAACTCATATGTTCCTATATAATTAAAGAGAATAAGAGAATCAAGTTGTTCAATTGGAAATTTGATTTCGCTTCCTTCATACTCTCTCTCATCACTTAGAAAATTTTGATAATCTTGTTTTGACTGATATCTCATAGAAATGATATTACTAATGTTTTTTGACTTGTGCTTAATGCTAGATATAAATTTATGTTTTGGTCTATATAAAATTGGATCGATATTATTAATATCATCTACTCTAAGGAAAGTATAACCTAAATCTAAATTTAAATTTGGATTTATCTTATATGATATATTTGTCTCTAAACCATTAGAACTTATGTCGGATCTATTTAATGCTATTACAGGTAATCCATATACAAAATCAATCATGTCCTTGTAATTATAGTAAAAAGTACTTACTGAATATGTAAGATTAGTCTTGTTCGTTCTATCGAAAGATATATCCAGTCCATAAAGTTGTTCAGGTTCAAGATTTGGATTTCCTTGAGTATTCAAACCATAGTCAGATTCATATTGCAAAAAAAGCTCTGACAAAGAAGGAGATCTAAAACCTTTACTTAAAGCAAAATTCCACGTTGAAAAAGTATCTCTTTTAAAAGTTAAATTAATTTTTGGGGAAACATCGCTGAATGACTTATAGCTAAATTCATCTCCTCTATCAACATTTCTGTAATCAAATCTTAATCCAATTCCTAAAAGTAATCTTTCGCTTAATTGAATTCTATTTTGTACAAAAAAACCACCTGTAACTTGTTTTAAGTCATCATAAATATTTCTATAAATTGAAATATCAGATTGTTCCAAAATAATATCTGAACCAAAGATAAGATATGATTTTGTACTAATTAATTTTTGATATTCTGCTCTAAGATTTAAACTTATATCATTGTAAAATGTTTGTTCTTGAATTTCTTCTGCTGGTGTATCTTTCCTATCAAAATAATTGGTATAGAAATGATTCATACTTAGCGAATAAACAATATTATTGTTAGCATCCAAAGTTTGTTTTTTAAATAATTGTAAATAGACCGAATCTCTATTTGAAATCCTAAAAGAAGTCAAGCTAGGTCTGTCCTCAATAAAAAAGCCAGGTTGACCGTTAATAGATTTATTTGCTATTAATGATACAGATAAGTCCTGTTTTTTGTTAAATATTTTCGTATAAAAATTGTTTTGTTCATATTGAGCATTAAATCTATGACCATTACCTTTTTTATGCTGAAGCAAAGCCGTATAAGAAATATTATCAGTAACATTGCTCATGGTAAGGTTTAAATCTTTTGAATCATAACTCCCTGTAGTTGCTTTAATATTGTAAAATTCATCAGAATAATTTTTTGTAACTAAATTAATTATTCCCCCCATAGAATTTTGACCATAAAGCGATGAGACAGGACCTTTGACAACCTCAACTCGATCTAAAAAATCAAGTGGCATTGCATTCCAATCAATAGAACCTGAATAAGGCATGCTTATTTGAAATCCATCAAGAAGGACTAAAACCCTATTATTATATCCTCCTGGCTTGTAATCAGATGATCCACGAATGGAAAAATTAGCATTTCTGCCATTATCATGTGCAGTTTGAACATCAACTCCTCCAATATTTCTAAAAAGTTCAGACATAGTCTGATAATTATTATCCGAAATTTTCTCACTAGATATGTTTTGAGTAAAATAAGGAAGATGTTTTGAAGGAAATCTTCCAACAACATTGAGAGCACTTGTTAGTACTGGCTCGGGAATTAACTCAAAAATGAAATTATTCTGACTAACCAAATTTATTGTTGTTTTAATATCTTTGTATCCAATTGCAGATACAAAAATTTCGTATTTTTGTCTATTAAGATTTGTTATGGAAAAATTTCCATTTATATCTGATGCTGCTCCAAAATCACTTTCAATGAAAACTATATTAGCATCAATTATTGGTTCTTTGGTTTCAATATCTAAAATCGTTCCAAGAAATTTGAAATCTTGAGAGAAAGAAATGCTGAGTAATAAAATTAGTAGATAAAATTTTTTCATTTTTTGTTGTTAATAATATTAATCAAGGACAATATTTACAATTCTTTTCGTAAACTTATATATGGATACAAAAAGAAAAGTATCAGTAATTCTCAATGGTCAGATACCCATTAATAATACTCTGATTAATCAAATTAATAATTCTGACTATATCATTGCTGTGGATGGATCAGCCAATAAGCTCTTTGATTTAGAAATCATTCCAGATGTAATCATTGGAGATCTTGATTCATTTCAAAATATAAGTGATAAAAATATAGAATTAGTTGAAACACCTGATCAAAATAAAACTGATTTTCGCAAAACCTTGGAGTGGTGTATTGAAAAAAATATTTTAGACATTTCTATTTTTGGCATATCTGGAGAAAGTGAAGATCATTTTCTCGGAAACTATTATACGTTAAGTGATTTTGGTGACAAAATTTCCTGGAAAGCTTTTACAGATTTCTCTGTAATTAGCCCTTGTATTGGTAACAAAAAATTTGAGTCATTTAAAGGTCAAAAAGTTAGTCTTTTCTGTATGAAAGGAAGCTCAACTATAAATTCAGAAAATTTAGAATATCCTTTACAAGCTTATCGCTTAAAACCTTCAGACGATGCAGTTAGGAATATATCACTTAAAGATCATTTTACAATTGAATCAACAAATATTATACTTATCTTTCAAAGTAGGGTATAAATTATAATCCTGCGACTGTTGCAAGACTATTGGCTTTAGCCGCTTCAATTAATGCTTCTTGAGCATTAGTGACATTTTCTTTTTTACCTGACCATATTTTTAATGCTGACTGCTGGAGAGCTCTGCCGTAAGAAAAGGTTAAATTCCAATCTGTTTCATATTTGTTCATTTCATTTAAATGTAATGTTGCATCTTCATCCGATTGACCTCCTGAAAGAAAAGCTACTCCAGGAACTTCTGATGGCACATGAGCAGATAAGCAGTTAACAGTTTTTTCAGCAACTTCTTCTATACTTGCCTGATAAGAACACTCATAACCAGATAGAATCATATTCGGCTTTAGGACAATGCCTTGTAAATCAACATCATGTTCATCAAGTTGGTCGAAAACCATATTAAGTGTTCGTGAAGTAATATTAAAAGATTCACCAATTGTATGAGCCCCATCCATGAGTACTTCTGGTTCTACAATAGGAACAAGATTTGCTTGTTGACATTTCTTTGCATACTTGGCAAGACTTTTAGCATTTGCTAATATACAATCATCAGTTGGTGTACTATCTCCAGGAGTTATTACAGCTCTCCATTTAGCAAATTTAGCTCCAAGTGAGTAATATTTTTCAAGCCTTTCTGACAAACCATCTAAGCCTATAGTCAGTTTCTCATAAGGACTAAAATCCTCCAAACCATGATCTACTTTAATACCAGGTAATATATTTTTGGATGTCAAATATTCTGGAAATTTCATTCCTGATGATAATTCTGATTGATGAAAAGTTTCGTCGAACAAAATTATACCGCTTATATATTTTTCAATATCTTCCGATGTAAACAGCATATTTCTATAAAAATTTCTACTTTCTGTAGTTGATTCTGTATTGATGCTTTCAAAGCGTTTTGTGCAGGTTGGTGTGCTTTCATCAGCAGCTAAAATTCCTTTACCTTTTTCGACCATCTTATTTGCAACAGCGCGCAATTCTGACATATTATTCTCCTAAAATATATTCGTTTGTTATTATTTGTGTTTCACTTGAGTCACCAAAAATAATTTTTGAGGTTACTTCAGCCCTATTACCATCAAATTTAACACCAGGTATCCATCCTGAGCAAACTCCGCTAGCAATGAAAAAAGAGTCGGTTGAACTACAAAGATCATCAGCTGACCATAAATTATTTACATCACTACCCAACATTTTCAAGGCTCTATTCTTAAACGAATCATCCATAAAATGGAGTCTTCCTTCAAAAAAACCTCCCATAGCTTTTACAGCAGTAGCTGTAATTACTCCTTCTGGAGCTGCGCCAATTCCGTACAACAAATCAACCAAACCTTCGGCTGCTTTTAATCCCCCTGAAACATCACCATCTCCAATTAAGATTGGTTGAACGCCTAAATCTTTCAAGGAAGATATTAAATCAACATGTCTATCTCTGTCCATTACTACAATTTTTAATTCAGTAATATTTTTTTGTAATGCCTTTGCTGCTAAAGATAGATTCTCTTCAACCGAATTGTCCAGAGCAATATGACCAATTAATTTTGATGAGCCACACAATTTATTCATATATGTATCAGGAGCATTCAATAAGGCTCCTCTGGGTGCGGCAGCTAAAACCGATAATGCATCAGGTAAATCTTTGGCACAATGGTTAGTGCACTCTAAAGGATCAACTGCAATATCAATTTTTAAATCACTTTTAGGATTACCCATTTCTTCACCAATATAAAGCATGGGCGCATCATCTCTTTCTCCTTCACCAATTACTACTCTTGTATGTACTTCTGAATTTTGAAGAACTTTTCTCATAGCTTCAGTTGCAACTTTATCTGCAGCTTTTCCATCACCATTTCCTCTGAGTTTTGCAGCAGCTATGGCAGCAGATTCTGTGGCCTTTAAGTAAAGCTGAAAATTTTTAGTAACATTACTCATTTAACAAGTCAATTAGTTTAAACATTTCCTCTAAACTATCTTTTGTAGCATAGCCATTAAAACGATTTTTTATGATTCCATCTTTATCAAGAACAAACATATAACAATCCCCTTTTGATGATATTCCTAGAGATTTATAGTAAGATCTTAAAGGACCGTAATAAGTTGTGGTATAATCGTGCAAAGGCTTGGGAACTCCACCTCGCATTCCCCCATCAATCCAATTTCTTGCCATGGTCCACTGGGGTCCTAACATTGGAATTTCGTAATAATGCACGTCCTTATTAATGCCGTATCTTGGAAAAAATTCGTCAGCCCAAGAGTTAATACATAACTGAGCTTTTTGTTTAAAAGCAACCGCCAAAACAGACGGTTTTCCAATTAAAACCTCTGGAAACTTGACATCATTTCCTGATAAGGATATCCCTTCTATATAAGGAAATCTTTTATTTAGAAAGTTATCATTTGCATTTACAACATTAAAAAATATCAGAATAACTAATATTACTTTAATCATTCTTATTCTCTTTTAGCTTATATGGTAAATATAAAAGGTAGAAAACAAACATTACGATTGGGAAAAGCGGTATAATATGTAAAGGTGGACTTGGAAAAAAGCTCATTAAAGATTCTCCAGCAGGNGCTTTCATCAAATACCATAAATTGGCTTCAAAGCCAGGTTCACCTCCAACCAATACGTTTATTATGTAAACAACTGGAAGTATATAAAGAGAAAATTTTATAGCATTTTTATAAGATTCAAATGTGATATTCTGCTTAATTCCAATTGCAATGTATANAAGGGCAAAAAATAATAAACCATGTCCAGAAAATAATGTAATAAAATCTAAATCGGGGAAAGTGAGCTCAATATCTGGAGTGAAAAGTGCCATTGTACCTCCTCCAAGACCCCAAAAATATGCAAAATCAAAAAACTTTTGATGTCGAGTTAATAAAAAGAGACCAGTTGCATAAGATGAAAAATGGCAAGCGTGTAATGGAATAGTATTTGTCCAATTATAAGCATCTGGGCTAAAATAATTCAAATAAAATGGTTTTAGTAATTCATTAAAAATTAAAAGATAAGCAAGAGTCTTTTCGAACATAGCATATCTATTTGCATCATAATTGTTTTTAACATAAAAAGAAAAAGTAAATGATACTCCAAAGATGATTAAAAGAGTCAATAAATGGGTTGAACCAAATAATATGAATTCGTTAGATACCATGCATTTAATCTAAATAAAATAATCAAATTATCATTCAATTAAATGAAGTCAATAGCATAAGTAAGAAATGAAATCATTAAAGCAGATCTAACAGTCCATAATATTGTCCTTATCCAATTTGTGTGAACTAATCTTGATAATTTTTCTATATCTTTTTCTTTCGATAATGAATTATGTAATGGTACTTGAATTAAAAAAGTAGAACACCAAATTAGTACAACAATAATTAGATTCGAAAAGAATATAATATGGAATGCATTACTAAAATTTTGATAAAAAAGCATTATAGAGGTAGCCATCTCAATGAACATTAATGGCATTGCCAATATGGAAATTCTCATTGAATGAAAGTTATGATACTTTGGAAATCTATCTTCAGGGATATATTTCATTGAAGGATAATGTACTAATTGAATTGTCCAGATCAATCCAACAGCAAATAGCGATAATACAAGATTAAGTAGAAAAATAAATGACATTTAAACGTAAGTATTATTAATTAACATTGAAATAGCCATAATAATCATAATTACATTTTCAATAAATGTGGCTTCGGTCATAGGAAGATTTAAAACAGTACCTAAACAAGCACATCTTATAGATTTTCTATCTAATAATGTTTTTGTTACTCCAACAGTAGTAACTCCTAATACAAATAGTGTAATTATTAAGGCAATTTTCACCTCAAATCGCATTAATAACATTAAACCTAGTCCTGTTTCAATAAATGGATATACATTCCCATATATCGGCAATCTTTTTGCAAGCGGGTCATACATCTTAAAAGATTCTGGAAACCCTTTAAGGTCTAACATTTTAAAAAAACTAAAAACTATGTAGAATAAACCCATAAAATCCAACATTGCTTCATTTGGGTTCCAATTATTGTAATTCATCAATATACTAGCAATGAATATGTAAGTAAGGATTAGTAATAAGGGTTTGAGCTGCTGAAATTTTGATTTTTCATTTTTACCACTTTCTAAAATTGAATCATCTTCAAAAGTATTATTATCAAATGCTTTTTCTGAAATACGAAACTTTGAAGGTAAAGTATTTTGCAGTGTTGATATTTCAATTTTGCTTGTCATTAAAATAATTGCTTCACCTTTCTCACGATCTATATCGACAGATTCAACTTCATGTAATTCCATTAAATTTTGATAAATAGTTGCTTTACAACTATCGCACGTCATTCCAGATATCGCATAAAATTTTTTCATGTTATATTTTGAAACTATTTGANATCATATTACCCATGCTTAAGGCGAACACAAATGAAGCAATTAGATGATAAATTGCAATATTCATTTTATCTAAATGAAGAAAGAATAAAACGATACTTGAAATGAAAAAGATGAATTGAAGACAAAAAAGTATTTGGTTTTTTTTGGATAATTCTGGTAAAAAAAATCTTAAAAAAATTAACCATTTTATAATTTTATTTCTTAAAAATTTCATGGAGCCAACTCTCTAACTGCTTCAATCCAAGAATCATAATCAAACGCCTTACCCTGAATATATTTTTCAACTTGTTTATGAGGAAGGATTAAAAACTTTTCTGCATTAATTCCCTTTATTGTTTCATTGGCAACAAAATCTGCAGATAGTACTCCATCTTTTAGTAATGGATGATCTTCCGGAATCTCACCTGAAGATTTAAGCATGTCAGTATCAACCAATTGAGGGCATAAAGCAGAAACTTTTATACCATCATTACCAAACATAATAGCGAGATTTTCAGCTAAACCCATCGCCGCATGCTTAGTAGTTGCATATGCTATTGCACCAGGCATATTTAATAAACCAGCAGCAGATACAGTTAAAAGTAAATACCCTGAACCTTGTTTTTTCATTTGTGGGATTAATACCTTAGCAGCATAAATATGGGACATAACATTTACATCCCAATTTTTTTGCCAATCAAGAGTTGAAGTTTCTAATGTTCCAAATTGCTGTATTCCAGCGTTTGAACAAAACAAATCAATTGAGCCATTTTTATTGATTATATCTTTTAAAACAGTTTGAAAATCGTGTTCATTTGAAACATCAACAATATAACTTTCCGCATTCAAAGATTTAGCTACTTTTTTCAAAGATGATTTGATATCAATCAATGAAATTGATTTTGGATACTCCTCTGACATACGCTTTGCTAAGCGCATGACCAATTCCATTAGCCGCACCAGTAATAACAATATTTTTATTCTGAATGTTCATATGGTTTTTGTACCCCAGGAAGGACTCGAACCTACAACCAATGGCTTAAGAGGCCACTGCTCTACCATTGAGCTACTGAGGCATTTCTCTAAAGCTAAAATAATAAATATGATATGGAATTACTAACTAACTATACAGCTGATACATTGACTGCTTTGTCCCCTCTATCATCAGATTCAACCTCAAACTCAACCGCTTGGTCTTGCTTAAGTGTCTTAAAGTCGTTTTCAGACACGATGCTAGAGAAATGTACAAAAACGTCCGTTCCATCTTCTTTTGTAATGAATCCGTAACCTTTTTTGTCATTAAAGAACTTTACAGTACCTTTTTCTTTGTCACTCATTTGTTTCTCTTTGTTAGTTAATAAAAATTTATGGAGCAATATAATTAGTTATTTAAGTAATACCAATGAAATAAAATCTTTTAAGTTTTGCTTTGAGAAGTTAAAAAACTTGGATTATTAGAAAAAAATAGTTGATAGGACCCAAATAATATTCCACAATAAATCAAATCACCTATCAATGAAGTTCCGTAAAAAGGCAAGGCTAGTGAATAACATTGAATTAGTCCAACTAAAGTTTTTGCATACATTGGGCTAAATGCCCAAACACCAAAATTCGAAATAAGATAAAAAAGCGTAGATCCTGATAAGCTGGCTAAAGCTACTTTACTAGATGATATTTTATCTAAAAATGAATTACCTAAAAGTGCAATCAATACAATCGCTCCGTAGGTCCAAATCATCCCTGAATTAAATATTGTAAAATCTTTATAATACCCAGCATAAATGAAGTTATTCATAAACAAATCACTCAACCAAAATCCCAAAATAGGTATTGTAATGACCAATAGTTTATTTGATAGAGCATAACTAGATAATAACGTTACTGCTATTAATGGAGTAAAATTGTAAGGATGTGGTAATACCCTTCCAAAAAATATTATTGCAATGAATAATACTATTAGAAATAAATTTTTTTTCAATTCAAATCCTCTAAATGTTTTTTACCATGCTCATCAAAATACAAATTAACAAATTTGTTCAAATTTTCTAATAAAGATGTAGTATTGTTAGTATCAAGAGTTTGTTTACACTTCATTGCGTCTAGCAAAATATTATGTAATGAAGCTAACTGTGCATGATACAAATCTTTATTTTCTTTTGAATCAATTTTTAACTTTATTCTTTGAGTTAAAAAATACTCACTAACAATATTTTGAATTTCTTGCGCATGTTCTTCCTTGTTTATAATCCATCTTGTGACTTGATTTTGCTTTTCAAGATCAGACTGATTAGATGATATATAATTCATAGATTTTAAAATTGTAAGGGTATGCTCTTCAATCATCTTTACTCTCATCGCATCGTCATAAACTCCACAAGGTATTTGACAATGAGCATTAAGCTGAGTTGTTAATAACAATATAATTGCGAAAATAAAACTGGATAATTTCATTAGAAAAATTATACAAAGTATTTTTGATATACAAAATCAAAATCACTTAAAATTTGTTTTTTGGTAAATCCATAATCTTCTATAGTCTTGTTTTGATGCTTTTTTGTATATTTTTTTCCTGCATAATCTGAAACTTGTTTTTGAAATTTTTTGGTCATTTTTTTCCCAATAAACTTATAAAATAAACTAATACTATTTTCTAAATCACTAGTAATTTGAGGATAAGTTAATGTTATAAATTGTTTTTTAAATAGCTTTGATTTTACTTTCTCAGTTTCTTTATACCATTCAATTATTTCAGCATAGGTTTCTTTCCTCAATAACTTTATTTCATCGCTTGTAAGAAGATTACCAAATTTTACATTTTCTTGAAGAGAAAAGTATGATGGGATTGTTTCTAAAGGATCTCTTATCAAAAAAACGAATTTTGCATCAGGAAAAACTTTTAAGACTGAATCAATTTTAAAGATAAATGGGTTTGATTTTGATAAGTGAGATTTGTTTTTATTTAAAAATGCTTGTCTCTGGAAAAAATCTTTGCAAAATAACATTGATCTTATATTTCTTTTTTCATTTTTAGAATTGTCTCGATAAACATGTTTGATAAATTCTTTTGTATTTGAATCAAATTTTAACCAGGGTATGAAGTGATTAGATACCCACAAAGAATCAAGCTTATGAATAAAAAGAAGCATTTCATCTTCTTCAATATTATCAAGCTTTACTTGATGACCTTTATTTTTTTTCTCGATTTGATCAATTTTTAAATATGTTAAAGTATATGATAAAATTGAAAGAATTTTTCTCAATGATAAAGATGGTAAAATCAAATCCCAAGTACTTGAAGTTGAAAACTGATTTGATTTTGCTAGAAGCTTATGAAAAAACGTTGTACCACTTCTATTAACACCCATAATGAAAATAGGTTCTTTAACTTTTGCTTTTTCAAACTCAGGAATTAAAATGAAGTCTAAGAAAAGAAAAATTCTATTTATTATTAGAAATGCTGGATAAAAAGCAAAGAATAAAATAAAAAATAAATATTTTTTATGACGTAATAATACTTGAAGTGATGTACTATAAATTCCAAAAGTAGAATTTGATTGAAACATCCAATATCAACTTATTATTCTTTATCTTTTTTCGTTGTAGTTTTTTTCTTTGGTGCAGCCTTTTTCTTTGGTGCAGCCTTTTTCTTTGGTTCTGCTTTTTTCTTAGGTTCTGCTTTTTTCTTAGGTTCTGCTTTCTTTTCTACTACTGCTTTGATTTTTTTCTCTACAACTTTTTTATTTTTAAGCAGTTCTGCTCTTTTTGCTTTGAGCTTTAATCTTCTTTTCTTTTGCTTACGCTTTGCAATTTTTTGTTTTTTATTCACTTTGATTTATCTCCCTTAAAAATCATTATATATAACGCTATATGTGCAGCTATGAATACTATAAAAAAGTATAGTGGGAATAATAAATCATGCCAAAAGTTACTCATACAAAATCCTTTCTTATTTTAAATCTTTTTTCAAAAATTGAACTTCCACAGAATAATCATAGCTCTCCAAAGTTCCTTCTTCTGTAAATTGCGAACCACATTCTTCAAAATCAAACTTTTTATGAAATCTAATAGAACCTGGATTTGGTGGCATTACATTCACTTCACAAACAATAGTGTCATACCCCTCAAATGCAGAAAAATATATTAAGTCGGTATAAAGAGCGGATCCAATTTTTTCATTTTGAAATTTTGGAAGTATTGATATTCTATCAATGTATACAAAATTTGAAAACCTTTTTGATACCCATTGATAATTTAAACTATCGTAATTTTTGTTTTGGGGTAAGCAAAGTAAGAATCCAGCAAGCTCAGAATTAAATCTAGCTACCTTAAAATAGTTAGCTTGGCTTATTATCAATTTGAGCCTATTAGTTTTTAAAAAACCAACTTGTGGTTTATTGATGTTATTTGATTCAAGGACAAAATCAAACATATCCTCTGTATAATCAACTAATTCAATCAAAATTTATGTTTCCATTAACGGTGCAGTAGGTGCAATAGCATTTTCTGCAACTCCAACAAAAAATGCTGTAAACCCAATGAACAGTGTTAGAGCTAAAATCATTAGTATAAACGCAACTATACAAACTCCTACAGCTCTTACAGTACTATTAAAATCAAGAGCTTGTCTGACAGCAATAGTCATTGCAGCAAGTTGTAAGACAACAACCACCGGATCAACAAAAATATTTATGACTGGAAATATTTTTAAAACAACTAATAATCCTGGCGCGTAAGCGAATCCCAATGTTCTTATTAGTTCACCAGTATTAGATTCAGTTTCGGGTTCAGGAAGAATTCTTGTTCCAACAAAGGCAATAAAAAACGCCCAAAATAAAAATCTGACCAAACTTCCAAGGATACCTTGAACTAATGCAATAGGAGCAAATCCAGCAATCATCAAACCTTGGACTACAGATACAAATGCTACCGTCATAAAAGCCTGATCATTAAACTTTTTATCTTTTTCAACTTCTTCATAAAAAGCAACATCTAAAAAAATAGCTTTTTTTAATCTTTCAAAATAATTCATGCTACAACTCCCCCTCAATACATGTAGTATCAAACCCACCTCTAGTATTATAAATAGTAGTTATTTTTAACCTAGATGTCTCTAATAATGCTCTTAAGTCATCATAAATTCTTTTAGTTGCTGCTTCTTGATAAATACCGACGTTTCTAAAGCTAACAAAGTAATATTTTAACGATTTGAGCTCTACACACTTTCCACCCTCCGGAAAATATTCAATTATTACATCAGCTAAATCTGGGAGTCCACTAAATGGACATACAGCACTAAATTCCTTTGTAGTGGTTTCTATATATTGATTCTTACTATCAAAACTAAAGGTTTCAAGAAAAGATGAATCAATATGGTCTTCGCTTAAAAAGTTGAATTCTTTTCCATCTGCTTTAGGCATTTTTTTCTCCATAGTATTTACATCCATAACTATTGCCTTCACTAACTGATACAGATGACAAGCCAGAAAGATCATTCTCTAACTTTTTCCATATCCACATTGCTATATTTTCAGTCGTAGGATTTGATAATCCATCAATATCATTAAGATATTTATGATCAAGTTTTTTATGAACTTTTTCCTTAAATAATTTATCTATGTCGTTAAAATCCATAATCCACCCTTCGTTGGTAAGCTTATTTCCAGAAACCTTAATAGTTATAGTAAATGTGTGGCCGTGAAGTTCCCCACAAGGATGATTTTCTTGGAGTGCAATTAATTTTCTTGCAGCATGGAATTCATATTTTCTTTTTAATCTAAACATGTCAATCTATACCCATTATTTTATGTGTTTGTAAGCTTAAACGCCATAGGGGATTTTCGATACAGTAAGATACACTTTGCAAGATATTTTTTTGTAAATCTTTTCCATCCATTGGTTGCAGAAAAAAGTGTTCGAAATTATAATTTTCAAACTGTTCGGGAATTAAGTCTTCTTGAGGATAAACCAATTTTAGTTCATTTCCATAATCAAGGTTAAGTTCAGCTCCTTTTTTGGGACTCACACATATCCAATCTATATTTTTTGGAGGTATTATTGTTCCATTGGTTTCAACAGCAATTTTAAAATTTTTATTATGCAGAATGTTAATTAGTTCTTTGTTTAACTGTAATAAAGGCTCCCCACCCGTAAACACAACAAATTTTTCTTTTGAATCTTTTTTCCATAATTCATCAATTTTGTTTGCTAATTTGTCAGCGCTTGAATATTTAGCACCATTTATTCCATCTGTTCCAACAAAATCTGTGTCACAAAAATTACATATAGCTTTTTCTCGATCTTTTTCAAGTCCTGTCCATAGATTACAGCCAGAAAATCTACAAAATACAGCATGCTTTCCTGTATGAAAACCTTCTCCTTGAAGAGTTAAATAAATTTCTTTTACTGAGTAACTCATATATAATTTGTTGGATCTTTTATACCCGCAGCAGCGAAACCATCTTTCCTAAGAATACAAGCATCACAATCTCCACATGACAAACCCTCAATTGAAGGATCATAACATGAATGAGTCAGTTTGTAGTCTACGTTTAACTTTGTACCCGCTATGATTATTTCCGCTTTTGTTAAATTAATTAATGGAGTATGAATATTTATTTTTTCATTTCCTTGTGCAAATTTAGTTCCCTCATTTGCCATCTTTTCAAAGGCTTCAATAAATTCAGGCCTACAATCTGGATATCCACTGTAATCCAATGCATTGACACCGATAAATATATCAAAAATATTATTTACTTCAGCATAAGCAAGCGCGTAAGAGAGGAATATTGTATTTCTTACTGGAACATATGTTACTGGAATTTCTTTTCCAATGTCTTGATTCTTAGGTACTTCGATATTATCAGTAAGGGCAGAATTTCCAAATTGTCCTAAGTCAATTGTAATTAACTTAATTGGAATATCAACTATTTCAGCAATTTTCTTTGCTGCTGAAATTTCAAACTTATGCCTTTGTCCATAATCAAATATGAGTGCTGTAACATTATAATTTTCTAAAGCAATGTTTAAAACAGTAGCAGAATCAAGACCACCACTGAGCAACACGATGCATTGTTTTTGAATCTTTTTACTCATGAGGATTTAATTTAAAAAAAAATGGCTTATAAGATTGCCTCTAAATAATTTATTTGATGCCATCAATATCTGTTATCATATCAACATACAATAAGCCTCATTTTTTAGAAAAAGTTCTTACTGGATACTGCTTTCAAACTTTTAATGATTTTGAAATCATTATTGCAGATGATGGGTCTTCAAATGAAACTAAAGAAATGATTACAAAATTTAAGCAATTACTTCCCCAAAAAATTTATCATGTTTGGCATGAAGACAATGGGTTTAGAAAATGTAAAATATTAAATGCTGCAATACTAAAATCCTCAAATGATTATTTAGTGTTTTCTGACGGTGATTGTATTCCTGATTCCCGCTTTTTAGAAACTCACTCGAGATTGGCTCAAAAAGATTATTTTCTTTCTGGTGGTCATTTTCCTATTACAGAAAAAGTATCCAATTTATTAACAATTGAAGATATCAAATCTCAAATCTGCTTTACCAAAAAGTATCTTTTAAAACAAGGTCAACCAATAGGAAAAAACTATTTTAAGCTAGTAAAAAATCAGTTTTTAGCAGATGTTTTAGACCGATTGACTCCAACTAAAGCAACTTTTAACGGTAATAATTCATCTGCTTGGAAATCTGATATTATCAAAGCGAATGGATTTGATGAACGCATGGAATATGGAGGTCTTGATTGTGAGCTTGGGTATAGACTAAATAATAATGGCATCAAATCTCGTCAAGTAAGAAATAGAACAACTGTACTTCATCTTTATCATACAAGACCTTATAAAAATAAAGATGCAGTTAAAAAAAATAGATTAATTAGAAAATCGACACTAGAAACTAAGATTACTAAAACTGATTTTGGAATTAATTAATGCATAATCTCAATAGTTCAAACGCTAAAAGTCGAAAATTATTTTACTACTTAAAAAACATCCCTTTAGTATTTTTTCTACCGAGCATATTATCCAGATCTAGCTTAAAGCAAATATTAAAAAATAATAATTCTCAACATGAATACATTGAATCAAGAGTGAAGTACTACTTAAAAACAACTGCAAACTTTGAAGTTTCAAAGAAAAGTAAAAACGCATCTGAATTACTGTGGAATCAAATTTCAAAAAACAAACAAAATTCACATTTTATTGATTTTTATTTATTGTTAAAGTTCTTCAATCATAAAAACAAAGTGGACTTTATATATTCAACAAAAGACTATATTGATAGTACTATTGCTAAACAACATCCTGCTTATCCAACATTTGTTAAGTCAAGACCTATTGATTCCAATAACCAAAATTCTATTTTATTAAAGTTAAATCAAATAAAGCTTTTTCATTTTATCAAAGATCCTAAAAAATTTGAAAATAAAAAAAATCAAGCTGTATGGAGAGGAGACATAAGAAATAATACTAATCGGGAATATTTTGTTAAAAATTTCTATAAAACTCCTTTATTTGATATTGGACAAACTAGTCCAAAAAAAGATGTAGCATGGATGAAAAGTTTTATGTCAATAAAGGATCAACTTAACTACAAATTTATTTTCTGTCTCGAAGGAAAATGTATTTCAACAAATCTCTATTGGGCAATGAGCTCAAACTCAGTTTGTGTTATGCCTGAACCAAAATATGAAAGTTGGTTTATGGAGGGAAGGCTGAAAGATGGAGTACATTATATAAAAGTTAAAGATGATTTTTCTGATGCAGAGGAAAAAATCGAATTTTATATGAATGAAAATGATAAATGTCTTGAAATCATCGATAATGCACAAAAATTTGTTAGACAATTTAAAGATATAAAACAAGAGAGATTAATTCAGCTTTTGATATTAAAGCAGTATTTTAAATCAACGGGACAACATGAATAAAAAACTAACAATATTTTTTGACGTTCAAGAACTATACTACTTGCCTCAATACTTACCAGTATTTAAACAACTTCAGAAAGATGCTATTTTTGAGTCAAAATTTATTTTTCACCATGGAAAATTTGATGATGTAATTAGTAAAATTATCGCAGATGAATGCTTACCTGCTACATGGGTTCAAGATAAAAATTATGCACTTAAGTTTTACTTATCAGAAAAGCCGGATTGGATATTTCTTGGTAATACCTTTCCAGAATTAGATAAAATTCATATCCATAGTAAAACAGCACAACTAGGACACGGCGTAGGTCCCAAAAAGAGTTATTATACAAAATCAGATACCCCTACAACGGTTAGATTTGTTGAAAGTGATTATCGCTTTAAAAGGCTGTGCGAAATGTACCCAGAAGATAATTTTCAAAATGTTGGTTTTTGTAAAATGGATCCAATTATTAATGGTGAAGAANNNGGNATTNATTTNACAANNCTTGGATTNGATAANAATAAAAAAACAATTCTGTATGCTCCAACTTTTTATCCAAGCAGTATAGAGCGTTTTNCNAANAATTTTCCTNCTGATTTAGAAAATTATAANATTATTATNAAACCNCACTTTTTTTCNATNAGTAAGNAAAAATATCTNAAACANCGAGAGTTGCTACATCATTGGGAATCATTTAATAANACATACCTNGCAAAAGTAGATGATTATTCACTTTTACCATTTTTGAAATCTGCTGATTTAATGATTAGCGATGCTTCAAGTGCAATCATTGAATTTGCTGCACTTAATAAACCAGTGTTATGGTGTACTTTCTTACAACTCAGATGGAATTATAAAGGAATCTTTTCTTATAGATTTAAAGCAAGAATGGATAAAGACTATGATGATTATGGTCAAATCGCTGAACCTGCAAA
>FUFK010049033.1_pt1 | contig 52285 bp, 52 predicted proteins | sample 1021851 | NCBI WGS metagenome assembly FUFK01 (sample SAMEA51879418, study PRJEB19060) | metagenome | reverse complement strand
TCTACCTTTTTCAATACTCTATATCCAATTGGCAACCAATTATAAATACCTGCAGCAGTTTTTTTTATCATGCCACTTCTAACCATTAATTTATGGCTAATTAGTTCAGCATCTGATGGATCTTGTCTTGTAGTGGGGACGAATAATTTTGAGAAATACACTATAATCTCCTGAATTAATTATATGGTAATTTAGTAAGGAATATGCCCATTTACGAGTATTATTGCGAAGTATGTAATTCAAATTTTGAAGTTTTTCAAAAAATTAGCGAAAAACCTCTTAAAGAATGCATTAAATGTAACAAATCCTCTAAAGTGGTAAAATTACTCTCTGCTCCAGGATTTAGATTGAAAGGCAGCGGTTGGTATGAAACAGATTTTAAAGGTAAAGGTAAAAAAAACCTTCACTACAATGATAATGGAAATGAAAATAATAAAAAAGGACCTAACGAAAAATGAGAAGTCATCATTGCGGTAATTTAAACATCAAAAATCTTAACGAAGAAGTAACTATCTGTGGATGGATACACAGAAGAAGAGATCATGGTGGTGTAATTTTTCTTGATGTCAGAGATACCACTGGGATTGTGCAAGTTGTCGTAAATCCTGAAAATGTTGAAGCCTTCAAGATAGCAGAAGATATTAGGTCTGAATATGTAATAAAAGCATTTGGAAAAGTTGAAGGAAGGCCTGAAGATTCTCAAAATGATCAATTAACAACGGGTGATATTGAAATTAAATGCAGTTCAATAGAATTGCTGAATGAAGCAGAGACCCCAGCATTTCCATTAGATCAATCATCTGAAGTTGGTGAGGACGTAAGACTAAAAAACAGAACTTTAGATCTCAGAAGGCCTGAGATGCAAAGAAATCTCAGACTAAAATCTGACCTGACAAAATCTATTAGGGATTATTTGGAGAAAAATAAATTTGTAGACATAGAAACTCCAATACTGACTAAAGCTACACCTGAAGGTGCTAGGGATTATCTGGTTCCCAGTAGAACAAATGCTGGTAATTTTTTTGCTCTTCCTCAATCACCACAATTGTTCAAACAAATGTTGATGATTTCAGGTTTTGATAGATATTATCAAATTGCTAGATGTTTTAGAGATGAGGATCTCAGAGCTGATAGACAACCAGAGTTTTCTCAAGTTGATATCGAGGCATCTTTTGTAGAAGAGCAAGACGTGATGAATCTCGCAGAAGAAATGATAAGCGAATCCTTTAAGAAAATTCTAAATAAAAAACTTGGTAAGTTGCCAAAATTTAAATGGCATGATGCCATGGAAATGTATGGATGTGATAAACCTGATTTGCGCAATCCTCTAAAACTTGTTGAGCTATCTGACATTTTTAAGCAAGAGGAATTCAAAGTTTTCTCAGATCCTGCAAATGACAATAATTCAAGAATTGCTGCGCTGGTAGTGCCAGAGGGTGAAAAGATTGGAAGAGGACAAATTGATAGATATACAGATTTTGTAAAAGAATTTGGAGCGAAAGGTTTAGCTTATATAAAAGTTGAGGGTGAAAATATTTCAGATCTTGTATCACCTATACTGAAGTATCTTTCAGAAGAATGTTTAACAAATATAATTTCTACCTTAAAAGTTAAAAAAGGTGACTTAATATTTTTTGGAGCTGGAAAAGAAAAAATTGTGAATGATTACATGAGCAGACTAATTGCTAGGATTGGTGAAGATTTAAATCTTCTGGAAAATGATTTTATGGCATGTTGGATTACAGATTTTCCAATGTTCGAGGAAGCTTCCGATGGCTCTTTAACTTCTTTGCATCATCCATTTACCAGTCCTGTCCAAACAAATCTTGAAAAGTTAGGTGAATTAAACCCACTAGAAATTAATTCTAAAGCTTACGATATGGTGATAAATGGCGTAGAAATTGGTGGAGGGTCGATTCGTATTCACAAAAAAGATCTACAGAAAAAAGTCTTTGCTTTGCTTGGATTATCTGAAGAGGAAGCACAGACAAAATTTGGCTTCTTCTTAAAAACCCTAACTACAGGTTGCCCACCACATGGAGGCATAGCTTTTGGCCTTGATAGGTTGGCTATGTTAATGGTGGGAGCAGATTCTATAAGAGATGTTATAGCTTTTCCTAAGACTCAATCAGCACTATGTTTGTTAACTGAAGCACCTGGACCTGTTACAGATGAAAGCCTAGACGAGCTTCATATATCAAGGAAGGAGGATTAATGGCAGGTCACTCCAAATGGGCAAATATCAAACATAGAAAGGCAAGGCAGGATGCAAAAAGAGGTGCAGTATTCACAAAAATAATTAGAGAGCTTACTGTTGCAGCGAAAGATGGTGGTCCCATAGTTGAGGATAATCCAAGATTAAGGCTTGCCTACGACAAAGCTTTGTCAGCCAATATGACAAAAGACACAATCAATAGAGCAATACAAAGAGGAGCAGGTGGCCAAGAGGGTCAAAATCTAGAGGAAGTAATTTATGAAGGATATGCTCCTGGAGGTGTAGCCGTCTTTATCAAAACTTTAACGGATAATAAAAACAGAACTGTTTCAGAAATAAGACACGCATTTACAAAATATGGTGGCAATCTAGGAACATCAGGTAGTGTTGCATATCTATTTGAAGCTAAAGGAAAATTACTGATAGATTCTGATTTATCTGATGAAAAACTTTATGACATAGCGGCAGAAAATGGTGCAAATGATATCAATGAACTTGATGGTAGTAAAACTGAAATTGTTTGTGAGCCAAAAGACTTATCGAGCATGAAAGAAAAGTTAGAGTCAGATAATTTTATAGTTGAAGCCTCTGAAATTGTTATGGAAACAGAAACAAACATTCCTTTAGATTTTGAACAATCAGAAAAAAATATGAAGTTGACTGATGCAATTGAGGATCTTGATGATGTTCAAGAAGTTTTCACCAATGCAGATCTAGATGAATCAGTTTTTAAATCATGACAATTAATCAAAGAAAGAAAGGGCACGATTTCGAAAGAAAAATTGCCAAGAAGTTGCAGGAAGATCTAAATCTCCTTAAACCAGTGCGCAGAATTCTTAATCAGTACCAAGAGAAAAATCACCCTGACTTAAAAATAGGAAGGTGGAATATAGAGTGTAAGGCTTATAAAAAAGGTTTTGAGCCAGCGACAGCATGGTGGGATCAAGTCCTAGGAGTTAATGGTGACGGAGAATTTCCTGCGTTAGTTTATAAGTTTGATAATAAACCTATTAGAGTAAGGGTTATGGTTAAAAACTTGAATGAGCAACTTTCTGATACCACAAAACTTGTTGATTTAAATTGGGAAAGCTTCATTTACTTATTGAATGAGAAATACCAAATAGATTTGGAGGGTCACAAGTAATGGATTTTGATGCACTAGAACTTTTGTTACAGGCTTCACTGCCTGTGCAATTAATATTAGCTATTCTTATAATTGCCTCGATCACTTCATGGGTTTTAATATTTGAAAAGTACTTTACTCTAGCAAGATCAACAGATGCTTCACATGAAATAGAAGATAAATTTTGGGATGGCGAAAAGATTGAAGAGTTGTACCTTTCTTTGAAAGAAAAAGATCTAAGTGATCTTGAACCATCAGAATTAATACTAGTTTCAGTTTATGACAGTTTGATGAACAAGAATGATTCAGCGAATAATGTTGAATCTACAGAGAGGCTTGTGAGAGTCATTGTTAATAGAGAAGAAGAAAGATTATCAAAAAACCTTTCATTGCTTGCTACGATAAGTTCGAGTGCACCTTACATAGGCTTATTAGGAACAGTTATTGGCATAATTAATGCATTTCAAGGTCTATCAACAACTGCGCAACTGACTTTAAGTTCTGTGGCTCCAGGTATTTCTGAAGCGTTAGTTGCAACAGCAGTCGGTTTATTAGCTGCAATTCCGGCATTGATTGCCTATAACCAATTTTCAAAAAAACTTGATAATTTGATAAATGGATCTCTGGCATTTGCAGAACAATTAATAATTCAAATAAATAAAAAATAAGAATATGCTCTTAGAAAAAAGAAGCAAGTCAACCAAAGCAATAAATGAAATTAACGTCGTTCCATACGTAGATATAATGTTAGTTTTATTGGTAATCTTTATGGTTGTTGCACCTCTTGCAGTTCAAGGACTAGATATTAATTTACCAAGCGTTCCCGCTGATGAAATAGAGCTTGAGAATTCTGAACCCTTTGTCATTGATGTTAATGAAAATGGTCAATATTTTATCGAGGAAGATGGTGGTAATGTTCAGGTTTCTTTGGGTTTTTTAGAGGACCGATTTGCAAGGGTAATACAAACAAATCCTGACATAGAAATTATTGTCAGAGGAGATCAAAAAACTTCTTACCAATCAATAGCAGAATTATTAAGCGTTTTACAAGCTAATGGAGCTAATAATTTCTCTCTAGCAACTCAACCATGATGAAGTGGTTAACGGCATTGTTTTTTTCAATAATTGTCCATATTTTGATTTTTTTTAGTTATGTCTTGTTTACAACTGAAAGCGTTGAGAATAAATCACGCAAAATAACCAATGTAAGTTTTTTAGATGAGGAACTGCAAAATAAAGAAGAAAAAAGAAAAAGCAGTAAATCTAAAGAGAAAAAGCAAAAGAAAATAGATACTAAAAAAGTTGAAGAGATAAAACCAAAAGAGATTGATAATTTTGAAGAGTATTTAAAAGAAGAAGAAATTCAAAAAAGAATTTCAGATAATGCTGATGTTGTTGAACAAATAAGCTATAAAGTGATCAAAGATATTGAAGCATTATGGATTAGGCCTAATAGTGCAAAAATTGGTATGTTTGCAGATTTTAATTTAAGAATAAATAGATTAGGNATTATCGAAAATATTGAGATGAAACAAACAAGTGGAGACAATGCATTTGATCGAGCTGCGTTGAATGCTATAAGAAAATACAAACAAATTAAATATGTAAGAAATCTGGATGATCAAACTTTCCAAGCATATTTCTCGAATTTTACTTTGAGGTTCAGACCAGAATGAAACGAGTAATTTTGTTATTTTTTCTAGTTCTTGAATTTAAGGCAGATCTGGTGCTTGAAATAACTGAAAGCGCTAGTAAGCCTGTGAAAATAGCTATCTTGGAAAAAAATAGCAATTCTCTTGTAGGGCAAGAAATTATAAATGTTATCTCCAATGATCTAAAGAGAACAGGAGAATTTAGAGTCCTAGGCATGGACGAATTATTGAGTATTCCCATAAATGAAGATGAAGTCATTCAGAGAGACTGGTTGTTATTAGATGTAGATTCAATAATTTTTGTAGAGGTCCAGAATGAGGACAACAATCTTGAAATCGCTTACTCAATTTTTGATATTAGCTATAACGAAACTGAAGATAAGAGAAGAGTTCTAGGGTTGCCTGATAGTTTAAGACAGTCAAGCCATTACGTATCTGATGGAATATATAAATACTTTTATGGAATTGAGGGAATTTCATCAACTAAACTCATGTATGTCACAAGAAACTCAGATACCCATAAATTAATTATCAGTGATGCAGACGGGTTCAATGAACAAGTTCTTTTAAAGTCAAATAATTCAATAATATCTCCAGCTTGGTCAACTGATGCAAAAGAAATAGCTTATGTTTCATTTGAGAATAATAGAGCACAGGTTTTTACTCAAAATCTAGCAACTGGACAAAGAAATTTAATCTTAAGCTCTAAGTCTTCTGTAAGTTCACCGGCATGGTCTCCCGATAATAAAGATTTAGCTTTTACTAGTACAAAAGATGGCAATTCAGAAATTTATATTATTAATTTGAAATCAAGAAAAATTACAAGATTAACTGAAAATCTTGCCATCGATACAGAACCAGCTTGGTCTCCAGAAGGAAAAAAAATAATTTTTACTTCAGATAGATCTGGTAGCCCTCAAATTTATGAAATAGATGTAAGAACAAAATTGAAAAGGAGACTGACGACTGAAGGGAATTATAATGCAAGGGCTTCATATCTTGATAAAGATGAAATTATATTTGTCCACAGATCAAAAACTGATTTTAATATTGCCAAATTAGATTTAGGTTCCAGAAATTTAGAAGTACTGACATCAACTAAAAATGATGAAAGTCCATGCATAGCTCCTAATGGCAATGTTATAATTTATTCTACAAAAGATGGAAATTTATCTTATCTTGCTGGCATAAATATCAGTAGTAAGGTAAGTTTTAAACTTCCAGCTTTATATGGAGAATTAAAAGAACCAGCTTGGTCACCATTTTTAAGGTAATTATGAAAAATATACTAATTTCACTTTTTTCGATTTTTATAATTTTTGCTTGTTCATCAACACCTGTTGAGAAAGTTGACGTACAAGAAACTAAAACAGTTGATTTGACTGAAAACACTCAAACAGATTCAAATGACAGTGTAGTAATGAGTGATGTAGACCTTGGAGAGGCTTACGTTACAGTTCTATTTGATTACGATGATGACACTTTGAAAGAGGAGTCTTTAGAGGAATTGTTCGCTGTCTCAAGATTAATGAAATCAAATGCAAAGTATACACTTCTAGTGGAAGGGCACGCAGATGAGCGAGGAACAAGAGAATATAATCTTGCTTTGAGTGAAAGAAGAGCAAAAGCAGTGGAAGATTTCTTGACCGCGACAGGTGTGTCTTCATTTAACATAGAAGTTGTTGGTTACGGCGAAGAAATGCCTGTTGATAATGGCTCTAATGAGACTGCTTGGTCAAAAAATAGAAGAGCAGAATTATTCTTTATTAGATAGTGCAACGTTTTTTACTAATAATATTCCTGAGTGCATTTGCAGTACCTCAGGAAGATGCTGATAAAGAGTTCATTGAGTTATATCTCAAAATCCAAAGTCTCGAAAAAGATATCGCTACTTTAAGAAATGAAATTGAGGTGATTCAGACTCAACTAGATTTCTATCAAGCAAAAAATATAGCAAAAATAAACGAAATTGATTCTAAACTCACTTCACTAATGTCCATTGAAGACCTTCAGCAATCAGAAGTAATTGTTGAAAGAAACGATCAGGTTTTAAATTCTTATGATCAAGCAATTTTACTTATTAGAAAAGGGCAGCTGAATGAAGCTTTGAGTGCTTTAAATGCATTTGTTCAAACCAATAATGATTCTGATGATACACCTTTGGCGTACTTTTGGATGGGTGAAATAAATTTGACCAATGGAAATTTAGCGGTTGCAACTCAAAATTATAATACCTTAGTAGGTCTTTATCCGATCCATTGGAAAGTGCCTCTAGCAAAATTTAAGCTAGGCACTATATATCTAGAGCAAGGCAGTAAAGAACGAGCGGTTGCACTATTAGAAAGTGTTATCAGAGAATACCCTGATAGTTCTGCAGCAAAAGCTTCCGCTGAGACATTAAGTAGTCTAGAATAGCGCATTGAAATTGTTGGGTCGTTAGCTCAGCTGGTAGAGCACCGGGCTTTTAACCCGTTGGTCATAGGTTCGAATCCTATACGACCCACCATCTAATTGTGTTAAGAAAACAATTGAGATGTTACAATTTCATTTTGATATTACATTAAGTGGTATTGTGTTGAATTTTGAAATTAAATTAATACAAAATAAGAATGATAATTAAGAAAAAGCTGGGGTTATTAGTATCTGTTTTATCAACAGCTCTACTAGTAGCTTGTGGAGGTGGAAGCGGAAGTTCTACGCCTAGTCCTTACCCAACACCTGCACCAACACCGGCACCAACACCGGCACCAACACCGGCACCAACACCGGCGCCAACACCCGCGCCAACACCGGCACCATTATCAGCATCACTCCTTTCTGTAACAGTTGATGGCAATGCTTATGATGTAATTCAAATGTCAGGTGTAAATGCTAGTGCTACACCAGGTGGTAATGCAGTTGCAGATTTAAGAACAGTATATGCGTATGCTCCAGATGGAGTTAACGATGGTCTTGGGACTTATCAAGGTTCAGCATGGCCATACGCGACAACAGATAGAGACATTTCCGAGTTAATCGTCTCAGAATCAAACCTTACAGCAACATTCACTAAAAATTCTGAGAACCAAATTCTTATAAATAATCAGCCCGCTTATCAATACACAGGCGATTCTTCTGATACAGATGCAAATGGAAATGGAATAGGAAGTGTTTGGTATTTATTTGACTCAAGTGGACAAACTTTGGNACCAACACCAGAACCAACACCAGAACCAACACCAGAACCTACACCAGTGCCAACTCCGGAACCTACACCAGAACCAACACCGGAACCAACACCAGAACCAACACCAGAACCAAGTCCTGGAACTTATAATGTCGGAGGATCCCTTGGCGTTCAAGGCCCATTTGCTCTTGATTCAGATCTAAACAGCGAAGACTATGAAAATGTAACAAACAATTTTACAAACAGGGCTCAATTCTTAGATACTGCTTCAACATTGCTTGGTTGGGTTGGTGGTGAAGATGATGTTGACCTATACCAAGTGATAGCTGGTCCAGGCAGGATAAATCTCGAACTTACAATGGTAAATCATGATGGTAATCCAGGGAATACCAATAATAATGTTGATTTAGATATGTTTGTGGTCGATGACCAAGAAAACACGAACAATGTTGGAGGTACGTATGCAAAAGTTGAAACGGCTTACATACCAGCTGGTGAGGGAGATATTTATTACGTGATTATCGATCATTATCGTGTTGATAATTCTGTACCTTCAGCTTATGTGCTTACCCAAACACCTACATTCGCCAGCACTTCTGAACAAAAAGACGCAGCAGCACGAGCAAATGCCGATTTCAATATTGATGAAATACTTATAGCCAAAAAGCCTACCTTCAACCGATCAAGTCTAAATGAAACAGAAAACGAACTCACACAAGAGATGGGAAGTTCAGATGGTGGTCTAGTAAATATGTCTTTATTTGAATTGGAACGAATTGCAGGACTTGGAGACGATCAAGATTACATATCTACATTTAAAACTAATTTTCCAGAAGCTTATAAGAAAGGTAGATACATGAAAGCTATATCTGTTTTAAGTAACAGATCACCAAACCTTTTTATAGAACCAAGTTGGCAAAGATATATTCAAGTTGAATCCTTTACACCTGATCCAAGATATGACACTTACCAATGGTGGAATTTTGATGTTGTGAACATACCCGAAGCCCTTGATATATTGGGGCAAGAAGTTAAGCCTGTTAACGTTGCTGTTCTTGATTCTGGTAGCCCATTTTCCATAGATCCAGCCTATGCTGGCTCTATATTTGATACTCAATGGGGCTGGGATATGGAAGATAATGATCCTCTGGCAGATGATGAGGAATTTACAACTGGTTCGTTCAGTCATGGTACCCACGTTGGTAGTACCATCTCAATGNTAAACGATGGCATTGATGGTAACGGTATGGCAGCAAGAGTAACACCTTTAAGAGTTTGTTATCAAAATGGTTGTGGACCAACATATGCAGCTTATTTATACCTCAATGGAGATGCTAATGACTCTGGCACAAATTTTGCGCAAAGAAGTAATGGTCAAAAATTACACTCAATGAACATGAGTTATGGTGGAAGTGGTGGTAGTGCAACCTCTTCATCCTGCTTGAAGTTAGGAGAGCTAGCTGACAAAGGTGTATTAATCGCTTCATCCTCTGGAAATGGTGGTATTGGTTCAATTGGGTGGCCATCTGCTTGTCCAAAAGTCTATGCAGTTGGAGCTACTAATGGTACAGACAGAAGGTCAAGCTATTCATCTACAAATGAATATGTTGCTTTTTCTGCACCTGGTGGCGAGTATTCAGACTGGAATGCAGATGGAGTTGATGATCTTGTTTATGCATATGCACTCGTAGATAGCTCTGTTCAGTCGAACAATAATGGAAACCCTATGATAGGAGCTCAAGGAACCTCTATGGCTTCACCTCACGGAGCTGGTTTCCTAGGATTAATCAAATACTATTATGAAGACATTGTTAAACCTTTCGAATCAAATGCATCTCTTCCTACATCTCTAACGTATGTCGAAGTAGATAAAATGCTGGCAGCTAACCTTCTTACAAACGATGTGAATAAAGAAGCTAGACCGAATGATTCAGTTGCTCGACCTGGTTGGGATGAACATTTGGGATATGGAATAATTGATTTACATAAAGCCATACAGGCAATTGATTCTTTCCAAGACGGATATTTTACAAGTTTTGACAGCTTGCCATATTATGAAGGACCTTCAGTTGTAACATTAAACTCACAAGACTCTTATCAAGGCCAATTTACGATTACACCAAGCGGAGCAGCTGGAGAGGGATTCAATGATGTTACATACACATACCAATCCGAGTTTATAGAAGTTGAAGCTAATGGTTTGAATTTCACAGTTAAAAAACAGGATGATTATGATTGGGCAGGTTGGGTCAATACAACAATACTATTTGATTTCCCATTAGTCGAAGGTGCAGATTTACCGTTCGATGGTTACGAATTACTTTCAGTAGGAATCAATGTAATATTCAATGTAATTGGTGAAGCTTATGATATTAACTTCCCAGCATTGAGAGCAAGGCTTCTTGATACAAACGGTGTCCCAGTTGCTGAAGTGACATCTGCCATCATTGATGGTCAAGGAAATTTTGTTTTTACAAGCATCGAGCCTGGGACATACAGAATGGTTATAGGTTCAGATATTAACGGAGATAATTCTTGGGGAGGCCCAGGTGAAATGTCAGGATCAAGCGCTAACTTTGAAATAATAGACTCAAACGTTTCAGATCTATCAATTACCTTATCTCCAGAATTAGCTGGAGAAATAAATAATGCACCTGTTATAACATCTTCTCCTTTCACAGATGCATATGTGAATCAACCATATTTTTATGGTGTCAGAGCCACTGATGAAGATGGGGACTCACTAAGTTACTCTATTGAACTAGTTAATAGAGAAACTGGCACAACAGCTGACTTCTTATCTATTTCATCAAATGGAGCTGTTACAGGAACTCCAAGAGAAGACGATGTTGGTGAGTATGATGCATCGGTAATTGTTTCTGATGGCGTCGATGCTGCAATTCAAGAATTTATTCTTAGTGTGAATGAATAAAACATGGACAAAAACAGTCCGTCGTTAGATAAATTTTTCTCCTCCATAACACCAAAACAATCATTTAGTAGTTTAACTTCACCCAATGCACCTGATTATGCTAAGCAGGAATCATGGGCAGCTTTTCCGGGGAAAAAATCTGTGGCTTTATTGGAACCAAAAATGGAAAGCCAAAATAAATTAAAAAAAATTGATTGTTTTTTTATTCATCCAACAGGTTTTTTTCTTGAAGAGTGGAATTTTGATATGAATGCAGATTCTGCAACATCTCAAAGAACAGACCTAATGCTCGCTACTCAAGCAACAGTATTTAATAATGATTGTAATATTTATGCACCAGAATACAGACAAGCAACTTTTGCTGCAATATCTCAGAACTTAGGCAGCAATAGTTCTCAAGCATTAGATCTAGCATATTTAGATGTTAAAGAAGCATTTAGATATTTCTTAGAAAATCATTCAGAAGATAAACCTTTTTTTCTTGCTTCACACAGTCAAGGCTCATTACATGCTCAAAGATTATTAACTGAAAAAGAATTTAAAGCAGTTTTTTCAAAGCAACTCATCACAGCATATTTAATTGGATATCCATTAGAGGAACAATATCTCAAAAATCTTGCAGCATCAGTTTGTACANGATTCCTTGATGAGGGAATTATTATTCAATTCCAAACAGTCGGGGAAAATGTTNTCAGGTCAAGATTAAAATTTTGGATGTTTGATGGAAAGAAGTACAGTCTTCAGAGAATAAATCAACTTGCCACAACAAATCCTATATCTTTCTCAAAATCTAAAGGATGGGTAAAGAATGAAATAAATTCTTTATTAATGCCAAAAATTTCAGGAATCTCACCACTTTTTGATTATGGAGCAACAAATAAGAATAATAGCTATGTGAGAGAAATTAATTTTGCTGATGATCAAAACTTTTATGCAAGAATAGGAAAAACTGGTTTCCTTGAAACAAAAGGATCAACAATTGACAGAATTTTAAAGAACGATTTCCTGGGTGAAAAGGACTTACATATTTGGGATTATCAAATTTTTTGGAATCATCTCAGAAAGGATGTTGAAAAAAAAGCAAAGAAACTTAAAGAAAAAATTTGAAGATAAATAACATACAAAAATTTTCATTTGGATTAGGTGGTGGTGTCAATGCAATTAAAACTGATTTTTTTGTATGGTACCTTGGTGCTTACTATTTAACAGTATTAGGTTTAAATCCTCTCTTAACAGGTTTTGCTCTGCTAACAGCTTTAGTAATAGATGCAATAAGTGACCCCTTAATAGGTACATTTTCAGACAGAATCAGATCTAAATTTGGAAGAAGACATCTATTGATGGCTTTTTCACTTTTCCCAATCTCACTAAGTTATTTAATGCTGTTTTTACCTGATCCAGATTGGGCAGAAAATCAAATATTTTTATTTATATGGCTATTAGTTTTCGCAGTTGTTACCAGATTCTCAGTTACATTATTCGATATACCACATAGAGCTTTAGCAGCTGAAATACCAGAATCATATGAAGATAAGGCAAGTGTTATGTCGCTTCGTGAGGGGTTTCAGTCACTTATTGCTCTATCACATTCATTTATTATTTTGCCATTTATAAATCTTGATGGTAACGATCAGTGGTTTAATGTGGGCATAATTGGATCAATCATTATGTTTGTATTGGGGCTGATATCGATTATTGGAACAATGAGCTTAATACCCAATCTATATCAATGGCCTGAAACAAAAGAAAACAACAATCCTTTCAAAGAAATCAAAAAACAAATGAGTTTCGTTTACAGAAATAAAACTATAATTTTATTTCTCTTAGGCTCTATAACAATTCAACTTGCATGGGGCTTAGCCAATAGTCTTACATTCTTAACTCAAACTCAATTCTGGGGTCTGACATCTCTTCAAATTCAGGAATTTATTAAGATTTATTTTCTATCCACAATTGTGAGCTGGTTTTTAGTTCCAAAATTAGTAAAAAAATTTGAAAAGAAGACAATCTTGTTATTTAGTCTCGTTGTAATAGGGGTTTTTCAAGCAACTCCGTTTATTTTATATAAAGTTGGAGCGGTACCGGAGATTGGCAGCAATTCACTAGTGTACTTTCTTTCAATATTTATTTTTGTAACTGGCACATTCTCCATAATGAGTCTTATGACGAGGGAATCTATGGTTCCTGATATGATTGATCAGGTTCAGCAGGAATCAAACTTAAGACAAGATGGGGCAATAAGCTCTCTTACTTCTTTTTGCGCAAAGTGCATGACAGGATTAGGTCAATTTTTCTCAATGTTTGTTTTATGGTTAATCTCATTTCCGCAAGGATCTATTGAAGCTACATTTGAACAAAGAGAAATGCTAGCCTTATTTCAAGGCCCGTTGATAATGCTTTTATTTGTTATCCCGATAGTAATATTTTCAGGTTATAAAATTGATCGAAAAAAACATAAGGAAATACTTAAAAAAATTAAAACTTAAAAGAAGAATCTTATTTTGAACTGAAAGAGTATATAATTTAATGTCTAAAATTAATGATCTATGGAACTAAAAGACGCAATTGCCAAAAGATATTCTGTAAGAAGCTACCTTGATAAAAAGGTAGATAAGGAATTAGTTAAAGAAATCCTTGAGGTATCAAAAAGAGCCCCGTCGGGTGTGAACTCACAGCCATGGAAGATATATGTTGTCATGGGTGATGCAAGAGATAAATTAGTAAATGAAGCTTGTGAAAAATTTGATAAGGGAGAATTAGAAAAAGAGGAATATCAAGTTTATCCAACTGAAAGACCTGATTGGTATAAGGCAAGACAAAGAGCAGCCGGATTTGCTTTATATGGAGCCGTTGGTATTGGAAGGGAAGATGCAGACAAAAGAATTACTCAAGCTCGAAAGAATTATGAGCTTTTTGGAGCTCCAGTTGGTATATTTGTGACCGTTCATAAATCTGTTGGTCCAAACGGTTGGGGGCACGTTGGTCATCTTATTCAAAATATATGTTTAGCTTCTGTAGATGCAGGGCTTGCAACATGTCTCCAAGAAGCTTGGGCAGGATTTCCAAATCTCGTGAAAGAGCATGTTGGTTATGGAGATGAAGAAATATTATGGTGTGGCATTGCACTAGGGTATGAGGATTCAAATCATCCAGTAAATAGCTTCAGGACTGAAAGGGAAGAGTTTGAAAGCTACGCCAAAATCCTAGAATAATGAAAGAATTTTCTTATCCCAGCAAACACGGAAAGTTAAGAGGAGTGACCTGGGATAAAGTAAAAAATCCTATTGCGACTATTCAAATTTTTCATGGTCTGGTTGAGTATCATGCTCGCTATGAAGAAACAGCAAAATTTCTTAATAAACACGGATTCATAGTTTACTGTAACGACCATCTTGGGCATGGTCTCAATGTCACTCATGGTGATCCAAAGGGATTTTTCAAAGAGAAAAATGGATATGAAGCAGTGGTTGACCAGCTGGGTGAATTAAATTCAATCATTCGCAAAGAAAATCCAACAATCAAGCACTTTGTCCTGAGTCACAGTTTGGGTACATGTTTTCTTTTGTCGTTATTAAAAAGAAATATCTTTTTTGATGGAGTTGTAATGAGTGCTGCGTTTAGCGTTAATGGATTTATGTTGTCTTTAAATAAACTAATGCTTTTACTAGAGTATGTAATTAAAGGAAAAATGGGTATAAGCGACGAAATGGAAAAGCTTACAACACAAAAACATAATTCATTTTTTGAACCAATCAGGACAACACATGATTATTTATCAAGTGATAAACAAAAAGTAGATGAATATGTTGCTGATGAGTTATGTGGATATCCTAATACAACACAATTGTGGCTTGATCTTGCAGAAGGTTTTCATAATTTATGGAGCAAAAAGACTTTTGAGGAGTTCGATGAAAAAATCCCATTCCTTCATATAAGCGGAGACCAAGATAAGGTTAACAATGATGGTACACAAGCCGAAAACATTCATAACTTATTAATTGAATCAGGCCTAAAATCAGAATTAAAAATATTTAAAGGNATAAGGCATGAGCCATTTCAAGAAAAGAAAAGGCAGAAAGTTTTTGATACTNTTTTAGACTTTTATTTGTCCAATCTTTAAGATCTTCGTCTTACTGGTTGAACATAGGACTGCAAAATTAGAATCCTTTCAGTAATAATTTCTCTTATTTTAAAGTTATTTCTAGCTATTCGTCTCGCTTCTTGCAGATCTCTCAAAGCCTCTTCATATCTCCCAGAGTAAAATAGAAATTCACTGTTAGTAAGATGATAACCCAACATATTATTGCTATTTTTTTGCACCTGACTTAGGTCTTTGAGTAAATTTATATCCACCGGCCTATAAAATTTAATATCTTCTAAAATTTGTTCAGCGGCCACATAGTCTTCCTCTAAAATATGTGCATTAGCTAAGTTATAGCTTAAAGGGTAGTTGCCGAGTGATACCGATAATAGTTTATTTGTGTAATCTTTACTTTTTCTTATATTGCCAGACTCTGTATAAACTTCAGCAATACTTGTTTTTATAATTAAATTATCGGGATGCTTTGCTTCAAGACTTTTAAGTAATTCTATAGATCTCGTGAAGTTTAATTTTTTCTTCTCAATGAGAGCCCTTAAGTAGATGTCTTCATCATTTTCACCTATCTCTTTTTCTATTGATCTTATGGAAAGGTTGTCTGTCATTAGAAACTCAACTCTTTTTTTGATTAATTGAAAATTTAAACTATCGATTGTACCTGGACTTGGATATTCACGAGCTCTTTCTCTTGATTCTGTGATTCTTCTTGTGGTAATTGGGTGAGTGAGAAGAAACTCAGGAATATTATCACCAGATAATCTTCTAACTTCTTGCATGTTTTTAAACATTTCAGACATTTGAGTGGTGTCATAACCAGATTTTTGTAGCGTTACATAGCCTTCACGATCTGCCTCTGTTTCATAAAGCCTTGAAAACCTAAGTTGTTGNGACACAAGTAATCCTTGGCCTCCAATTATTGCAGCAGGACTATTTGTTGCCACGGCCACAACTATTGAGGCTAAAACAGTTGCTAAACTTTGGTTACTTCTGTCGCTGCCTTCTAGTATCTGTCTAGCAAAGTGTCTTTGACTTAAGTGCGCTAGTTCGTGGGCTATTACTGATGCAAATTGAGCTTCATTATCCGAATATTTAAATAGACCTGCATTCACACCTATTATGCCACCCGGAGCAGCAAAGGCATTCAAAGAATTATCTTCGATTATTAATAATTCAAATGCTTTTTTACTAACTTTGCTTTGCTCACCAATTTTATAAATAAATAGTTCGGTCCATTCTTGAACAACGGGATCATAGAGAATTGCAGACTCTCTTTTTAGATCTCTTAAAAATTGTCTTCCTAAAGCTTCTTCTTCCGTCTGTGAAACAGCTCCACTTAATCTGTCACCTATTAATGGCAACTCAATGCTGCTCTCTTGTCCATGAGAGTACAAGCTAATGAGAACCAGCTGCAGTGTAAGGATAGTTTTTTTAATCATAAGTTTTAACTATAATTATTTGATAGGTATTTTATAAGAAGATTCAATAAAAAATGAAATTAAATAATCTGTTAAAAAATCAACAATTCATGTTTATGGCCACGGTTTTACTTGGTGGTTTCTTTTCTTTATGGGTTGTTGGAGACCTATCTACCCCGATATTAACTAGTATTGTTTTGGCTCTATTGTTTAGGCCTATGCAAGTTTACTTCACAAAAATAGGAGTTCCTGAAAGATTAAGTGTTTTCATCACTTTTTTTACTGCTGTTTCACTAGCTACTTTATTTTTGCTTATTTTTATACCTTTATTTATTAATGAAGCAAATAGATATCTAAGTGAGCTACCAAGTTTGGCGGTGATTGCAGAACCAATAACAGATTTACTTGGAGATATAAACGCCCCAAATGAGTCTATTGAAGGTGCACAAAGTTTTTTGAGTGAGATTACTGGCTTTGCGACTGATGCAGTATCATTTGGTATATCCCGTTTGCAAGATACGGCAAATCTATTTTTGAGCATAATTTTAGTACCCATTTTTTTATTTTTTTGGTTATGGGATACTGATACATTATCTTCCGGTTTCTCAAAACTAGTACCAAAGAAAAGAAAATTTTTAGTAAGAGTTTGGAACGAAACAAATACTAATTTCCAGAATTATTTCAAAGCTAAATTCATTGAAGTATTCGTTGTTGCAGTAACAGGTAGTCTTATGTTCTGGGCATTAGGACTAAACAGTCCTGTTTTGCTGGGAGTATCCTTTGGTTTAAGCCAACTTATACCTTTCTTTGGTCCTGTATTTATGACATTCCCAGTTCTTATAGTTAGTCTTGCTCAGTTTGGTCTGGATCCTTATGTAATTGTGATATTACTATTTTATGCACTGTTACAAAATATTGATGGGAACATATTTCTGCCNTTCTTAATGTCAGGAGTCGTNAAGTTGCCAGCTGTAGTTGTTCTCTTATCTGTATTTCTATTCGGAGCTATTTTTGGGATATGGGGTGTATTTTTTGCAGTACCTATTGCTAGCTTTATAAAATCACTTTTAGATAACTGGAAGTACGTTGATTCTTAAAGTTCACAAATAAAGTTGTAAACTTCCTCTACGTGTCCCGGTACTTTTACGCCTCGCCACTCTTTTATCAAGTTCCCATCGGGATCAATAACAAAGGTACTTCTTTCAATTCCCATATACTTTCTGCCATACATTGATTTTTCTTTCATAACACCATAGGCATTACACATAGTTTCATCAGGGTCAGATATCAATGGAAAATTTAATGACTCTTTTTCGGTAAAGCTTTTATGAGACTTAATTGAATCTCTTGATATACCAATAATTTTGCAATTTTTATTTGCAAATTTTTTCTTATAATCTCTAAAATCTTGGCTTTGTATGGTACAGCCTGAAGTTTTATCCTTCGGATAGAAATAAAGAACTAAAAAACTACCTTTATAATCACTAAGACTAATTTGATTATTTTCATCGATCAGGCCTAAAAAATTTGGGGCTTTTGATTTATCATTCATGTTTAGATTATAGGAAAAAAAAGATTGAAAGGAAGTATTGTAGCGATTGTAACGCCGATGTTAAAAAATGGCGATATTGATTTTGTAGCATTTGAAAAACTATTAGGTTTTCATTCTAATGCAGGCACTGATGGAATTGTTCTTGTAGGAACAACAGGAGAATCTGCAACATTAACTAAAGATGAAAGAGCAGAAATCTTCGCGTTTGCAAAATCCAATACAAACATTCCCTTAATGGCGGGCGTGGGGAGCTCATCGACAACTCATGCGATTGCGCTAGTTGAGTGTGCTTTAAAGAATGATATTAGAGAATGTCTGGCAGTAACGCCTTACTACAACAAGCCGTCTCAAATTGGATTAGAGCTTCATTACAAAGAACTTTCAAAAGTTGGTGCAAACATTACCTTGTATAACGTGCCAGGAAGGACAGGTGTTGATTTATTACCTTCTACAATTGAAAAATTAATAGAGATTGAAACTGTAACTGGCATTAAAGAAGCAGTTGACTCAAAAGAGAGATTTAGTGCGTTAAACAAGATAAAAGATAAAAGAAGTGACTTTAAATTATATTCTGGTGATGATCCAAGTTTTGTTAAGTTTATGAAATTTAAAGGAGATGGTGTAATTTCAGTAGCAGCAAATGTTATGCCCAAAGAAATGAAAGAGCTTTCAGACCTTTGTCTTGCAGGCAATTTTGTTCAGGCCGAGAAAGTTATTAAAAATTATCAGGAAATTTTTAAACTTTTATTTATTGAGGCTAGTCCAAGTCCATGTAAATACTTACTTGAAAAATTGTCTCTACTAGAGAATAATTTAAGATTACCATTACATCCGCTCTCCGTGGAATACAGGGAAAAAATATATGAAGTATTCAAAAACATTTAGCATAATTTTAATTTCTATATTTGTGCTTCAAAATTGCACAATACCCGAAAGCAGAAAACCATACTGTCCAGAAAGCGGCTGTTTACTTGAAAAAAGAGAAAATCCAAACGAAAGATATGTGAATGAGGGTCAAAAGCTAGAGACTAATGGTGAATTTGAATCTTTAGAAGTACTGGATGAGTTTCCATACCCACCTGAAACTCCTAGCTTTATAAAAGAAGGTGAAATGCCGAGGCCCAAAAAGATATTCTCTTCCACAGGATCTGAAAATGTTGAAGTGAGAAGATTAGGTGAAATCTACTGGATTTATGTTGAAGCTTTACCCTCAAAATCCTGGCCTTTAATAAAAGATTTTTTTGCTGATGAAGAATATAACCTAGTTAATGATGACCCATCTCTTGGACAGATTACAGCTGAAAAAAACGAAAAACTATTCTTAACCCTTGAGCATGGTATCAAAAATAATAGCTCTGAAATCTATCTACTTAATGAGAGTAATACTAGCTTAGAACTTGCTTACTTTGAGGACTTGGCTTCTTACATATCTCTAAATTTGCCTGGCTACGAGGGAAATTCAATAGCTGCACAAGGCTTAAACCTAAATAAGAAAGCGCGTATTGTATATGTTAAAAAAGAAATTGGAATTGAATTTAGACTACCATTTGATAGAACTTGGTCAGCACTTTCAAGAGCAGTTGATAAAGCAGATCTTAAGGTTGTTGATAGAAATAGGGAGCTAAAATACATACAAATCAAGCTTGAGGTAGAGGAAGAAGGTTTTTTTGCTAACTTATTTAACAGAGTTAACGATGATCAGGTTGAAGCAGACTATGAGCTAGTTTTCTCTGAATCAGAAGGCAATACAATTTTAGAATTCAAAAAGTTATCCAACATCGAATTTTCCGTNGATGAGTTAGTTGACATAATTAATGAGTCATTATCATGATTGAAAAAGGAAATTTAATATCTGAAGGAAAAGCAAAATCTCTATATGAGACACAAAACCAGAATGAGCTTTTAATGGTTTATAGAGATGATACATCAGCGTTTGATGGAAAAAAGAAGGAAGCATTAAAAGGTAAAGGTGAGATTAATAACAAGTTTAATGCTTACATAATGCAGTACTTAGATAAAAATGGAATNCGTACTCATCACATAGAGAACGTTACTGATACTGAAAGTCTAGTCCACAGGCTCGATATGTTACCTGTAGAGTGTGTTGTGAGGAATATTGCAACTGGCTCCATATGTAGAAGGTTGGGAGTTNAGCAAGGCTTGAAGTTTGAAAATCCTCTTTTTGAATTTTTTCTTAAAGATGATGACCTAGGAGATCCTTTAATTAACGATAACCACATAATTGCCTTTAATTGGGGCACAGAGGAAGAAATAGCGATCATGAAGGAAAAAACTTTAATCATTAACAAACTTCTTTGCAAGATATTCTCAGATGTTGGGCTTATTCTTGTGGATTATAAAGTTGAATTTGGAAGAAAAGACGGACAAATCATCCTCGGTGATGAGTTTACTCCTGATGGATGTAGAATCTGGGACAAAGAAACAGGCGAAAGCCTTGATAAAGACCGGTTTAGGAAAGATTTAGGTGATGTTGTTGAATCTTATCAAATAGTAGCTCATAAGCTTGGAATAAGTATTTAAATATTAGTCTAAGACCCCACATAAAGTTATAATTAAATCATGAACAGCAATCTAGTATATTTTGATTATGCGTCTACAACACCTGTAGATCCAAGAGTTGCAGAAAAAATGCACGAGTGCCTTCTATTGGACGGTAATTTCGGTAATCCTGCTTCAAGATCGCATGAATTTGGATGGAAAGCTGATGAAGCAGTCGAAAAGGCAAGGCTTCATGTAGCAAATCTTGTGAAAGCTGACTCACGCGAAATAGTTTGGACTTCTGGTGCAACTGAATCAGATAACTTGGCAATCAAGGGCGCAGCAAGATTTTACAAAGATAGAGGCAATCATATTATCACCTCAAAAATTGAACACAAAGCAGTATTAGATCCTTGTCGTCAACTTGAAAGAGAAGGATTTGAGATCACTTACTTAGATCCAGATGAAAATGGGGTAATTTCTCTNGATAACATAAAGAAACATGTGAAAGACTCGACAATACTTTTATCAATTATGCACATCAATAATGAATTAGGAGCTGTGAATGACATCGAAGAGATAGGTAAATTTACAAGAGAAAACAACATTATTTTTCATGTTGATGCAGCACAAAGCACCGGTAAGCTACCAATAGATTTATCAAAACTGGATGTTGACTTAATGTCATTTTCTGGCCACAAAACTTATGGTCCAAAAGGAATAGGAGCCCTGTATGTTAGAAGAAAACCCAGAATTAGACTTGAGGCACTTATTCATGGTGGTGGACACGAAAGAGGTTTTAGATCTGGTACTTTACCGACTCATCAAATTGTTGGTATGGGTGAAGCATTCCGTATAGCAGCAGAAGAAATGGAAAAAGATAATAAGAAAATTGCAAAATTAGCTGATTTATTTTGGAAAGAAGTTTCTGATATAGAAGAAATTTATCTCAATGGAAGTTTCAAAAATAAAATTCCTAATATTACAAACATCAGTTTTGCATACATTGAAGGTGAATCTTTGATCATGGCACTCAAAGATGTAGCTGTTTCATCCGGCTCTGCATGTACATCAGCAAGTCTAGAACCATCCTATGTTTTAAGAGCATTGGGTCGAGCTGATGAATTGGCACACAGTTCAATTAGGTTCTCATTTGGTAGATTTACGACTGAAAAAGAAGTTAAAATGGTCGCCGAGACAACTAAAAGAGTTGTTCATCAATTAAGAGAACTTTCTCCTCTTTGGGACATGTACAAAGATGGTGTAGATCTTGAAAAAGTTGAATGGGTGACCCATTAATAGATTATGTACTCAAGAAAGGTAATACAAAAGTTTGAAGAAACACTCAACAATCCAAAGGCGCATAATGTTGGTCGTATGGATGTTAAAGCAAAAAATGTTGGAACAGGCATGGTTGGGGCACCAGCTTGTGGTGATGTAATGAGGCTTCAGATAGAAGTAAACGATAAAGATGTTATTACAGACTGCAAATTTAAAACATACGGTTGTGGGTCTGCAATTGCATCAAGCCAACAAATGATTGAAATGCTCATCGGCAAAACATTAGAAGAAGCCAAGAACATAAAAGACAGAGAAATAGCAGAATTATTAGAACTACCATCTATCAAAATCCATTGCAGTGTTTTAGCAGAAGATAGTATTAAGAAAGCAATAGCGGATTATGAATCCAAGAAAGCATAAGCCTGAACCATTAAATTTTACTACAAAAGCATTAGCGCATTTTAAGCATATGGTTTCTATGCAAGGTAAAGAGAATAAAGTAAAACTTGGTGTTAAAAAAATGGGGTGTAATGGCTATTCATATTTTTTTGAATTTACAAGCAGAGCTAATAAATCTGACCACAAGATAACTATAGATGATTTGGAATTCTTCATTCCCTCTGATTCTCTAGAAATTATAAAGGGCAGCCAAGTCGATTATACAATCGAGGGCCTCAATCAAGGTGTGAAATTTATTAACCCTAATGCTAGTGCTGTATGTGGCTGCGGAGAGAGCTTCACAGTCAAAGACGAAAAATTTAGTTCAGATATAAAAACTGCTCAAAAAAAAAATTAAAAATATTGCCTCATGAGGTGATATGTCCTGAAGGTTTAACAATAGATCTGGAAGAAAACGAAACTATTTTAGATGCATGTCTAAGGAATGGAATAAATCTCGAACATGCGTGTGAAAAAGCTTGCGCCTGTACAACATGTCATGTAATCGTTAAGGAAGGTTTTGATAATCTCGATTACGCTTCAGATGAAGAGGAAGACATGCTAGATAAAGCTTGGGGTTTAGAATCAAATTCCAGATTAAGCTGTCAGGTTTTTCCAGTAGATGATATCACTGTGATAGAGATACCAAAATATACTATTAACCAAGTTTCTGAGTTAACATAACATGCTTAAGTGGGTAGATACTCTAGATATTGCGATTGAATTATCTGAAAAACATCCGGATATTGATCCTCAATGGATAAATTTTGTAGATTTACGAAAATTAGTTGTAGAGCTCCAGGATTTTGATGATGTGCCAGATAAAGTAAATGAAAAAATTCTTGAGTCTATTCAACAAAACTGGATTAAGGAGATAGATTAAGATGGAAATGACATTATCAATTATTAAGCCAGATGCAGTGGCTAAAAACGTTATTGGTCAAATTGAACAAAGATTTGAAGATGCAGGATTAAAAATTGTAGCTTCAAAAATGCTGCATTTGAGCGTTGATAAAGCNCATGGGTTCTACGNTGAACATGAAGGCAAGCCTTTTTTTAATGCATTGATNGAATTTATGACATCAGGTCCAGTTGTGGTACAAGTGTTAGCCGGAGAAAATGCAATCATGCTTAATAGAGAATTAATGGGCAGCACTAATCCAAAAGAAGCAGAAGCAGGCACCATTAGAGCAGATTTTGCTGAGTCTATTGATGCAAATGCAGTTCATGGTTCTGATTCACCAGCAAGTGCGCAAAGAGAAATAGCATATTTCTTTGAAAGCACAGAGATTTTTGGATAAAAAAATTGGATATAAAGCCAGTTCAGAGAAAAATTACGAAAAAAATTTGGGTAGGTGATGTTCCAGTTGGTGGAGGTTCACCTATCTCTGTTCAATCAATGACAAATACAGAAACATTAGATGTTTCTGCAACTGTTAATCAAATAAACGAATTAGAAGAAGCAGGAGCAGATATTGTACGGGTATCTGTTCCAAGTATGGAGGCTGCAGAAGCATTTAAATGCATCAAAGAACAATCAAATATCCCTTTGGTTTCAGATATACATTTCGATTACAAAATAGCACTTCAAGTTATTAAATATGGTGTTGACTGTGTCAGGATAAATCCAGGAAATATTGGCAACGAAAAGAAAATTAAAGAAGTAATTGCAGCTGCTAGTGACCTTGATGTTCCTATAAGAATTGGTGTAAACGCAGGATCTTTAGAGAAAGATTTGCAAAAAAAATATGGAGAACCTAATGCAGATGCGCTCGTTGAGTCAGCTATGAGACATGTGAATATATTGCTGGATAATAATTATGACAACTTTAAATTAAGCATTAAATCGTCAGATATTTTTATGGCTATTGAAAGTTATGAAAAGATTTCAGAATTAATTGAACAGCCACTTCATTTGGGCATTACTGAATCAGGTTCCCTTAAAACTGGAACTGTAAAATCCTCCATTGGATTAGGTAGTTTATTGATGCAGGGAATTGGAGACACGATAAGAGTTTCTCTAGCATCCGATCCAGTCGATGAAGTTAATGTGGCTTGGGAAATGTTAAAGTCCTTGAAAATTAGATCAAGGGGTGTAAAAATTGTCGCCTGCCCAAGCTGCTCAAGGCAGAATTTCCAAGTTATTAAAACTGTTAATAACCTAGAGAACAACCTTTCTCATTTGAAAGAGGAGGTTACTTTAGCGGTTATAGGCTGTTACGTTAATGGGCCAGGTGAATCAAAGGTAGCTGATGTTGGTGTTACGGGAGCTTCACCCAAACATCTAATTTATTTAAATGGAAAGCCAGCTTATAAAGTTGAAACTAATGAGCTTGAAAATGCTCTAATAAAAGAAGTAACGAAAATTGCAGAACAAAAAAGAAATACAATATTAAAACAATGAAAGATTTAAAGACAATAAGAGGAATGCCTGATCTCTACGATGAAGATGTAGAGAGAATTTCTATTGTCGAAAAAACTTGCTTTGAAACTTTTAAAAGTTTTAATTTTCAAGAATTCAGAACACCAATAATTGAAAACAAGTCATTATTTCAAAGATCAGTTGGAGAAAGTTCAGATATCATCCAAAAAGAAGTATACGAATTTGAAGATAGAAATGGAGAGTTGTTATGTTTACGGCCTGAAGGAACTGCAGGACTTGTTAGAGCGTTGATCACGAACGGCTTAATGAATGATGAAATAAAAAAATACTTTTATTTAGGCCCGATGTTTAGATATGAAAGGCCTCAAAAGGGAAGAAAAAGACAATTCTTTCAAGCAGGTGCAGAGCTCATAGGGGAAGAATCTACAAAAAGTGATGTAGAAATTATTTTATTAGCAAAAACCATACTTGAAAAACTCGGAATTAAATACTCATTAGAAATTAATTATTTAGGAAAAGATGAATCTTTAAATTCATATAGGGCTTATTTAAGAAAGTATCTTCAAAATTTCAAAGAGGATTTAGAGGACAAGGTTTATTCGAGGTTACAAAGAAATCCAATTAGAGCAATTGATTCAAAAGACAACAAAATTAATAAAATTTTTGAAAAAGCAAAAGATATATCAGCATTCCTTAACAATGATGAAAAAGAGTCATTCCTCAAAACTATTAATTCACTTAAAAAGTTAAATATTAAATTTGACGTTAATAAAAAACTAGTTAGAGGTCTAGATTACTATACAGGTACAGTTTTTGAATTCACTGTTGAAGGACTAGGTTCTCAAAACGCTGTTATTGGTGGTGGGAGATACGATAATCTCATTAAAGAATTGGGAGGTAGAGATTTGCCAGCTATAGGTTTTGCTCTTGGGATTGATAGATTAGCTGAAATAATAAAAATCAATAATAAAACAAAAGACCTTTTTATTGGCTGCATAAATGATGAGTCAATTAATTTTGCACAGTATATTGGAAATAAACTACGTCAAAATGTTAATGGTATAGTTGTTGAAAATTACCTTGGAAACGCAAATGTTGCTAAACAACTAAAAAAAGCTAATTCTCAGGGCTTTAAATTTGTTATGATAGTCGGCCAAGAGGAGCAAAAAACAAAGACATTTAAATTAAAGAATCTCACAGATAGTAGTGAAAAAACACTCAGTGAGGAAGAATTAGTGGAGTTTTTAAATGGCAGATAGAATCTTAGAATTTTTGAAGAATAAGTACTTTATTGGTGCTGTTGTTGCTGTTTTCTTGGGGTTTTTAATTAATTCAATTACAAGCTACACAAAAGAAAAAGCTAACGAAGAGGAATTCAAAAGATTTCAAGAAATAAATAACTCTCTTTCAAGTGAAAGTACAGTCAATGCAGAGGAACTTAATTTTGAATTTGATTCAGATGGATTTGAAATTATTACTAAATCTGTTATGGCCAAAAAAGCACTTGATGAACAAAATTTTTCTGAGGCTAGTGAATTATTTGAAGATGTATTTATTAAGGTCAAAAATAGTTCTATTGCAACGGATACAAAGGAAATACTTCTTGAACAATACTATGAAAACTTGGTGAGACTTTCTATGGAACTCGAAGATTTTGAGAAAGGAGATGGCCTAATTAAAGAAAACCAATTAGGCTCTGCAAGGTACCATGATGTCGCAGGAGATTTTTACAAACATTTTCAGGATAATGAAATGGCTAATTATCATTATGATTTNGCAATTTCCTTTGATATGGATGAGTCTCAAAAAAACTTAATTAAACTAAAAAAACCGTTGAAATAGAATGAAAAATTTTTATGTATTAACAATTATTTTCTTGCTTTCTTCTTGTCAAACTTTAAGTTCAATTCAAGAAACTCTTGGTTTAGTCCAAGAAGATCCTAATGCACCAGTAAAGCTTGATGAAAATTATGAAAGTTTTTTAGATGTTAATTGGAAAAAAAATGTTGATAAGCCTTTATTAAATTTAAATTTGTTCAATGAAAATATTGAATCTAATTTATTTTTTGACATTAATACTGGAACTATTTACAACCTGAATGAAAAACAAATTGAATTAATTGATATCGAAACAGGACAATTAACTGAAGTTTTTGATCTTGAAACCGACAGAATAATTTCAGGTGTTTCGGTTGGTTACAATTCTTTCTTATACGTTGATGCTGATGGTGTTGTATACGCACATGATTCTAATTCCGGCGATCTCAAGTGGACAAAAGAGCTTGAAGATGTAGTGCTCTCAAAAATTTTAATAACCTCAACACTCGTATTCCTGCAAACTTCTTCAGATGTTCTTTATGGTATGGACTTACAGACTGGGGAAACAAGATGGCAAAAGCAAGCCCAAGCTCCTCTTCTTTCAATAAGAGGCACTGCTTCGCCTATAACTTATGAGGGTTTAATTTTCACGAGTTTTTCAAACGGAAGATTAGCAGCTATTCGAGCACTTGATGGTATCCAATTGTGGGAAAAGCCAATTTCAAGATTAAAAGGATCAACTGAATTAGAAAAATTGATGGATGGGGATTCAAATGCAATTGCTGTTAATGAAGATGTATTTGCATCAAATTATAATGGATCCTTAACAAGGTTTAATATAAGAAGTGGCGATAAAATATTCTCAGTTGACCATTCAACTTCTAAACCAATTATCTTTTACAAGGGGAGTATAGTTTCAATAAATACAGATGAAGAAATAGTCGGGTTTAATGCATCAAATGGTATAGAATCCTGGCGTAGTCAAAAATTTAAAAATAGGGGCCTTACAAATTTAATACTCAACGATGACAAAATCTATTTTGGGGACTTCGAGGGCTACATACATCAGCTAGATGCAGAGACAGGCATGATTACTGGATTAACAAAGACCGATCTTAAATCGATTTCTCAAATAGCTACTTTTTCAGATAAATTATTTGTTCAAGACGAAGACGGGTCAATCGCTGGATTCAGCTTAAAGTAAATGAGTACAACAGTCGCACTTGTCGGTAGAACAAATGTCGGCAAATCATCTTTATTTAACAAATTAGCTAAATCTAAATCAGCCCTTGTGTCTGAGCAAGAAGGCCTCACAAGAGATATAAAATCTACTTCTATACATCTAGGTGGAAAATCAATTAATTTAATAGATACCGGAGGATTCTTCACCTCAAAAGATGATGATTTTGAGGAAATGATTTTATCAAAAGCTTACGAAGCAATTGAATATGCTGAAGTTATTTTATTTGTCGTGGACAAAAAATTTGGTATCTCCCCTTTTGATAAAGAAATTGCTTCCCTTATCAGAAAAAGTAATAAAGAAGTAATAATGGTCATTAATAAGATTGACGTAAAAACTTCAGAGGGTACAGCAATATTTGAAGAATTAGGATTTAAAGAAAAAGTTGAAGTCAGTGCCGAACATAATCTAGGTATTGATCAATTGAAGACGTTATTGTTTTCTAAGGTCAAAGAAGAAGAAAATTTATTTGAAAACAATATTCCAAAAATTTGTATTTTGGGTAAACCAAATGTTGGTAAGTCTTCAACAATAAATTCAATTTCAAATGAAAAAAAAATGATTGTTTCGAACGTTCCTGGAACGACCATTGACTCCATTGATTCAAAAATAACTTACAAAAATAAAGAATATATTTTCATAGATACAGCTGGGATTAGAAAAAAAAGTAAAACTACTTCAAAAGAAGAAAAATTCTCAGTAATCAAGTCACTTGAATCAAATAAAATTGCTGATTTATCAGTAATAATGTTAGATGCTTCGAATTTCTTGCTTGATCAGGATAGAAAGCTAATTGAGAAGGCAAAAGATAATGGAAAAGCCATTATTATTGCCGTTAATAAGATGGATCTTTTGGATAAAACATCCTTAAATGAGATTGAAAAAAATTTAAGTAATGATTCAATGTTTAATGGCCTACCTGTGTGTTTTATCTCTGCTAAAGATAGGCACGGTATAAGACATCTTTTTGATAATATTTATAGAGTTTTGGAGAATGCTGATAAAAAAATATCAACAAATAAATTAAATAACATTTTAAGAAAAGCACTAGAAACTAAATCCATACCATTTAAGGGAAAGTTCAAACCAAAAATAAGATTTGTACATCAAGGCGGCAAAAATCCACATATCGTAACGTTACATGGCAACTCACTTGAAAAACTTGAAGGCAGCTATAAGAGATTTCTCAACAATTTTTACCAAAAGCAATTAGGCTTAATGGGTATAACTCTTAAACTTAAATTTATTACTTCCAAAAACCCCTANAAATCTTAATTTTATACGCTTTAATGCATTAAGATATTCTATAATACTGCTGAAAATGACTAGGCGNCCAACTTTTATAAATCTTCTTTTAATAAAGTTGCCTATTACTGCTATNTCNTCAATNAGTCATAGNGTTNCAGGNATAGTNAATTTTTTTATTGCNATACCAACTTTTATCCTTTTGTTTNTGACAGATTACTTGGTAGGNAATGATCTTAATTGGAGTGCTGAAAANTTTAANTTTGANGTTAAGTTNCTTATTTCGGTNTCNATANTNTCNATNACNTATCATATCTTNTCAGGTTTAAGACATCTTATTGCAGACTTCTCNANTTATGGNCATGAGTTTTCTGAAGCTAAGTCTTCTGCNATGGTTGCNTTNNTNCTTACCTTNCTGGTTTCATTNTTTTTAATTTTGGAGGTTTGGTAAATGGGNACTNTTCTTTGGTTAGTCCAACGTTTTAGCTCNCTNATAATTTTGAGNTANATACTNTTNNTANTNATTANTTATTTTNTNAAACCATANNATNTTGATGCACAAGTTTGGTTTTCAGACATAAATTCCATTCAGATGAAAATATTTACTAGTTTATTTTTAATAGTGATGGTTCTTCACGCATTACAAGGTTTAAAAGCAGTTGAGGATGATTATTTTACAGAGAGAACTATTGGCATGTTTCTGCCAGGGACAAAACACCTTGCAAAGTTTTTAAGATACTCATACAGAGGTTTTATAGGATTAGTAATTATTGTGCTTAGTTACGTCACTGTTTTGAGTTATTTAATGGAAGTTTAAATAGATGANGTTTATAATTACATATAAATAAAATTGATAATGGAAATTGGTGGAATAACTGTATCGGAAAAAATCTTTGATGTTGCAATCATTGGTGGAGGAGGCTCTGGACTAAGAGCTTCTTTAGAGATATCAAAGTCAGGATTAGATGTTGCAGTCGTTTCAAAAGTATTTCCAACCAGATCCCATACTGTCGCGGCCCAGGGAGGCATAACATGTGCAATAGCAAGTGCTGATCCTAATGACGATTGGAGATGGCATATGTTTGATACTGTTAAAGGTTCTGATTACATTGGCGATCAAAATGCAATTGAATATATGTGTTCCGAAGGTCCAGATGCAATTTTTGAATTAGAGCATATGGGATTACCATTTTCTCGTTTTGAAAATGGTCGAATATATCAAAGGCCGTTTGGAGGCCAATCAAAAGAGTTTGGCGAAGGAGGTCAAGCAGCAAGAACATGTGCGGCTGCTGATAGAACCGGTCATGCTCTTTTGCATACTTTGTATCAAGCAAATCTTAAAGCAGGAACTAAATTTTTAAATGAGTGGTTCGCAATAGACCTTATTAAAAATGACGAAGGCGCAATAAGAGGCTTAAGTTGTTTCGATATGGAAACTGGCGAGGTCTCAATAATAAGATGTAACGCTGTTGTTCTTGCTACCGGTGGTGCTGGGCAAGTATATGAGCAAAATACAACTTCTTTAATTTGCACAGGCGATGGTCTAGGTATGGTACTTAGACAAGGTTACCCGCTTCAAGATATGGAAATGTGGCAATTTCATCCGACAGGTTTGTACGGAAACGGATCATTAATGACAGAGGGTTGTAGAGGCGAAGGTGGATATTTAATAAATTCCGAGGGCGAGAGATTTATGCCCAACTATGCACCAAAAGCAAAAGATTTGGCTTCCAGAGATGTTGTATCAAGGTGTATAGTCCAAGAAATTTTAGCTGGTAGAGGATGTGGAGAAAATAAAGATCATGTCTTATTAAAGATAGATCATTTGGGTGCAGACGCAATTATGAAAAAACTCCCAGAAATAAGAGAGATATCTATGACTTTTGCAAATGTCGATCCAATTAAAGCGCCTATACCTGTAGTCCCAACTTGTCACTATATGATGGGAGGAATACCTACGAATGTACATGGCCAAGTAATTACAACAAAAAATGGAACTGATTCAGTGATAGACGGATTATATTCAATTGGTGAAGCAGCGAATGTGTCAGTACACGGAGCTAATAGGTTAGGTGGAAATTCTTTGTTAGATTTGGTTGTTTTTGGAAGGGCAGCAGGTCGACACATTAATCAAAATGCAAAAGAAGCAAGCTCATTAAATATTTCTAAATCAAATATTGAAGAATCATTAAATGTTTTCAACAAAATTCAAAATACAAAAAAAGGTGAAACCGTATTTAATCTAAGATCAGAGATGCAAAATGTAATGCAAAATTACTTTGGTGTATATAGAAATGAAAAACTTATGAAAGAAGGAATTTCAAAACTTGAAGAAATTACTAATAGAACCAAAAAAATTCACTTAATGGATAAATCAAATCAATTCAATTCTGAAAGAGTTGAAGTCCTAGAGTATTTAAATCTTCTAGATATTGCTAATGCTACTGCATATTCTGCTNTGGAAAGAAAAGANAGNAGAGGAGCACANGCAAGAGAAGATTTCCCAGAAAGAGANGANCAAAACTGGCTGTGNCATTCNCTATTTTTNAANGANAAAAATGTTGTTTCAAAAAGAGAAGTAAATTTATCTCCAAAGACNNTGGACGCATTNAANCCAAAGGCAAGGGTATATTAATGTCNNATGAATTCTNATTNAGTCTTTATAGGTTNGATCCTGAAAAAGACGAGAGACCTTACATGTCNGACTACAANATTTCNTANCCTGAAACTGGAAACATGATGGTAATNGATGCNATTAGACAAGCACAAGAAAANGANTCAACAGTNACATTNAGAAGGTCTTGTGCCCAGGGTGTNTGTGGATCAGATGGNGTAAATATGAATGGNCAAAATGGANTGGCNTGCATTACTCCGGTAGCTGATGTNATNNCAAGAGGAAAGCTNGANGTNCGNCCNCTTCCNGGCTTNCCTGTAATAAAAGANCTTATAGTTGATATGAANCCATTCTATGAGCAGTACGAAAAAATTAAACCATTCCTNGATAATGAAGATGAAGTNACTACAGGANATGAAAGNCTACAAAGCCCAGANGATAGAGANANATTAGANGGNCTNTATGAATGNGTTNTATGTGCATGNTGTTCAACAAGTTGTCCNTCNTTTTGGTGGAATCCAGAAAAATTTGTTGGTCCTGCAGCATTATTGCAAGCATATAGGTTTATTGCNGACACAAGAGATAAGCAGAANANAGCNNGACTTAAAAAGCTTAATGATGCNTTCAGTGTTTANAGATGTCATGGGATAATGAANTGTACTTCAGTNTGTCCGAAAGGNTTAAATCCTTCNAAGGCAATAAATGAAATTAAAAAGGAGTTAAGAAGAATAGGATAGTGACAAAATCAATAGAGGAGAGGTTTGAAGAAAGTTTCAAGTACGGGGGAAATTCACAGTATCTTGACCATCTTTACGAACAATACATACAAGATCCATCAAAAATTAAACCAGAGTGGAAAAAATATTTTGACTCTATTCAAAACGGTCACAACGACCAAAGCCACAAACTAATAATTGAGAAATTTAGAAATAAGAAGGTAACGATAAAAAAACCTTTACCTTCAACTGAAAGCTCAAGTTCCTCTGATGTTCAGAACTTAATTAATGCCTACAGAAGAAGAGGGCACCAAGTTGCAAAAATTGATCCATTACATCTCAGAGAGGAAGTAGTGATCCCGGACCTAGAGCTGGAGTATCATGGCTTATCTTCAGCTGATCTTGAAAAAGAGTTTTCTATCACAAACTTTCAAAACTCAAATAAGTTAAAACTTTCTGAAATTTTACAATCCATTAAAGAAACTTATACATCAAGTATTGGTTATGAATTTATGCATATTATGAATAGCAAAATTCGTACTTGGTTTTTGGAAAAGATCGAGGGTAAAAAAACACCATACAATTTCAATAGTGATGAAAAACAACATATTTTAAAAAGATTAGTTGATTCAGAAGGGCTAGAAAAATTTTTAGCATCTAAATACCCAGGAGCAAAGAGATTTGGCCTTGAAGGAGGTGAATCTCTAGTACCTCTTTTAGATACAATCATTGAAGATTTTGGATCAAAAGGCGCTAAAGAACTTGTATTGGGCATGTCACATAGAGGCAGACTTAATGTACTTATAAATGTAATGGGGAAAAAACCTAGTGAGCTTTTTACAGAATTTGCTGAAGATTTTGAAGAAGACATTGAGCATACTGGTGATGTCAAATACCATTTGGGTTTTTCTTCAAATATATTAACAAGTGGTGGAGAGGTTCATCTTGCGCTAGGTTCAAATCCATCTCACCTTGAAATTGTAAATCCTGTAGTTTTAGGGTCTGTCAAAGCAAGACAAGACAGAAGACAAGACAAAGAGTATAAGAAGGTGATACCAATTCTGATGCATGGAGATGCTTCATTTTCTGCTCAAGGAATTGTAATGGAGATTCTTCAACTATCTCAAACACGTGCATATGGTGTTGGAGGTACAGTTCATATCGTTGTAAATAACCAGATAGGTTTCACAACAAGTCTAAAGGAAGATGCAAGATCTACTGAATATTGCACAGATGTTGCAAAAATGATCGAGGCTCCAATAATTCATGTGAATGGGGATGATCCAGAAGCCTGTGTAATGGCAGCTAAACTGGCAGTTGAATTTAGGGATGAGTTTAATAGAGATATAATTCTCGATTTTGTTTGCTACAGGCGAAGGGGACATAATGAAACCGATGAGCCATTTGCAACTCAACCTTTAATGTATGGAGAAATTAAAGCAAAAAATACTGTTACAGAACTTTATTTCGATAAGTTAAGCTCCTCAGGACAAATTGACCAAGGTCAATATGAAAAATTTAAAAAAGATTACAGAAGAAATATGGAGAAAGGAGAAATGGTCGCAGAATCAATGGCTACTGTACCTGATCATGAATTACATTTTGATTGGACCCCATATTTAAATCCTGATTTGAGTAAAGCGTACCCTACAGCTGTTTCTAGAGATTTATTGAACGATGCTATGAAAGTTGGCTTAACGATAGAAAAAGGTATTGAGCTACAAAAACAAGTTAAAAAGCTTTACGAAGAAAGAGAGAAAATGCTTTTAGGTGAAATTCCAATAAATTGGGGATTCGCAGAAATGGCCGCTTACGCAACTTTATTAAATGAGGGTTTTCCTGTTCGAATGACAGGTCAAGATTCCAGAAGAGGTACTTTTTCCCACAGACATTTAGTCATTAAAGATCAGAAAACAGGTATAGGTTATGTTCCGCTTTCTAATTTAAACAAAGACAACAAGAAATTTGAGATTTACGATTCTCTTTTATCTGAGGAGGCTGTTCTAGGTTTTGAGTATGGCTATGCATCTACATGGCCTGAAGGTCTTGTAATTTGGGAAGCTCAATTTGGAGATTTTGTTAATGTAGCACAGGTGGTAATAGATCAATTTATTGTGAGTGCTGAAACAAAGTGGAACAGACTTTCAGGTCTTACTATGTTCTTACCTCACGGGTATGAAGGCCAAGGACCTGAGCATAGNAGTTGCAGGTTAGAAAGATTTTTACAATTATGTGCATACGATAATATTCAAGTTTGTGTTCCTACGCTCCCATCACAAATCTTTCATTTATTGAGAAAACAGGCAATTAAACCTTTAAGAAAACCATTGATAGTTTTAACTCCAAAAAGCTTACTAAGAAACCCAATGGCAACTTCAAAATTAGAGGACCTTACAAAAGGAACTTTTAGAAACATCATAAGAGATGAAAGTAAAGGTTTAGCTAAGAGAGTAATTTTTTGTTCAGGAAAAATTTATTTTGACTTATTAGAAGAGCTAAAGAATAAGAAAATCATGAATATTGAATTAGTGAGAATTGAGCAATTATACCCATTCCCTGAGAGTGAGCTAGTCAGTTATACAAAAGAAATTAAGTGCAAAGATTTTGTTTGGGTTCAAGAAGAACCAGAAAATATGGGAGCTTGGTTGATGATTAGACATAGATTAGAAAAAGTTCTTAATGAAACAAAAAAAGGATACAAATTGAATGTGGTTGCTAGGTTTCCTTCAGCTGCGCCAGCTGGTGGTTATCAAAAATATCACCAGATTCGACAAAAAGAGATAGTTACTAAGGCTTTAGAGTTATAAAATAATCATCATGGCTATCGACATAAAATCACCACAATTTCCTGAATCAATATTTGAAGGAACGCTTTCTAATTGGCTTAAAAAAGAAGGCCAAGAAATAAAGCAAGATGAGGTACTTGCCGAGATTGAAACCGATAAAGTAGTTATAGAAGTAACTGCACCTTCAGATGGTGTGATGGGAAAAGTTTTAGTTAAAGAAGGTGCAACAATCAAAAGTTCAGAAGTCATAGGCAGCTATAACGAAGGTGAGTTNAAAGCTGAATCAGAGCATGGTGAGGTGGAAAGTAGTGTTGAAAAACATGAAGAGCCAGTAGAAAAAATTCAAACAGTTAAATCGGCAAAGAAAATACAAGAAGCACAAGAACTATCCGAAGTTTCTGAGACCACTGAAACAAAAGAGAAAAATATTGATGAGCTTGACATTAAAGGATTCAGAATGGGTCCAGCAGCAAAAAAATTACTTAAAGAAAAATCATTAACTACTGAAAATATTAAAACTTCGTCTAAAAAAGGAGTAGTGACCAAAAAAGATATTTTAGAAGCAGAAAAAACGCAAAAAGAAATCAAACCTTCACCAGTTTTAGAAAGTACAAGGGAAATAGGGTCATCAGAAAGAGTTCCTATGACAAGATTAAGATCCGTTGTGGCAAAAAGGTTATTGGAATCTCAAGCGCAGACAGCATCCCTTACAACATTTAATGAAGTAGATTTGCATGAAGTAAAAGTTTTAAGAGAAAAATATAAAGAAAGCTTTGAGGAGAAATTTGGAGTCAAATTAGGGTTTATGGGAATGTTCTTAAAAGCATCGAGCATAGCTCTTCAAGAAATGCCAATCGTAAATGCATCTATTGATGGGGATGACATTATTTATCACGGCTTTCAAGATATTGGTGTGGCAGTTTCAACTGAAAGAGGTCTTGTTGTTCCTGTTGTAAGAAATGTGCAGAATTTAACAATTGCTGAGATAGAGCTTGCCATTAGAGATCTATCTCTTAAAGCACGTGACGGCAAATTAGACATTGATGATATGACAGGTGGTACATTTACAGTTTCAAACGGAGGTGTTTTTGGATCTTTATTATCAACACCTATTTTAAATCCTCCTCAATCAGCCATTTTAGGAATGCACAAGATTCAAGAAAGACCAATGGCAATTAATGGTAACGTGGAAATAAGACCAATGATGTATCTTGCATTAACTTACGACCATAGACTATTGGACGGAAAGGATGCTGTGTCATTTCTCGTAAAAATAAAAGAAATATTAGAATCACCTGAATCGATGATACTTGGAGTTTAAATGGAATATGATGTCGTAGTAATTGGTGGCGGTCCGGGTGGCTATGTAGCCGCTATTAAAGCCTCACAGCTTGGTTTAAAGACTGCTTGTATAGAATTCGATGAAGATGCGTCTGGAAAAATTAAACTTGGTGGCACATGCTTAAATGTAGGTTGTATCCCTTCAAAATCTCTTTTAGATTCGTCATACAAATTTAAACAAATAAGCGAAAGTTTTGATGATCATGGAATAAAAGTTACAAAACCTTCATATGATCTTTCTAAAATGATGCAAAGAAAAGATGATATTGTTCAAAAACTTACTGGTGGAGTGGGCCATTTATTTAAACACAATAAAGTTGAATCAATACATGGAAGAGGAAAACTAATATCAGCTAATGAAGTTGAAGTAATAAATCCCAAAGGAAAAAAACAAATAGTTAAAGGTAAAAATATTGTTTTGGCAGCAGGCTCAAGACCTATTAATATTCCTTCTGTTCCATGGAATGGATCAACGGTTGTAGGAAGTTCAGGTGCTCTTGAATTCAACAAGACACCTAAAAAACTTGCAATAATAGGAGCTGGTGTAATTGGTTTAGAGCTCGGAAGTGTTTGGTCAAGACTTGGGTCAGTCGTTGATATTTATGAAGCTGAAAAAACATTGCTACCTATGTTAGATGACGATGTATCTAGATTAATCGAAAGAGAATTTAGGAAGCAAAATCTTAATATTCATCTTGGTACTTTTGTAAAAGGTTCTAAGAAATCAAGAAAGGGAATCTCGCTAGAACTAGAACTTGAAGGTGAAACTAAAACAGCTCAATACGACAAAGTAATAGTGGCAGTAGGAAGAAGACCATTCACTGAAAATCTACTTGGCAAAGAAGTACAAATATCGCTTGATGATAAAGGATTTGTCCCCGTAGATGAATACTGCCGAACTTCATTAGAAAATGTTTATGCAGTTGGAGATATTGTAAGAGGTCCAATGTTAGCTCATAAAGCGATGGAAGAGGGAGTGATGGTAGCTGAGAGAATTGCAGGAAAGAAAATGGAAGTTAACTATGATTTAGTGCCAAGTGTCATATATACACATCCTGAAATAGCTTGGGTNGGTAAAACAGAAAAAGAATTAAAGCAGAGTAATACTGATTATAAAAAAGGTAGTTTTCCATTTTCAGCAAGCGGCAGGGCACTTGCAGCTGGAGATTCTGTTGGTTTTGTAAAAATGCTTGCTGACAAAGAAACCGATGAAGTTTTAGGAGTGCAAATTTTTGGAAATTCTGCGTCGGAAATCTTGCAACAAGGTTTGATAGGCATGGAATTTTCTGCAAGCTCTGAGGATTTTGGTTTGACAATGTTTAGTCATCCAACTGTTTCTGAAGCTCTTCATGAAGCCGCTTTAGCTGTAAATAAACAAGCTATTCACATTGGTAATTAATGAACTTACACGAGTATCAGTCAAAAGAACTTTTTGAACTTTATAACTTGCCTGTTTCTAAAAGAGGTTTAATCACAAAATTGTCTGATATCGATGAAGCCATAGAAAAAATTGACTTTAGCAATGGATGTGTAGCAAAAGTTCAAGCACACACTGGTGGCAGAGGCAAAGTTGGCGGAGTACAGTTATGCAAGACTAAAGAAGAGATTGAAAAGTTTGTAAATAATTGGCTTGGAAAAAAAATTGTCACAAACCAGACAGATGATCAAGGACTGCCAGTAAATATTATTTCTATAGATGAATTAACTTCAATTGAAGCAGAATTATATATGAGTTTAATAGTAGATAGGGCAGATAAGTGTGTATCTATGATTGTTTCGAGAGCAGGAGGTATGAATATTGAGGAAGTAGCGGAAACTAATCCTGAAAAAATACTAAAAGTTAAATTTCAAAATGGCCACAAAATTGATAAAGATCAGCTCCTAAAAGTTTGCAGCAAGCTAGAGTTTAATTCTGAACAATCAAAACAGTTTCATGAAATTGTAGAAGGATGCAAAAAGCTTTTTCTCGAAAAGGACCTGAGTTTACTTGAGATTAATCCTTTAGTGATTACTAGTGAGGGTGATTTGCACTGTTTGGATGCAAAAATTAATGTAGATGAAAATGCTCTTTATAGACAAGAAGATATCTTATCAATGAGAGACTCATCTCAAGAAGATGAAAGAGAATACCAAGCAAAAAAACATGACCTTAGTTACGTATCTTTGGATGGCAATATTGGATGCATGGTAAATGGTGCAGGCTTAGCAATGGGTACTATGGATACAATTAAATTGTATAACGGAGAGCCAGCAAACTTTTTGGATGTCGGTGGAACAGCTACAAAAGAAAGAGTCGGTGAAGCACTTAAATTAATATTATCTGATCAGAATGTTAAAGGAATTCTAGTAAATATATTCGGTGGTATTGTTCGATGTGATCTAATTGCTCAAGGCATTATTGGAGCAATCAATGAAATAGAAGTGAATGTGCCTATAGTAGTGCGACTTCAAGGGAATATGAGTAATGAGGGAAAAGAATTACTAAATAGTTCTGGACTTAATGTGATAGGTGAGGACTCTTTGATGGAAGCTTCTCAAAAAATTGTGGAGTTAGTTAAATGAGTGTGCTAATTGGCTCAAAAACTAGTGCAATTTTTCAAGGTTTCACAGGCTCACAAGCAACGATGCATGCTGAGCAGTGTATCGCATATGGAACTAATATTGTCGGAGGTGTGACGCCTGGAAAAGGAGGCCAAGAACATTTAGACTTGCCTGTTTTTAACTCAGTAAAAGATGCAGTTTCAGAAACTAATGCAAATACTTCAGTAATATTTGTTCCAGCAAGATTTTCCAAAGCTGCAATAATCGAGGCAGCAGNAAATGGGATTGAATTAATCATTTGCATAACTGAGGGTGTACCTGTCCTTGATATGGTTGATGTGATAGATGTTTTAAATCACAATCCGCATGTTCGTCTAATTGGCCCAAACTGTCCAGGTGTTATAACTCCAGGTGAAGCAAAACTTGGAATAATGCCAGCATCTATTCATATGAAAGGATCAGTAGGGATTGTTTCTAGATCAGGAACTTTGACATATGAAGCAGTAAATCAAACAACCATTGCAGGCCTAGGTCAAAGTACTTGTATAGGTATTGGAGGCGACCCAATAAATGGNACATCTTTTATTGATTGCTTAAGAATGTTTGAAAATGATGATCAAACTAAATCTATTGTTATGGTGGGAGAAATTGGAGGTACAGCCGAAGAAGAAGCAGCTGAATTTATAAGACATAATGTTTCAAAACCTGTTGTTTCATATATAGCAGGAGTTACTGCTCCAAAAGGAAAGAGAATGGGACATGCAGGAGCAATTATTTCTGGTGGTAAGGGCACAGCCCAAGACAAGTTTAAAGCTCTTGAAAGTGCTGGCGTATCTGTTGTTACAGATTTGAATTTAATTGGTTCAAAATTGACTGAGCTTCTTAAGTAACCCTTTTTTAAACTTAAGCCTACCTGTGTTTAGAATCGCACTCAGCGTTATCCCAATTATCATACCAACCCATATTCCCTCTGCCTCATTTGGTAAGCCTCCTATTTCGTTGAACGCCAGATAGACACCTATTGGCAAGGCAAAAAACCAATATGAAATAACTAGATTAACCATAGTTACAAAAGTATCTTTATGTCCTCGCAAAGATCCAATTGCAGAAAAACCGATTGCATCAGGTATTTGAAATATTGCTGCTAAAACCAAAAGACCAAGTGCCTTTATCACGACTGATTGATCATTTGTATAAAGCCCAATTAAAAGTTCACCCGCTAGAAATAACAAGCAAAAATTTAGAATGGCAATAAAGAAAGAGAGCCTTAAACTAAAATTGGAAGCATAATTTGCCTTTAAATAATTTTTTTCACCAATTAAATTTCCAACCCTTATTGCAGAAGCTAAACCAAGTGATAAAGGTAACATGAACAAAAGACCCACAATATTTATTGCAATAGTATGAGCAGCCAATGATGTTGAACCAAACATAGAAATTATTAGAGCAGCTCCACTAAACATGCTCAATTCCACAAATATGCCGAAACTTATTGGAGTTCCAATTCGTAATATTTCCAAAGAATTTTTTACGTTTGGCATTATAAATTTTCCGTAAATATAAGATTCTTTGTAATTCCTTAAAAAGAGTGTTGCTAACCACAAAACTATAAGACCTATCCAGCTTACTAATGCTGTTGCGATTCCACAACCAATACCACCTAGACCCATCGAAAATATGAAGAAATAATTCAGTGGTATATTTAAGATAAATCCTAGGCCACCAATCATGAATACGATTTTGGTCTGTGTTATTCCCTCACTATAATTCCTTAATGCCTGATAAAGGGCTATGGGTATCGCACCATAAGAAACCGCGGTTAAATAACCTAGACTAACCGATCGAATATTTTCATCTGTACCTAAGGCATTAAGTATAAGATTTCCATTTGAAAGGAGTAGTGCAAATAAAATACCTAGAAATAATGCTACCCATAAAAACCTGCGGGTTTTAATCTTTATCTCTTCAAATTCCTTAGCTCCATAGTGCTGCGAAATTATAGGTCCAATTCCAAACATAACCCCAGCAGTTAAAAAATAAAGAGGATTGAAAATTGCTGCTCCTAAACCTACACCAGCTAGGTCATTTGCGGAAAAATAACCTGCCATGATGTAATCAGTAGTAGTCATGGCATACATAACAAGCTGACTACCTAAAATTGGCAAACCAAGTTTTTTAAAATGTTTTGCTTCCAGTGAGATATTTACTAAATTAAACTTGATCATGCAGAGACTTATTCTAGCTTATAATTAGTAAAGGAGCTTAATCATCGACATAGAAAAAAGACCATTCTGGCTTAAACATTTATTTAATTCATTTAGTGCTTTTTACATACATCATTTCCTTAAGCCAAGATTTAAAGATTTTGGAAAAAATGTAATGATCCTTAATCCACAGCATTTGAAAATATTTGGAAATAATATCTCAATTGGTGATTATGCAACTTTAATTACCGCTCCTGATAAAAGAATTGATTTATCAACTTGGGAAACAGATAAGATTAACGGAGAACTTCAACTAGGAAAATACATTTTAATATCACCTGGAACGAGCATAAGAAGTGCACAAAAAATTGTAATTGGTGATTCAACAATGATTGCCTCTGATGTAACAATTACTGATTCTGACTGGCATGATATTTACGATAGAACAGATTATGTAGCATCACCAAAAGAAGTAATAATCCAGGAAAATGTCTGGATTGGTGAAAAATCGTTAATCCTTAAAGGTTCAAAAATTGGTAAAAATTCTATTATTGGAGCTGGTTCAGTTGTTAGTGGCGAAGTCCCGGCTAATGTTATATTTGCTGGAAATCCTGCAAAGGAGATAAAAAAATTAGACGAAAAAAGCTTTAAGACAAGAGAATCACTTTTTTCAGAGTCATCAACTTATTTAGAAGACCTTTTAACGATCGAAAAGAAAACCTTGGAACATAATTCTCTCATAAACTGGTTAAAATCTTTAATTTGGCCAGGAAAATGAAAATTTATATAGACGAAAAAATTCCACATTCAGAACACTTTTTTCATTCTTTTAATTTAGAAACAGAGAAGTTTTCAGATAGTTCTTTTGAAATAGAAAAACTAGATGAACCGTGTGTTGTTGTAGTTAGATCTACTTATAAAACTCATAAAAGAAATGTTCCTGAGTGTGTCAAATACCTTTGTTCTGTATCAACTGGTGAAGACCACATAGATAAGCAAAGTTTAGAAAGAAAAAATATTAAATATGGATTTTCAACAGGAGCAAATGCCATTGCTGTTCAAGAATACTTTTACTCCTGTTTATCAAAATTAATTCTTGAAAATAAATTTGACCCAAGGAAGGATAAAATTTTAATTATAGGTGCTGGCAACATTGGTGCAGGTATTAAAAATGTATTAGATCATTTCAACATCAAATCTGATACTTATGACCCATTTAAAGGTTCTTGTCTAGATAGTTTAAACAACTTATCAGCTTATAAATTAATCACGCTGCATGTGCCTTACACGGAGACCGGAGATCATCCAACAAAATATTTAGTTGATGCTAGTTTCTTATCAAAACTTTCTAAAGGCACAGTTATAATAAATACTTCCAGAGGAGGTGTAGTATCAGAGGAAGATTTTTTACATTCAAAAGACCTTTTTTTGATTTCTGACGTTTTCGAAGGTGAGCCAAATCTGTCCTCGAAATTTTGTGAGAAAAACTATTACTTCACTCCTCACATTGCTGGACACTCACAATTTTCACGATATGCAATGACTAGAATGGCATTTCATAATGTAGCAGATTACCTAAATATTGATGTTATAGAACCAGAGTCAATTCTTGTAAATAAAGAAGAAAACCAGATTAAAGAAACAATTAATGATTTTAAAAACTTTCTCTTTCCAGTTTCATTAATTCTTAAAACGTATAATTTTACTAAAGATGTCTTTGAGCCAAGTTCATTTAAAAAAATAAGAGACGATTACAACGATAGAGTAGGATTCTCCCAAGTAAATATAAAAGACTGCAACGATCCACAAATAAAAAAAAGTCTTGAAATTCTTGGTTTTAAAGTAATCTAAAGGTTGTACAATTTAAGAAATGAAAAAAATAAATGATTCTCTAACAGAGGAAGAATTAATTGTTCTAAGAGATAAAGGCACAGAAAGAGCATTTTCAGGCAAATTTGATTCATTTTATGAAGATGGAACCTACAAATGCAAAAACTGTGGTCAAGAACTATTTAAATCTGAAACAAAATATAATGCTGGTTGCGGTTGGCCAAGCTTTTTTGAAGCTGTTAATGAGGATGCAATAATTTACCGAGATGATCATTCTATTTTTGGTCGTCCNAGAACTGAAATATTATGTTCAAATTGNGAGGGTCATTTAGGTCATGTATTTAACGATGGCCCGGTAGATAAAACTGGTTTGAGATATTGTGTTAATTCCATATCTTTAGACTTTGATTCAGAGAAAAAGTAATTGAATATCTCAAATTTTTGGAAGTCTTCTTTTGGATTTAGTTTTTTTACTCTAATTTCTAGAATTTTTGGATATATAAGGGATTTAGTATTTTCAGCGATCCTTGGTGCAAGCGTAATTCACGATATATTTGTTGTAATTTTTAAGATACCTAATGTTTTTAGAAGTTTCTTTGGTGAGGGGGCTTTATCTCAATCTCTAACACCAAGCATTATTGAGGCAAAAGANAATTTACATAATTTTTTAAACCAAATCTTTACGATGTTGTTTTTTGTTTTGTTAAGTTTTGTTGTTTTTGTAGAGCTTTTTCCTGAATTATTTGTTTTNATTTTTGCTCCTGGATTTCAAGCAGATGGATATAAATTTCTGGCTGCTACTGAATTTTTAACTTATGTTTTCCCTTATATATTGCTTATTTCTCTGGTGGCTTTTTTAGGAGCAGTTCAAAATTCAAAGAAATCTTTTCAGGTAGTTGCAGCAACTCCAATACTGTTTAATTTAACCTTAATATTTTTTGCATGTTTTTCTGAAGCTCTCTCTTTAAGGGTTATTGGAACAGCAATTATAGTTGCTGGAGCGCTACAACTAGTATTAAATTTATATTTCACTAGCAAACTTGGCTACTTTCCAACTTTTACAAAAAAATACGATACGAGAGTATTAAATTCATTTTTTTCTCGATTCTTTCCGGCAATACTTGCAGCTGGAGTCTACCAACTTAATGTTTTAGTAGACACAATTTTTGCATCATTTCTGATGTCAGGTAGTCCAACATGGTTATATTTATCTGATAGGTTAATCCAGTTTCCGATGGGTTTATTTGGCGTTGCGATTGCTCTTGTAGCACTGCCAAATCTGACAGAGCAGTTATTAAATAAAAATAAAAAAGAGTTTAGAAATGTATTTATTAAAGGTTTCTCATCGACGTTTTTGCTGGGACTAGCATCTGGTCTTTTCTATATTTTTCTCTCGACACAAATTATTGAATTATTATTTTTTAGAGGTGAATTNAATATGAATGATGTAGAGATGACTTCACTAAGCCTTGTTGCCTATGCTTATGCTTTACCTTTCTTATTAAGTTCAAAATTTTTCAATAGTGTTTTTTTTGCAGCAAATAAAACAAAATTTGTTCTATTTCTAGGTCTAGTCTCGCTAGTGCTTAATTTAATACTAAATTATATATTTATTTTTGTTTATGATATGGGTCACGTAGGGCTAGCTTTGGCTACTACTTTTGCAGTTATATCAGTATGGACAATTGCAGTAATTTATCTATTTAGTTTGAGAAAAAGTTTAACAACATGAAAATTGGTTATGCCACAACAATAGGGAATTTTGACGGGGTGCATCTGGGCCATGCAGCTTTAATTGCAAAAATTAAAACAAATGCAAAAAAAATGAATCTAAAAACGAAGGTAATTACATTTAACCCCTATCCATTTGAATTTTTTGAATTAAAAAAGAATAGGATTCTCTCAGAAGTTGATAAGAATTTAATATTGGCAAATTTTAAAATCGATGAGATCAATACTGTTGAATTTAATAATGACTTTAGAAACACCTCTGCAGAAGACTTCTTTTCTAAATATCTTCTTGAGGGAAATGTTAAGTACTTGATTGTCGGTAAAGATTTTAAATTTGGTAAAGAAAGGACAGGAGATTTGGAGTTGCTTAAAAACCTATGTGCTAGAAATGGAATAACTTTAGAAGTACTGGAAGATCTCAAAAGTGAAGACTTAAAAATTAGTAGCACATTGATAAGAGAATTGCTTAAAAATGGTGAATTCAAGGAAGCCTCAAAACTGCTTGGCAGAACGTATCAAATTACAGGAANNGTAATAAAAGGTAAGAGTTTGGGAAAAAGGATCTCATCTCCAACAGCAAACATTGATATTGGAGACAAAAAATTCTGTTTTACTGGTGTTTTTTTAGGAAAAACGCAAATAAATAAAATTGAATATTTTTGTATTATAAATTTTGGTCCAAAACCCACTTTTGATGATCATGAACAATCTTTAGAGGCTCATATCCTTGATTATGATGGAAATATATATGATGAGGCTTTAAGCATTGAATTTTTATGTAAAATTAGAGATCAAATCAAGTTTAAGTCTATAGAAGAATTAAAGAATCAAATTAATGAAGATAAAATAACGGCTAAAGAGCTAAGAAAACTGTATGAGTGAAAAGAAAGATCAAAAATTAAATTTACCAAATACTAGCATTCCTATGAAAGCAAACCTTAACTTAAGGGAGCCTGAAATGCTAAAAGAATGGCAAGAGAGAAATGTATACAAAAAGATTAGAAAGGCCAGAGATGGAAGAGAAAAATTTATTTTGCATGACGGGCCACCGTACGCAAACGGAAATATCCATCTTGGGCATGCTGTAAACAAAGTCCTTAAAGATATAGTAATTAGGTCAAAAACATTGGAGGGATATGATGCTCCATATGTGCCAGGATGGGATTGTCACGGTTTGCCTATAGAACATCAGGTCGAGAAAAAAATTGGAAAAAAAAGAAGAGAAATTTCTCAATCAGAATTCCGAGATCTTTGTAGAGAGTATGCTAAGAAACAAATAACTATCCAGAAAGACGATTTCGTAAGATTGGGTGTTTTCGGAGATTGGGATAAAAGATATGCCAGTCTTGATCAAAATTTTGAGGGAGATGCAATCAATGGTTTTGCAAGAATTTATCACAATGGGCACGTTGAGAAAGGATTTAAGCCTGTGCATTGGTGTCCAGAATGTAGCTCATCACTTGCAGAAGCTGAAGTTGAGTATATTGATAAGAATTCAACAGCAATTGATGTTAAGTTTAAATTTGATGACAGCAGCAATGACAAATTAATCAATAAATTTAAATTAGATAAGAAAAAAAATATATCTTTAGTTATCTGGACTACAACACCTTGGACAATCCCTGGAAATCAAGCGGTATGCTTCAGTGCAGAAATCGATTATCAATTTATTGATTCTGGTAGTGAGTATTTATTAGTTGCTGCTGAACTGTTAGAACANTGTTTAGATAGGTGGAAAGATGNTTCTTATGAAGCAACAAAAATAAAATTTAAAGGTTCAGAATTAGAAGGACTNAAATCATTACACCCATTATATAAAAGAGAAGCGCCTCTTTTCCTTGGTGATCACGTCACTACAGAAACTGGAACTGGTTTTGTTCACACTGCGCCTGCTCATGGTGTTGANGATTTTAATGTTTGCTCAAGTGAAAAAGTNGAAGTTGTTAATCCTATATCTATGAATAATTTATATAAAGATGATGTCGAATTTTTCGCTGGTGTTCATGTAAGGAAAGTTGANCCTTTTATNTTAGAAGAACTTCAAAAAAACGGAGCTCTCATTTGCGATGAAAATTATCAACATAGCTACCCACATTGCTGGAGACATAAAACACCTTTAATTTTTATGGCTACACCACAGTGGTTTATTTCAATGACAAAGTCAGGCCTGTTAGAAGGTGCAAGTAGAGCAGTTGAAGACGTAACATTTATACCTGACTGGGGCAAAGAAAGAATGGAAATTATGCTTAAAGACAGGCCAGATTGGTGTATTTCAAGACAAAGAGATTGGGGTATACCTATTACTCTTCTTTATGAAAAAGATACTGGAGAACTTCACTCTGAACAAAATGAAATTTTTGTCAAAGCTTCAGAGGCAATTAAAGATTCAGGTATTGATTCTTGGGCAAATTTAGATCTTGGTATAGATGAAGAAGGTTATGAAAAATCAAAAGACATATTTGATGTTTGGTTTGATTCTGGTATCACACATTACTGCGTAGTCGATGAGCTTTTCGGTTCAAACACACAATCCGATTTGTATTTAGAGGGTAGTGACCAACATAGAGGTTGGTTTCAGTCGTCTTTGTTAACTTCAATTGCTATGAAAGGAACTGCACCATATAAGTCGGTTTTAACGCATGGTTTTGTTGTCGATGATTCAGGTAGAAAAATGTCAAAATCACTTGGAAATATAGTGACTCCTCAGGAAGTAATTAAAGATTCTGGTGCTGATATTCTTAGATATTGGATAGCATCAACAGACTTTAGAGGAGAAATGGCTTTTTCAAAAGATATTTTTAATAGAGCAATTGATGGATTTAGAAGGATAAGAAATACAATGCGTTTTATGGTTTCAAACTTATATGACTATGATAAAAAGTTTGATACAGATAATTTACTTTTCATTGACAAAGTTATTTTGCACAAAACCAATTATCTTCAGCAAGAAATAAGAGAGAACTATAAAAATTATAATTTCCACCAAGTTATTTCAAAAATTCTAAATTTTTGTGTAAATGATCTAGGTGGAATGTATCTAGACGTTATTAAAGATAGGCTCTATACAATGAAAAGTGATTCCCTTGGAAGAAGATCAGCCCAATATTGCATAAGTGAAATTTTACATACTCTTTCGAAATTAATTTCACCTATATTGCCTTTTACAGCATATGAATTTAACGAAAATTTATATCCAAAAAAAGGTGAAGATATTTTTTGTAAGGAATTTAACGATATAGAGTCATTTGCGTCTTCTGAAGATATCAAAGCATTCGAGGCATTGTCAGAATTGAGAGGAAGAGTGTACCAGGCTATTGAGATTGAGAGACAGAATGGAAATATAAAAAATGCCTTAGACTGTGAGCTTCAATTAACTCTTACCAAAAAAGACTTTTCATATGCCGAAAGTATGAGTTCAGAATTATCAAAATTCTTTATAAGTTCAGGTTGCAAAACCCTATGCGGAGAAAATGAAGAGATTATTGTAAAAAAATCCAACCACGAAAAATGTTCAAGGTGTTGGCATAGAGTTGAAGATTTGGATTCTGATCATATCTGCTCAAGATGCAACTCAAATATGACTGGTGATGGTGAAATTAGGAGTTTCTTTTAATTGAAATTTTTTCTTCTTTTCCTTGCTTTGTTAAGCATTGATTTATCTATAAAGTGGTATCTCAATACCGCTAATGTTGAATCAATAACATTGATACCGTATTTTCTTGATTATTTTTTGACAAAAAATACTGGCATAGCTTTAAGTCTGTTCAGTTCTTCTGGAAGCTTTACACAAATATTGTTATTAATTTTAATTTTTCTTGCTCTGTCATTTTTAACCTACACCTTCCTTAGAACCAAAGATAGACTCCAAAAATTAGGTTTATTATTTGTTTTAGCGGGTGGTTTTGGGAATTTTATTGAACGATTTTTTTATGGTTCTGTCACTGATTATCTTCATCTAAGAATAGGAACTACATCATTATTTGTTTTTAATTTTGCTGACTTTTTAATTACATTGGGAGCTGTTTTGATAATATTTATTTGGATAAGGGAAGAAAAAAATGTCTAAAGAAATAGTTTTAGCAAATCCTAGAGGATTTTGTGCTGGTGTAGATAGAGCGATTGATATTGTTGAAAAATCATTGAAAAAATTTGATCAGCCAGTTTTTGTNAGACATCAAGTNGTTCACAATAAAAAGGTTGTTGAAGATTTAGAAAAAAAAGGCGTCAAATTCGTTAAAGAGATAGAAGAAATTCCAGATAATGCTGTTGCAATTTTTAGCGCTCATGGGGTNAGCAAAGCNGTCGAGGANGAAGCTAGACAGAGAAAGTTTATGTATTTTGATGCTACTTGTCCTCTAGTTACCAAAGTGCACTTGGAAGTTCAAAGACATGCTAGAAAGGGCAGAGATATTATACTAATTGGTCATAAAGGACATCCTGAAGTTATCGGTACTTTAGGAAGGCATCCCGAAGATTCTGACACTAATATTTATCTAGTTGAAAACCACGATGATATCAATAAATTAGAAATAAATTCAGAAGAATTAGCGTANGTTACACAGACAACATTATCTGTTGACGACACTCAAGATCTCATAAGGGCACTTCAAGAAAAGTTTCCAACCATTATCGGACCAAGCGCAGACGATATTTGTTATGCAACACAAAATCGACAAGATGCTGTAAAGCAACTATCACTTGAGTGTGAGATTGTCCTAGTCATAGGGTCAAAAACAAGCTCTAACTCAAATAGATTGAAAGAATTGGCTGAAAAATGCGGTACTAAATCTTTTTTAATTGATGGAAAATCAGACATCGATGTCGAATTAATAAGCAACGCTTCATCAGTAGGCATAACTGCTGGAGCATCTGCGCCAGAAGAAATAGTTCAAGATGTTATTTCTTTTCTCTATCCGTTGGGCTATCAGTCAGTAAGAAACCTNTCTGAAAATAATGAGACTATGACTTTTAAGCTACCAAAAGAGTTATTAGATTAATTCGTATTGTCTTTTCCAACAGTTTAAAATCAAATTATGAGCTTATCGATTAAAAATCACCTAATAGAGAGAGCAGATTATTTTAAATCTCCAAATCAGTCAGATAGATCTGAAAATATAGACCTTATAGTGATTCATTGTATAAGTTTGCCAGAAGGTTCTTTTGATAATGACAACCCTAAGAAATTATTCTTAAACCAATTAGATTTAGATAAACATGACTCTTTTAAATCATTGAAGGGCTTAAAAGTTTCAGCTCATATACTTATAGAACGAAATGGGTCATTAATTCAATTTGTACCTTTTAATAAATGCGCATGGCATGCAGGCGAATCAAATTATGCTGGACGAGATAGTTGTAACGAATTCTCAATAGGTATAGAACTTAAAGGCTCAATAAAGGAAGAATTTACAAGTAAGCAGTATTCAGTATTAAATGATTTGCTTCATACACTTAAAGAAGAGTATGGAGAAATGAATATTGTTGGACATAGCGAAATTGCACCAAATCGTAAAAATGACCCTGGGCCTTTTTTTAATTGGGACATGATCAATGTTTGAGAAATTAAAAAATACACAATTTAACTTTATCTTTTTGGGCATTTCTGCAGCTATGCCCAGTTTTGCTTTAGGTATACCTTTTGGTTTATGGCTTCTATCTGCAGGTGTTACTAAACAAACATTAGGATTGGTTACAGTTTCATCAATTATTGTTGCATTAAATTTTTTATGGTCGCCTTTTATAAACAGAATAAAGTTACCAGCTCTTTATAATTTTCTAGGCCTTAGAAGGTCATGGATACTTATTTCACAAATCTCATTAGGAGCTTTACTTCTAGTTTTATCAATTCTTGATCCAAATCAAAATTTAACAACTGTAGTATTAGTAGCATGTCTAATTTATTTTTTCTCTTCCGTTCAAGATATTGCACTTGACGCATATAGAGTTGAATACGACCAATACTTTAAAGCAGAAAATCTAGCAACCATCTATCAAATTGGATATAAAATTGGTGCATTCCTCATAGGCGCACAAGTATATGGAATAATCGGAGCGGAAAATTGGCAAGCAATTTACCTTTATCTTGGATTATTAATGTTNTTCCTTACTTTAATAACTTTGCTGAGCATGAGAGTAAAAGAAGCAAACCTTTCAGAATCCTCATTTAATCAATTTTTTTCNGCCTTCAAAAATCTCTTAAAAAAAGACAATGTAATAATCTTACTATTGCTTGTAGGTATTTATAAAATATCTGACATTGTCCTGGGCCCTATGGCAGCTGCATTATATACAGAAGTTGGTCTAAACAACGCTGATTATCTGCAACAAAAAAGCTACTTTAACTTCTTAGCTACATTTGTAGGTTCTGGTTTAGCTTTGTGGACGATTAAGAAATTTAAAATTGAATTGACTATGTTTGTGGGNGCTCTTTTTGTGGTGAGCACAAATATGCTTTTTTCTTACTTATACCTATTTCCGAGNTATTTTAATTTCATAGNTATTAATTTTTTAGATACNNTAGCTCAAGCATTTACAGCAGTATGCTTTATTACATACTTAGTAAGTCAAGTTGATAGACGCTATACAGCAATTCAATATGCCTTTTTAGCTTCGTTAGTAATCATTCCCGGAACATTATTAAAGGGAACCTCAGGATTTCTAACAGATAGTTTAGGTTTCTATAACTTCTTTCTTTTAATGGGACTAATAGGGGCGCCTTCAATATGTTTATCATACCTTCTTATAAAAGAATTCAAATTCGATATGCAAAATAACCTAAGAATAGCGGGGATTGCCTTAATAATGATAATTTTCACCTTTTCCTTATTTAAAATTCCTCAATTAAATTTTGATGGATTGAGTGATAAATTCATCCATTTTTCTGCTTATTTATTATTATCTTTGCTGATATTTAGAGCTAGTTTAACTTTTACAAAAGCTTCACTTTTTATAGGGCTTATTTTACTAGGCGTGCTTATTGAAGCATTGCAATACACTTCAGGTTTGAGGAATTTTGAGTATATGGATATAATAGCCAACTCCTTAGGTATTTTAGTAGGTTTTTTAATTCTCAAAATTAGAGAGAAAGCCTTGAAAATCATAGACTAAAGACCTAAATAGATTTTGTTATTGGAGGATAACTTAAAATGAAAATTAGACCTTTACAAGATAGAGTAGTCGTTAAAAGACAAGATGAAGAAACAACCTCAGCAGGAGGTATTGTGCTTCCAGGATCTGCTACAGAAAAACCTCAACAGGGGGAAGTTGTTGCTGTGGGACCTGGAAAAAAATCAGAAGATGGAAAGAACACCCCAGTTGATCTTAAGGTTGGGGATCATGTTGTTTTTGGCCAATATGGTGGTAATACAGTAAAAATTGATGGCGAAGAATATTTAATACTTAATGAAAGTGAAATTTATGGAGTCGTAGAATAGGAGAGATTATGGCAGCTAAAGATGTAAAATT
>FUFK010038575.1_pt1 | contig 52297 bp, 91 predicted proteins | sample 1021851 | NCBI WGS metagenome assembly FUFK01 (sample SAMEA51879418, study PRJEB19060) | metagenome | reverse complement strand
ATGGTGCAGGAGATCAAAGTACAGGTTTCTATAATGGTGTTGCAACTCAAGGACTGCGATTAAATGATAATGCTAGTCAGTATTTGAGCAGAACACCATCAACTGGAGGCAACAGAAGAACTTTTACCTTCAGTGCGTGGATTAAAAGAGCTAATCTTGATGCCACTAATGCTGGTGGAGGTAGTGATACACCAATAATCTCAGCAGGAACATCTAGTGTTTTTGATGTTTTAAGATTTGTTTCTCAAAGTTTTACAACGCCAAAAGATATATTACAAGTTTATACTTATGACGGAAGTGCAGATTATTCAGAGGAATTAAATAGGTCATTTCGAGATACATCTGGTTGGTATAATATTGTATGGGCAGTAGATACCACACAATCAACTGCTGGAAATAGAATTAAATATTACGTTAATGGTACATTACAAACAGCAGTATCTCAATATTATGCACAAGTACCTCAAAATTATGACACGTCATTTAATCATACTGAACCACACTGGATCGGCAGAAACATAAATTCTACTGGCAGATATTTTGATGGATACTTGGCAGAGGTTAACTTTGTTGATGGCTTGCAACTAGCAGCTAGTAATTTTGGTGAGACAAAAGAAAATATTTGGATTGCCAAAAACCCAGATGTTTCAGATTATGGTACAAATGGTTACAGATTACAATTCAAAGAGGTAGGAGGCTCTGCAAACTCAAGTGGCATAGGTGCTGATACAAGTGGTAAGGGTAATCATTTTACTCCAAATAATATTAATGGTATAGACAGTAACTTTAAAGATTGTCCTGAAAATGTTTACTGTGTAATGAACTACCTTGATAAAGGTAGTAATGTAGCACTAGAAAAAGGCAACCTATCTGTACAATCAACTGCCGATGATGTAACAACGAGTACATTCCACTTCGATGTCGCAACAAGCAAGGTGTATGCTGAGTTTTATATAAACTCATCTCCTGGATTATCGACTGCTATAGGTATAACTGAAACAAGTAAAGCATCGTCTGTAAAAGATAGTTCAGGAAGTGCATCGGCTAGTTACTGGTATAATGCAAATGGTCAAACAAGACACACGAGTTACGCAAACTATGGTAATACATTCACTAATACTGACATAATAAGTGTTAGAGTAGATGAAGGATCATTGTTTTTTTACAAAAATGGCACAATACAAAATAGTGGTACTGCAGCTTTTACTAGTTTAAGTGGTATTTATTCTATATCTGTAGCAGAATATTCAGGCACAAATATACAAGTATTTGCTAATTTCGGACAAGATAGCACTTTTGTTAATACAGTATCTCAAGGTAATAATACAGATGCAAATGGTGAGGGAGATTTCAAATATTCTGTGCCTAGTGGTCATATAGCTTTATGCACAAAAAATTTAGCTGACCCAACTATTGGTCCAGAATCAGATACAAACTCAACTGATCACCACAATACAGTTCTTTATGATGGTAATGCTGGTAGTCAAAGTATTACTGGAGTAGGATTTCAGCCTGATTGGACATGGTTGAAAAGGCTAAATGGTGCAACTTCATACAGATTGATGGATTCCTCAAGAACAGCTGCAAAATATCTATCATGTGATACCAGCAATGCAGAAGATAATACAACTGGTATTTTTGCAAGTTTTGATAGTGATGGTTTCTCATTAAATGGATCAGCAAATGCTTTCAATGGTAATAATCCTTATGTTGCTTGGAACTGGAAACTAAATGGTGGCTCTACATCTACGAATAATGATGGCTCTTTAACTTCTACAGTACAAGCAAATCCTACAAGTGGTGTAAGTATTATACTTTATAATGGTGGTGGCTCGGCTGGTGATACTATTGGTCATGGTCTTGGTAAAGCACCCACTATGGTTTGGTTTAAAAGACGAGGTGCTGCTGCCAACTGGATGGTTTATGTCAAAGACATGGGCAGTAATGGTTACATAAATCTCGATAGAGATAATGGAAAAGATACTGGAGGATCACCAGTTAACAATACTGACCCAAGTTCATCTGTTATTACGTTAGGATCATTCCAAAGTTTAAACAGTGGTGGTGGTGATGCCGATGACACATATATTGCTTATGCTTTTGCGTCAGTAGATGGGTTCTCAAAGGTGGGCAACTATACTGGCACAGGATCTTCAGATGGTCCATTTGTCTTTTTAGGATTTAGACCAGCTTGGATTATAATCAAAAATACATCTAATGCTAATAATTGGACAATTTTAGATGATACAAGGATTGGTGTGGGTGTTACATCATATACAATTAATCCAGTGTTGTCATCACTTAATCCGAATCTTAATAACGCAGAGTTTGATAGTCAATCATATCCATTAATAGACATATTATCGAATGGATTTAAAATAAGAACTGGTGGAACAGGATCAACAGTAGCACAAAATCTAAATAGAAACAGTAGTGACTTGTATGTGTATTTGGCATTTGCACATCAGCCATTCAAGTTTTCTAACGCATTTTAAAGGAGTAATACATGGTTTGGACACACAATGGAAGAACAATAACAATAGGAACTGCATGGGTCAGTGATGATAATAAAAAATATCCACGTCAATGGAACAACCTTACAGATGCAGAAAAAAAATCTGCTGGACTAGTTTGGAAAGATGATCCTGTTGTAGAGAGCTACGACAATAGGTTTTACTGGTCGAAAGGTATTGAAAGAAAATTAGAAGATGAAAATGCAGTTGATGATGATGGCAAACCTATTTTAGATGAGAATGGCAAACAGGCAGTAAATTTAGGGTTGAAAACAATTTGGTTAGATATAACAAAAAAAATGGCAAATAGTTTATTAAGTAATACTGATTGGCAAATAGTAAGAAAATCTGAAAAAGGCACTGCAATCCCTAGTGCCACCACTACATATAGGGACAAAGTCAGAACTGCTTGTGATACGATAGAAACAAAGATCAACAATTGCTCTAACTTAAAAGAGTTTATGGCTTTGTTTGATTTACCAAAAGATAGTGATGGAAACCCTACTGGCAACGCACCAATAAATGATTTTCCGAATGAGTAAAACCTATGTCAAAACCGACTATACAAAGTATTAATGTAAAACTAGAGAAACATATTGCTGTAAGTGATGAAAGGTGGGTCGAAACCATACTACGCATCAAACGCATTGAGGCAATCATGATAGGCACAGCTGGTACAACAATTGTTTTATTAATAGGTTTGTTAGTGAGATGAGTCGAAAGCAGCTTCAAAAAGATACTATCTATGCTGAATATGATAAAGATGGTGATGGTATAGTTTCTGATGAAGAACTTTCTCACATGGCAGAAATAAAAAAACTAGAGCATGATCTACGCAAACAAAGAGCACAAAGAAGAATGGCGACTGCCAGTCTGGTTGCTATGGGTGTATTTACTTTTGCTATGTTCTTGGTCGATATTGAAAGAGTCAAAGCTCTGGCAGATATTAGTAATCTTTTTTATATTAGTGGTGCTGGAATTGTTGGTGCTTACATGGGTGCTTCAGCTTTTATGAATAGGAATGGCAAATGACAGCATTTATGTTAGCTTGTTATCTTAATGGTGTGGCACAAGGTGCTATATATTTTAAGTCAGTCAATGATTGCACATATTACACAAAATTTTTAAGTAATCAACAGTTTGACAATGAAACTGGTCAGACAGTAATATATAAATGTATATGTAAACTTGTACCACAAGTAAATGATAAGAAAGTGAGGGTTTACTAATGTTACAAGCACTGATTGGACCAGTAACTGGATTACTTGATAAATTTATACCAGACGCAGATCAGAAAGCAAAGTTGGCTCACGAGATAGCCACGATGTCTGAAAAACATGCTCAGGAGGCACTACTTGCCCAGCTAGAAATAAATAAGGCTGAAGCTGCAAGTGGCTCCCTATTTAAGGGTGGTTGGCGACCAGCTGTTGGGTGGGTCTGTGCGATTGCTTTCGCCTATCATTTTATCGTAAAAGATCTAATTATCTTTGGTGCAAGTTTTGCTGGTGCTGAACTACCAGAGCTACCTGATTTCGATATGGGTACACTTTTAACTGTTCTCGGTGGCATGCTCGGAATCGGAGGACTCAGGACTTATGAAAAGCAAAAAGGACTGACTAAATGAAATTATGTTTTAGATGTAAGATAAATATGCAAAAGCAAGTAGTCGTGAAAGAGGATGTCATAAGAACTATCAAATATATTTGTCCAGCTTGTCAAATGACTGAAGAAGATGAGGTAGATATAAGTGGTTCAAAATATTCTGCATACTCAGAGCTAGATATATTAAAAGAGGTATAGATGGACATACAAAAACTTAGAGAAGAACTGACCTTAGATGAGGGTTGTGAGTACAAAATTTATACAGACCACCTTGGATTTAGGACTTTTGGTATTGGACACCTCATAGTTAAAGACGATCCTGAATATAATATGGAGGTAGGTGAAGAAGTTTCAGAGGATAGAGTCAATGAGTGTTTTGCTCAAGATATAGAAAAAGTCATAGAAGATTGCATTATATTATATGATGATTTTTATACATTACCTGATGAGGTGCAATTAATAGTAGCCAATATGATGTTTAATCTAGGCAGACCAAGACTATCTAATTTTGTAAAAATGAAGACTGCGATAGATAATCACGATTGGCAAGAGGCAGCAATACAAATGAAAGACAGTAAATGGTATAAGCAAGTGCCTAATAGAGCAGAAAGACTTTGTGAAAGAATGAGGAACATCACCTGATGCCATTAGTGCCATTAAAATTTAAAGCTGGTATAGTAAAAGACATCACAGAGTACTCTGCTGGTAAAAGTGGTTTTTATGTAGATGGTGAGCTAGTAAGATTTAAAAATGGGTATCCTGAAAAAATAGGTGGCTGGGAAAAACAAGATTATTTTGGTCTACTAGCTGATGGCTCAGTGTCAGGCACACCATCTACAGTGCAAGGTAATCCAAAAAAAATTGTTGCTTGGAGAGCAATATCTGATGGCTCAGATCGTATAGGTATAGCAACACACAGTCATGTTTACATAATTAAAGATAATATATTTCATGATATTACACCATTAAGAAAAACATCGACTAATCTATCCAACCCATTAGCAACTACAGATGGTTCATCGACTATAACTGTAACAGATAATAGTCATGGTGCTTCCACAGGTGATTTCGTAGTTATAGAGGAAGCTACTGCTACAGGTGGCATTAGCACAGATGTTTTAAATAGAAAAGAGGGTTTTGAAATCACAAAAGTGGACACTAATACATATACAATAGATGCTGGTACGAATGCTTCTAGTACTGTATCTAGTGGTGGTGGCACAGGACTAGATGTAAAATATTTGATAGGCACTGCTGAAAATGTCGGTAATGAAAGTGCTGACCCAGCATTAGGTTGGGGTGTAGGCTCGTGGGGTGAGGGTACATGGGGTACAGCAAGAGATGGAACATCTTCTACCATAGCATTAGAGGCAACTAACTGGTCTTTAGTATTATGGGGTGAGGACTTATTAATAAATAATAGAGGTGGGCAAATATATTATTGGGATTTGTCTGAAGGTGAAACAACAAGAGCAGAGCTGGTTTCTGCAGAGTCTGGTGCAACAGGTGTACCAACACAAGTGAGATGTATTAGTGTTTCATTTCCTGATCGACATTTAATTGCAGCTGGAGCTTCGCCTTTAGGAGGCACAACCTTAGACCCTATGTTGGTTCGGTTCTCAACACAAGAGGATTTTACTGTATTTACACCAACAATAGAAAATACTGCTGGTGACCAAAGATTAGAGGTTGGCACCAAAATAATGGCTATAACACCTACGAGAGATGAAACTTTTATACAAACTGATGAAGCAGCCTATGGCATGACCTTTGTTGGACCACCATTTACATTTTCATTTAGGCTACTAGCTGTAAACTGTGGTGCAGCTGGATTAAATGCGACACAGAATGTCGATGGCACAGTGTACTGGATGGGTAAAAGTAATTTCTTTATATATGATGGCACTGTAAGAGAGCTACCATGTTCAGTTCAATATTTTGTTTTTGATAGACTACAGCAAACTTTTATAGATAAAACATACGTAGGACACAACAAAAAGTTTAATGAGGTCACTTGGTTTTATGTAAGCGAGGACAACTCTGCTGGAACAGTAAATCCTGAGCCTGATAGTTATGTTACATTTAATTACCAAGATGGTGCTTGGACTATTGGCACATTACAAAGAAATGTTTGGCAAGATGCTGGTGGATTTAAAAATGTACCTTTTGCCTTTGATAAAGATGGAAATCAATATAATCATGAGACTGGCACTAGTGATGATGGTTCAGCTATGAATTGCCACATAGAAACTGGTGATCTTGAAATTGATGTTGTTGGCAGTCAGCTGTTTCTTTTAGATAAAATTATACCAGATAATACCATGACTGCGAATACTTCTTTGTCAGTACAAATAAAAACTAGAAAATATCCACAAGCTACAGAGACCACAAAGGGAGCTTTCACTGTTACTAGCACTACAAGAAAAGTAAGCACAAGAGCTAAAGGTAGGCAAATGGCTATAAGATGGTCAAGCTCAGGGACTGAGGATGATTGGCAGATTGGTGATTATAGAGTCAATGTAAGGGCAGATGGTTTAAGATGATTAGATTACCACAACCAACTAATATAGAAAACTACCTACAGTGGGCTAGACAACTCGTTAGTATTCTAGAGTTACAACAAAATCAGTCAGATCGTAAGACAAGTGTAGCAACTCAAGAGGCTGAAGACAAAGCAGAAGCGAAAGCATGGTTTAATGGCTAATAATTATAAAAATAGCAAAGTAGATTTAACAACTACAAATATTACAACATTATATACTGCACCTGCAGCAACCACTGCGATAGTCAAAAGTTTGCGAGTATCTAATGACTCATCTAGTCAAACTACAGTAACAGCTACAATTACTGATAGCAGTAGTGCAGTTTTTAGTGTATGTAAGAATGAGAGTGTTGGAGCTTTGAGTTTTAAAGAGTTATTAGATCAACCATTAATAGTTATGGAAAGTGAAATATTAAAAGTTAATGCAGCAGATGCAAATACATTACATGTAGTTGCGAGTTATTTAGAAGTAAGTTAGGAGGCAGTATGGCAGAACCACCAGTATTCGGAGCATTATCAAGTGCCTTAGATGAGGAAAAAAAAGATCCAGTAGTTTATGGTGTTTATCAGCTACAATCACAAAATGTGAGAAGACCTGATATGTTACAATACAGCTATGGCACTGGTGTAAATCCTAGTATCAACTTTGTAAGACTGATTCAAACTGGACAAAGAACATATGATCCAAACAATCAGTTTGATCAAGATCTCTTGAAAGAATATGAAAATCTTTATAATCAGGGACAAGTGCCTGAAGGTTTTCTGACACCACAAGAAGTAATGAAACAAGTCGCTGTAGATACAGGATCACAAATTGCAGCACAAGCTGGTGCACAAGTCGGTGCAGCCTTAGTTGATCCTTCACTTGCTGATCAGAATATAATACAAAGAGGTCTTACAGGTATAAAAGCAACATTTGGCAGTACACCATCACAATATTACCAAGGTATAAGATCTGATATATTTGGTAATCAGAAATTATCTGATACATTAGCCAGTCAGTTGAATACACAAAATCTTACAATAGTGCCTGAGCTTAAAGATTTAGATTCAGCTAGATATTTTGATAATGTCGAAGCATTCCAAGACTTGCAGAAAAAAGGTGATCTTGTTCAAGTTGGCACATCAAAAGATAAAATATTTGCCTTAAAGTCAGATACAGCTCAAGAGATAGGTGAGATAGATCCTAGAGGAGGATTTGGAGCTAAACCAGATGTCAACGTAGACAAGTCAAGATATATAGAAAGCACTGACCTTGCAGCTGGTACAGGTAAAGAAGGTTTTTTTGATAGACTTGATTGGACAACAGAAAGTGGCAAAAGTAATTGGGCATCATCTGCAGGAGCAGCTGGAGTATCGTTTGTTACTTCATTAGCCATGGGTGAAAAACCTGTAAAAGCAGCCAAAAGAGCAGCTGGTGGTGCAGTAGGTAGAGCAATAGGCACAGCAGCAGCACCATTACTTGGACCATTAGCACCAGTTGCACCTATAGTAGGTAGTATCTTAGGCAGTGTGTTAGGTGGTAGAGTTATATGTAATGAGTTGTTGAGGCAAAAACTTATGACTAAAGAGCAAGTTATATTAGACTACAGATTCACTAGAGATTATCTTACACCACAACATGTGGCTGGTTATCACTTTTGGGCTATATGGATGGTACGACAGATGAGAAAAGGTAAATATGTTAAACTATGGAAACATCTAGCTGGTCATCGTGCTAAAGAAATAGCTTACATATATGGTGAAGCAGATAGACCTGACTACTTAGGAAAGTTATATCGTAAGATACTAGAGCCTATATGTTATGTTGTCGGGTATTTTGTAGATAAAAAAGATTGGTCAATATTATATAAATCAAAGGAGGTTTAAATGCCAAGTCACACAGAAGATAAAATGCAAGCAGACGCAAAGGGTATGCCTAGAGATATGGGTATGGCTACACAAACATTGATGGGTGCTGACCCTGATATACAAACTGTACTAGTATCAAGATTATCACAAATGAGTCCTGAGGAACTAAAAACTTTAGATCAAGCGATAACACCACAGGTCAGAGGTGCATTAATGAAATTATTACCAGAACTTAGTGAGTTGATCGATATGATTGATAAACAAGGTATGGGTAATAAACCTGAGGAAAAAATGGATAATACAGGAATGCCAAAAGAAATGGGTGCATTAGGTGCAATGTAATGATACGCAGAGCCACAGTGCTAGATTTATCTGCATTATTACTAATGTTAAACACTATGCACAAAGAAACTGAGATCAAAGTGCCAGATATTAACTCATACAAATTAGTCAACAATGTAAATAGAATATTACATGAGGGTATAGTATTGGTTGCTACTGAGGGTGGTAAACTATTAGGATCAATTGGTGGAAGCACTAGCACAGATTGGTGGTCTAATGAAAAATATTTAGCTGACAATTGGTTTTATGTTTACCCTGAAAGCAGAAAATCAGAGGTGGCAAAAAATTTGATAACAGACTTTATTAAAATCGGAAAAGAGGCTAATATGAAAGTAAGATTAGGTCACATCTTTTCAGGAGATCTAGATAGAAAAGATAAATTTTACGAAAGGTTGGGATTGGTGAAAGCTGGATCAACTTATGTGGAGGCATAAATGGGTGGATTATGTACACAATCTGTAGATCAATTACCTGATGCTAGTAAAGTTTTAAGTGGCACACAAATACCTGAATATGTATCTGCAGCTGGTAAACAAATATTTGAACAAGCAGCTGAATTAGCAGCTAGTGAGTTTCCAGCATTTACAGGACCAAGAGTAGCGACCTATGGTGATGCCCTTGATGCACAGGGTAATAGAATACAGATTGGCACTACAGAAACTGGTGAGCCAATATTCCAACAAGAAAGATTAACTGCTGACGAAAGAGCAGCAGCTGATATTTTAAGAGGTGGCACAGAGACCTATCAATCTTTTATAGATGATGCTAGTGCGATGGCTGGTACACTAGGTCAGGGATTTGAAGCATCTACACGTGAGGAACTATTAGGCGATCCTTTTTCCATTGATACTGCACAACCCTTTTTAGATGTATTTCAAAGATCAGTAGATCCAGCGATAGAGGAAGTACGTAGACAAACACAACAAAATCTGATTCAAGATCGTGCAGCAGCAGCTCGTGCTGGAGCTTTTGGTGGCTCAAGATTAGGATTACAAGAGGCAACATCTATAGCTGAGGGTGCAAGAACAGCTGGTGACATACGTTTGGAGGCTGGTGCAAGAGGATTAGATTTCGCCTCGCAAAGATTTGACCAAGAAAGGTCAGCAAGATTAGCAGCTGAAGATGCAAGGAGAGCTGGTTTTGAAACTGATGAGGCAAGTAGACTAAGAGCTACAGAAACATTACAAGGGTTTGCACCACTTGTTCAAGGTCTTGCAGAACAAGCAGCCTCAGGTTTGATAACTGCTGGTCAGGCACAGAGGACACTAGATCAACAAGCATTAGATTTAGCCTATCAAGATTATGTAGAGCAAAGAGAGTTCCCTTTCCAAATGCTAAACTTTGCTTTGGGTGCATTGCAAGGTGTACCATACGAAACAAGAACTTTCGGTTTAGAGTCAGGACAACAATTTATACAACAGCCTAGTGTATATGGTCAGACCATCGGTGGTTTAGGATCATTAGCTAGTGCGTATTATTTAGCGAATAGATAGATGCCACATACACCAGATCACAAAGATAATTTAATTACAAGCAACACAGCTGGTGTTTCAAACACGAATGTTAATAGTTTGACACAAGGTGGATTAGCAAATCTGACTAGTCCTAGTATATTAGCACAAGCACAAACTTTAGCAGATACAGTATTGCCTACCACTAAGACTGAGCCTGACCTTGGTATGGCATCTTTATTGTACTTCAGTAAACTTGCAGAGGAGTCCTCCAAGCCAGGAGCTACATTATTGGGTGCAGCTGGATCTGCATTTCAATCTCCTGCAGCTTATCTTATGAAACAAAAACAACTTGACGATGCGAACAAAAAAGCAAAGGCAACTATGGTCGCTAGTTTAGTACCAACATTAGCTAAAGCACAAAAAACTAGTAAAGAAGAACCTTATGTAAGTGTNGATAATCCTACAACTGATAGTTTGGTTTATTACAGTAAAGAGGACTTTGCTAAACTACCTAAAGATCAAAAGACAAAATTAATACCTTATAAACAACAAAAAGTTGAGGCAAGCAAACTTTATGTAAATACATCTGATAATACTATTAAAGTAGGAGATGAAGATGTGCTACCTGATGGAAAAATTAGATTAACTAATACACAGATTGGTAATTTAGATAGTAAGGTTGGCTCAGTATTAGGTGAGTTCAAATCTACTCAGCCATCATTACAAGAAAGAAATAGAAATAAATTAATCAGTTTTGGAAATAACTACGACAATCTCAAACCTGAACAAAAACAAGAATATTCAATAATTTATCAAGAACTAGTTAAAGGCAAACCTATCAAAGTCATAGAGAATGGTGTCGAGGTTACTAAGTTTGAAGGTGGTATTGATTTAAGGTTATTAAAAAACCTACCTGTACCAGAGGGTTTCGATGTAGAGAAAGTTTTAAACAAGCAAAAAAGATCATATCCAGCAGGCACAGCCGACTCAGCAGGATATGCTGTAAGACTATTTCAAAACGATGGTGTAATCAGAACACTAACAGAGGATAAGGGATATAGACCTAACATTGCTGACATGGTCAAGCAACATGCTGGTATTCTTAAAGGTACTGGTAATTTCCTACAAACAACAGAGGCACAAAAGTTTTATCAAGCATCAGCTAACTTTGTTGCAGCATTACTTAGAAAAGAGTCAGGTGCAGCTATTGCAGAGTCAGAATATAGAGATGCCTACAAACAATATTTCCCACAATTAGGAGATAGTGCAGAAACTATCTTAACAAAACAAAATGCAAGAGAAGCAGTCATAAGAAACATGGTCGGAGCAGCTGGTGACGCACTAACAGATTTCCATCCAGCTGTGCAGAAGTATTTGCAAACTGAAATAGAAGGAAAAAAATACGATAGTTTTGACACTAAAGGCTATGTAAAATACCTTGATAAAAAGATAATGGACACAAAAGGTCAGCTGTTTAGGTTGAAAATACAAGGAAAAACATTAGACCAACTAAAAAATATGTTAGCTGATCCTAAAGCAAATGAAAAATTAGCTAATTACCAAATACTAATAATAGATGAGCTTATAGATGCTAAGCTGACTTCGGAGGATTAATGAGCGAAGAACTTAATAATATCAGGAATAAATATAAGATCACAGTAGGTAAAAATCCCACTATTGAGGTCGATGAAACTGATGCTGGTAATACTGCTGATGCACTAGAAAGTGAAATGAGTTTTGGAGCAGCAGCTGATCAATTTTTTCAGGGTCTTACATTTAACACATCAGATGAAATAAAAGCTGGTGTCAAATCTTTATTTAGTGACAAAAGCTATGATGAACTAGTCAAAGAGGAAAGAACTAGTCTAAAAGAAACACAAGAGAAGTTTCCAATACAATCTCTTGCATATCAAGCTGGTGGTGCATTAACAAGTGGTGTAGCAGCAGCACCATTTACTGGAGGCACATCTTTGCTACCTACTGCTGGTAGATTAGCTTTTGCTGGTGGTAAAACTGTTAAAGGTATGGCAGGTGCTGGTGCTTTGCAAAGTGGACTTGCAGCAGCTGGTGCTTCGGAAGATGGGGTAGTCGAGGATGCAGGAAATATCCTAACGACAGCTGGTGCTGGTGCAATACTTAATCCAGCTGTTGGAAAAACTGTGCAGTTAGGTGGTAAACTCATAAGTGGTATTGTTGATTACGCAGTAAGAAAGCTACAAGGTTCAGGCAAACAAGTAGAAGATGAGATTATAAGGATTGTAAATCAATCTGATCTTTCAGTAGAAGAAATAGTAAGTAAAGTACAAGCTGGTGAAATAATACCAGAAATGACAGAGGGTACAAGAAATGCAGTATTGGGTTTTGCTACTCAAGGTGGTAAAGGTGCTCAAATAGTCACAGATACACTGACTGCTAGAAAAAACAAATTTATCGATGACACATACCAAAGTCTACAAAAAGACCTAGCACCTGACACAAAAGGTGGCAACATATACTCTACATTTGTGGATAACACTGACTTATTATTTAAAAAAGAAAGTGATGCTTACAATAAAATTTGGTCGAGCGAAGCTGGTAAGACATATTCTGAAATAGGTGACTCAGTGCTACAGATAGCTACACCAAACAATGCTAGAATAATCAATAACTTTTTTAGATTAGCTGGTCGTGAGCCAATAATAAAAATGGTCAAAGGTAAACCTGAACTTACAAAACAACTGAGTTTAGAGGAAGGCGAGATAGTCAAAAGAGCCTTTATGCAAGAAAAGCAGAAATCAACTAATGCCATAGGTGAGAAATTACCAGCATTTGGTATTATGAAAAATAATGAAGATTTTATTAAAAGAGTCGTTGATGATTTATCACCAGATTTAAAAAAGACTAGAGCAAACTATGCAGCAATCAAAAGTTCGACCGATAGCTACAATGAGGGTGCAAGATCTTTAAATATGCCATCAGACAAGTTTTTTGTAGCTACAAGAAAGTTCTTTGATAAAAATGGTAAAGTCATACCTAGCAAACAAAAAGATTTAGATGCTTTCAGAGCAGGCATAGCCTCGCAAATCAAAGCAGTATCTGAAAGATCAGTAGGTGTTCGTACAGGTCAGATAACTAAACTGGCTGACATTAATGAGGAAGGTATAACTTTAGCACAAAGACAAAACCTAGAACGCATATATCCTAACGAAAAACTAGATAGCATTTTAAATAAAATAAATCAGACCAATAAAACTATACTTACAAAAGCAAGAGTTGATCTTGGGTCTAAAACTGCAAGAGCCCAAGGTGAGGCAAAGAAAGTCGGAATGGCACAAACAGGTAAACTTTTGACTAGAGCTGTAACGTCAGTTTCTGCAGGAATACCTGATACTGATGCTATAAAAGGATTGTTTCAAACATTAAGTCCATTAAGATCCAAACAATTACCTGAGGATGTGCAAGTAAAAATTGCTAATATATTAGTAAGTGAGAACCCTGAAGTATTACAAGATGCACTTACAAATAGAGCATCAAGAGATCTTATCATAAGTAAGATAGATGCCTTGGGTAGTATATTGCAAGGTGGCATACAAAGAACAACTACCGAACTGACATCAGAGGCACTTTCAGGTGTCAATCCTGATTTAAATATTATTGGTTCAGCATTTGCTGAAGAAATTGACCCAGCTGACTTTAAATTTGTACAAGATATAGCTACCAATGTTGATGATGAGGCTAGAAATAAGATTATAAGTGCAGCTCAGTAAGGCAAAATATGGATCCATTAACTATAACTGCAGCAGTAGGTCTCGCAACAAACGCATTTAAAACAATAAAGCAAGGATTCGCCATAGGTCGAGATCTTGAGCAAATGTCTGGAGATATTGGTCGTTGGATGTCAGCAGTGTCTGATGTCGATAATGCTGAAAAAAGAGCTAAGAATCCACCACTATTTAAAAAATTATTATATGCAAGCTCGATAGAACAAGCAGCTATCGAGGCATTTGCAGCAAAGAAAAAATTAGAGGAACAAAGATATGAGCTGAAAACATTTCTTAATATGACGTATGGACCACAAGCATACAATGAGCTTCTACAAATGGAGGGTCAAATACGCAAAGAAAGAAAAAAAGCCATATATGAAAAAGAAAAGTTACAAGAACAAGTCATTAGTTGGATAGCTATAACTCTGCTTTGTGCAACGATTGTAGGTTTTTTAATTATGTTAGCTATATTGATTAAAAATAAATATGCTTAGTAAAATATTAATTATAATTTTGTTAGTCTACCCAACACAGATGTTTGGTGATGGTAAGATGTATAATGCACCTAAGGATTACACACACAAACAAAAGGTGTGGCAAGGCAAGATAACAGAGAAAAAGTACACGACTTGTAGACTAAAAAAAAGAGTGACCTCAAAGTACACAAACAAGAAAGCATGTATATACCAAGGAGGTAATAGAACTTTTACTATGTTGATTGAGGTATGGTGTCCAAGAAAATATAAATGTGTGTATGACCCTAATGGTACAGAGCCTGATATAGATAAGGTCATGGAAAGTTTGAGGAGTATTAAAGATTGAGTGATATGGTGGCATGACCTATCTCATCTTTCAGTCATGCCGATTAGGGTTGCACAGGAGTTTTAATCCTGATGAGCCTAATTCTTATGTTCAGCTTAATGTTGTTTTATAAATTTAGCTAAACTATTCCTAAATAATTTAAGTGTTCTTGTATCAAAAATACTGGCATCATACTTTTCATAATGACATTTTTGCCATAAATAGTATGCAAAAACATAATTGTTTGTATTAGCTCTCACACATAAATTGAATAAATATTTAAATCTTATACTTTCTTTGTTCTGAATTGCGTCAAACGCAAGATCAAATATACTTGTATTACCTTTAATAATAGACATTATAGTCATTTGTTACTCCTATGCTTACTCTAAATTACTTCAATCACTGAAAAAACTAAACAATTATTTTTTTGTATCTATAATAATCTCAGCCATGTGACTTTCGGTATATACTATACCAGTTGATCTCTTCATTACCTTTCCATACTCAACTTCTTTTAAAGCTCGAGGATCATCCTCAAACCATTCTTCATCTTCACTAAGTTTCTTGCCTTTGCTCTTTTTAATTATCTCTTTACAAAACTTAGCTAGTTCATAATGATTTTTATCCATACACTAATTCTTTTTTAATACATAATCATGTATTATAGAACCTAATTCAGGATTGCCAACCTTTTGTTGCTCTATCCATATTCTTTTAATTAGTCTACCTTGGGCATCATTAAGTCTTCTCCAGTGTCCTCTCCTCCAATGCTCTCTTTTAGGAGCACCATGACCAGTGAATATTTGCTTATATACTTTCTTACCTCTTGGTTTAGGTAAGTTAATCTCTACAATCTTATACTCATTTTTTGGTACTTTCTTACCCTTATAAATATGATCTATTTTTTTTGGAGGTGTCTTGTCCTCAGTCAGTATTAAGTCATAATTAAGTATATTAAGTAAAGCTATCAGAAACCTAGCATCACCAGTGATTAATTTTAACTGCATACCATGATGCCTAGCATCAGCCTCATTCATGGGTCTTTCAAACTCTTGAGCAGATCTTGACCAGTGAGTTGAGGCAGTTTGTGTAGGGGAAAGATGAGACATCAACTCGACAATATCCCTATCATTATTATCATGATGGTAGTAGGCACAATATGGTTGAGAAAGTAATACCCTACCATTATTGACTACCTCTTTGTAGTAGTTCTCCTCAGAGATGACATTAAAATTATTTGGGTTATGCTTTTTCCATTGGTTAACATATCTTTCATAACTATAAACCTCATTATGAATATCGAAACCCATCTCAGGACTTTCAAACTTTTGATCGCCAATCTTATAGTAACAAGTAAAAAGAAACTCATCATAAACCTTTTTGATATGATACCCTACTCTTTCAGGGTGTTCCTCAAGATTGCCCAATGGTGCCATTCTTTCTTCACCAATCATTTTAACTATTTGCTCTCTACCCCACTGTATTCTTTTATGCTCATTCCACTCTATCCACATACCATTAAAAGGTGGGATAGCATTTTTAATACCAGCTAAAAGGTCTTTAGGTGGTAAATAAGAGGCTACGACTGCATGGTGTAAAAGGTTATTTGTAAGCACAAACTTTTGTGATTGTACTATGTCTATTTGAGTAGATCTTGCCATGGCTTTTGCATATTTGCCACTTACATAATTTGCTATGCCTCTTTGTGGGTCAGACAAAGCAGAGATCAACTCACTAGCTAATAAAGGTTTATCCATTTTTTTATCTCCTGTGCAATTAAGATACTTTTACTATACTTCCATAAAATATTAAAACAACAAAAAGTTTATGAAAGAGGTATTGGTGTTAAAAAGATGGGGGATCTCTCCCCCACCCTCTTTAAGCATCTTCAAGTTCTTTCCAATGCTTACTAGTTATAAGGTTTCTTACTTGGTTTTGTCTAAACTTTTGGACATGGTGCTTATTAGTGCTAGAGCTATCCATATCTCTTAAGTGAGTAGACCACTCTGTCGCTGCTTGATATGCACACCACAGAGAGCCACTTGCCTCTTGTCTGCCATAATCACCCTTACCATGTAATTGAGCTACCTCTGACTCGTATATGCCCATCAAAGCTAATAACTGCTTTTGATTAGTATCTTTAGCACCATACTTAATTTGGGTATCGTTAGCTTGGCTTTTTGCTAAAGTCTTTTTGAACATATTGGCTACTGCATCGTCATCTACTTTTTTATCCCACCACTTTTGAAAAGTAACAGTTTCATCAGTAATCGCAGTAACTGCATTTTGTATCTTCTTATTAGATGCCTCTACATTATAATGTAAGGTATGTCTATCAGCAGAATAAGCAAGTTTTTGTCCTGATACTAAAGTATTAAAACAAACATGATTCATCCACCCAAAGAAAGATTGGAACTTCCAACGACCATTATAGCTATTTCTAGCTACAAACTTTAATGAAAGATTATGGTCACCAATCTGAGCAAAGTGCTTTGGCAACAGTAATTCCATCTTAGCCATCGCACCTCTTTCATAAGAGTCAATACTAAGCTCAGCATCTGTAAAGTCCAAACCACCTTTTTCCATGGCTTGTAATGCACCACCAAATGCTTCCTTATGTAATATTGGCTTATATCTTGAACCAACAATCGCTAAGGGATCACCATCTTGTCTACCAAGATTATCAAGGCGAACTACCTTTCTGCCCATCTCACTTGGTATACCTTGGATATCTCTAATATCCACACTAAAGTCTAGATCATCTAGTTTTTCTAAAAGTTTTGTATTAAGCAATTTAATCTCCTGTGCTTTATAAAGTCGGAGAGTAACACCCTCGTGCCACTCTCCTAAGGTTAAAAGAAAATGGGGAGCCACTCAAGACATCAACCTTACCGAGTGCCTTTAGCTCCCCTTGGTAAGGCTGGGTACTGTCTACATTTCCACCAACGATTCCCTGAGTCGTACCAGACTTGTAAATCCCGATGTGCTTCTCGTCATCTCGTTGTCCATCACACATCTCGGTGGTTACCTTGGCTAAGTCCAAGTCATTTTTAATCTCCTGTGCATTTTTATTTAAATAAGTCATATTATTAATATAGGTATTTATTTACAAAAGTAAACCCTTTTAAGTAAGTTTTTTTTGTAATTACATAATTAATTTGTTAAGTTCCTATTTTTGAAGCATTTTTTTGTGTAATTTTTTTTGATTATTTTATCTTAAAAGATCTTAATTCAGATAAAGTATTACATTCGAAACATCTATATTGAAACTCTACAGTCCTTAAAGGTGTTGTTTCTGTAATATGATCCCATAATGTAAGAGGATTACCACAATGAGGACAATATACCTCAGATGATTTAGCAATGTGGTAAACCTCAACGATATTCAGTCGTTTGGTCTTAGTCATGGAATTCTTTGTAGTAGTCTTCTTCTATACCTATTCCATATTCTTCCCAAAGCTCTTCAGCATTATTAACTTTCAATGTATGACCTGATTGTTTTTTCAACCATAACAAAGCAACACCAATGGTATTGAATAATTTTACCTCACCATCATCGTCACAGATAAATTCTTTGCCATTAAGACTGATACCTTCAGGGTGTCTATATATTCTAAATTTTGCCATAATAAACTCCTACAATAATTGTTCTTGTCTATGGTCGCTACTATTTGGTTTGAAAAATATATCCACTAATTTGTATGTGCCTTTAAATTTAGATTGGAAAACTTTAGGATTAGGTTTCAATAATCTAAGCTCATCTACATTAAGTATCATTTGCTCTTTATTATGATTAATTACCAATCCACCCTTTTTTATGGCTGAGGTAAGCTCATAATCTCTTATAGATGTATACTTACCTTGCCATAATTTAGTTACTTTCTTTTCTAACATTATACTAGTTCTACAAAGTTATTAGCATAACACACATCATCTATTAGGCATAAAAACCAAATACCATAATATAACACAACGAATGCTGAAAGTAATAGTATAAGCTCGAGAGTAAACTTTAGAATAGATTTAACCATTTGCTACCTCCTTGACTTTACCATAAAATTTAACAGCAGTATCTTCATCAATAATATATTGTTTATTATTTTTGATAACTATAAATGGTCTTTTAGGTGATCGTGATTTATATCCCCAAAGTTTATAGCCATCATGCTCCTTATTGGTATCAAGATTTAAATAAAGTGCTACTGACTCTAGGTCTTTTTGCTCTTTAGTTTGCCCACCCTCTACTAGTGCTTTCAGCTGAAAGGTGGCATTATCAACATCAAAGGTGCAGTTACCTAAAGTCAAGCTAATACCTAAATCAAGTTCATCTAGTTTAGCTTGTATTTGTTTTCTTATGATACCAAGATTGGTTTTATTTAATTGCATTTTTATCTCCTTAAAAAAAAAGAGGGAGTCAAAGCTCCCTCATGGTTAATTATATTTGCTCCAATATTCGTTCCACTGGTCTGTTACCATATCGTCAAGACCATTAGGAGAAATAAAACTATATTCTTTTTGTCTTTTCTCCTCTGATCTATTTATGGCTTCTTCAACACAATCACAATCTTTGATTATGTTTGGAACTTCTTCATACTGAAACTTATCTTCTAAGTCTAAAATGTAAGAACTCATACCCATTATGCTACTCCCTTTATAATATTGTTTAATTCTTGAATATGGTCAGGTGCTTGTTTTTCAAACTCGTAAACCTCACCATGCTTTTCAGCTAACATTTTATTAACTATCAAAAGTGCTTCTTGTATCGCACCATCAATAATTTTTGGGTTAGTAGATAAAGAGGTATAGTCAAGATGACTTTTAACTTCTTTTAACTTTTCTATGTCGTTTAAAATATCGTTCATAATTTTCTCCTGTGCTATTTGAACTTACTAATTAGTATAGGTATAAAAATACAAAAGTAAACCCTTAAAAAGACTTTTTTTAACTCTTTTTAGTAAGTTTTTTGTAACTGTTGGTCTGCTTCAAATTTTGCGAAAAAAGTTTTTTCAAGGGATTATACACTAGTTTTTTTCGTTTCTCTATGAAGTGCTAAGGCAGTTTAATTACAGTTTTATAGCACGAATGTTTGCAGACATGGATCGCCATGCTTCTATCTTTGCCTCACAAGCACCTCGCAAAAATGCTTGTTTTTCATCTCTTTCAATAGCAATCTTCAGAGCTTTTAAATGATTTATGTATCTAGGATCAGCATAGGCTTCTCGTTCTTGAGCTGATATTGGCATATCTACATTTTCTTTCATCAGTAGAGCTTTCAAAGATTTTCTGTATTCTTCAAGATATTTTCTTTCAGCTTTTAACTTTGCAGATTTGTCACTACTATTTTTTAGCCATGTAACAGCATTTTCTATTTCTTCGTCAGTTAAAACTTCATTTGGTATTTTTACTTCATTCATCGTTCTTCCTCTTTTTTATATGGTGATTTATCCCATAGCTCTTTAGCTTTCATACGACCAAAATCTTCTGATAGTCCTAATGATCGCCAAAAACTATCTTCATTACCAAATTTGTCATGTAACAAACTGTGATGATAATAACAAAGTGGTATTGTATTATTATCAGTAGCTCTCATACCCATGCCTCTTTGACCATCATAAGGTTTTAAGAGATGATGTGCTTGGATATTACCACTACAATGAAAAGGGTTAATCAAATTTAAACAACATTGATGCGAGGAAACATACATCAAATGTTTTTTATTTGGTTTATGCTTCCTCTTTTTTGGCATCAACTAACTCTTAGGTGCACAAGATACATCTACAATAAAAGGGATCGGTCGATCCATAACTTTTCTGCGACCATAAAATATGATAGGTCGAAGTTTTGCAGATTTACAATCTTCAATGGCAGTAATAACTTCTTGTCTGCTCATCATATACACTTGTTTCTCTATAATTATATCTTGGTTATGCATACTGCTACAACCTGATAATACTACACCTAATAACAAACTACCAACCAATTTCATCATCGTTGTCCTCCTGAGTATCTTGATTCATTTGGTATTCGTCATTCTTTTCGTCTTGATTAGAAAACTCTCTACACTTTAATTGGGTATAACTATTACCCTTTTCAGAAGTTTCTTTCCAACCTGATATTGTCAATGCACCCTTATGTAGTATTTTATTGACTACACCTTTAGCATCAGGCGATTTATCAGACTGTTTATCTTCATTAGTCTTGAGAGTACCAATAGCAGTATATAGTTCTATTATTGGCTTTTTATCTTTATTAAGTCTTTTGACACCAATAATCCTATATTCTGTATTTTCTAAAGTGATCTTACCTTGTCTTTCGATAGTCCACTTATCAGTATTTTGGAACAATACTCCAGTATTATTATCATTTTTAGAATTCATGATTACCCTCCCCAATAGCTTTTATTTTCTCGTTACACTTTTTAATAGTCAACTGAGCACCTTTGTTATACTTATCATCAAGACCATTTGCCCAATCAATAATATTTTTAAGATGGACAATAGTTTGTGAACACCAAGCATGGTGTTGCTTCATAGTCTTTTCAGAAAGTGATTTAAGATATGTTTGGAAGTTTGTTACCTCAGTAGCTGGATATCCGTCTTTGTCATACTGAATATACTTCCTAACTGGCATAGTTACCTTAGGCTCTATATCATTACCTTTGCCATCTTGATTTTTGTTACCTGAAGCTAGATTGCCATCGTCTTCAAAGTCTGCTTCAAGATTAAGCATGGCTTGTATATGGTATCTTCTCATATAAGTTATTGCTGAGCCTAACTCTTGAGATTTAAGGTTTCTACCTAACTCACTTACTGATGCTATAAACTCGCCACTAGGCAAATGTGTGATAGTAGTTGTAAGCACATTTGTTGTACCACTACTAGTTTCCATAATCCTAGTTTGATAGTTTACAGATAGCTTATGCTGGTATAGTGATTCCATAGTGGCATCAAATATATCACTCAAAGTGCTATATGCATGAGGCTCACCACTTCTTGATTTAAAAAAACTATTCTTACCACTTTTATTTAATGTTAAGAATGATTGCCTTGCTTCATCAATGGCTGATAAAACATGACTAGTATTTGATGATTCATACTTCATTATTCGTTACTCCATATTTTTGTTGATTGTTTTTTGTTATCATCGTTCCACATCCATGAATCAAAATTAGGATAAAACATAGATGCTAATTCATAAGGATCATTGCTGATACTTAAGAATTTCATAAGACCTAAAGATATTTTAGTTATCTCTTTGAGCTTTGGCTCAGGGTCATTTAATTTATAAGATACTGCTTGTTTAGGTGTAACATAATCGCACCATAATTCTTTTTCAGGGAATGCCTTTGAGTATAAGGCTAATTGTCTAGCATGAGCCTCTGACATTTTGCTAGGCATAGCACCAGTGGTTTTAAGATCTCTAATACTATCCTCAAAAACAAAGTCAATATATCCTAAAAATTTAATAGGCAAATCTTCATGTATTGAATAATAGATTTTATGCTGATAAAACTCAGGTGTTCTTTCGCCATAAAGTTCTAAAGCTCTATCAAAATATTGTGTAAGTTTTTTCTTTTCCTTAAGAGCTTGGTCGCTTTCTCCATCTACATTGTTTTCAATACATTCTTTTTCGAATGTGCCATAAAGATGTTCTTCAGTAGCTGACTTACTTATAGTTAGGTCTTTAAGTTTTTCATTTATTGCATACTCTACTGAAGTGCCTCTAAAAGCTCCCACACCTACAGTAGATTTCATATCACATAAATAAGTAGCTATAAATTTAGCTGGGTCATTTACCCATAAGTTTAACTTACTTATGGATAAATGCTCGATGCCATGTATTTCAAAGGGATTATTACTTATCATATTACACCTTATTAAGTTTTATTGCACGCAACAAAACCCTTTCCCTTTCTCTTTGTGTTAAATTTGCTATTGGATTTAATACTTTAATAGCATATTGTCTTTCATGGTGGACTGTGAAACTTTGCTCCCTAGTCCTAATGATCTCAAACATATTATTAATAGTATCTTCATCAAACCCTTGTTTGGCTTGAAGCTCTTGTGCATCAGCTTTTGTTATTTTCTGTTTCATACTAATGACTCCTCTTCAAGATACCACTCATCAAAAAATATCCAGTTACTGTTTGTTTTGGTATCTAACAAGATGGCATCACTTGCCTCAGGCATCTTGTCCTCATCAACATGAGCCTGATCAAAGTCATTCCAAGAGTCTATGTATACCTTACTGTCTGCACCATAATCACTTCGTACAGCATAAAGTATGTATCTTTTTTTATTTTGCATTTTTTTCTCCTGTGCAATTTATTCTTCGTTAATCTTTTTTAGTATACTTCCAAAAAAAAATTAAGTAAAGTCTTTTTTGGGGTTTTATTTTTTAAAAAAATTGGTATAGTGGTTTTAAGGAGTAGAAAAATGGAACTGAAGAATTGGATAAAAGGTCATGGTTTCACCTATAAAACATTTGCTAAAGAGATAGATACATCTTTTAGAAATGTAGAGAAATGGGCTAGAGGTGAAAGACTACCAAGATGGCATGAAGCTGCTAAAATCTTTGAGATTACCAATTACCAAGTAAATGGAAATGATTTGTATGAAAAACAAATACAATGCAAAAAAACAAATTTATAAAGGTATAAAGTTTGATTCAAAAAAAGAGTTGGCAAGATATTTAATTTTAGAAAAGTTATTAAAAGGTAAGATGATTTTTAATTTAGAAATACACCCAGTGTTCCCATTGATGGTCAATGGTGTGAAAATAGGTAAGTATACTGCTGATTTTAGATATACAAATAACATGGGCGAAACGATAGTAGAGGATGTCAAAAGTAAAGTAACTAAGACAAGAGATTATATGCTTAGGAAAAAGATACTATCTACTTATGATCCACCCATACACATAAGGGAGATATTATGAGTTGGGAGGCACAAGGCTGGGTTATTAAACAAAAGACAGGTTCATCTAGCAACAAATGGGTATTAATGGTCTTAGCATCGTTTTGTGATGAAAATAATGAATGCTTTCCAAGTTTCAAAACAATATGCAGAATAACAGAGTTAGGCAGATCTACAGTAATAAGATGCCTCAAAGACCTAGAAAAAAAAGGCTTTATAAAAGTACAGGAAAGATACCAAGATTATAATGATGCAAAACGACAAACTAGTAATCTTTACACCCTAATGGTGGGGTATCAAAATGAAACTAGTGGGTATCATAATGAAACCCTCCCCAGTATTACAGAGAAACCCCAAATAATCACTAATAATAAATCTATTAGTAAAGATCTTTATTCAGATGACTTTCTTCACTGGTGGAATCTCTATCCAAGAAAAGATGGCTCTAAGAAAAAAGCATTTGAGTTGTTTGAAAGAATAACAGATAAAATTATTAACTTTGATGAATTATACAGCTATACTGTAAAATATAAGAATAGTGTACATGATAAAGATCGAAAATTTATACCACATGCCACAACATGGCTTAATCAGAGGAGATGGGAAACAGTAGAGGAAAAACCCAAAGTAAATTTAAATCAACTAGTAGGCTAAAGCACAGGAGAAATCATGCAACAAAACAAATCAAAAATAGAAAAAGCTAATGAGTTAGGTATTAATTTACCACATTATGGTGAGGCAGAGCATAGGACAAAATGCCCACAATGCTCTCATCTAAGGAAAAAAAGTAATGACAATTGTTTGTCTGTAACTGTAACTAATGATGCTGTGCTTTGGTACTGTCATCATTGTGAGTGGCAAGGTGGCACTAAAGATAGCACTTATGTATCAACATATTCTTCAAAAATAAAACAATCATGGATAGATGATCCTAGTAGCATGGAGGCAAAGGTAGTGCCTATAGCTTCAAGTCATAATCACACACTATCTCCTAACTCATTGATATGGTTAGAAAAAAGAAAAATATCACAAGCGACTGCTGAAAAATTTGGATTGTTTACAAAAGATAAGAAGTTATGCTTTCCATATTTACTTGATAATAAAATTGTAAATATAAAATACAGGACAGCTGATAAGAAGTTTTTACAAGAGAAAAATGCAATAAAATGTATTTATAATATAGATGCAGTAGAAAAATTATGGAAAGAAAAAGATTATAATAATCATACAAAAAGTGTCATATTCGTAGAGGGTGAGATGGACGTGCTTGCTTTATATGAAGCTGGATTCAGGAATGCAGTAAGTTTACCTGATGGTGCACCACAAACTGCAAAGTTCGACCAAAACGATAAAAGATTTAAAGCATTTGAACATTCTAAATGGTTGTTTGAGGCTGATGAGGTAATAGTTGCAACAGATAATGATGACAATGGTAAGGCTTTAAAATTAGAACTTATACATAGATTTGGCAAAGATATTTGTAAGGTAGTTAATTTCCCAAGAATAGATGATTGGCAGTGCAAAGATGCTAATGAGTGTTTGATACATTATGGCAAACAAGTATTGAAAGAATGTATTGAGAATGCAGATGAGTTCCCTATTAGTGGACTACATAGTGTCAAAGAATACCATGACTCTGTGCAAAATATTTATGATGGGAACGAACAAAAACCTTTTTCAACAGGTTTCGATAAACTTGATGAAATATATAGGGTTATGCCTAGCACATTTAATCTTGTAACAGGAATACCTAATCATGGTAAAAGTAACTTCCTTGATCAAATACTTTTAAACTTAGCAGAAAATCATTCTTGGAGTTTTGCTATATTTAGTCCTGAACACTCTACACCTAGTCATATTAGGCGATTGCTAGAGAAACGATGCAGAAAACCATTTGAAATAGGTATTAATCCAAGAATAAATCAAGAAGAACTTAATGATGGTATAGACTTTTTAGACAAGCATTTTAGATTTATCGAGAATACAGAGGAAATACCAAACATAGATTTTATACTTACAAAAGCTAAATTAGCAAAAAGAAGATTTGGTATTAATGGTTTAGTGATAGATCCATTCAATCAAATAAGTCCTGATAGAGATTATGCTAAAAGAGAAGATGAGCATATTAGAGATATAATAGCCAAATGTCAGCAGTTTGCTCGTAATCATAATATGGTTGTATGGATGGTTGCACACCCACACAAGCTAAGTCGTAATGATAGTGGCATAATACCACCACCTGATCTTTATCAAGTTAGTGGGTCAGCACATTGGGCGAATATGGCTGATGTAGGCTTGGTAGTGCATAGAGACTTTGAGCAAGACACAACTAAAATTATAACTAGAAAAATTAGAGAGCAAGGTGTGTATGGAGAGATCGGTCAAGTTTTCTTTAGGTTTGATCGTGTTAAGAGAGTATATGAGGAAGTGGAGGAATCATGAATACTTTAGATTATGACATAGAAAAAATTAAACCCTATGACAAAAACCCTAGAAAAATATCAGATAAAGCTATCGGTATGGTTGCCAACAGTATCAAAGAGTTTGGTTTTCAACAGCCCATAGTTGTAGATAAGAAAAATGTAATTGTAGTTGGGCATACTAGATATCTGGCTAGTAAGAAACTCAATCTAAGTAAAGTACCAGTGGTGGTAGGAAATTTTACTGAGCAACAGGCTAAAGCATACAGGATAGCTGATAATAGAATTAATGAAGAAACAGGCTGGGATTATAACTTTCTTCAAGAGGAATTGAATAAACTTTTGGACTTGGATGTTGATTTAAATCTTACTGGTTTCACAAGTGAAGAACTTGACAGTATGTTTGCTAAAGAAGAAATAGAAATAACTGATCCAATAGATGTAGGCGATGATGAAAATCATTTGTTGAATGACGTGAAAATGATACAATTATTTTATGAACCAGACACAGAACAAAAATTCAGGCAAATCATTGATAAAGTTAAAGACAAGTATTCTATAGACAATATCTCTGATGCTGTTTTGAAATGTGTAGAAAATGAGGATGAAAGAATAAAATAATGAAATCTATAAAACTACAACCAGTGATGACAGAGGAAGAAGCAAACAATTTGATAGGCACACACCTTGATGAAAGTAAAATTCATCATCTTGTAGAGGAGGATACAGAGGTGTTCAAAGAAAATGGTGACCTTTTATGTATCCTGAAAAAAAATGTAGTGCCTGAAACGACACTAGAAAATGCTAGAGCACCATTTAGGAAAGCAATATCTCCATCAAATAACAGAGGTAGTGCTGCAGGAGAGATCGGCAATCTATATTCAATAGGAGATAAAATAGGTAGTGCAGTAATAGGAGAAATAAGAGGCAATCAGTATAGAGCATTATTAAAGAATGGTACGTTGTCAAAAACTATGCATGCAATACCAGTGGATAGCTCAGTCATAGGTTATATGGATAGATACCCTAGAATACCATACTGTAGGACAACAGCATTCTCACAAAAGTTTTTTAATGAGTATAATATGTGTGTGCCTTATATTAAGTGCATAGACGATGTTTTTAAGAATTATGCTCCTCATAGGTATAAGATACAAAAAGCTATGGCTGATGCATCTTCACAAGACTTCATTATTAAAGATACTGCTTTCACTACTGTAACAGTCAATAAGAACTTTAGAACAGCAGCTCATAAAGATGCTGGTGATTTAAAAGAGGGTTTTGGTAATCTTGGAGTTATATCAAGAGGCAAGTACGATGGCTTTTACACAGTGCTACCTAAATATGGTGTAGGACTTAACATAGGTCATGGTGATGTAGCTCTGTTTGATGTTCATGAGGTTCATGGAAATACTGAACCAAAAAAGATAACATACTATGAAAGAATATCTGTGGTTTGTTACTACAGAGAAAAAATGATTTACTGTGGCACAAAACAATATGAGCTTGATAGAGCTAAGACTGAAACAAAAAAAGTAATGTTGCCTGAGGAAATTGAAAGAGTGGACGAGATCAAAAAGAGAATATTAAGCTAATGTGTGGTGTTGTAGGAATTGTAAGTACAAATATATTGAAAGTGTCAATGATTGATGAGTTGATGAGGCAATCAAAGATCAGAGGTCAACATGCTACTGGTATATCCTATGTGGATAGGGATATGTTAAAGAGTAAAATAATACCAAAAGATGCTACTGCCATGGACTATAAAAATGTAAATACAAAAATAGTTATAGGTCATGCAAGGTATAGCACCTCGTCTATTTTATACAATCAACCAATACATGATGAGGATATAAGCATAGTACATAATGGTGTAATTACTCAAGAGGATAGCTCAAAGTGGGACAATACATCATATAAGTTTTATACAAAAAATGATTCTGAGTTTATTTTAAAAAGCTATCTACAAGACAACCACCCATTGGTCGCTTACCCTGAGGCATCTATTGCAAGTATTATTTATGACAATGACAATAAAATATTACATTTCTTTAGAAACGAAAAACGACCACTGTACTATGTGAAATTGCAAGACACAATACTGATAGCATCTACCAAAGACATACTCAAAAGGTCAGGATATACTGATGGATTCGAGATTACTAAATGCCAACCATGTGTCAATTATACTGTACTACCTGATCTTGAAATAGTAGAAAAACTTATGAGAGAACCACAAAGAGATTTACAATGACAGATTGGACTTGGGGTTACGAAGTAGAGTGGGGAGACATAGATAGATCTCTTGATATACCTGAGCATCTAGGTAAATGGGAGTATGCAGAAACTGACATTGTAAATTTACATGAGCCATATCAATACATAGCTTGTGATCCATTAGGGCAGGAGCCTCCAGCAGGAGGTGAAATCAACATGAAACCTACCAAAACATGGGAGGAGCAAGTTGATAGGATAATGGAGCTATACGAATATTTTAAAAAAAATCGCAACAAACCCACTGCTAGTTGTGTTAATCATGGTCATGTTCATGTTCATGTACCAAAACTTATTGATGATATCGAACAGTTAAAGTCACTGATGAGGTATATACAAAACAATCAGGATATAGTCATTAAGGCATGCTACAAATTTGTTCCAAAACCCATAATGAGTTCTTTGGCAAACTGTACATCTTATCTTAAATTAGATGGTGGCAGAAGAATGCCAGAGTATATGTCTAATAATATTATAAATTTATCCAATGATTTCAATGACTTCATAAAGCACCATTATACTGGTAAAGATGGCATATCAACTGGCAGACCATTTAGGTATGCTATAAATACATACTGCTTAAAGCATACACAAACTATAGAGTTCAGGTGTTTCAGGTCTACAATTAAAAGAAAACAGATAGAGGATCAGTTTAAGTTTGTAGAGGAGTTTATGCGTAATGCATTAGGAGACCATAAACCTATTTGGAAAACATTAAGAGATTATGAGTATGACTTTCCTGACTTTAACTTCGACTCTAAAGAATACATAGGTTGGGCTAAAACTAAATATGATAAGTCAAGAGGCGAAAAGAAAAGAGAGTATGTTGAAGTTTGATCGTTGCACAAGAGATATATTTTGTAAGTACATAAATGATACTAAAGAGGATAAGTTTGCTAAAACATTCTTAAGTAAAGCAGACTTCCAACAACAATGGCAATATTGTGTAGGATTATATGAAGATAAAGACTTAATGGGTGCAATAATTACTACATTCAGCAAACGAGAGCCAAAAGTGGCAAACCTACAACTATTGCATACTTTCAATAAACATAGAAGAAAAGGTGTTGCCAGTAAACTAGTGCATCACTCTATCAATAAAAGCATGATGCAAAGGTGTATGTATTATAGAGTTTCAGCTGAACCAGATGCTGTCGTGTTTTATGAAAGTATTGGATTCAAAATGCTTGGTGAGCAAAAAAGTGGCTGTCAACTATCTATGTTCAGAATACAAAGCGATGATCCAAATGAAGGACTGTATGATTTAAGAGATGTTGTCATAAGAAAAAATGTATACAAAAAAGGTAAAGGTGGTTGTGTGAGGGTGTTCAATGGATTACAGACAGCTGCAGAATAGACAAAGAGGTTTTGTCAAATGGTATTATTGGTCTTTAAAATATAAAGACTGTGACCCACCAATATGGATGCTTAATTATTTATTCGATAGATTTGAGCATAACCTTGAACAAAAGTATTGGATTGCTTGGATTTATGGCACAACCTATCATCTACCTACAGCATGGATTATTTGGAATGAGTTTCCTGACTTCGAGCTTGTAGACATAGACAGACTACAAGATTGGAATGATAAAAACTATCCAAGATTAAGATACCAAACAGATACTAAATACAACAAAGGCTACTTACCTAAACAGTTTGAAAGTTATAAGAGGTGGATAGAGCATAACAATCCTACTGGCACACAAAGAGATAAGTTTGACAAATACATAAAAGCTAATAGTTTCAATTACTTATGGGAATCAATAATACAAAACTTATACAAGTTTGGTAGATATTCGACTTGGTTTTATATGCAGACTCTGAAACAATGTGTCGGTGTAAATGTAGAGCCTACAACATTAAAGCTAGAGGATCAAAGTGGCAGTAGATCACATCGCAATGGACTATGTCTAGCACTTGGCAAAGATGATTGGATTGATAAAAGACTCAACAAAGACCAGCTTGCCTATTTAAATTTCAATGCTGAATACTTTAATGACCAAATAAAATATTTAGCAAAAGATGATGAAATTACAGACATGTATAATCTTGAAACTTGTTTGTGTAGTTACAAAAAGATATTCAGAGAAAGAGATGGTAGATATTTAGGTTATTACTTAGACAGACAGGCTGAGGAAATCAAAAGAGTAGAGCAAGATGGTTGGTATGGCATAGANTGGCAAGTGTTTTGGGATGGGAGAGAAGAACTGTTAGATAAAAACCTATATATGTCAGAGTCCATACACAAAGAGTTATTTAGTAATTTTTTAGAAACAGGAACATTTTTGAGGGAAGAATGTCCAATATAGTNGCAGTAGGTGGCGAACCAGCAGTAGGTAANACTACACTGATGCGAAAGTTTTTTACAAGCTATACACCATGGAAACAATTTAAATACAAAAAACTCTATGGTCATTTTAATGAAGAGCTCCATCTAGTTATTCTTGGAGTATATTCTGCAGGCGAAATATTCTCTGGCACAGATAAGCTATCTATGGCAGTACAACCAGACTTTGAAGAATTTATTGACAAAAATAAACCAAATTATAATATTTTGTTTGAGGGTGATAGACTATTTAATCTTAAGACTATTAAAAAATGTATGCAAAACAGTAACTTAAAAATATTTATAGTAGAAAGTAAGCATACAAATGCTAGGCATAAGGATAGGAATGACAACCAAACAGACAAGTTTATCAAGGGTAGAAAGACAAAAGTAAACAACATCAAAGATTTTTGTAATGAAAATAATTTAGATGTAGAAATAGTAAGTAACGATTGTTTAAGTGATTTAAATAATAACTATAATAAAATATTGGCAAACTTCAAATGAGGAAAAGAAAGCATAATTACCCAAGGGTGGGTGGCTTAGATAGATGGTTAGCTGGTAATGATAATAAACCACCAGCAACAGTAACTATGAGTGAAAGTACAAGACAAAGATACTTTAAAATATTTCCAAATGCAGAGAAAAGATATACAGAATGGCTAAAAAGAAATTAAAAAAGGTAGGCAGACCAGCAATAATTATAGATGAGGAGATCTGCAAAAGAGCAGAGGCATATGCTGCACAAGGTTTGACTATGGTACAAATAGCAAATGTATTAGGCATTGGTGAAACCACTNTGTATGANAANCAACAANAATATTCGGAGTTTTCGGAGGCTATAAAAAGAGGTAAGAACAAAGGTATAGCTACCATAACTAACGCATTATTTAATAAAGCAAGAGAGGGTGATAATACAGCTATGATATTTTATTTAAAGAATCAAGCTGGTTGGCAAGATAGAGTAGAAAAAGAAACCATAGTGGAGCATAAGCACATACTTGATTTAACTAGGATAAATACTAATGACCTCAATGTTATTGAAAGAGCACTTGAATCTGCACTCATTGAACCAAGTGAGAGCAGAAAAGATGAAAAGGTCTCTAAAATTATTTACCAAGAATAGTTGGCAATCTATAGAACCAGCTAGAGAGTTCTATGATAACTGGCACATAGATGCTATTAGTGAGCATCTTCAAGCTGTGGTTGAGGGAGATATTAGAAGATTAATAATTAATGTGCCTCCAAGACACATGAAATCCATATCAGTCGCAGTTTGTTTACCAGCTTGGACTTGGACAATACAACCAAACAAAAGATTTCTATATGCAAGTTATGCTGGATCATTATCTATCAGGGATAGTGTTAAATGTAGAAGATTAATAGATAGTAAATGGTATCAACAATATTTTGGAGATATATTCAATCTAACGACAGACCAAAACCAAAAACAAAGATTTGAAAACGATCAAAATGGTCAAAGAATAGCTACCTCAGTAGATGGTGCGTTAACTGGTGAGGGTGGTGATATTATTGTTGTTGATGACCCTCATAATGTAAGGGAAGCTGAGTCATCAAAGGTAAGAGAGAGTGTGCTTGATTGGTGGGATCAAGCTATGCAAACAAGACTGAACGATCCAAAGACGGGTGCTTTCATTATAATTATGCAAAGAGTCCATGAAAATGATCTTACAGGACACATACTAGCTAATGAGTATAATGATTGGGATCACCTATGTTTACCAGCAAGATACGAATCCAATCACCCAACACCTACAAGATCATCATTGCACTTTGTAGACCCAAGAGAAAAAGAGGGTGAGCTACTTTGGAAATCAAGAGTTGATGCTAAGACTTTGAATACACTAGAGAAAAGTTTAGGCACATATGCTAGTGCTGGACAACTACAACAAAGACCTATGCCAAAAGGTGGTGGTATATTGAGAGCTGAGTGGTGGCAAGAGTGGTCTGAGCCAGAGTTACCTAACATAGAATACATAGTGCAATCTTATGATACTGCTTTCAGCACAAAAGAAACAAGCAGTTATAGTGCTAGNACTACATGGGGAATATTTAAAAAAGATGGACAGGTCAATGCCATAGTGATTGAGATGTGGTATGATAAAGTTACCTATCCTGATTTAAGAAGAATGGCACAAGAAGCATATGATGATTGGCAACCTGATGCTGTCCTGATTGAGAAAAAAGCAAGTGGTCAAAGTTTATTACAAGATTTAAGAATGGCTGGTATACCAGTTCTTGCTTACAGTCCTGATCGAGATAAAATAGCAAGAGCTCANGCAAGTAGTGCTTTACTAGAAGATGGTAGAATATTTTATCCAAAAGGCAAAAAGTGGGCAAAAAATTTAATTGATATATGTTCAGTCTTCCCTGCTGGTGATAATGATGATATAGTAGATACATGCACACAAGCATGGCTGAGATTACGCAAGGGATGGTTTATCACACACTCGACTGATTATGATGATGAAGAAGTTAATGAACAAAAGAGGATGACCTTTTATGGCTAGAGAACCTAAAGTAATACCATTTACAGAAAGTATGCCTGCAGATAACTTTCAAGTAGAAAAACTGAATGACGATGAAGTGCTTATTGGTGATCCAGCACTTGATCAGATACAAGAATTAGATAGCACATTTAATGAAAACCTAGCAGAAACTATAGATGAAAATGAGCTTTTAAGAAAAGCTGGTGCCTTATCGAAATGCTATGAAAGTGATAAGAATGCTAGATCAGAGTGGGAAGAAAGATACAAACAAGGATTGGAAACTTTAGACCCAACAGGTGGACAAGAGGAAGAAGAAGATCAAAGAGCATCAAGAGGACTTTCTACAGTAATACACCCAATGATTGCTGAAGCTGCAACACAATTTAATGCAAGAGCTATTGCTGAACTTTATCCATCAGGTGGTCCAGTCAAGACAGTAATCATCGGTGAGCCAGATGAACAGTTAGAAAAACAAGCTAGACGTGTAAGAGATTTTATGAATTATCAGATTACACAGCAAATGCCTGAGTACTTTCCTGATCTTGATCAAATGCTGTTTCAGTTACCATTNATTGGACATACATTTAAAAAGGTTTGGTGGGACACAAATTTAGGCAGACAATGTTCACAGTTTGTGAAAGCAGAGGATTTTGTCGTATCGCCTGAGGCAAAAGATTTGTACACAGCATCAAGATTAACACATGTTATTAGGATGCCAAAAAATGAGTACAACAAATATGTAGAGGCTGGTGTTTATTTACAAAGCGAATATAGCTCAGATGATATAGACCCTAGTGGTGATGTAGGTAGCATGGTTGAAGGTGTTGACCCTTATGGCGATACTGAAGACGAAATAATGACATTATTAGAAATGCACGTCTACGAAACATTTAGTGGCATAGATGGTATAGATGATGAAGATGATAAAGATATTATAGCTTTACCCTATATTGTAACTTTAGATTACGATGCCGAAAAAATAGTAGCTATTCGTAGAAACTGGAACGAAGAAGATGAACTTAAAAAACGCAGAGATTGGTTTGTAAGTTATAAGTTTTTACCAAGCACAGGTTTCTATGGATTTGGATTGTATCACCTTATAGGTGGTTTGGGCAAAGCAGCAACAGGTGCATTAAGAGCATTATTAGACTCTGCAGCATTTGCAAATATGCAAGGTGGATTCAAGCTCAAAGGCAGAGTTACAGGTGGTGAGATGCAAATCAATCCAGGAGAGTTTGCTGATCTCGATGCGACTGTAGATGATGTTAACAAAGCTATTATGCCTTTACCATTTAAAGAACCATCAGGAACTTTATTTCAACTTATGAATGCCATAGTCGATGCTGGTCGTAGGTTTGCATCCACAGCAGATTTAAATGTTGGAGATGTAAATCCAAATGCACCAGTAGGCTCAACAGTTGCGTTAATAGAGCAAGGTTCAAAAGCATTTAGTGCAATACATAAAAGACTTCATTACTCCCAAGGTCAAGAGTTTAAATTACTAGCTAGATTAAATGCTGTTTACTTAGACAATGAGGTAAAGTTTTCTAGGCAAGGTGCATCTTCAATAATATTTGCAAAAGACTTTGATGACAGAATAGACATTATACCAGTCAGTGATCCTAACATTTTCAGTACAGCACAACGTATTGCACAAGGTCAGGCAATATTACAATTAGCACAATCTAATCCAAATCTTTACGATCAGTATGAAGCTAACAAAAGAATGCTTGAGGCTATACGAATCAGCAATATAGATGAAATACTTAAAGAGCCACAAAAAGGTTCAAGGCTAGACCCAATCGATGAAAACATGTCTGTTATGTATGGCAAGGCTATAAGAGCATTCCCTGAACAAGATCATGAGGCACACATAGCAGTGCATTTACAATTTATACAAGACCCATCATTAGGTGGCAATCAAGGTGCTAGAGGTTTGGTGCCAATCCTTATAGCTCATATTGCAGAACATGTGGCACTGTTATACAGACAAAGAATGCAATCTGCAATTAACACCACACTTCCATCACTGCCTGATCTAAAAGATCCAAAATTTAAGTTTGAGGACATCGACCCACAACTTGATATGATTATAAGTCAAAAAGCAGCTGAAGTCGTAGCAAAAGCACCAATCATGGAAGCAATTAAACCATTGATGGCACTTCAACAAAATAAACCAAATCCATTAGACTATGCAGCACAATTAGCAAAACTTGAGGCTGATCTTGCACAAATGCGTACAAAAAATCAGATGGAGATTGATAGTGCCAAAGCAAAACAAGATATTGATATTAAACAAGCAAAGGCAAGACAAGATATTGATATTGAGCAACAAAAAGCTAACTTTGATTTACAAAAGAAGGTAAAAGATTTAGAGTTGGAATTAGAAATAGAAAGAAAAAAGAACGATCAAAAGATTAAGAAGGAGATTCTAGATGCCAAGCCACGATAAACCTATGGTAATGGACAATGAAGAAATACCAATGTCTACCTTAAAAAGGGAAGCTCTTAAGGGAGCAGCCACTGCTGGTATGACCGATGCAGAAAAAAACGCAATGATGGGATTAGCTAGTATGGGCATGGATATGGCTAAAGGTAATATGGCACCAACGATGACTGAAGAAGAAAGAATCATACTAGACAGTTTACTTGAAAGAGGTCTGAGTATGGACACAGCTTTAGATATCATGGCAAGTAATAAAGTTGACTCTATGAATAAACTTGGCGATATGAGAGCGATGACAGGAGCAGCTGTAAGTCCAGAGGAGTTTGGTGGATTACCCAAGGCATCCTCCCCAGCTGGTATTCCATCAAACACAAACATGGCTGGTGGTGGCAATATGACACAACAACAAATGACACAGTATCTTGCAAACAGAACTAATCAAGCTAAAAGAGCAATGGGTAATATGCTTGGTGCTTTGGGTAGTGCTGGTGGTGCAATGAATCCAACAGGCAATCCAACAATGATGCCTAATCCTAATATGAGAAGATAATGACACAGCATACTGGCACATCTTTATTAACACAAGCAGAAAAAGATAGGCTTCAGTCAGCTGTTACTGATAAACCATTTAGTGTTGGTGGTTTTGAAGTTAACCCTTTTTCTCTGGGTGGCACTCTTTTAGATACTGTAGCAAAAACAACTATCAGCCCAGTGGTATCTACATTAGGTGCATTACAAAATATTCGTGATGAAAATATAGCAAGTAAAGTTACAAGTCCAAATCAAAATGTTTTTAGCACAATAGCTAAAGCTACATTACCTAGTGCTATATCAGGACAGTCAGCAATAGACACAGTGCGTGACAGAGCAGACATTAATAGAGATGATGTTGTTACAAAACAAGAGTTCGATTTATATTCAAGAAACTTTATAGATAGAAATGTGCCTACAGCAAAAGTAACGAGAACTGAATTACCTGCAGCTTTCACAAAACAAAATGTTACAATGTTTGATAATCCATTTGAAGCTATCAAAACCATAGACCCCACATCTAAACTAGACACTTCTAACATAACACAGACTTTTAGCAAAACACCGATGGGAGTCGGAGCCACTGGCGATTTAGGTGGTGCAAAGGGTGCTGGTTTAGATCAGGGATTTTTGAGCAGTTTCACAGGACAAGGTGGTGAGCAAACAGCAGAGCAAACTACNGTCGACCCAACACAAGGCAAAGATTTAAGTGCGACATTTGCAGATGATGCAGCCACTTCAGATACAGGAGACGATGCTACCTACATTTGTACTGCTTTNTATGATATGGGTGATATGAAAGTTTATATTTACAAATATGACCAAATGTATGGCAGAAATATCAATCCAGCAATATATCGTGGGTATACTGTTTGGGGTAGGTTTATAGCTGATCGCATCAGAAACAAAGGTTGGATTTACAAAATGGTGAAACCAATAGCACTTGGCTGGGCATACCAAATGGCTTATGATCTAAGTAAAGGTAAAGTGGGCAAAAACAGTAAACCAATCAAAGCTATGAAGCTAGTCGGTGAGATTGTATGTTGGGTTCTTGGGCAAACTATTAGAAGGAGTTAAAATGGAACACGAAATAGAAATAGGCAACATGGAGAAAAATGAAAAGCTATTTATGGAAAAGATGGGATTTCCTNGGGACTCTGAGGGATTAGATCTTACAGATAACCAGCTTGTGAATTTTTTATTACTTTGTCATCAAGAGATGATCATACCTGAGGAAAATGACGAGGAAGAAACCATGGACGAGGGTGAAGGCAAAGTAAAGGTCAAGGTGATGAAAGTCAGTGGNTCAGATATGCGTAATGCCATGGACGAAATACTAGGGCATGGCAGTCCTAAGATTATGGAGGGCTAGATGGCTATGCAAAATATACCTAAAGATATGGGAGCTTTGGGCAACATGGAGGCTAGTGGTCAGCAAGATGGTATACAAAAAATAATGGATAACTTTGAGCTTGATGATTACAACACACCCTACACATTTCTAGATGCATACAGAAGAAATGGTGGCAATATACTGGAAGCTATCGTGCCTTTACAAGATGCTTTTCAATTAGATAGAGANCANGCTATACCGATCATAGATCAATATGTAANACAATTTTCAGGNAGNTAANATNATGCCATNNACAAGGATATGGGAGCTTTGGGCAATATGCCACAAGAGGGTATGCAAGAGGCTAGTGGCGATTTAATGATGAATCTAGAACAACTCATGGATATGGTTGGTCCAATGAATGTTGAAAGAGCTATAAATGATATGGTTGCATCAGATAGTAAAGTCAAACAGATACAAGGTCTAATGCTGATGAAAGAGTTTAAAGAAGCTGTAGGTGACGGATTATGATGAATGTAGGTGCATTAGCTAACATAGATAAAGAAGCTATGAACCAAAACATGCAAAACATAAGCATGACAGATATGGGTTACCCAACTAATCTAGCTGAAGAAGATAAAGTTTTCATTATACAAAGAATGATGGAACTAGCCAATGAGCCTAACAATCCTTACTTATCAGGAGATAGTGGTATGAAAATGTTACTTATGGAAAAATATGGGGTAGGTAACTAATGCCATTTAGCAAATATTCACCAAAACAAAAGAAACTTGCAGCTTTAGCTGGTAACAAAAAGAAAATAACTAAAGCTGATTTAGCAAAATTAAGAAAGCTGAAGAAGAGGAAGAAGTGATGCCTAGGAAAGCTAAATCCAAAAGAAAATTTCCTAAAGTACCAAAGACCAAAAAAGGTGTGCCAAAAGTTTATGTCAAAGGTGCAAAGAATCCCAAAGCTAGAGAAAGAGAAATATTAAGAACAAGAAAACTTTACAAAGAGGGAAAGCTAACTCCAGCTATGATGGATAGAATTAGCAAAAGAAGGAGTAAAGGTTAATGGCAGAAACTAAAAAGAAAAAGAAAAAAGGTGGTAAATATTCATCTATTCCAGGAGCTGGTCGCTTCAGTAAGGCTACATTAGACAAAGTCTANAAAAGAGGACTTGGTGCATATTTAAGCTCTGGATCAAGACCTAAGACCTCGCAACACGCTTGGGCTATGGGACGTGTGAAAAGTTTTGTTAGTGGCAAGGGTGGTGCTCGTAAAGCAGATGCTGATTTGTTAGGAAAGAAGAAGAAAAGTGGCACCAAGAAAAAAGCCTGAGCCTAAAAAAGGTACTGGCAAAAAACCAAAAGGGAGTAGTAGAAGATTATACACAGACGAAAATCCTAAAGATACTGTAAGTATAAAGTTTGCTACACCCACAGATGCTAGAAAAACAGTAGCAAAAGTTAAAAGAATCAGTAAACCTTATGCAAGAAAGATACAAATATTAACAGTAGGTGAGCAAAGAGCAAAGGTAATGGGCAAGAATAAAGTCGCTGGTATTTTTAAAAAGGGTAAAGAATCACTTAGAAAGAAACATGGCACCAAAACTAAAAACACTAAAAGCAAAAATTAAAGCTGGTAAAAAACTAGGTTTTACAGAAAAAGCATCAGCCAAAGCTCGTGGTCTTATCAAAAGAGCAGATGGCACTAAACGTAAAAGTAAAAAATATGGAGGTAAAAATGGCAAAAAAAGCAGTTGAGGCACCAAAAGGTTTTCACTGGATGAAGTCAGGTACAGGATTTAAGTTAATGAAAAACCCAGCTGGTGGTTACAAACCACATAAAGGCTCAAGTCTTAAAGCATCTTTCGAGATACAAAAAGTACATAAAGGTAAGTAATGGCTGTTTACCAAGGCAAGAAAGTCACCCTGAATAAACCTAGATATATTAGAAAGGGTGAAACCAGCTATGGTAAAAAGAAATCTGTAGTATTTGTAAGAGATGCTGGTAAAGTTAAAAAGATAACATTTGGCGATCCTAATATGAAAATAAAAAAAACAACACCAGCTAGAAGAAAAAGTTTCAGAGCAAGACACAACTGTGATACTGCTACAGATAAAACAACAGCAAGATATTGGTCATGTAAGGCATGGTAAATCAATTAGAAGTACAGATACTAAAACCATTTGGTCCACGTGTATTGCATTGCAAAATGCCTGAGGACTTTGTAGTCACATTAAATGATTATTGCGATGAGATACTTAAAGATGAGCAAAAAAGAAAAGATTATGACGAATCAGCAGAGTTAGTAGGTCATGTACACGAAGAATTAAGATGCGATATGACAGATCCCATCATGAAAAACTTTGGTGGCTTTTTGTGTGATCTTGTTAAATGTCTACATAATGAGTTTTTGCAAGATAGAAATGTAAGAGCAGATACAATCAAACCTGAAAGATTAGCAATACATAACTCATGGTTTGTCAGATCTTACGAGGGTGACTACAATCCTACACATATACATACTAGTGGGTCATTTTCTTGCGTGGCATATCTTAAAGTTCCTGATGGCATTAGCGAAAAGAACACTAGAAATGTTAAAGAAAAGTATGCTACAGAGGGTTTCATAGATTTTATATATGGCTCGAGTAATACTGTTACACCAGCAAATATGTGTTGTTTGCCAGTTGTTGGCGATATTTATGTATTTCCAGCACACCTTTTCCATACTGTATATCCATTTTTTGGCAAGGGTGAAAGAAGATCATTCTCAGCTAATATGAGTTTAACTATGGAAGAAAAGAAATAGGTAAAGTATGAGTAAAACAAAAATAAAAAAAGTAGCAAATGCTGAGATCAGGGCAGCAAAACAGTTCTTAGAAAAAAGGGGTTTGACTACGAAAGATGTGAGTCCTAGAAAATTTGCCAAAGCAGCAAAACAACTAGACAAAGGTTTCAGGGAAACTCTACAAATACTTGCTAAAGAACTCTCAGGTGGTCAAGTATAATTAAACTAAACCACCAATAAGTCCTATTATCACACCATTTAATACTTCACTATCCCCATAAGGGTTGTGACCAGTTGTATGGCAACCAGTCACTGATAATGAAATTATAAGGCTATAATATATTTTTACCACTACACTCTCCATCATCGTTAGCTATTTCGAACTTGGTACGATCATGCTTAACATATCTAGCGAAACATAATAATGACCACACAATGGCATCATATGGATTTCTATTTGTCTTACAAAAATTGTAATACTCATTTTTGTCTTTTTGATCGTGCCTATATTTTCTTAAAACAAATGTCTCACAATCCTGACCTTTTGTGCCATTAAGAACTATAAAGTCATCATGTATAGTTTCATCGTTGAAAGTATGATCAGCTTCATTAAACTGACCACCTCCATGAATTAACTTTAAACCATGATAAAATTTCTTTATCTGTGTCCACTCGTGGCAAGTAAAATCATCATGTTGATGCCAGTAATTAGTATAACCCATTATTCAATCTCCTGTGCTTTTATGGTTAATCTTCTATTTGCTTGTTTAAGTATTAAGTTCAAGACATTGGGATCTTGCCTTGAACCATTGATATTTTCTAGCTCGGCAAACTGTTTAAGATACCAAGGTAGAATCATGTAGTTTCTTGCTATTGCTACATTGTGTTTTAATAAGATAGTATTTTGTAAATTTATATCCATATTAATCTCCTATGGATGGGGTTAAACCCCACCCTTTCCTAGAAGTTTGTTACAATAATAGCTACCGATGTCGTATGCTTCCATATCAGCATTATACTCTTGCTCATCAGTACCTTCAAAAGGTGCATGACCATTTTTTAACATAGTCTCAATCAAATGGTTTTTTTCAAAGACATAAAATGGCACCATAACTTGCTTCTTAATTTTCTTACCATCTTTAATCTCTTCTTTGGTAACTAGCTTCCTAAGTGTAGCACATGATCTAGCACCTGAAAGCTCTAAACCTGTAAGATTGTAGTATTGTACTGCTTGTCTAAAAGTACAAAACTCAGCACCCATTTTAAATCCAGCAGAGATTAACTCAGCTACATTTGAACCTTGGTATTCTTTTTGTGTCGTAAAATTTATCATTTTTTTCTCCTGTGCATTTATGATATTATTAGTATACCCAATTTAAAAAATAAGTAAACCCTTAAAAAGAGTTTACTTGCAATTTATGTACACGAGCTAAACATTTGGCTAGTTTTAGAAAATACTTGCCACCTTTTCTGATGTAAACATCACCATCGTCATCACTATCGTAATGACCCTCAAGGTAGTCAATANTAGCTCTATTAAATAGATCTTTAGTAAACTCTAGAAGAACATCAGGGTCAACCATAGTAGAGGCAGTCACTTTTTTAATACCTCTACAGAACTTTACATATCTATCATTAAGATCACCATCAAAAGGTTGGTCAGCCTCCACAATATTTGCGAAGTTATCGACCTCACTTTTTAAATAATCAGTTTTACTAAACCTAACAGCTAATCTAATTTTTTGCATTTTTTACTCCTGTGCAATCTATGGTTATGGTCTGTATAAAACAAACTCTGTTTCTAATTTATAAGCTAACTCTTTAAGAACTTCGTATGCCTTTTGAGTATCAGGTGTGCATTTCTCCACACCCTTTTCCTCGATTAAAGCAGTAATATGATTAAGAGCTTGAACTTCTTCCATTTTAATATCCTCCCTTTGAAATTTTTTTATCAAATTGTCTTTGCTTTTTATTGCCTCTTTTTTTAAGAGCCTTTTCCCAACCNCTACTAGTAGAGTGGACTTTTGATNTTCTATCTTTAACTTTCATTTTTTTCTCCTGTGCAAGAATTTAAAGGGGAGATTAATTCTCCCCCTTATTAGTTATTGTTGAAGTGATAATTTTTTAACCATTTCATATCTTTTTTTAAGACCTTCTATTACCTTTTTGTTATTAAAGGTTCTGTATTCAACACCTATTTGATAAGGTAATGTCCTAAGTAATAAAGCAATTTGCTCTGGCTTATCTTTAATATTGTTTTTTAAAGTTTTTATTGATACTTGTCTCATTTTTTTCTCCTGTGCATTTAATTTATGTATATAGTATAGCTCAAATAAAAACAAAAGTAAACCCCTAAAAAGAGTTTTTTTACATTTATTTAAATTTATTTTGTGTTTTTTAATAATTTTATGTTACATTTAAGTGTTTTAGGAGATAGAGTTGAATAGAACACAATTTTCAAAACTCATAGAGAAAGGGAGAAAGAAGATGGCAATGCATGGTGGTAAAAACGGAATGGCTAAGAAGAAAGCTACTAAGAATAAGAAAAAGAAGAAAAATGGTATGTATGGAAATGGAAAGAAAAAAAAGTAAAGATGTTACCATTTTCGTTACAGGAGTTTCAATGTCTGGGGATGCCGAGTTAAATGAACACATTGGAACTACTGGGGAAGATCAAAACCGATCTTCAAAGCAGACGTCAGGCAATAGCAGAGAAGATGATCTCAGGGAGGATCTCTGATATTGCTTCCTACCAAAAAGATGTAGGATTAGCACAAGGACTAGACATAGCTTGTACTATTATTGACGAAACACTTCAAAAAATAAATGAAGAGGATGTAGATACATGAATCATCAACATGGCATAGAAAAAACTTATAATGACGAAGAACTAAATGGTAGTGTCACTAAAAAAGATCTGCCGATACCTATGGGTTGGAAAATACTTATTCAACCAAATCAAACCAAATCTAAAACCAAAGGTGGCATAATTCTACCATCTAAGGCTAAAGAAAGTGAAGCATACTTAACAGCTCATGGCGAAGTCGTGGCTGTGGGTGAACTAGCTTATAGAGATAGAAACACTGGTGATAGATGGAAACAGCATAATATACCCAAAGTCGGTGACAAAGTTACTTATGGTAAATATGCTGGGCAAAAATTAATCATAAACAATGTAAGAATGTTACTTCTGAACGATGATGAGATTACTGCAATCTTACCTGAAGGCACAGAAATAACAGCTTACTTATAAGCGAAATACTTGGAGGTCGCAACCATGGATAGAACACAAGAAAAAGCAGATGAGATTAACTCAGAACTGCAACAAGAAATAGAAGATATTAAGTCTAAACAAACTGGTGATTTAGAGATAGAAGTCACAGATAACCAACCTGAAGTAAAAGAAACACCTGAGCCCAAAAAAGAGGCTGTAGAGCCTGATGATAAAGAATATGGCAAAAAGGTACAGCAACGAATTAGAAAACTTATAGCTGAGAAAAAAGAAGCTGAAGAAAAAGCTGAAGCACAAGCTCAAAGAAATATGGCACTAGAGTCTAGATTAATTAAACTTGAGCAAGGCAGTCAGCAACAAGCTAGTCAATCTTTTCAGCAAAGATATGAGGACACAAAAAAAGCATTATTAAAAGCTACTGAGGAGGGAGATACTGAAGCTCAGGTCAACTTCCAAGAGCAACTCGCAGATATGAGAGCTGCTATTAGAGTCGATGAGATGCGTAAACAACAACAACAAAATATGCAAGTATCACCTACAGTAGGCAAAGCACAACAGACTGCTACCAATCCTACACCAAAAAAAGCTATGGAATGGTGGCAAAGTAATAATTGGTTCAATCAAAGAGGATTCGAAAGAGAATCTGCTATGGCAAGATCAATAGATGTGCAATTAGATTTAGAGGGACATGATAAAGAATCTGATGAATATTATGAAATGTTAAATAGTCGTTTACAAAAACATTTTCCAGAGTTAATATCAANTAAGAATGTTGTTGAGAGTAAACCAAGAGCAAAAAGTAGTAATCCAGTCGCACCAGCTACAGGTGGCTCAGGTTACAAAGGCAACAGAGTTCGCATGACAGCAGATCAATTACGAATGGCTAGGGAACTTGGAATTAATGATGAGGCAGGATTGAAAAAATATGCAGCTGAAATACAGAAAAGTCAAGGGAGATAGATATGAGTAATAGAAATGTTAGAGCAAGTGAAGTCAGGGAGAACATAAGAGATGAGGAAACAAGACCTCAAACTCAATGGACTCCACCAGCATTGTTGGACGCACCACCTCCTAGAGATGGTATGGTTCAGCGATGGGTAGCTACCTCGATTCAAGGGAAAGACACCCCAGACAATGTATACAAACGTATGCGTGAAGGATGGGAAGCTCGCCCTGCAAGTTCGGTGAAAGGTCAGTTGTTTCCGACGATTAATCATGGACAGTGGGAAGGTTGTATTGGTATTGAGGGTATGTTGCTTTGTGAAATGCCTATAGAAAAGCATAAACAAATGAAGCAATACCATCAAAATAAGAGTGTCGAGCAAAACGAGTCACTCGCAGGAGACCTTAATGCATTAGAGCAAAGAACTGGACAAAAAATCTATCAAGATAGACAAAGTTCAACTAGTGGTGGCAGACAAGTGTCTGTCATGGATGATTAATATGTTTTTAGAAGGAAACAAAAATGGCAAATGTAGATGCAGCTTTTGGCTTTCAGCCAGTCCGTCATCTGTCAGGAAATGGTTACTCTAGAGCAAACAAGTACACTATTACTAGTGGTTTAGCAGAAAATATTTTTTCTGGTGATCTTGTTATCTTAACAGCTGATGGTGTTATTACACCACACACAGCTACTGAGACAAACAATATTGGTGTGTTCGCTGGAGTATCTTATACTGCTTCAGATGGCTCGTATGTTTATTCAGAGTATTTTCCAACAGGCACAACAGGTTCTGATTTCATAGCCTATGTGTATGATGATCCATATACTGTGTTTAAAGTACAATCAGCAGGAACACCTGCACAAACTAATATTGGTAACTGTTGCGATGTAGTAGCTGGAGCAGGCTCCACTATTACAGGTAGATCAGGTTTTGAGTTAAATGGTACTATGTCAAATGGTACTGCGACTTGTAAAATTATTGGTCTTTATGAGGCAGCAGATAATGCCTTTGGCACAAACGCAGTCATGGAAGTTCTTATCAATGAGCACTTGCTCAAAGATAGTGCTGGAATATAGGGAGATTTAAACTATGGCAATGAATAGAGCACAATTTGCAAAAATGCTTGAGCCAGGATTAAACACCTTGTTCGGCTTAGAGTATGACAGTTATCCACCAGAGTATGCACCAGTTTTCGATCAAAACACTTCACAAAAAGCATTTGAGGAAGATGTATTGTTAACTGGATTTGGTACTGCACCAACTAAAGATGAGGGTGCTGGAGTATCTTATGATTCTGCATCACAACAGTGGACAGCTAGATATCAACATGAAACTATTGCTTTAGCTTTTTCAATCACTGAAGAAGCAGAGGAAGATGGGTTATATGGCTCAATCGCACAAAGATATACAAAAGCATTAGCTAGATCTATGGCATCAACCAAAGAGATCAAAGCAGCCAATGTATTGAACAATGCGACTTCTTCAAGCTCACCTTATGGTGGTGGTGATGGTCAGGCACTATTAAGTACCTCACACCCAACTACCAATGGTAATCAAAGCAATACATTATCAACAGCAGCTGATTTATCAGAAACATCTTTAGAAAGTATGTTAATACAAATCGCTGATATGAAAGATGATAGAGGATTAAGAATTGCAGCACAGGGAACTATGCTGATTATTCCTACTGCCTATACATTCGTAGCAGAAAGATTATTGGAGTCACAGTTGAGAACTGGTACTGCAGATAATGACATAAATGCTATTAGAAATGGTGGGTATCTACCTCAAGGTTATCATATTATGCGAAGATTAACAGACACAGATGCTTTCTTTATTAGAACAGATGTGCCAGATGGATTGAAATACTTCCAAAGAAGTCCGATGAGAAGAGGAGTCGAGGGAGATTTCGAAACAGGTAATGTTCGATACAAAGTCAGAGAGAGATATTCTTTTGGCTTCACAGATTGGAGAGGTATTTTCGGAACTGAAGGTGCTTCCTAATAAGTAAGATGAGAGAGGGGAAAACTCCTCTCTCAAACCTTGATTGCAATAATGCAAACAAACCCAAGACAAGGAGATTAAAATGGGTACAACTACATTCAGTGGTCCACTTAGATCACAAGACTCAGTTAGACTTGTCAGTAAAGACAGCACAACTGGTTTAATCCAAGATAGAACTTTTTCAGCTGGTGTAAGAGATTCAAGACGATATTACCTAGAAGAATGGTTCAAACAATTACCAAAACTTAATGCAGTTAATATTATTGATCCTGATGCAGATGATGCTTCAGCATTAGCACTTTATACTTTAGCTAATAAGGATTTTGAAGTATTAGGAACAAACATGACCTCAGCTTTGTCTACAAGAAACGCAACTGCAGCTGGTATAACTTTGACTACTGCTGGTGCAGATCAAGACCAAGCTATAGTTTGCCCACATCTTGACAGTAATCAAACTGCATGGACAGGCACAAAATGGGGAACAGAAAATCAAACACATTGGGAATGCTCAATAAATACCAATGCTATTGATAATCAAAAACTATGGTGTGGTCTTAAATTAACTAACGATCAGCTTTTGGCTACTGACGATGATCAAGCATATTTCAAATTTCAAACAGATGCTACAAACTCAGAAACCTTTACTGATTTTACAAAGTGGCATTTTATCCACAGTATTGGTGGCACAGACTTTATTAGTCAGTTACCAATAACAGTTGCAGCTAATACTATTTATCATTTCAAGATCGAGATAGATGCAGATAGAAAACTATCTATCTTTGTTGATGGTGTTCAGTATAACATAACAAGCACTTCAGGTTCAACAGGTGGCACAGCAGTTACCTCAGGCACTACGAAGTCAGGAGCTATGACTGATGATGTCGATTTTATACCATACATAGGCATAGAGGCAGGAGCAGCAGCAGCTGAAGCTGTCGATGTACACTACCAATGCATGAGTAGAATCATATTTGAATAAAATTATGGGGAGCTAGTCTCCCCAGTTTTATAAGGAGTTTTTTATGGGTTATCAAACCGATGTTAGTGTCAAGACAGTAAGCGATGAGAATGCTTCAGATGATGACAGATTAGTAACTGCAGCTAGACCAGATACATCAGCAACTATGGCAAACACTACTTTTGCTGGAGGTGCAGCTAGGAATGTTATTGTAACTACTACTGGCACTGGTGATAATGGTAAAACTTGCACAATAACTGGTACTGATCTTTTTGGTAATGCTATGACAGAGGTCATTACCTCAACAGGCTCAGCCGAAGCAGTAGCAGGATCTAAATTATTTTTGACAGTTACAGCAGTCGAGTGTTCAGCACAATATGCAGCAAATATCAAAGTGGGGTCAGGAACTTTATGTGCAGATTCCATAGGTAGTGGTGCAAGAATAAGACTAAAAGGTATGTCTATAACTTCAGGTGGCACTGCTGGTACAATATCATTTATTAATGGTACACCAGAAACAGGCACGACTTTGTTTACTGCTAGGACTATAGGCACAGCCAATGAGGTTGTCGACAGGACAATACCAGCTGAAGGTTTATTGTTCGCCAGTGGTATGACAGTATCTTATACATTAGATCACGCAGATATGATGACATTCTTTTTTACGTAAGGATAAGAGATGGCTACTTCTGGAAGTGTAACATTTAGACCTAAAGTAGAAGAAATAATCGCAGAGTCTTTTGAAAGGTGTGGGATTGACCCACAAACTAGGACAGGTCATCATGCAAAAGCAGCTCGTAGAAGTTTAAATTTACTTTTTTCTGAGTTTGCCAATCGTGGTATAAATTACTGGACAGTTACACAAAATACTTTAAGTCTAAGTACAGGCTCAGCTAATTATACACTACCAGCTGGTACTATTGATATATTAGACGCAGTCATCAGGGAAGATGATATAGACCAGATTGTAAATAGAATTACAATTATGGAATACAATCAAATACCTAATAAAACTGACCAAGGTAAACCAAGTCAATATATGTTGGACAGGCAATACACTCCTGTAATTTATTTTTGGAATGTTCCTGACAAAGCATATACTTTGAATTATTGGGCAATGAATCAGATCGAGGATATTACAGCTTCAAATCAAGATACAGACATACCTTATAGATGGTCTGATACTATTTGTGCAGGACTAGCTTCAAAACTAGCAATGAAGTATGCACCTGAAAAATTTGCCATGTTAGAACAGGCATACGAAAAAGCATTTAACTTTGCAGCTTCATCAGATAATGATGGTGTCAGTTTGAGGGTTCAACCAACAGCTTTGAATATTATGTAATGGGAAGATTTGCTTCAGGTAGAAAATCATTTGGCACAAGTGATATTACAGGTTTTAGAGTACGATATCCAAGATTAAAAACGACTTGGAACAATCTGCGTGTTGAGCCTGAAGAATTTGATATTAAACACCCACAGCTTACACCAGCAAAAAACATCTTTGATGCTACTGCACTAAGAGATCCAAGACCTGAAAATGATAAAGAAATCACAAATGTGCCACTAGGGTTTTCATTTGACATTTTTGCTGATCGTCAAGACAGGACTAGTGTCGGAGTCGAAGCACGTGGTGGTGTAGGTATAGTAGAAACTGACTTTCTTATTACTGAAGATGTACAAGAGGGTGTCGAGGGTACATTTTCTATTGGTGATATAATACTAGATAGTGAGATAGGTGAAACTGGTGTATTTGGATCATCAGCAGTTGGTGGTGTGTTTGCTGGTACTTATAGTTATATTGTTACAGTGGTGAGTGGTAATCCAAGCAATCACCCATACTATAATCAGGGATCAACTAACAAGTACGCAATCAATGGGTCGACTGATTCGTCTGATGTAGTGCTGAGTCTAGTTGAAGGACAAACTTACAGATTCGATCAGTCAGATAGCTCTAATGATGGTCACCCAATAAATATTTATGAGGATGTAGATAAAAGCACACGATATACGAGTGGTGTAAGTTATTATATAGATGGCTCATCAGTAGGTCAGTCTTCATATAGTGATACAAGCACATTTAATGCTGGTAGTGATAGATATGTAGAGTTTACTGTGCCTACAGGTGCACCAACACTCTTTTATCAATGTTATGTTCATGCTAAGATGGGTGCAACGATTAATACACCAGCTGTGAGCACTGCTGTAATACAAGTTGAGGTTATAGCTACTCAGCTAACTCTGACTGGTAGTGTTGGTGACCAAAGCATGGAAGGATCGCCAACAGGCACACAAGTATCAGCTACTGGTTCAGTCGGCGATGGCACTAGTGTACCAGTTTCAATAGGTGGTTGGGGACAACGAGGATGGGGAGAAGATACATGGGGATTATAAATGGATTATAGCAGTTTAGTATCACAAATCAAAAACTTTTCAGAAGATGACTCTACAGAATTATCTGATGAGATTAATAATATAATATTACAAACTGAGGAGATGATTTTCCAAAGATTACCTAGTTTGCCATGTTTTAGACAAAGTGCTACTGGTAATTTGAGTATTGGCACTGCAGATTATACAGTGGCTAATGCTAGAATGATTAGACAGTTTGCAATAACAGACAGCTCTAGTAATAAAGTATTTTTAGATCATAGAGTAGATTCATATTTAACAGACATGCACCCAAACTCGTCTACGACAGGTCAACCGACTATGTATGCTACAAAAAGTGCATCGACAAGTGGCATAATAGTCACATTAGCACCCACACCAAGTGCAACATTAGCATTCCAGATAGATTTTGCAGCACCTGAGACTGGAATATCTAGCAGTAATACAACAACATGGATAAGCACAAATGCTGAGAACGTATTGCTTATGGGAGCATTATATGTAACTAGTACTTTCCTAAAAGCTGAAGAAATGTTAAAAGTATATAAGGGAAAATTTGACGAGGCAGTTGCATTATTTCAACAAGAGATGGGAAGAAACTACACAGCTGAATACGAAGGAGGTATTTAAATGGCTATAACTCAAGCAATGTGCACCAGTTTCAAGTCTGAGATCCTTCAAGAAGGACATCAACTAGCAACTGACACTATAAAAATCGCATTATTTACTAGCAGTGCTAGTTTAGATGCGACAACCACAGCATTTTCAACTTCAAATGAGATTACTGGCACTGGTTACACCTCAGGTGGAGTTACACTTACCAGCACAACAGTAAGCACAGACGGCACTACAGCATTCTTCGATGCTGACGATCCTACTTGGACAAGTGCTACATTTACTGCAAGAGGTGCTTTGATTTATAATGCAAGTAATAGTAATAAAGCAATAGCAGTTTTAAACTTTGGTGGTGACTTTACAGTCGCTGGAGGTACATTTAAAATTACACTTCCTGCAGCTGGTACCACTGCAATCATAAGGATAGCATAAAATGGCAAGCTCTTATGTAAATGATCTTAGACTTAATGAGATGGCGACTGGCGATCAGTCAGGAACTTGGGGAACTACTACAAATACAAACTTAGAACTTATCGCAGAGGCTTTTGGTTTTGGTACAGAGGCTATTACAACTAATGCTGACACACACACTAGTACGATAGCTGATGGTGCAACTGATCCTGTAAGAGCTCATTATGTCAAGTACACAGGTACATTAGACTCTGCTTGTACAATAACTATAGCACCAAATACTATTAATAGATTTCATATTATAGAAAATGCCACTAGTGGCTCACAAAATATAATCATAAGTCAAGGCAGTGGTGCAAATGTAACTATTGCAGCTGGTACTGCAAAAGCAGTATATCTTGATGGTGCAGGCTCAGGTGCAGCAGTCACAGATGCGTTTGCACATTTATCAGTAGTAGATTTAACTGTTGATGATGATTTAATAGTCTCAGACGATGTAACTTTGAAGTCAGATGGTGCAGTGCTTGGTTTTGGTGCAGATACAGACACGACTCTCACACANACAGATGGTACTGGGCTTACACTTAATGGCACAAACAAACTGACGTTTGGCGATGCAGCTAGTTTTATACAACAGTCCTCTGATGGTGTTTTAAAAATAGATGGTGAAGCGACAATAGATCTCAATGCCTCCACTGCTGTTACAGTAAGTAATGATTTGAAATTAGATAGCGATGCAGCTGTATTAGGATTTGGTGCAGATAACGATGTTACATTAACGCATGTTGCTGATACTGCATTACTATTAAATGATGCAATTAAGTTGACCTTTAGGGATAGTGCATTGTCTATTAATTCTAGCACAGATGGACAACTAGATATTGATGCAGACACAGAATGTGAAATAACAGCACCGACAATAGATTTAACAGCATCGACTAAAGTTACAGTCAGTAATGATGTGGAGGTCACTGGTAGATCTGTGGGAGTAACAGTAACAGCAGAGAACGATGGTAGCTTTGATTTAGCAGTAGGTAATGATTTTACTTGCACTACTGCTGGAAACACAGAAATAACATTTAGTAATGCAGCAGCTGGTCAGTCTGGTAATATTAAATTTGTAAATGCAAGTAATCATACAATCACAGCCAATGCTCTAGTCGCAATAAATGCAGATGTGCTTACTACATTATCCACAAGTGGTACATATCATTTAGCTTATTATGTTACAGCAGCTAGTGGCAACAATAGTATTTTAGTATCGGCATCAGCAGCACTTACATAGGATTTAAAATGAGCATAGTTAAAGCAAATGGTGCAGGAGATCAAAGTACAGGTTTCTA